>LNFM01012550.1_pt1 | contig 11086 bp, 12 predicted proteins | sample 596031 | NCBI WGS metagenome assembly LNFM01 (sample SAMN04254537, study PRJNA301005) | activated carbon metagenome | isolation source: dual media filters at the Ann Arbor, Michigan drinking water treatment plant | place: USA: Ann Arbor | reverse complement strand
GCCACGTTGCCCACCGAGGCAAAAAACTCGTAGCCCAGGGCCTTCTGCTCGGCCAGCCATTTGTCGAAATCACGCGTGGGGCCACAGCCCGCGATGACCTTGAAGCCTTCCTTGTGCAGGCGCTGGCAGATGGCCGTGCCGATGCCGCCCATGCCGCCCGTCACATATGCCACTTTCTGACTCATGATGTCCTCCTCGTTCAGTCTGATTCAATCTACGCCCGGCTGGTACAAGAAACTAGCTAGGCAAAACCCGTGTGTGCCGCCTATGCATCCGGCGCGTACTGAACTTGTGCAGAAATCGTAGCGAGCGGCCTGAGCGCAAGGCGGACGGAGCGCAGCCACCGGAACGTACTTGAGGTACGTGAGGATGGCGAGCACCGCCCAACGCGGCGATCGGGTCGCGCAGTAGATTTATGCATAAGTTCTAGCGTTCGATCGTCAACGCAACTCCCATGCCACCACCGATGCACAGGCTGGCGATGCCCTTCTTCGCGTCACGGCGCTGCATTTCGTGCAGCAGAGTGACCAGGATGCGGCAGCCCGAGGCACCAATCGGGTGCCCGATGGCGATGGCTCCGCCGTTGACGTTGACCTTGCTGGTGTCCCAGCCCATCTCCTTGTTCACGGCGCAGGCCTGGGCCGCGAAGGCTTCGTTGATCTCCAGCAGGTCCAGGTCCGCGGCGTTCCAGCCGGCACGCGCCAGCGCCTTCTTGGACGCCGGCACCGGGCCCATGCCCATGGTGGCCGGGTCCAGGCCCGTGGTGGCGTAGCTGGCAATGCGGCCCAGGGGCTTGAGCCCCAGCGCGGCAGCCTTCTTGGCCGTCATGACCATCACGGCGGCGGCGCCGTCGTTGATGCCCGAGGCATTGCCCGCGGTCACACCACCCGCCTTGTCGAAGGCGGGGCGCAGGCCGGCCAGGGCTTCGGCATTGGTCTTGCGGTTGATGAACTCGTCGGCGTCAAAAGCAATCGGATCGCCCTTCTTCTGCGGCAGCAGCACAGGCACGATCTCGGCCTTGAAGCGGCCCGCGTCCTGCGCGGCGGCGGCCTTCTGCTGGCTGGCCAGGGCCAGCGCGTCCTGCATCTCGCGCGTGATGCCGTATTGCTTGGCCACGTTCTCGGCCGTGATGCCCATGTGGTACTGGTTGTAGACGTCCCAGAGGCCGTCAACGATCATGGTGTCAATGAGCTTCCAGTCGCCCATGCGCTGGCCGTCACGGGAGTTGGGCAGCACGTGCGGCGCGGCGCTCATGTTCTCCTGCCCGCCAGCGATGACGATCTCGCTGTCGCCCGTGGCCACGGCCTGGGCCGCCAGCATCACGGCCTTGAGGCCGGAGCCGCAGACGGCGTTGATGGTGAGCGCCGGGATTTCCTTGGGCAGGCCGCTTTTCATGAGGGCCTGGCGGGCCGGGTTCTGGCCGGCACCAGCGGCGAGCACCTGGCCCATGATGACTTCACCCACCAGGGCCGCATCGACCTTGCTGCGCTCCAGCAGGGCCTTGATGACGAGGGCGCCAAGCTCGGTGGCCGGGGTCTTGGCCAGGCCGCCGCCGAACTTGCCGACCGCAGTGCGTGCCGCGGCCACGATGACGATGTCTTCCATGCTGTGTCTCCTTTTGTATTGCGAAGCCGTTCAGGCCTTCTGTTTCACATAACGGCCCGGGGCCGCTTCGATCACCTTGTATTTGCTGCCCTTGCCGTACTTTTTCGGGGCAGCAATTTTCTTGCCAGCCTGCTTGCCCAGCCAGGCAGCCCAGTCGGGCCACCAGCTGCCAGCCTGTTCTTCTGCGCCTTGTAACCACTCGTCCAGGGTCTTGGGCAGCTTGCCGTCGGCACGGATCCAGTGGCTGCGCTTCTTTTTCTCGGGCGGGTTGATCACACCGGCAATGTGGCCCGAAGCGCCCATGACAAAACGCTTTTTGCCCGGCAGCACCTGGGCGCTGGCGTAGGCGCCGGGTATGGGCACGATATGGTCCTCGCGCGAACCGTAGATGTAGACGGGCACATCCACCTTGCGCAGGTCCACCTTTTCGCCACAGACCGTGAGCTTGCCGGGCTGGACGAGGTTATTTTCCAGATACGTGTTGCGCAGGTACCAGGCGTAGAAGGGACCGGGCAGATTGGTGCTGTCGCTGTTCCAGTAGAGCAAGTCGAAGGGCGGCGGCGTTTCGCCCTTGAGGTAGTTGCCCACCACGTAGTTCCAGACCAGGTCGTTGGGGCGCAGGAAGCTGAAGGTGGAGGACAGGTCGCGCCCGGCCATCAGGCCGCCCTGCCCCATCTGCTGCTCGCGCAGGCGCACCGAGTTCTCGTCGATGAAGACATCCAGGATGCCGGTGTCGCCGAAGTCGAGGAAGGTGGTCAGCAGGGTGAGGCTGTGCACCGGCTGCTCGCCCCGTGCGGCCAGCACGGCCAGGGCCGTGCCCAGCAGGGTGCCGCCGACGCAGAAGCCCAGAGCGTTGATCTGCTCGGCGCCGCTGATCTCGCGCGTGACCGCGATGGCCTGGATGACGGCGTCTTCGATGTAGTCGTCCCAGGTGGTGTGGGCCAGGGATTCGTCAGGATTGCGCCAGCTCACGACGAAGGTGCGGTGGCCCTGGGCCACGGCGTAACGGATCAGCGAGTTCTCGGGCTGCAGGTCCAGGATGTAGTACTTGTTGATGCAGGGCGGCACCAGCAGCAGGGGGCGCTCGTAGACCTGCTCGGTCAGGGGCTTGTATTCGATCAGCTGGAAGAGCTCGTTCTCGTAGACCACCGCGCCCTCGCTGGTGGCCACATTGCGGCCCACCTCGAACTGGCTTTCGTCGGTCATGCTCACATGGCCCTGCTGCAGGTCGTGCAGCATGTTCTGCAGGCCGCGGGCGATGCTCTCGCCCTTGCTGTCGATGGCCTTCTTCTGTGCCTCGGCATTGAAGGCCAGGTAGTTGCTGGGCGCGCTGGCCGCCACCCACTGCTCCACGCCGAAGCGGATGCGCGCGCGCGTCTTGGCGTCGGCCTGCACGGCATCGGCCATCTCCATCAGCAGGCGCGCATTGAGCAGGTAGGTGGAAGCGGCCATCGCCGCCAGCGGGTTTTCGCCCCAGGCCGGTGCGGCGAAACGCCGGTCGCCGCTGACCGTTGCGCCGGCACCCTGCTGCATGAGTTGCGCCAGGTCCTGCACGTACTGTTGCTGCAGCGCCTGCAGCTTGTCGGGCGGGATGCTCACCGCAGGAGCCGGGAGTGCCGCGGCGCACTGGCTGGCGGGCATCCCCTGGAAGGACTGGAAGAGCTTGAGCCAGCTGTCACCGTAGGCCTGCTGGAACTGCTGCGCCGCTTGCGCCCAAAATTCGGGGTTGTCCTGTGTCACGCTGGGATCCTCGTGCTGGAAATACGCTTCCGCGTCCAGTATGTCAGGATTGGGCCTTCGATATCCTGACATCTACAAATTTACCCATGTTCCTGATCCTGATCGCCATCGGCTGGCTCTACGTGGCCCTGCTCATGGCCGTGGCCGAGGCCACCAGCCCCATCGGCACCGTGCTGGGTGCGATCGTCACCTTCCTGCTGTATGGGGTGGGGCCGGTGGCCCTGCTGCTGTACATCCTGGGCACGCCGGCGCGCAAGAAGGTGCGGAAGCAGCGTGAGGCGGAAGAACTGGCGGCCTGGCAGCAGGCCCAGGCGGCGCAGGCTGGCTCAGTCCAGCCAGATGCAGGCGGCCAGGCGGCCGCTGACGCGGTCGCGCCGGTGCGAAAAGAACCGTGAAGAATTCGTGACGGTGCACCAGGATGGTGAGCCGTCGTTGCCATAGACCTGCGAGATGCCCAGCGCTGCCAGGCGCAGCCTGGCCAGGGCCGGCAGGTCGGCCAGCCATTTGCCCGGTGCAGCCGCCGGACGGAAGCAAGACGCTGCCCCCGGGTGGCGGGCTTCGAACGCCGTCTTCACCTCGGGCCCGACCTCGAAAGCCTGCGGGCCGATGCAGGGCCCCAGCCAGACCATGAGTTCGCGCGCATCGACCTGCAAGGCGGCGTGCAGGGTTTCGATCACGCCCACCCCGCCCTCGCCCGCCAGGCCACGCCAGCCCGCGTGGGCGGCGGCCACGACACTGCCACGCGCATCGGTGAACAGCAGGGGCAGGCAGTCCGCCACCATGATGGTGCAGGCAACGCCACGCTCGCGCGTGAGGCAGGCATCGGCCTGGGTGCCGTGGGGCGTGTGGGCGTCCAGCGTCACCACGCCACAGCCATGCACCTGCTGCAGGAAAACCGGCCGCGCGCCCAGGGCCTGCGCCAGCACGGCGCGGTTGCTGCCCACGGCGAGCGCGTCGTCGCCCACGTGGTCGCCGAGGTTCAGGCTGTCGTAAGGCGGCAGGGAACGACCGCCGGCGCGCGTGGTGCAGACGGCGCGCACCTGCACCGGCGCGGGCCACTTCGGTACCAGCCAATCCGGATGCATCAGGGCTCGTTGTCGGGGCAACTGGAGGGCTGCGCCTGCTGGAAGGCCGGCAGTTGCATGCAGGCGTTGAAGGCACCCATGGTCAGCGGCAGGCTGTCGAGGTTCACCTCGAAACGCTGGCCGTTGAAAATCTGCGGTACCAGGCAGCAGTCGGCCAGGGTGGGTGTGTCGCCCCAGCAGTAAACCGAGGGCGGCAGGCCGGCCTGCTGGCGTTGCGCGGCCAGGGTGGCCAGCTGGCGCTCAAAGCTCTCCAGCCCTTCACGCACCCAGTGGCGGTACCACGTGTTCTTGGCGTCTTCGCTGACCTTGAGTTCGCGCACCAGGTACTTGAGCACGCGCAGGTTGTTGAGCGGATGGATCTCGCAGGCGATCATCTGCGCCAGGGCGCGCACCTTGGCGCGGCCGGCCGCGTCGGCGGGCAGCAGCGGCGGCTGGGGATGGGTCTCGTCCAGGTACTCGATGATGGCCATGGACTGCGACAGGCGCTCGCCATCCACCTCCAGCAGCGGCACCAGGCGGTCGGCCGAGACCTCGGCGTAAGCCGGCAGCTTGTGGTCGCCGCGCGCCAGGTGCACGGAGAGGTAGTCGTAGCTCAGGCCCTTGAGCGCCAGTGCAATGCGCACGCGGAAGGACGCGGAAGAGCGGAAGTAGTTGTGCAGCTTCATGCCGCCAAGGATACCGCCCTTGCCCACGCCGCCGTCTGAGGGAGAATCCGGGCAACGTTTTGAAAAAGAGGAGCCCTCATGATCCTGGAAATCGCCGACATCCGCATCCACGCCGACCAGCAGGCCGCCTTTGACGAGGCCATCCAGCGCGGCCTGGCCACCGTCATCAGCCAGGCGCGGGGTTACCGCGGCTTCAAGGTCAACAAGGGCGTCGAGCACCCGGACCGCTACATCCTGATGATTTTCTGGGAGACGCTGGAAGACCACACCGTGCATTTCCGCCAGTCACCGGCCTTTGCCGACTGGCGCGCCATCGTGGGCCCCTTTTTCGCCGCGCCGCCGCAGGTGGAGCACTTCACATTGCTCGCGAAGTCATGAAGCACCCCCGTTGACAGTTCACTTCGTGTAACTGCCCTCCCCCCTCAAGGGGGCAACGCCAGTGGCCCGGCAAAGCCGGTTCCACGGCGTTCCACGACGAATACAGGACGCAAGCCTGACGTCCGCAAAGGAGTCAATCCTTGGCATGGCCGGCCACGAGCTTGGTCAGCAGGCGCATCATCTGCTCACGCTCGGCGGCATTGAGCGGCCCCAGGATGCGGGTCTGCACCCGCGCCACGGCGCGTTTCATCTGCTGCACGGTCGCCTCGCCTTCGGGCGTGATCCAGAGCAGCTTGCGGCGGCGATCGTTCTGGTCGGCCTCGCGCCGCACCCAGCCCTTGGCCTCCAGCCGGCCGATGACCGAGCCCGAGGTGGCAGGATCGAAAGCCACACGTGCGGCCAGCGTGACCTGATCCGCCCCCGGGGTGTCCATGAGCGCATTGAGCAGGGCGAACTGCACGGGCGTGACGTCGTAACTGGCCGTCTCTTCCATGAAGGCGGCCACCGAAACCTGGTGGGCCCGGCGGATCAGGTGGCCCGGGGCGTGGGGAAAGTCGTAACTCTTGCTCATGGGGTTCGTCGTTCGGATGGCCAAGTGTATTCGGCCGCCCCGAGGTGCCGTCCTCCCCCGGGAAAACCCGGGCGATGCCCGACGTACTGGTATGTATGCTTACTAAATAGCACCCGTAGCAGGAACACCCTGATGGCGGCCGTGTCCACCAGCCATCGCGGCTGCGACGCGCTGTGCGGCATTACCATCGGCAACCACGTCAGGAACCGGCCATGAACGCCCCCCTCCCTTCCGCCACCGCCCGCGCGTCGCTCTACCGCGAGATGTCACCGCTGAACCTGACACCGCTGTGGGAGGTGCTGCACGCGCTGGTGCCACCGCAACCCGCATCGCCCTGCGTGCCGGCGCTCTGGAAGTACGAAGACGTGCGGCCCTACCTGAAACGCGCCGGCGAACTCATCACGGCCGAGGAGGCGGTGCGTCGTGTGCTGATCCTGGAAAACCCGGCGCTGCGCGGCCAGTCGGCGGTGACGCAGTCGCTCTACGCCGGGCTGCAGCTGATCCTGCCGGGCGAGGTGGCGCCCAGCCACCGCCACACCCAAAGCGCGCTGCGTTTCGTCGTCGAGGGCACGGGCGCCTACACGGCCGTGGACGGCGAGCGCACCACGATGCATCCGGGCGACTTCATCATCACGCCCAGCTGGACCTGGCACGACCACGGCAACGAGGTGGACGAAGCCGTGGTCTGGCTCGACGGCCTGGACATCCCCATGATCCGCTTCTTCGACGCGGGTTTCGCCGAAAACGGCGCAGCCCGCTCGCAGCCGGTCACGCGGGCCGAAGGCGCCAGCTTCGCGCGCTATGGCCACAACATGGCGCCGGTACGCGGCAAGGCGCCTTTCGGTGCCACCTCGCCCCTCTTCAGCTACCCCTACGAGCGCAGCCGCGAGGCCCTGCACCAGCTCGAACGCAGTGCCCCGATCGACGCCAGTGAGGGCTACAAGCTGCGTTACATCAACCCGCTGACCGGCGGCACCCCCATGCCCACCCTGCAGCCCTTCCTGCAGCGCCTGCCCGCCGGCTTCGACGGCCAGGGCTGGCGCCAGACCGATGGCGCGGTGTACAGCGTGGTCGAAGGTACGGGTACTGCGTACATCGAGGGCCCCAAGGGCCCGGTACGATTCGACTTCCAAGCCCGTGACCATTTTGTCGTGCCGTCCTGGCAAACGCTGCGCCTGCAGTCGACGGCCGGTTGCGTGCTCTTCAGTTTTTCAGACCGCCCGGTGCAAGAGGCCCTGGGCATCCACAAGGAAGAAAGGCTCGCATGAGTTTCGTCATCACCGCCCCGGCCCCCGTCTCCGTTCCAGTGGTCGGCAGCCAGGACCGTTTCCCCGTCGGCCGCATCTACTGCGTTGGCCGCAACTACGTCGCCCACGCGCAGGAGATGGGGTTCACCGGCCGCGAGCCGCCCTTCTTTTTCATCAAGCCGGCCGACAACTGCCTGGTCATCGAACCGGGCCAGACCCCTGATCTGCACTACCCGAGCCTGACCAAGGACTTCCACCACGAGATCGAGCTGGTGGCCTGCATCGGCACGGGTGGCAAGAACATCAAGGCAGCCGACGCGAAGAAGCACATCTGGGGCTACGCCGTGGGCCTGGACATGACCCGCCGCGACCTGCAGGGCGAACAGAAGAAGCTGGGCCGCCCCTGGTGCATCGGCAAGACCTTCGACGAAGCCTGCCCGATCGGCGCCATCACACCGGCCGCACAAGCCGGCGACGTGGAGAAGGCCGGCATCTGGCTGCAGGTCAACGGCCAGGACCGCCAGCGCAGCGACGTCAGCAAGCTGATCTGGAACATCGGCGAGATCATCGAGCACCTGAGCACCGCCTGGGAATTGCGTCCCGGCGACCTGATCTACACCGGTACGCCCGAGGGTGTGGCCGCCGTGGTGCCGGGCGATGTCATGGAAGGTGGCGTGGCCGGCCTCACGCCGATCAAGCTCAAGGTCGTCTGACCAAGCCGCGAGGTAGCACCCCTACAATCCCCGGCCATGATTCACAAGTTGTTGGGGAAACTGGCCGGGCTCTGCGCCATCCTGGCCGGGGTGCTGCTGACCGTCATCACGCTGATGACCTGCCTCAGCGTGCTGGGGCGCAACACCACGGGGACCACCCTGGTCGGTGACTTCGAGCTCACGGGGGTAGCGGCTGGCGCGGCCATCGCCCTCTTCCTGCCCTGGTGCCAGTTCCGCCGCGGCAACATCATTGTGGACTTTTTCACCTCGGGCGCCAGCGCACGCACCACCGCCGGACTCGACCGCCTGGGCGCCGCCCTGCTGGGCCTGGCCATGGCCCTGCTGGCCTGGCGCACGGTGCTCGGTGGCCTGAGCGCCTGGACCACCCAGTCCACCACCATGATGCTGGGCTTTCCCGAGTGGATCGTCTACACGCTGATGGTCCCGCCGCTGGTGCTGACGGCCTGCATCGGCCTGTGGCAGGCCCTGCAGGGCTTCGGGCCGGAGACCACCGCATGACGCCACTGCTACTGACCCTGCTGATCTTCGGCGTGATGCTGGGGCTGATGGCCGTGCGCATCCCGATTGCCATCGCCATGTTCGTGGCCGGCTGCGCCGGTTACCTGCTGCAGGCCGGCTGGCTTCCGCTGGCCAACTTCCTCAACACCCAGGCCTTCGCGCGCTTCGCGAGCTACGACCTGTCGGTGATCCCGCTGTTCATCCTGATGGGGCACTTCGCCACCCAGGGCGGCATCTCCAAGGCCCTGTTCGCCTTCGCCAGCGCCCTGATGGCAGGGGTACGTGGTGGCCTGGCCATGGCCTCGGTGATGGCCAGCGCGGCGTTCGGTGCCATTTGCGGCTCCTCGGTGGCCACCGCCGCCACCATCACCTCGGTGGCCCTGCCCGAGATGAAACGCCACGGTTATTCGGGTCGCCTGGCCACCGGCACACTGGCCGCTGGAGGCACCCTGGGCATCCTGATCCCGCCGTCGGTCCCGCTGGTGATTTACGCCATCCTGACCGAACAGAACATCGCCAAGCTCTTCGCCGCGGCCATGGTGCCCGGCATTATCGCCATGCTGGGCTACATGGCGGCCATTGCCATCTACGTGCGCCTGGTGCCGGGCCATGCCCCCGAGCACGACAGCGTGACCGAGCGCATCAACCTGCAGTCGCTGCTGGGCGTGATCCCGATCGCGCTGATCTTCCTGATCGTCTTCGGCGGCATATACGGCGGCATCTTCACGCCCACCGAAGGCGCGGCCGTGGGCACGGCCGCCACGTTCATTGCGGCGCTGCTCAAGCGCGAACTCAGCTGGGCCAAGCTCAAGCACTGCTTCTACGCGACGGCCGAGGGCTCGGCCATGATCTTCATGATCTTCATCGGCGCTGACCTGATGAACGCCGCGCTGGCCCTGACCCAGGTGCCGACCCAGCTGGCTCAGTTGGTCGGCGGCTGGGGCCTGCCGCCGCTGATGGTGGTGTCCGCCATCCTGCTGGTTTACGTGGTGCTGGGCGCGGTGATGGACGAGCTGTCCATGATCCTGCTGACCATCCCGATCTTCTTCCCCCTGGTCATGGGCCTGGACTTCGGCCTGCCCGCCGAATCGGTGGCGATCTGGTTCGGCATCATGGTGCTGATGACCGTGGGTTTCGGCCTGCTGGCGCCGCCGGTGGGCCTGAACGTCTACGTGGTCAACGGCATGGCCAAGGATGTGCCGATTGCCGAGAGCTACCGCGGCGTGCTGCCCTTCCTGGCCAGCGATGTGCTGCGCACCCTGCTGCTGCTGTTCTTCCCGGCCATCTCGCTGTGGCTGGTCAAGTACGTCGGTTAGGTGGTTTGAGGGAAAGCCCCAGCAAGGCTGCGGCAGATTTCAGCTAAGGTGCGGGCTGACCAATCGAGGAGACCGACCATGATTCAACGCCGCACCCTGCTCAAGTCCAGCGCCGCCGTCGCCGCGCTGGGTGTGCCCACCCTGGGCCTGGCTCAGCAAAGCGTCACGCTCAAGTTCCACACCTTCATGTCACCCATGTCGGCGGTTTGGAACACCATGCACAAACCCTGGATGGACAAGGTCGAGAAGGACTCGGGCGGCCGCATCAAGTTCGAGGCCTACCCGGCCATGCAGCTGGGCGGCACGCCGGTGCAGTTGTATGACCAGGCGCGTGACGGCGTGGTCGATGTGGTCTGGACGCTGCCGGGCAACACGGCCGGTCGTTTCCCGCGCATCGAGGTGTTCGAATTGCCCTTCATGCTCAACAATGCCGAAGCCACCTCCAAGGCCTACTGGGAATACGTGCAGACCGTGGCCGTGGACGAGTTCAAGGACACCCATCCCATCGCCCTGCACGTGCACGGCCCGGGCATGTTCCACACCAAGGCCAAGCAGATCAAGAGCCCGGCCGATCTCAAGGGCCTGAAGATGCGCGGCCCGACCCGCCAGGTCACCAAGCTGCTGCAGGCGGTGGGCGCCACGCCGGTGGGCATGCCGCTGCCGCAGATTCCGGACGCCCTGTCCAAGGGCACGATCGATGGCTGTGTGATCCCCTGGGAAGTCGTGCCGGCCGTCAAGGTGAACGAGCTCGCCAAATTCCACACCGAATTCCCGGCCGGCCACACGGGCCTGTACACCACGACCTTCGTCATGACCATGAACAAGGCCAGGTACGAGTCGCTGGCGCCCGATCTCAAGAAGGTCATCGACAACAACTCCGGCCTGGCCACCTCAGGTGCGCTGGGCAAACAGCAGCAAGCGAGCGACATCCCGGGCCGTAAAACCGCGGTGGATGGCGGTAACAGCATCTACACCCTGAGCAATGCCGAAGCCGCCGAGTTCGTGAAACTCTCCGCCCAGGTCGATGACGAATGGGTCAAGGACATGGACAAGCGTGGCTTCGACGGCAAGAAACTGCTGCAGAGCGCCAAGGACCTGATCGCCAAACACGGCAAGACCTGAGCCCCTCCGTACCCTATGAAAAAGCGCCCGACGGGCGCTTTTTTTACGTCTGGCTAGTAACGGGCCCCGTTGATGAAACGCACGATGCCCGCGGCCACCTCGGCCTCCTGCTCCAGAAAGCCATG
>LNFM01012549.1_pt1 | contig 11087 bp, 12 predicted proteins | sample 596031 | NCBI WGS metagenome assembly LNFM01 (sample SAMN04254537, study PRJNA301005) | activated carbon metagenome | isolation source: dual media filters at the Ann Arbor, Michigan drinking water treatment plant | place: USA: Ann Arbor | reverse complement strand
TATAAGCAATTGATTTTATTGGGGAATGGTGTAACGGTAGCACAACAGACTCTGACTCTGTTTGTCTAGGTTCGAATCCTAGTTCCCCAGCCAGTTCAACATAACTATAATAAAATCAATTACTTAGTTCGTTTTGCGACCGCGAAAAACGTTTCGACTCGTAACCCGCCCTCACTTCACAACCGTCAGAAGCGCCTTCAGATGCCGATCGAACAACTCCATGGTTCCCGCCCTGTTGAGATGGTCTGTGTCGAAGTAGAAGCGAGGCGCGTCCAGTTCGGTCGAAAAATTGCTGAGGCTAATCCCGCGACTTTCGACCGCCGCCTTCATAGCGTCATCAAAGGCCATCTCGTTAGGCAGCAGGGCCCGAAATTGACTGGGCGTTGGCATCTTGATTACGGCGACGCGGACATCTCGTTGCTCCGCGAATTCAAGCAACTTCGTGAATTCCGTCAAATAGCGCTCAAGCGCGGCCTCACGCCGGGCATTTGGGAATAGATAGGCGATCCGGTTTTTGGCCGCCGTTGCCGAGGGCCGATAAACCCGGTCGAACTGCAATTCGCCCTCCCAGAGGTCCTTCTGGAAGCGATCCCGGTTGTTGATCTTGGAGAACCCCGTGAGATAGTCGGCAACCGCGCGCGGGTCCACGCCTTCGCTGCGGCTGTATTGCAGCAGCAACCATGCTGTAGCCGGATTGAACGGGGTTGCCCGAAGCAATTTCGCGTCGCCGAAGCGATCCTCATTCCAGGTGCGCGAACGGAACGCGAAGGAATCGACGACGTAGAGCACGTTCTTCGTGGTGTGATCCCGCAGAAACATCTCCAGCACGAAGCGATTGTAGAGCGGCCCGGTGCCGGGAGAAGCCAGATTGATGATTTTCAGGCCGGTCTCGCGCTGCATAAAGGCGTTGAAATCGGCGAAATCGAGCGGCATCGCATGCGACGCCCCGAGGATCACCCAATCGAAAGCCCCTGTTTCCGATGTCGCGATCTTGAAGAAGGGATTGCTGTGGCCGTTGCGGTACATCAGACGTTCGGCGGCAAGATAAATGCCGACATAGATCAGCAGACCTATCCCGATGAAGGCAATCGCCGCCCTGCCCCGGTGTGTCATGGTTGCCTGCCTATATCAGAACTGCATGTAGATGAATTCCTTGGCCTGCCATCGGCCAAGGATAAGCAAAGCGAAGATCACCAGATAGTAGCAGCCCCAGCGCAGAACCGCCGGGGCTCCGGCCAGGCGCTCCGGCACCGGACGGCGCTCGTCGAGCACTTCCACCGCCAGCAGTACGGCAATCAGCGCAAAGCCGATGCCATGCTCCGAAGTGAAGGGATAATGGATGATCAGAGCGGGAACATCGAGCAGGTTGGCTCCGATCTTCCTGATGACGGTTAGCGCGTCGTCGACCGATTTGGCGCGGAAGAAAATCCAGGAGATCGCGATCAGGTGAAAGGTCAGGAGGATGCGCAGCAGCGACAGCGCAGCACTCTGGCGCAACCCCGGCAACGCCGCGCCGAGCCACGCCCACAGACGGCGCGTGGCCAGGCCGCCCCACTGATACGCGCCATTGAGCGCGCCCCAGATCAGGAACGTCCATCCGACGCCATAGCCGAGGCCCGCGTGCCACAGACCGCTGACGATGAACACCAGCATGACGTTGAGGTAGCGGCGCAGGTACCCCGTCCGGCTGCCGCCCAAGGGAATATAGAGGTAGTCGCGGAACCAGCCCCCGAGCGAGATGTGCCAGCGTTCGCCCCAGAATTCCGCGGTGCTGCGCGACAGATAAGGTCGGCGAAAATTCTCCATCAACTGCAGACCGAACAGCAGGGAGACACCGATGGCGATGTCGGTATAGCCAGAGAAATCGCAGTAAATCTGGAATGCGAAGAAATAGACGCTGACCAAAAGCTCGATCGGCGAAGCAAACGCCACGATGTTGAAATTGCGATCGACCAGCGGCGCCAGATTGTCGGCAATGACGACTTTCTTGAACAACCCCCACCCAATCAGTTGAAGCCCCAACACGGACCTCCCCGGATCCGCGCGCAGGCCAGCGACCAGTTGCGGCAGAAAAGCCGTCGCACGTTCGATAGGGCCTGCGAATATCTTTGGGAAATAGGCGACATAGAGCGCGATATGGCCGGGATGATGATTCCCGCTGAGCCGCCGGGCGTAGACATCGATAAGATAGCTCGAGGCCGAAAAGGCGTAGAAGGAATATCCAACCGGCGTGCTGACGCCTAACTTCGGCAACACCGATCCGAAAGCGAACCAGCGCTCCAGCTCGCCTGCGACGAAATCATAGAATTTGAATGCGATCAGCGAGCCGAGCAGTGCGACGAGGCCCGTGGCCAGCAGGGCCTTCCTGATAACCGCGCCATGCGCCCGCTCCAACGTCCAGCCGCAGCCGTACATCGCCAATGTCACGGCACCGAGATAGACCAGGTTGAAGGGCTGCCAGATGCCATAGAACAGGTAGCTGGCCAGCAGCAACAGCGCCCATCGCTGCGCGACGGGCAGCGCCGAAAACAGCAACAGGACAAGAGGCAGGAAGGCGAGAAATTCAAGCGAGGTGAACAGCATTTGCCCGGGACCTATGCTGTCTCGACCTCACCTCAATAGGACGCGCCGCCGGCCCGCAACTCCTCGGGCACGTCATCGATCGGAATCCCGCCATTGAGCACAAGATAGCTGGCAAGCGCCTCGCGCTGCTCAGGTGATAGCTTGATCCGGGCGTGGCTCGGCTTGTTCATGGTTCCAAGCCAGGCCGGCACCGGCCGAACCTGGGTAATGACGACCGTGATGATGTGGCAGCCCTGACATTTTTCCAGCGCGAAGTCGCGCCCGTCAAGCGGCAGGGCCTTTTCCAGGTTAGCCTTGGCAAGATCCGCCCCTGTCTGGCCGGAAGCCAATGGCATGTTGAACGACAGATAGTCCGCCAGCGTGAGCTGCTCCTGCTCGCTGAATTTCTGTAGCGCCGGTACGCTCTTCATCTTGCTCTTGAGGTAGGTGAGCCATTCCGCCCGCGTGCGCTTGCCTGCCAGGATTGCCTGGAGCTCGTCAACGGGCGGATGGCTTCCAACCACCTGCGCAAACAGGGTCCTGCCGCCCGCCGGGATGAACGCAAAGACATCCTTAGTCTGCGCAAGCAACGGATCGACCAGCAAGGCGCTGCACACGATAAGAGCGCCGCCAAGGAATGCTCGAACAGAGCTCATGGCCTGCCTCCCATTCCTTCGGCTGTCTGTGGATCAGACGGTTGACCCATGCGGCCCTCAATAGCGGAGCGCGGCCGGTACATCGGCGGCCTTCATCGGCATGTTGATGGCTGAATAGCGGGCGAAGGTCTCGCGCTCCTTCGCAGTCATCTTCAGTCCGCGATGAAACGGCGACAGGAAGGTGCTGCGCCAGCCCTGCACGTCGCGTTCCTGTGTCAGATAACCGGTAAAGAGCGAATGACAGAACTGGCACTGCGTCCAGGCCAGTTCGCGGCCGTCAGGCGGTAGCACCGCTGCTATATCGCCGCGGCCCTCGGCCTGCTGAACGGCGCCTTCGGGCAGCGGGAGATTCACCGCGAGATAGCCGGCGAGTTCGCTCAACTCCCGCTCGCCAAGCTGCTTGTGTCGCTCAACCAGGAAATTGCGCCATTCCGCCTCGCTACGGCTAAGACCGCCAATCTCGCGTAGCTCCGCGGCGCGAGGAGGGTCTGCCAGCTCGAGAAACAGCGTTTTGCCGCCCTTCGGCATGAACTTCTCGTCCTCTTGCGCGATCCCCGGCAACACGCTGAACACCATGAGATTTAGGGCGATCAGCAGACTCCGAAGGCATCCAGGCGCGGTCATGTCTCCGCCTCCGCCCCGAGGCTGTCGCGAAACGAAAACACCGGAACGCAGATTTCGTCACGTGCGCGCTCCGCCGGAAACCCGGCGCCACGAAGCAAGTCGAGCATGACGACGGTCCGGTCGTCATAGAATTGCTCGTTGCAGCCGGCGCAGACCAGTGCGGGGATGTCCTCGACCACCACCAATCGATCTTCATGAAAGAACGCGGAACGCACCTGGGCCATGCCGATATCTGAGCCACCACAGCCCGGGCATACCGCGCCCGGCTGCTCACCATTGGATTCTAACGACATCGCTAACCCCTGTTGCGAAGCCGGCGGTTTATCCCGCCGACTTCGTGACTCGCCGACCGTCCAGATCAACTCAGCTGACGAACTTCTTCGCCGCGGCGATGATGTGGTCGGCATTGGGCCGCATCCAGTTGAACATTTCCGGAGCCGCCGGCGGCGGCGCATCCGGGAAGGCAATGCGCTTGTACCTGGCGCCGTCGACATTCTCCGCCACCCGCGCGATGACCTCCGCGCCCGGACATAACGTGTAGTAGGATTGATCGAAGGTCAGCAGGCGCTTGGTCTTCTGCACCGAGTTGACTAGTGTCTCGGTATCGATCGGCTTGAGGCTGCGCAGATCGATCGCCTCGACCTTCATTCCAGCCTTCTGCAACTTTTCCGTGGCATCGAGCACATCCGGCATGCCGGCGCCGGAGCTGATGATGGTCAGATCGCTGCCGGTCGTACGAACGGCGGCCTTGTCGAGCGGCGTCAGATATTGCTCGTCCGGCACTTCCTCGACCAGTTCGCGCAGACCCGCCGCATAGAGGAACACCACCGGGTTGGGATCGCGGATCGCCGAGGCCATCATGCCCTTCGCGTCGGTCGGATTGGAGGGGATGACCGTCTTCACGCCTGGAATGTGCGCGTAGTAGGTATCGATCTCGTAGTCGGAATGTTGGCCGGCGAAGCCGGCCGTCTGCCCGGTCATCTCCATAATGAAGACCACCGGCATCGAGGCATCGCCGCCGGTCATCGACCGCAGCTTGCCTGCATGATTTTGGATCATCTGGAAGGGCATGCAGGCGCCCTGATACGGAATGTAGGTCAGGGCTTTCGAGCCGGCGAGCCCGGCGCCCAACACGCATCCCGCCATCCAGTTTTCGTCGATACCAGTGTTGGCCACGCGCAGGCGGCCAAACTCGGTTTCGAGATTGATCACGGGCCGGCCCGGATTGGAAGCAACCGGCGGCGTCAGTTCGAATATCCATATCATATTCTTGTCCTGGCGCATTTCGTATTGAACTGCCTCGAGGACCGAGTACATGAAGCTCTTGCGTGCCATGATGTCTCTCCAAAGTCTATTCCGCCGTGCGAAGTCGCGAACGTGGGATGAATTGATGGACGCGCGCTAACCAAACTGGCGCGCGGCAACGCTTCCCTCGACAAAGACGTTTTTCAGGCCATCTTCCGGCTTGCAGAACGGCTGCTTGTCGGCCCATGCGACCGCATCGAGAACTTCCTGCTTGATGGCCGCTTCCATCGCGGCGGCCTTGGCGGCGTCGATTACCTTCCAGGCGATCAGGGTGTTGCGACAGATATCAACGGGATCACGGGTCATCCACTCGCGCACCTCGCGCTCCGGCCGGAACGACGAGATCGCCAGTGGATCGTAGCCGAACGCGCCGAGTTCCCCGGGCTTGGCGCCGGGCGCGCCCCAATGATTGTAGTAGCGGTAGGTCTTGGCCTCGATCAACGTCGCACCTTGGCCAGCCCGCGCTCGGTCAACCGCTGTCTTGGCGGCGTTGTAGACCTGCATCACGTCCTGCCCGTCGACGACAACGCCGGGAATGCCGTACATTTTCGCAGCTTCCGCGATATCCTTCATCGGACACGACCAGGAATAATGGGCGTATTGATGATAGAGATTATTCTCAATCACGTAGATAAACGGCAGCTTGAGCAATGCGGCGTTATTCATTGCGCTGTGGAAGTGCGGTGTGGCGTAGGTGCCGTCGCCGCCGAAATTGACGACGACCTGCTTGCTGCCGCGGGCACGGATCGCAAAGGCGGAGCCGGTCGCGATCACGGGTCCCGGACCGATCATGCCATCGGCGCCGATGAACCCGATCGATTTGTCGGAGATGTGCATCTCGCCGCCGTAGCCCTTGTTGAGACCGGTGGCTCTGAAATCATACTCCGCCGCCATCTTCTTGATGTCGCAACCTTTGGCGATGGCGTGGCCGGAAGGCCGATGCGTGCTATAAACCAGATCGGCTTCCATCACGCCGCCTGAATTTTTCAGCGCCGCGCAGACCCCGGTCGCGACGGCTTCCTGACCGACATAGAAATGATTGTAACCGCGGTAATTGGTATCGGTCAGCATCTTGTCGACCAGTGTCCGCTCATACCAACGGATCCGCAGGATCGTGCTGAACATGTTGGTCAATTGCGCTTCGCTGAGATCCTTGGCCCAATAGCCGATCTCGCCCTGCTGCGCGTTGGCGGTTGTGCTGCTGAGCGATATCGCGGCGCCGGCGCCGGCCAGTCCCTGAAGGAAGTTACGCCGGGTAGCGGACGGAGATTTTTGTTGCGCATCCCGCGAATGCGCGTCGTTGCGATCAGCCATGGCACGCTCTCCCGATCTGATGAGGTCGCATTCAACTGCGCCTTGTAAAAAACTGATCCTCATGTCGGCCGCGGTCATTGACGCAGATCAACCTCTGCGCGTCATCGTTCGCCACCACGCAATTGCGAGAGAAGGCTGACGGATCACGCTGCATCGCAACTAACGCATTTAGGGACGAAGGTGATGGCGCGCGTGCGCACTGCGGGTTTCCATCGGGAGAAACCCAGATCCGCGCCAGGTGCCATTGCAAATCGAACTTCTGGGAGAGCTCGCGTTCCCTGTGTTTGCTGAGGTCCGGCGGGCGTGATCCCGACTTCTGCGCGCTTTGATGAAGATCAATGAATTGGTCGGCTTTGCGCCTAATCTTTTTTGTTAGTTAGCTCAAAGGAGTCTTATCATGGCGGAATCTCCCACCAAGTTACCCATCAAGACGGAAGTGACTTCGGCTGCACCGGTAGCCAAGGTTGCGGAATGGCAGCCGTTTGAAGCGTTGCGCAATCAGGTGGACCGGCTGTTTCATGACTTCCAGACCGGCTTCCTGCAGGCGCCCTCCTACCGTTCGCTCCTCGACATCGAGCCGTTCTGGCGCCGTGATTTCGGTTTCACCGTCACGCCCGCCATCGACATCGTCGAGAAGGACAAGGCCTTCGAGGTGACGGCCGAACTGCCGGGCCTCGACGTCAAGGACATCGACATCCAGCTCGCCAACGGGACGCTGACGATCAAGGGTGAGAAGCAGGAGCAGAAGGAAGAGAAGACCAAGGACCGCTACGTCTCGGAGCGCCGCTACGGTTCCTTCCGCCGCTCGCTGCAGGTGCCCGACAGCGTCGACGCCGACAAGATCGAAGCGAGCTACAAGGGTGGCGTTCTGACGGTGACGCTGCCAAAGTCGCCGGAAGCGCAGAAAAGCCAGAAAACGATTCCGGTCACCGCCAAATAGGCTTCCGCCGCGCCTCGTCGTCCCCGGATCGGCGGGGCCTTGGCGACGCACTGCGATTGACTTGCTTTGGAGAGACACCGAATGGCCCACAAGCAGATCCTGTTTCATTCCGTGGCCCGCGAAAAGGTGCTGCGCGGGGCCACGCTGCTCGCCGACGCCGTGCGCGTCACACTGGGTCCGAAATCGAAATCGGTTCTGATCCAGAAGAGCTGGGGTCCGCCGATCGTCTGCAACGATGGCGTGACCATTGCCAAGGAGATCGATCTCAAGGATCCCGAAGAGAATCTCGGCGCCCAGGTACTTCGTCAGGCGGCCGAAAGAACCGGCGACGTCGTCGGCGACGGCACCAGCACCTCGACCATCCTCGCACACGCGATCCTGGCGGACGGCGTACGCAACGTCACGGCGGGCGCCAGCGCCATCGATCTCAAGCGCGGACTGGACCGGGCCGCCCGCATCGCGATCGAGACGCTGCGCGCCTTGGCCCGCCCGGTGAAGACCAAGGCCGAAAAGGCGCAGGTTGCGACCTTGTCAGCCCATAACGATCCATCCATCGGAGGTCTCGTCGCCGACGCCATCGAGAAGGTTGGCGGCGACGGCGTGATTTCGGTCGAGGAGTCCAAGACCATGGAGACCACACTCGATGTGGTCGAGGGCATGAAATTCGACCGCGGCTTCATATCCCCGTACTTCGTCACCGATGCGGAGCGCATGGAGGCCGTGCTGGAGGATCCGTTCGTGCTGCTTTGCGATCACAAGATCGGGGCGCTGCGCGACCTGATCCCGGTGCTCGAACAGGTCGCCAAGTCCGGCCGTCCGTTATTGATCGTGGCCGAGGACATCGAGGGCGAGGCGCTGGCGACGCTGATCGTCAACCGGCTCCGGGGCGTTCTGACGGGTTGCGCAGTCAAGGCGCCCGGCTTCGGAGACCGACGCAAGGCGATGCTGGAAGACATCGCGATTCTGACGGGCGCGCAGGTCATCTCCGAGGAAATAGGCCTCAAGCTCGAAAACGTGACCTTGCAGCAGCTCGGGCGCGCCGCCCGGGTGGTCGCGGACAAGGAAAACACTACGCTGATCGGCAGCGGCGGGGACCGTGCCCGGATCGACGGCCGCATTGCGCAGCTACGTCGTGAAATCGAAAAGACCACCAGCGACTACGACCGCGAGAAGCTTGAGGAGCGGCTGGCCAAACTGTCCGGCGGTGTAGCGGTGATCCGGGTCGGTGCACCGACCGAAGCGGAGATGAAGGCGAAGAAGGAGGCACTCGACGACGCCATTAGTTCTACCAAGGCCGCGGTAGCGGAGGGAATTGTCCCCGGCGGCGGTCTTGCGCTTCTCAGATGTATCGAAGCCGTTGTGGGGGAAGAATCCGCCTGCGAAGGTGACGAAAGGACCGGCGTCCAAATCCTGAAACGGGCGCTTGAGTCCCCCGCCCGTCAGATCGCGGAGAACTCCGCGGTGGACGGCGGCGTGGTCGTTGCGCGCATGCTGGCGAGCCAGGGCAATTTTGGTTTCGACGCTGCACGCAAGGAGTATGTCGACCTGGTCGAGGCTGGCATCGTCGATCCGGCCAAGGTGGTTCGGATCGCGCTAGAGAATGCGGTCTCGGTCGCCAGCGTGCTGCTGCTCACCGAAGCGACGATGACGGAAATTCCGGAGACGAAGCGGGAGCGGCCGGCTGAGCCGGAAATGGCAATGTGACCGGATGCAACGCAACCGCATCTTTATCGGCGCGACCGTCGCCGCAACTACGGTGATGTCGGCGATCCTGCCCACCCATGCCGTAACCCCCGAGCAAGCCTTCAAGGCCGGTTGTGGCGGCTGTCACGCTTCAGAGACGAATATCCTTCGCAGGATCCCAACGGGCACGGAGGCCGTCAGGCGCGCATGGATTCTGAACTTCATGGCCGGCCACCCCAACGAAAGGGACGCGGTCAAGGCTGAAATCGTCGAATACCTCGTGCAAAGAGCGCCGCTTCGAAAAGCTGGTGACAGAGGCCGCCAACTGAGGCGGCCTCAAACCTTATAGATGTTTCGAATTATCGCACCGCCCTGGTGGACTTGCCGGTACTTCCGTGGCCTCTTCCTCGACCAGCAGCTTTCGAATGATATTCCGCTTTTCCTCATTTTGCTCCTGTTCAAGAAGCTTTCGGTAGCGGCGGATATTCTCCGTGTGAATGAAGCGCTCCATGGTGTGTACCCCTGATACTCACCGAACTGTACAATTCAGCCAAGCAATCATCCGTCCAAAGTTCAAATCACATCACTGATATCCGTAGTTGCACGGGGGGCCGCCAAGAACGAATTTGGCTGCTCCCGTTCAGGACTTTTCAGAGGCACCGAGCCACGGCTTAAGCAGCACTGGGTAAGTTTCATTGACCCAAGCTAACCCTCCATAACTAAATTCTCTCATTCTTCAAGCGCCAGCGGGTTCGGAGTGTTGCATGGCTCACTACGCTCGATAGACTCATTCTCCAGGGGCTTCACGTTTGACGTCGACCTGCTCGCTTTCAATTTGCATCGACGCTTCGTCGTTCTGTTCTGATGGGGGCTTTTCGCCGGAGGCAACGCAATTTGATTTTATTTGACCTGAGTACCGCGTGTGCCCACCCAACTCATCGCCTCAATGGGACATCAGGCAGCAGATCGGACTAGAATTCAGCAGATCGCGGGTCATGCCGCCAAAGACCCATTCGTTGAGCCGACTGTGTCCATAAGCGCCGGTCACCAACAGGTCGGTCCCCTCGTCCTCGGCCAACCCGATCATCTGATCGGCACCGGACCCATGGGCCTGGATTTCGACCCGACGTTCAGCCTTTATCTTATGTTGTGCCAGGTAGCGAACGACGTCATCAACATGACGGCGCACAATCTCCATCTGATCCTTCTCGCATATTGCCATAACCGTCACGCGTTTCGCCTCGTGAAGAAACGGTAACGCATCCTGTACCGCTCGCCTCGCCTCTCGCGTGTCCTTCCATCCAATCACGACTTGGTCAGCGGTAAGGGATTTTACCGCTGCAGGTACCACCAGGAAAGGCCGGCCGGCTCCCAAAATAGCGGCGCCGACATCGAGTGTCCGATAGATATCGCCCGAGTTGCCTTTCTCAACCAGGATCAAATCAGCATGTCGGGCTTCGTCGATTAGCGTCTGCGTGGGAAACTCGATGGCTGACCGCCATTCGATCTGACGGCCCGCTCCGGCGGCTGCCTGAAACTTGTTACCAGCTTCCGCCAGACTGGCTTTCATCTTGGCGATATCGAACTCCGACGCGTTGTCGACGATCACGACACCCTCGGCGACAAACGGCGGCAGGATCGCAAGAGCTGATAACCCGATCAGCCTGGCCGCAAACTTGTCCGCCAAACTGGCTGCGACGCTGACCAGTCGTTTCGATACGTGGTCGACATTAACCCAGACCAACAGCGTTGCGTAGGACATAGCAGTTCCCCTTTGAGCAATCATATCATTACGCTCACGTTATGGTGCGGGTCACTTGAGCCAGATCAACTTTCGTGCCCGGCGCGAGTGGGCGACAAACTAACCGCAATTCATCGATCTGCCTCGCTTAGAGGTTACTCGGGCATGTTGAGCTGCTGCCGGTTTGATGGACACCCGGTTAAGCTAATCCCACCTTTCGTTCGAACTGAACAGGGCTGAGATACCCGATCGTCGAATGGCG
>LNFM01012548.1_pt1 | contig 11088 bp, 9 predicted proteins | sample 596031 | NCBI WGS metagenome assembly LNFM01 (sample SAMN04254537, study PRJNA301005) | activated carbon metagenome | isolation source: dual media filters at the Ann Arbor, Michigan drinking water treatment plant | place: USA: Ann Arbor | reverse complement strand
ATGCCGCGGCTCGATCCTCAAGCCAAAGCGGCAGCCGCTCCATCCGATGGTGCGCCGCGCGATCGCGCGGTACGGGCCGCAGGGCTGAGCGTCCGCGAGCCCCTGCGGCTCACGGCGCTCGGGTCACTCCTCGTCCAGCAGCGCGTCCACCTCGGCTCGCAGCTCGGCGCGCGTCTCCGCGAACTCCGCCGTGCTCTGCAGCGGGACGAGCGCCGGCGAGAGCGTGCGGATCTCGCCGGAGAATTCGGCCTGCGGCGAGAAGGTCTCCTCCTCGAGCGCGACCGAGATGCCGAACAGCGCGAGCACGATGCCGGCCGCGAGCGCCCCCGTCCGCCACCGCGCGCGCGCGGCGAGATGCGAGGCGACCCCGAGATGGAGCGCGACGAGCGCCGCGAGCACGACGATCGACACGAACCCCTCGCCCGCCGTGGACCAGTCCCCTGACGGCAGGAGGAAGCTCAGCAGCCCCGCGAGTTCGTCCACGAGGGACATCACCGCGACGGCGGCCGCGACGATCGCCGCATGGGCGAGGAAGTTGAATCGCCCCAGCACCACGCGCGCGCCGATGGACCAGGCCCCCGCCCAGAGGACCCCGAGGGCCGCGATCGCGATGACCTGGGCGAAGACCATCGAGCCCGCGCCGCGCGTGGTGGTGCCGAGCCAGGCGAGCAGCACGAAGAGCGCGAGTGCCCCGCCGATCAGTCCGAGACGGCCTTGCGGCGATTCGAACCAGTGCGGCGCGGCCATGTCGGTGTCCGTGCGCGGCAATGGCACCGCCGGCGGCACCGGCGCGAGGTCGTCGCGGATCCGCAGCGTGGTCCGGCCGATCGTGACCATGAGGCCCGGCGTGAGCGCGATGCGGTCCGCGGGGGCGCCGCGCCCCGCGCGCATCCGGTTCACGCTCCCGAGGTCGACGAGCGCCCACGATCCATCGGGCTGCGGCTCCGCGCGCGCATGCTGCGCATCCACGTGCGCATCGTCGAGCACGACGGCGTTGGCGAGCGCGCGACCGATGGTCAGCGGCGACCCGTCGAGCCGGTGCCGCTCGCGTACCTCCGGATGGCGACCGGGGTGGCGCCCCGCCTGCAGGACCTCGAGGATCAGCGCCATGCGACGCGCCCCAGGTAGCGGTCCGCGATGCGATCGATGTTCTCCCAGCTCGCGCCGGAGAGCGTGAGCGTGGAGATGAGCGCCGCGTTGGAGCGGCCGAGCGCGGCGACCTTGAGCATCGCATCGTACAGGCCGGGGAGCTTCTTGAGCGCGCGCAGGCAGAGCACCGCGCGCACCGGCGTCCGGGCCGCCGCGACGTTGCGCGTGCGGCACTTCCACTCGGTCACATGCTTCTCGCCGCCGCCGGGCGCGTCGTCATAGGAGAACCGTTGGGTGTACAGCGCGCCGAACTGCGCCGCGTTCAGCCGTGAACTCGTGAGGGCGACGTGCACCAGCTCCACCATGCCAGCGCTGTGGTCGCCCGCGAGGAAGACCTCGTCGTCCGTCCCGCAGCGGTGCCAGACCTCGTGGTACATCGGTTCGTCGTCGGTCTCATCGCTGCGCTCGGCGCCGCCCCAGCAGCGGAAGACCGGCGCCGGCTCGGTGGCGACGCGGAACGGACCGAAGTCCACGAGTTTCGACTCGCCCTCGAACAGCGAACCGAGGTACGCCTGCTGATAGTCCTTCAACTGCGCGGTGATCTCCACATGGAGGTCCGGCGCCGGCGTGAAGCCGGGCGCGCGCACGCGCGCGAGCAGCGCCGTCGCCTGCGCCTCGGGCACGAGGAAGGACCGCTGCTCTCCCATCGTGGACACGTTCACGCCCACCACGCGACCGTCATTCGTGATCGCCGGGCCGCCGCTCATCCCCGGGTTGATGGAGCCCGTGAAGTGGATCTTCGGATACAGGGTGTGCCGCAGGTTCCCGTTGTACGTCCCCTCGACGATGCTCAGGCCGAGGTCCGACGGATGGCCCAGCGAGTAGAGCCGCTCGCCCTGCTGCAGCGGCACGCTCCCCAGCGTGAAGTGGCTCGGCGACGGGCGTCCCGTGCGCAACACGGCGAGGTCATGCACCACGTCCACGGCGATCACCTCGACCGCGCGCGCGCTGCCGTCGGCTTCGACGATCTCCACGCGATGGTCGTCCGGTTCCTGCACGCGATCGGAGATCACATGGTAGTTCGTCACCATGAGCCCATCGGCGGTCACGAAGAAGCCGGTGCCGATGGTGCGCTTGGCGTTGGACGACGTCTCGATGATCTGGATCTTGAGGATCCGGTCGCTGTAGCGCGCGAAGACCGTCGAGGTGGCCTGACGGGGCTCGTCCTGCGCACGGAGCGCCGGGGCGCCCACCGCGAGGAGGAGGCCGAGCGTGGCGACGCGCGATGGCCGTGCGATCATGCGCTCAGGGCTCCTGCAGCGAGATGCGATCGAGGGTGAGCACGCGCCCAGTACTGCCGGCCGGGGCGTCCTCGAGGAGCACCACCGGGCGCCCGGCGATCATCCCCGACGAGAGCTGCACGCGGCGCCCGCGGCCCGTCCACCGCCGCTCCTCGCCCGTGCCGCCCGACCCGGCCTCGAAGCCGTAGCGTCGCTCGAGCAGGCGCTGCATGACGTCGCGGAACTCGGCGGCGTCCACCGGCGAGTCCCACACGGTCACCCAGCCGAGCGCGGAACCCGCCGGCGTGTTCACCACCTGATAGCGATCGCCGTCCCATCCCATCGACGCCGCGACCGCGGTCCCCTCGTCCTTCAGGTGCTGGAAGACGAGGATGCGTGTCTCGAACTCGCCGAGGTTGTCCTCGTGCACGAGCGTGCCGCCGCGCGGCGGCGCGATCGTGACGCGCGTGGGGAGGTCGGGAATGGAGTCGAGGTACTTCGCCGGATGCAGCACCTGCTCCGTGGAGGACGGGAAGGGCGTGAATGGGGTCTGGCCGGAGCGCACGCGCTTGAACTGCCGGATGAACTCGGCGCCACTCAAGTACGGGAAGAGCATCGTCTCCTGGATCAGGAGCGGCGCCGCCGCGAACTTCGGCATCGACGACTGCTCGGACCGGATGAGCGCGCGGACCTGGTCCCACCCACCCGGGATGCGGAGGCCCATGTCGCTGCCGCCGGTCATCATCGCGAACTGCTCGTAGGTGGCCTGTCCCTCCACCACCGACTGCATGGCGACCATGCGGTCGTTGTCGCCCTTGAGCGTCTGCACCGAGTCGAGCCGCGTGTGCTGGTCCTGCAGCGCGTGCATCAACTCGTGCGTGATGGTGATGTCGCGGATGTCGGGCGAGGCGTCGCTGACCACGTAGAGCACCTTCGTCGCCGGGTCGTAGTAACCGGCCACCTGTTCGGTGAGCAGGTCGATGAAGAAGGCGCGCAGGTCGAGCGTGTCGGGCAGGAGGCCGAAGAGCCGGTAGGCCTCCTGCGCGCCGGCGAGCTCGAGCGGCGTGAGCTGCTCGTTGAACTGCTTCTCGATGAAGGCGCGCACCTCGTCCTTCGTGCGCTCCTGCAGCACGGGCAGCGCCTTGAACGCGAGGCCCGAGGACTCCTCGAGCATCGGGATCGCCTTGCGGACCTGCCGCGCGTACGGGCCCTCGTAGCCGGGCGCTTCCTTGGCGCACGCGGCGCTGCCGAGCAGGAGGAGCGGCACGAGGAGCGATCGGGCGGCGCGGCGCGCGAGGGGCAGCTGAGGCATCGGGAGCGTCAACGGAAGGTGAGGTCCGCGCTCAGCCGACGAGCGTGGCGAGGTACCAGTCGATCATCGCGGTACCCCAAAGCAAGGTGACCATCCCGGCAGGGGCAAGGAAGACGCCGAACGGCACCAGGGGGAGCTCGAAGGCGACGCCGCGCTGCGCCGCGCGGACCTTCGCCACCGGCGCGACGACGAGCGCGAACGCGACGGTCGCGATGACCGCCGCGACGAAGACCGTGAGCAGCGCGCGCTCGGGCCCGACGAGCGCGCCGACGAAGGCCATGAGCGTGATGTCCCCCTGCCCCATCGCCTCCTTGCGCAGCGCCACCTCGCCGAGCCACCCGACGATGGCGATGAGGCCCGCACCGGTGCAGGCGCCGATGAGCGCCCCCCACGGTCCGGCGAAGGGACCGCTGTCGCCGAGCACGAGCGCCGGCAGCGGCAGGAGGAGCGCGAGCAGGAATCCCGTCACCGTGAAGCCGTCGGGGATCACGTAGTGCAGCAGGTCGGTGATCGCGATCCCGAGCAGGATGGTCGCGGCGATGGAGACGCGCAGCATCGTGAGCGTCGGGCCGAACGCGAGGAAGGACCAGAGCCAGATCCCGCCGACCACCGCCTCGACGAGCGGGTACTGCACGCTGATCGGCAGGGCGCAGCCGCGGCACTTGCCGCGCAGCAGGACCCAGCTCACCAGTGGCAGGTTGTCGTACCAGGCGATGGGCTTCGCGCAGCGGGGGCAGCGCGACCGCGGCGAGACCACCGAGAGCTCGGCGGGCCAGCGCGAGATGCAGACGTTGAGGAACGACCCGAAGGAGGCGCCGAGCCAGAAGACGAGCAGGAGGAACGGAAGGGTCACGCGCGCGGTCTCAGGGCGTAGAGGGCGATGCCGGCGGCCACCGCGACGTTGAGCGACTCCACGCCCGGGGCCATGGGAAGGGCGACCAGCCCCTCGCAGGCGTCACGCACCGAGGGCTTGAGCCCCGCGCCCTCGTTCCCGACCACCAGCGCGAGGCGCGCCGGCGCCTCGAGCGCGTCCACCGCGCGCCCTTCGATCGCCGCGCCCCAGAGGGGCACCTGATTGGCCGCGAGGAAGGCGACCGCTTCTTCCTCGGTGCAGGAGATCGTCCGGTGGCGGAACTGGATGCCGACCGCACTCCGGACGACCTTGGCGTTCCAGGGATCCACCGTGCCGGGCAGCACGAGGGTCGCGTGCGCACCGAGCGCGGCGGAGGTGCGCAGCAGCGTGCCGAGGTTGCCGGGATCCTGGATGCCGTCGAGCACGAGGAGCCGAACGACCGCGGGCAGGGTGAGTGACGCGAGCGTGTCCTTCGGCTGCTCGGCGACGGCGAGGACCCCCTGCGGGTTCTCGGTGTCTGAGGCAGAGAGGAACTCGCGCTCGCTCACGCGGATCACGTCCACATCCCGGCCGTGCAGCTGCGCCGCGAGCGCCGCGCCACGGGCGGTGCGGTCGAGGAGGTCGCAGGTGATCGCGCCGGTGATGCGCAGCGACGAGGCGAGCAGTTCCTCGACGGTGCGGATCCCTTCCGCCACGAAGAGTCCGCTCTTCTCGCGCGCCTTGCGGCGTGTCAGGTCTCTCGCTAGGGTCAATATTCTCATGCGTATCCTGAAGCCTCTCGCCCTCGCGGCCCTCGTCAGCGGCTGTGCCGTCTCCACGCAGCAGGAAGTGGAGATGGGGGCCGGCTATGCCCAGCAGATCAACGCCGAACTCCCGATCGTCCAGGACGCCGAGCTCAACCGGTACATCAACGTACTCGGGGACTCGATCGCCCGCATCGCCGACAGCCGCAACCTGGACTGGCAGTTCTTCATCGTCGACAGCAAGGACGTCAACGCCTTCGCGGTGCCCGGCGGCTTCATCTACATGAACCGCGGCCTCATCGAGCGCGCGACGAACATGGCGCAGGTGGCCGGTGTGCTCGGCCACGAGATCGGCCACGTCACCATGCGCCACTCCATCCAGCAGATGCAGAAGGCCCAGGGCGCGAACGTCGGCATGACGGCGGTCTGCGTGCTCACGAACATCTGCAACAACCAGGCGAGCCAGGCGGCGCTGAGCATCGGCGCCAACGCGGCCTTCGCGAGCTTCTCGCGCTCCGACGAGGACGAGGCGGACGGCGAGGGCGTGAAGTACATGGTCGCGGCGGGCATCGACCCGACCGGCATCCCCGAGATGTTCCAGATCCTGCTCGACGAGCGGAAGGCCAAGCCGGACGCGCTCGAGACCTGGTTCCGCTCGCACCCGCTCGAGGAATCGCGCATCGCCGCGGGGCGCGCGCGCATCGCGAAGCTCCCGCCCGAGGCGCTGCGCGGGCTCACGAAGGACACGCCCAACTTCCAGTCGTTCAAGAAGCGGCTGATGGCCCTGCCGCCGTCGCCGCCGTCGCGCTAGAGGCTGGCCACCCAGCGCTCGACGAGCGCCGAGAAGGCCGCCGAGGCCTGCGCCCCCACGGCGACGACTTCCGCGTGGTCGAGCGGCACCGGTGAGATGCCCGCCGCGGGATTGGTGATCAGCGAGATCCCCGCGACCTCCATCCGCAGCGCCGCGCCGACGATCACCTCGGGCACGGTGCTCATCCCCACCGCATCGGCGCCCATCCGCTCCAGCATGCGCACTTCGGCGGGAGTCTCGTAGGTCGGGCCGAGCAGCCCCGCATACACGCCGCGCTGCAGGGCGATGCCTTCCTCGCGCGCCGCGCGCTCGAGCAGCGCGTTCAGTCTGGCGCTCCAGGGTGCGCTCATGTCGGGGAAGCGCGTCTCGCCCGGCTCCGCCGCGCCGATGAGCGGGTTGCGGAACATCAGGTTGAGATGGTCGGCGATGAGCATCAGGTCGCCCGGACGGAAGGTCCGGCGGATGCCGCCCGCCGCGTTCGACACGAAGAGCGTGCGCGCCCCGAGCGCGTGCACCACGCGCACCGGGAAGGCCGCCTCGCGCGCGTCGTGCCCCTCGTACATATGGAAACGGCCGGCGAGCAGGAGCACTTCGCGCCCACCGAGCGTGCCGCAGATGAGCTCGCCGCGATGCCCCTCGACCTTGGGCGCGTGGAAGCCGGGGATGTCGGCGTACGGCACGCGCCGCGCGTCCTGCACCCGGTCGGCGAGCGCGCCGAGGCCGGAACCGAGCACGATCGCCGTTGCCGGCGCCTTCACCTGCAAACGGCCACGCACCGCGTCGGCAGCGCGCTGCGCATCGGCACGACCGTGCGTCCGTGGCTCGCTCATCGGACCTCCCGCCGCAGCGCGGCGAAGTCGGCGTCCACCCGCGCGAGCAGCCGCTGCTTCTCGGCGTCGGGAAGGAAAGCGTTCGTGAAGCCCTGCCGCGCCAGGCGCATGAGCTCGTCGAGCGTGAAGTCGAGGTGCCGGGCGGCGAGCACGTACTCGCTCACGAGGTCGGTGCCGCTCATCAGTCGATTGTCGGTGTTGATGGAGACCTGCAGCCCCGCCTCGAAGTACTTCCGCAGCGGATGCGCGTCGATCGACGGGATGGCGCGCGTCTGCAGGTTGCTCGTGAGGCAGCACTCGATCGCGACGCCGGTGTCGCGCGCCTCGGCCATGAGCACCGGGTCGTCGATGAGATGCGTGCCGTGTCCGATGCGGTGCGCATGGCAGGAGTGCATCGCCTGCGCGATGGAACCGGCGCCGTCCGCTTCGCCCGCATGGCAGGTGCACGGCAGGCCGTGCGCCCGGCAATGCGCGAAGGCCTGCGCGTGGAGCGCGGCCGGGTTCCCCGCCTCGCCGCCGGCGAGGTCGAAGCCCACCACCCCTTCGTTCTTGTAGTCGACCGCGAGCCAGGCAAGCTCGAGCGACGCCGTGGGCGGCATGTTGCGGATGGCGCAGATCACGACCTTCGACACGATGTCGTGGTCGCGCGCCGCGCGCGCGAATCCGCGGAGCGACGCTTCCACCACGCCCTCGAGGGTGAGGCCCTCGCGCACGTTGAGGATCGGCGCATAGCGCGCCTCGAGGTAGCGGATCCCCTCGCGCGCCGCATCCTCCGCGAGCTCGTACGCGATCCGCTCCAGCGCCTCGGCCTGCTGCATCACCGAGAGCGTGATGCTGAAGCGCTCGAGGTACTCCTCGAGGTCGCGCGCATCGCGCACGAGCATGAAGTCCGCGAGTGCCTCGGCATCGTCGCGCGGCATCGCCTTGTGCTGGTCGCGCGCGAGCTCGAGCAGCGTGGACGGGCGCACCGATCCGTCGAGATGGCAGTGCAGCTCCGCCTTGGGGATCCGGCGGATGAGCTCGCTGGTGACGAGCGTCATTCCGCGCCGGTGGCGTCGGACCTGGCGCGCGCCGACACGAGGCGCATGACGAAGCCGCCCGAGAGCGGCGTGTCGGCCGGCACCGCGATGCCTCGACTGTCGGCGACGGCGCGCGTGCCGGCACGCACCGCATCGGCCGCGCCGGGGTCGGCGGCCTGGACGGCGTCGAGCACGGTGCTGCCGGGCGGGACGGAGACGCCGGTCCCGTTCACGAAGACGCGGAGCGGTTCGGTCATCTGCGGATGGTGGTGATGCGCGGAGCCTTGAGTGCGGCGCTGGGGACGAAGCGTCCGCCGGGCGTCGCGCGCAGGTGGTCCACGAAGGCGTCGAGGTCCACGCGGTTGAGTTCCTCGACGACGGCGTCGCGCGCGAGCTGCGCGCCGTCGCCACCGGAGGCCATGAAGTCGGTCATGATCACGCGATAGCGTCGACGATCATCGAGGCGCGAGCCATCACCCAGGGTGACCTCCCGGAGCCGCTGCCCGCGGGCCGCGGAGGGATCGTACACGATCCGCACGCCGCTCACGTGGTACCGCACGGCGTTGCCGTCCACGAGCGCCTCGAGATAGCGGCGCAGCGCGTCGCCACGGATGTTCACCGCCACGAGCCGGTTGGCGAAGGGTTGCACCTCGTAGACGTCGCCCCACGTCACGGTGCCGGCGCGCAGCTCGGCCCGGATGCCGCCGTTGTTCATGACGGCGAGGTCGCCGCGGCCCGCGAGGCGCTGCACGTCGGCGATCAGGTTCCCGAGCGCGAACTGGTTCCCCTCGCGCGGCAGCCGCTCGGCGAGCTCCACCACCGGCGCCGTGATGCGCGCGGCCACGGCATCGGTCGCGCGACGCACGAGCGCCGCGATCGCCGGGTCGGGCGTGATGCTGTCGCTCGAGACCGACCGGAGCATCGGACGCGTCGGCGTCGCGGTGCGCGCGCCAAGCGGGAGGTCGAGCACCCCGACCGCCCGTGCGCTCGACCGTGCTTGCACGATGGGGATCCCGTTGACGACCGTGTTCACCGGCGAGTGCGTATGCCCGCTCACGATCGCCTGCACGTCGTCGGGCGAGAGGGCGCGCGCCACGTCGAAGATCTCGCCGGTGCATTGGTCGGGGTTGGCACGGTCGCAGAACCCGCCAAGGTGCGCCACGACGATGACCAGGCGGGCGCCGCGCGCACGCAGCGCCTTCGCGCGTGCGGTGATGATCGGCGCCGGCGGCAGGAAGCGCAGGTCGGCGACATGCTTCGGCATGGTGGTGCGCGGCGTCGCTTCGTCGGCGACGCCGACGATGCCGATCCGCACGCCGTCGAGCGTGAGCAGCGTGTCGTCGGGGATCCACGGCACGTCGCGGCCATCCGCGTAGGTGACGTTGGCGCCGAGGATCGGCGCGCGGAGCTCGGCCATCCGGGCTCGTAGCGTGTCCTGCCCCCAGTCGAACTCGTGGTTGCCGAGCGCGCCGGCCGCCGTCCCATACGCCTCGAGGATCGGCACGACCGTACGGCCGAACGCGAGATTCGAGGCGGGCGTCCCCTGGAAGAGATCGCCGCCGTGGAGCACGACCGGGATGCAGACGGGCGCGCACTCGGCGCGCGCCTGTGCGATCATCGCGCCGAGCTCGGCCGCGCCGCCCCGGTTGCCCGCCGTGCCATCGGGCCGCTTCTCGAGCGCGCCGTGGAAGTCATTGAACGCGATGACGCGAACGCTCCGCTCGGGCTGAAGGAGCCTCCAGTTGTCGACGAAATCGTCGCCGGGCTCGATGCGGCCGCGGCGGCGGACCTCATCGATCAGCAGGTCGCGGATCTCGGTCGCCGACTCGAAGACCACGGGCGCCCCCGCGAGCATCGCGTACCCGCCCGCCCCACCCGCTCGGTAGTTGTTGACCGCCACGGTGAAGCTGTCGGTGTCGACGATCGCCTTGCCGCGGAAGGTGAGCGTCGTGATGCGGCGCCCGAGCGGCTGCGAGAGGTCCATCACGTACTCGGCACCGGCCATGATGTCGAAGTTGAAGCCCGGGATGCGCGGATCGGGACGCGCGCGCAGACCGCCCTTCCCGTCCGGCTCCACCACCCAGTACCGCGCGGAGTGCTCCAGGAAGGCGCGCACCTGCTTCCCGGAGAGCCGCAGCGCCCGCAGCGTGTTCTCGTAGGGATAGAGCTGGGCGATCTGCCGGACCGTCACCGGGCCCGGCTCGAGCGTCGCGTCGAGCGTGAACGCCGAGGCGATGCTGAGGTCCGCCTTGGTGGCACGCAGCTGCACCGCCTGGATCAGGTCGATGAGCGGCATGTCCCGCGACCGCGCGGAGTCGGTGCGCCAGGCCGCACTCGTGCGGCCGACCACTTCGGTGGAGTAGCGCACCGCCGCGGCATGCGCGCGGGCGACGGCGCGCGTGACCGCCGGCTGCTCGGGGTGGCCGCGCGCCTGCACGAGGGCGCCCCGGCGCGCGATGACGCGCCAGCGTCCCTGCTCCTTCTCGAGCCCGATCGTCGTCACCGACACGCTCGTCGCCCAGTTCCGCGGCTGCACGAGCATCACGCCATTGATCGTCGTGTCGGCCATCTCGCGGTGCGAGTGCCCCACGACGATGAGATCGATGCCGGGCACCTCGCGCGCGACCTGCGCCATGGCGTTCTCGCTGCCGAGGCCGGTGGCGACCGTGTCGTATGAGGCCTCGCCGCCCACGCCCGAGTGCGCCACGACGACCACGACGTCGGCTCCCGACTCGCGCACGGCGCGGACCTGCGCCGGGAGCGAGGCGACGATGTCGTTCACACGGAGCCGGCCGCGCAGGTGATCGCGGTCCCAGACCATGGCGCCGGGCGTGGTGACACCGATGATCGCGACCTTCACGCCCTTCCGGGTGACCGTGGTGTGCGGCGCATAGACGCGCCCGCCGTCCAGGCGGTCGGTATTCGCGGCGAGGAACGGGAACCGCGCCTGTCCGATGGCGCGGTCGAGGACGTCGAGCCCGTAGTTGAACTCGTGGTTGCCGAGCGCGGCTGCGTCGTAACGCATCGCGTTCATCGCGGCGACCACGGGATGCGGCGCGAGCGTGTCGATGCGCCCCGCGACGTAGGTCATCGGGTTGCCCTGCAGCAGGTCGCCCGCGTCGACGAGGGCGACCTGCTGCAGGGCAATCCG
>LNFM01012547.1_pt1 | contig 11089 bp, 9 predicted proteins | sample 596031 | NCBI WGS metagenome assembly LNFM01 (sample SAMN04254537, study PRJNA301005) | activated carbon metagenome | isolation source: dual media filters at the Ann Arbor, Michigan drinking water treatment plant | place: USA: Ann Arbor | reverse complement strand
AATATTTTTCTGTGTATATAAGTGTTGCCCTTTTGCCACCAACCTTTTCTACCATTATCGAAAAATGGATCAAATAAATCTTGGCGATTTTTAACTGTTCCAGCAGTATCAGCAATGCCGTTATTCACAAAAATTTCATAAAACTCTGTTTTTGAATTCACTCCAAACTCTATCAAAAAAGCTTTATTAAATTTAGCTAAACCATATCCGATTAAGTTCAGTACCTCATAGTTCTTGTGTTTGTTATCAGACATGAATAACGACCTTAATATTCAATTCGAGGGATTGGCGTAATTGCGGACAATATGATAATTAGTTGTTTCGCATCAGATGAAGTTGTTTATGCTTTGCCTGCGCAACAGGTAAATGATTTAGTTGCAGAGTGTTTAAGTTAGAAATAACCAGCTTCTTTTTGATGTTTGATTTTAACAACGGTAACTAAATCATTTTTATAGTGGTATTTTGCTGTATATCCACTATTTCCAAAATCAATAATTAATTCACGATACTCAGTATTGTCATCATCAGGTCTGCCTGCTTGCGGGTAGTCGGATAAAATTTTCACTGCTTTTATTATGGCAGCACTCGCTAGTTTTGCAGCTACTGGATGCTTTTGATGCAAAAAATCGGATAGTCTTGCTAGATCTTCTACAGCCGCTGCGGCAAAGATTACTTGCGGCATATTATTTGTGAGGTGTGGGTATAGGTAAAACTTTGTCGCTCCCCCATGAGTTTAACCACTCAATCACTTCTTCACCACTGACATGCAGGCCCGTCTCTTTATAATGCTTATAAGAGGCAATTGCTTCTTGCTTAAAAATTTCGCGGCTTTCTTCACGTTCTACATATTCTTTAACTGCAATTTGCATCATTTTGTGCGGTGTTTTGTCGCGCGCTTCGGCTAGCTTTTTAAGCCGCTCTTTCATATCCACATCTAATCTTACTGCTGTAGCCGTTTGCATAATAAACCTCAATAATGTATTGATATGTATTACATGATAATACTTTTAGATTGGTATTGAAAATACTTTAAACGTCATTTTACTAGACCAGTGGTTATGGCTATTTATCCTTGCAAAATAGGAACTTAATTACGCATATTGCAAGGATAAAATAATGAGATATCTTAGGCGGATTGGCGTCTATGCTCAAACTTATCCACAGCACCCATCGCCAACGAATACACCGCAGGTACTACAACCAAAGTCAGTAAGGTAGATGAAAGCATGCCGCCAATAACGGCAACCGATAATGGGCCGTTGGTTTCTGAGCCTGCGCCTAAGCCTAAAGCGGCTGGTAACAGTGCCAATATAATGGTCAGCGATGTCATTAACACGGGCCGCATGCGGATAGGGCAGGCGTTTAATAATGCTTGATTAATGGTTTGGCCTTCATCACGTAATTGATTAGTTAAATCGACCAACAAGATGGAGTTTTTGGCGACCAAGCCAATGAGTAAAACTAAGCCAATCATAGAGAAAATATTCAGGCTATTGCCTGTTAACCACAAGGCAAACACGCCGCCAATAATGGCTAGCGGTTGCGCGACCATCACAATGAGCGGTTGCAGGAATGAATTAAACTGGCTGGCTAAAACCATGTATAAAAGTACCAAAGCCAAGGCAAAAATAAATGATACATTTTTAAAAGTTTTAGCAAATTCTTCAGCTTGACCAGATAATTTGAATTTATATTCGGCCGGCAATATCTCTTTAGCGGCCGCTTCTACTGCTGTTACTGCTTCGCCCAATGGAATTGCAGGGCTGGCATATAAATTGGCAGCGTATTGCAAATCGTAGCGGCCAATCACGGCTGCACCTAAGCTTTGTTTAAATTGCGCCACGCTATCTAAGCGCACTAAATCGCCATTATTGGCGCGTAGGTAAATCTTACTTAAGTCGGTTATCTGGTTAAAGTTGCCGTCTTCGGCTTTTAAGCGAATATCGTAACGCTGGCCGTCACCATCTTCATCGTTAAATTTGGCTACGTTAATGCCACCCGCATATATGCTGACAGCATTGGAAATATCGGCGGCTGTTATACCAAAGCCTGCCGCGCGGTCGCGGTCGATTTGCATATTCAGTTGTGGCAAATCTAATTGCAAATCTAAATCAACTTTGCCAAAACCATCAATACCAACTAGGCGTTGCTGAATGGCTTTTGCATATTTGCTCACGTTTTCAATGCTGGGGCCAGTAATATTGAATTGCAGTTTTTCTGAGCGCTGGCCACGCACCATGCTGGCGGGCACGGGAAAAGCCTGCACACCTGGGATTTCAGCTAATTCTTTTTTAAGCGTGGCAATGAGTTCTTTTTGGGTATTAGCGCGCTCATGCCTATCTTTTAAACGCACACTCATGCGGCCAGAGTTAACCTGCCCTTGTGAGCCAGCACCGATCACAGAGAAAAAGCTAGCAACATCATCTGTGTGTTTTAGCATCACTTTTTCGATTAAGTCTAGACGCGTATTGGTGTACTCCAAGCTAGAACCTAGCGGTGCTTTAAAACTAACAACAAATTTCCCTTCATCGGCTTCGGGTACAAACTCTTTGGTAACCGCACTAAAAAAGAAAGCGCTAGAGGCCACCACTAAAATAGTGACCAAAATCACTTTCCAGCGATGTTTAAGTGACAAGCTTAATAGCTTGGCATAAGTGTTATCTAAACCTGCAAAAAAACCATCTAAAGAATGGTACAGCTTGCCATGTGTTGTATTGCTAGAAAGATAGCGTGAGCACAACATAGGCGTTAGCGTAAGTGATACAAATAGTGACACCACCACGCCCACAGTCACCACCACCGCAAACGCTTCAAAAAACTTGCCAATAATGCCTTCCATAAAAATCACTGGGGCAAAAATACACACCAAAGAGAGAGAGGAGGCGAGCACCGCAAACACGATTTCGCGGCTACCATTAATGGTGGCTTGCTGGCGAAAGGCCATGACTGCTTTGGGATTAGTGGTGTCTACATCCTTAAGGCCAGTGCCTAACTCGCCCGATAAATGTCGCATAATACTTTCGCGTACCACAATCGCGTCGTCTACCACCACCCCCACTAGCAAGAGTAGCGCCAGTAGCGTCATGCTATTAAAGGTGTAACCCGCAAAATACATCACTGCGATAGCACCTAATAATGAGACAGGAATTTCCAAGCAAATCATCAGCGTAGAGCTAAGTGAGCGCATAAAAATCAGCACAATTAGCGCGGCAAACAAGGTGCCTTCTAGCAAATGCTCTTGCAGCGCCTTGACCATTTCACGAATAAAAGGTGCTTCGTTGGCTGATACTTCGATGTTCATGCCAGGTGGTAAATTAGGCCGAATTTCTTTGTCTAAACGGCGTTCTACTTCATCAATAATATCTACCGTATTAGAATTAGGCACTTTAATGATGCCTAAACCCACGGTTGGTTTGGCATTAAAGCGCGCCAATTGCCTAAAATCGGTCAAACCGTCTTCAACGCTAGCCACTTGTTTTAATTTAACCGATACACCATCGCGCTGCATCACCACCATCTCGGCCAAATCGGGCAGACGATGAAACTCTAGATCTAGTTTTAATAAACGCTCTGCGTTTTGGCTGACCAAAAAGCCACCTGGCACTTGAATATGTTCGCGATTAAAAGCGTTCACAATATCGGTGGTGGTCACGTTGTAAGCATTCATGCGATCTGGTTTTAGCAATACGCGAATGTTGCGATCACGCCGCCCGCCCAACTGCACTTCACCCACGCCATCAATGGTTTCTAACTGTTTTTTTAGCGTATTTAAGGCGTAAACGTTTAATTGTTGAACGGTTCTATCGCCGCTTAAAGCCAGCCATAAAACAGGCTCGGCATTAGTTTCGGCTTTTTGTAAGATAGGCGGGTCAATATCGGTTGGCAGGCGACGAATCACTTGATTCAGCTTGGCTTGCACCTCGTTGTAAGCCACGTTAATGTCTTTTTCTAGCTTAAACGTAATGACAATAATGGAAGCACCGGGCGATGAACTAGATTGAATGTGTTCAATGCCGCCAGTGGTGTTCAGCGCTGACTCAATCACGCTGGTGACGGATGTGTCGATAATGTCTGGATTCGCACCTTTAAGCGTGGTGGTGACTGTGATAATTGGAAATTCAATCAGTGGAAAGCGATCAATCGCAATGCGTTGATAGGAAATAATGCCAAACAATACCAACACGCCAGAAAGCATCCAAGCCAGCACATGGCGTTTAATCGATAGTTCAGGTAATGTCATTTAAAAAGTTGTGCTTTCATTGTTCTATTAGCATGCGTAGGGTGAAATAGTTAACCACTTTTTTGTGCTTAAAATTTATTGAATAATGCTGACTTTGGCTTTATCGGTTAAAAATGCCGCGCCATCTACCGCAATGGTTTCGTTACCGCTTAAGCCCTCTAAAATCTCAATGCCGCCGTTTTGTTGTAATCCTGTTTTCACAACGCGTTGAATGGCTTCATTGTTCACTACCTCATACACCACCTCGCCTGCTGGGCGTAGCACAATACTTTGCTCGGGCACCACAATTGCACTTGGTCTGTCACCCAAAATCACACGACCATTCACACTAGCGCCTGGCTGCCAATCGGCTTCATCACGTATATCAGCAATCACATCAATACTGCGGCTGTTAGCCATAATCAGCGGTTTTAGCTCGTTGATGACAGAACGCACTTCTTTGGTAGATGTGGGTGTTGTCAAAATAACGGTTAAACCAGGTTTTAATTTGGCAGCAATATGCTCAGGAAAGGGCAAATGCGCGCGCAGCAATTTTTTGCTGATAATTTGCACAATAGGGTCGCCAACACGCACAAAATCACCTGTTGCCACCAATTGTTTTTCAACAATGCCGTCGGTTGGAGAAACCACGCGGTCTTTTGAGCCGTTATGATTAATGGTGGCAATGCGACTTTTAGCGCCTGCAAGCTGCTGTTTTAGCGCATCTTGTTGCGTATTCGCATCATCTAATGCATTTTTAGAGATAAAGTTTTTTTCAACTAAAGCGCGATTGCGCTCGACTATTTTGGCTTGATTAGCAAGTAATGCTTCAATGCGCGCTACTTCTGATAACGACTCTTGGCGCTGATAGTCAAAATCACTGCCGTCTAATAAAGCAATTGTTTGGCCCTTTTTAACCGTTTGCCCAGGGTGTACCAGCACTTTTAATACGCGTGCTGAAATCTCTGCTGCAATGGTTGGGTCTATCACACCTTCTAACGTGCCAACAGATTCTTCGTATAAAGATAAATTTTTAGTATCGACTTTGACAACGCTAATTTGGGTGGATTTAAGATTGGTGGCATCTTGTTTTGTATCTGCGGCTTCATCTTTGCTACAAGCGCTAATATTTAAGACAATTAAAGCGGTGATAAATACTCGAATAAAATGATGTTTAGAAGTTAAATTTTTTGTTTGCATAAGATTCGCGATTTTTAAGTATCTTGTTTAATGATTGACCAATCAAAATAAGGGCCAGGATCTGTCTTGCGACCGGGCGCAATATCCGAGTGGCCAACAATAGTTTGAATAGGGTAAGTCTGTTTTAAAATTTTAATCAATTGTTGTAGTGAGCTATATTGCGCCAATTCAAACGCCTCAAAGTCACTGCCTTCCAGCTCAATTCCGACAGAAAAATCATTGCAACGTTCACGACCTAACCAATTTGATACACCCGCATGCCAAGCGCGCTGCAAACATGAAACAAATTGCAGTAATTCGCCATCACGCCTAATTAAAAAATGTGATGATACTTTGCGCGTGTAAATCTCAGCATAGTAGGGATGCTCATCAGGATTAAGCGTATTGGTAAATAATTCAATAATGCCATTACCACCGTATTGATTGGGCGGCAGGCTAATATTGTGTATCACAATCATGCTAATTTCTGGATTTGAAGCATCAGCGTTAGGCCGCGCATCAAAATTGGGTGAGCACACTTGGCGCGCGCTTGTGATGAATCCTTTTGTATCTATGTGCGGCATGATGAATTATTTAGTCAAAACCAAGATTGTTAGTAAAAAACACGATTAATCCGATAAAATAACATCTTACCTAATTTTTAGAGATGTTTAAGCATGGTTTTCTTACAGTTATTTGTAATGCTGATTGTTATTTTAATTGCGGCCGAAGTGTTTACCAATGCGCTGGAACATTTAGGTGAAAAGCTAGGCATTTCTGAGGGCGTTACAGGCTCGCTTTTTGCCGCAGTTGGTACCGCTTTGCCAGAAACGATGGTGCCACTTTTAGCGATTTTTGCAGGTACGGCCAGCATGGCGACCAATCATGAAATCGGCGTAGGTGCGATTTTGGGCGCGCCGCTGATGTTGGCAACATTATCGATTAGCTTAATGGCTATTTCAGTGTGGAAACGCCGCGGCACAAATGGTCATTTACGCCCAGAGCGCACAGGCCTTACGCGCGATTTAAACTTTTTTATTGTAGCGTTTATTGTGGCTGCTGGCGCTTTGTATGTGCCGCACGAAAATATTGTCGTTCGCCACATGCTAGGTTTGGTGATGGTACTTATTTATGTGGTTTATGTGTGGATGACATTAAGTGCCTCTAAAGATTTAGTTGAAGAAGGCCATGCCACAGAAGCGGAAAACCCGATGTTTATGAGCAGGCTTGGTATTCCAACCAATAGCTTCACAATTGGATTGCAGATTGTTTTAGGGTTATTGTTGTTAATTGCAGGTGCAAAAGGCTTTATTAACGGTGTCGAAGAAGCGGCAGCAATTATAGGCATTTCAACGCTTATGCTGTCATTGCTGATTATTCCAATCGCGACTGAATTGCCCGAAAAAGTGAACAGTATTTTATGGATTCGCAAAGGTAAAGATACGCTGGCATTTGGTAACATTACAGGCGCTATGGTGTTTCAAGGCACTTTATTGCCTGCGATTGGTATCTCGTTAACCCCTTGGGAGCCGCGCCCAGAAGTCGTTTGGGGGCTTGTAATTACATTGCTTGCGGCAGTTTGGATGCGCTATTTAATGGCAAAAGGCGGCATACGTGTGTGGCATTTGCTGGTTAATGGCGTGATGTATATTACTTATTTGGTTATCGCGCTTAGTTAGTGATTGTACGTGGTAAATTAGTCGTACAAACTTTCATCCGACATATCTGCGTCATCATCCTTAGCCAAGCCTAGCTTGGCTAATCGGTATCTCAATGTTCTAAAGCTCACGCCCAATAATTTAGCAGCAGCGGTTTTGTTGTTATTGGCTTTGGCGAGTGCTTTTAAAATCGCGCGTTTTTCAATATCTTCTAAATACTCAGATAAGCCAACTTCAAGCGTTTTGCTTGGGTCGAAAGTAATTTTATCGTCAGCACGGTATTTAAATTCTTGATCCATCAGCAAATCGTCGGTGCATATTTTTTGGCCATCACACAGCGCCAAAGCACGTTCTAGCATATTTTCCAACTCACGCACATTGCCATCAAAATGCAGCTTACCGATTAATTTAGCCGCACTTTCTTCTAGCACAGGTAAGGCAATTGATTGTGAATCACATAATTTTTGCAGTAATTTATGCGTTAACTCTGGAATATCCTCTGGTCTATCACGCAAAGCGGGCATTTTGAGCTGAATCACATTCAGTCGGTAATATAAATCCTGCCTAAATAAGCCATTGCTCATCATATCGCTTAAGTTCTTGTGCGTTGCGCTGATAATGCGCACATCCACACTTTCTTCTGCTGTGCCGCCTACAGTGCGCACCTTTTTTTCTTGAATCGCACGTAGTAACTTAACTTGCATGGCCAAGGGCAAATCGGCCACTTCGTCTAAAAATAAAGTACCGCCGTTTGCCGCTTGAAACAAACCTGAAGTATCTTGCGCGGCGCCTGTAAATGCACCTTTTTTATAGCCAAAGAACTCACTTTCCATCAGGTTCTCGGGTATGGCGCCACAGTTAACCGCCACAAAAGATTTATCGCGGCGAGAACTATTGCTGTGGATCAAGCGCGCAGCTAGCTCTTTGCCGCTACCCGATTCGCCGCTAATATAAACGGGCGCTTGGCTGCGTGCCAATTTTTCAATCATGGTGCGTACATAATCCATTGCAGGTGATTTGCCGATTAAATCGACGGTATTGCTGGTTTGTTTGGCGTCAGAGCTGGATAATTTAAGCGCAGATTCTACTAAAGGGCGTAATTGTTTGAGTGAAATAGGTTTGGTTAAGTAGTCAAAAGCTCCTGCTTTTAAAGCAGAAACAGCATTTTCGGCGCTACCATAAGCGGTAATTACGGCTACAGGTAAGCCTGTATGATTCGCGGCAATATATTGCACCAACTCTAAACCCAATCCGTCTGGCAAACGCATATCGGTTAGGCATAAATTATAAGTTTGGCTGGCCAACAATTGCTTGGCTTCGGTTACGCTGCTTGCGCTATCTGCACGAATATCCATGCGCTCTAGCGTTAATACCACCAGTTCGCGAATATCCGTTTCATCATCCACTACTAAGCAATTAAATTGCGCCATTACATTTAAGCCTTTTTGATATGAATGATAAATTGCGAGCCAGCGCTAGTTGATTGAGTGGGAGTTTTAAGTTGTAACTTAGCACCGTTCGCATCAGCCAGTTCTCGGGCAATATAGAGGCCTAAGCCAGTACCCGATTTTTCTGTTGTAAAAAATGGCTCAAATAAATGGTTGCGCACATTTTCAGGTATACCCTCACCATCGTCACTAATTTCAATGTGCACATCTTGCCTTTTTGCAGAGTTTGAAACCGTTAACTCAAGGCTATTTTCACTGTTTTGAGAGTGCCGCCAACCATTTTTACATAAATTCCATAAAATTTGGTTTAAGTGGCGTCTATCGAATGCAACCACCGTATCTGTGTTGTGTAGCGAAAGTTTAAAACAATGGGCAGGAATTTTTTCAACTGCACAAAATTGTGTATAAAAATCGGTGATAAAATGTTCAAGATGAATCATTTCTTGATTAGTGCGGTCGCGACGATTTAACTCCAATACATCTTTAATAATCTGATCCAGTCGCTGCACGTTATCGGCAATAATTTGCAACATACGCTTATTGGCAGGGTTGCAATCTTCTTCCTCTTGAAGCAGTTGATTCGCGTGGCTAATCGCACTGAGCGGATTGCGAATTTCATGCGCAATGTTAGCGGTTAAGCGGCCTAACGCAGCTAGCTTAACCTGATGCGCCTGTGTTTGCATTTGCGACCAGTCTTCAATAAAAATCACAGCACCTTGATGCCGATTTTCAGCAACTGGTAGTAGCCTAAGCCGTAATTCCCGCGATAAGGTGTTGAGTTTTAAGATGTTAGTGCTACTGGATTCGGTAAGCGGAGTTAGTTCATTTATCCATTGGCGAATCATGTCACTGATTTCAGGTGAAATGCTTTGTAGGGATTCTCCTTGCCAAGTAGTCGCTTCGTTCTCTTCTATATCAAATCCTAGTAAGCGCTTAGCTTGAGTATTGTGATGCTTAATTTGTAGATTTTGATCGACTACCAATACGCCATCTTGCATTTCATGGGTAATAAGCGCGTTAACTTGCGCCATATTTTTTACATCTAAACCCCGCTCAGAGGCTAGTAACTCACTTTGCTGCACACGCTTGGCTAAGCTGTATGCAAGCCAAGCGGTTGCAAAGCAGCTTAAACTTAACATTACTGCGCTGGAGTAATTTTCCATGGGGCTGGAAGCTGAGACGAGCTGATATGACTGTTCAAGCAAAATACCAATCGTGGCCAATGCTGCATAAAACAAGGCTAGGCGGCCTTCACTAATTAAGCTGGCACTGGCGATGGTAATAATGAGCAACAGGCCAATACCTGTTACACCGTTTTGCTGTGCATGCATAAACAGCAATATAAACACAATATCAATGATGATTTGTGCGGGCAGGTTAAAGTCAATATTGGGTTTTTCTACCCAAGTAAGAATGGCGGATATACAACTGAATATAAAATAGCCTAATATCAACTCAGAAAATAAAGGCAGTTCAGAATTTTGCAAAAAGCTGCCATCGCGAAACGCATTTTGAGTCACTAAAAATAGTAAAGCGATCAGAAGGCGATAGCCGTTATAAAGCTTTAAGCTACGCCAGCGCGCAGCGGTGAGTGTGTCGTCAATATTGGGTGTTAAATCAATTGCCATGGCTAATGAAGGCTTTTACGACAATCGGGATTATTGCAAATGGTTTTACTTTCAATGAGCACGCTTTCAGATTCAGGCACATGCGTGCCGCATGCCGCGCATTGCACAATTTTCTCTTCCACTTTAGAGTTTTGCTGAGTGGTATTGTCAGAATGTGGTGTTAGAAAAGCGCGTTTAATCACCACATACAGCAACCAAACCAAAACAATCAGCAATAAAATGCGAGTCATACGTTTTCCTGATACCTAAAACTATTTAATAGCAATGATTGTAACTAAAACCGTAGCATATAGAAACTTGCTAAGCTTGCTCGTGTTCAAAACCTCAATCAGCGAAAAAGTTAAAACTGTTATACTAGTGCTAAGGATTAAATAAAACATTTCATGGCCAGTTCTCAAGAATTATCAGATTTTTTGCGCGATGTAGAGCGCCGTGCTTTTAAGCAAACAGTCTACGCTGTGCGCGATGAACATACTGCGTTGGATATTGTGCAAGACTCCATGTTGAAGCTGGCTGAAAAATACGCCGATAAACCTGTTACAGAATATCCCATGCTGTTTCAACGTATTTTGCAAAATACCATGCGCGATTTTTGGCGCAGACAAAAAGTTCGCAATATGTGGACAACCTTGCTTTCGTCTTTTGGCGCAGGGCAAGATGGTGAAGAAGATCACGATCCGCTTGATACTATTGATATAGAAGATGAATCTGAAAACCCAATGGCGCAACTTGAGCAAAGCCAAACCATGAAAATCATCGAAAAAGCGATTGAAAAATTACCTGCGCGTCAACGTGAAGCCTTTATATTGCGTTACTGGGAAGATATGGACGTTGCAGAAACCGCCGAGGTGATGGGCTGTTCGCAAGGCAGTGTGAAAACACATTGTTCTCGTGCAGTACATACCCTTGCCGCCCTGCTAGAAAAGCAGGGCCTTGGCGCGCGCGCAATAGCACATT
>LNFM01021561.1_pt1 | contig 11090 bp, 8 predicted proteins | sample 596031 | NCBI WGS metagenome assembly LNFM01 (sample SAMN04254537, study PRJNA301005) | activated carbon metagenome | isolation source: dual media filters at the Ann Arbor, Michigan drinking water treatment plant | place: USA: Ann Arbor | reverse complement strand
ATGTTCATTGAAGTGCATCGTTTGGCACAATTCAACCCAAGGGGTACAGAAGTAAGTGTGATATTGGATCTAATGATACATGATATTGATATTATTTTAAGCATTATAAAAAGCGATGTAAAAACTATTTCTGCCAGCGGTGTAGGTGTGATGACAGAAACACCTGACATCGCCAACGTTCGTATAGAGTTTGATAATGGCTGTGTAGCCAATCTTACCTCCAGCCGTATTTCCATGAAGAAGATGAGAAAGATCCGACTCTTTCAAAAAGATTCTTATATCGGCATTGATTTTCTGAATAAGAAAACTGAAATCATTAAACTGAAAGAGCCACAAGATTCCAATGTATTTGCTTTCGATATAGAAACTCCAACAGGAAAAAAAACTATTGCTATGGCCAATCCTATTGTGCCGGAAGTAAATGCTATTAAGAAAGAGTTGGAAGAATTTAGAGATGCTATTCTCAACAATACAAAAACAGTTGTATCTGAAATGGATGGCCTGTCGGCTATGGATGTAGCCCACCAGATACTGGAGAAGATTGGCAATAATGTTATTACTCACGGATGAACCCAGGCAAAAAAATATCCATTGCCTGGTATGCCATAGCTGATTTTATCAGTGCAGCACTGGCATGGGCTTGTTTCTTTTTTGCTCGTAGGGCATTACTTGATCAGCCGGTAATTGAATCAGGTGTACTACAAACCGATGAAAATTTTTGGTACGGCATTTTTTTTATTCCAGTTGGATGGCTAATATTATATACCATTGTAGGGTCTTATAAACATCTCTATAAAAAATCGAGACTGTTTGAATTTACCAGCACTTTTGTTTGCAGTCTTATCGGTTGCATTGTTCTCTTCTTTGCACTTTTATTGGATGATGTAAAAAACGATTACTCGTATTACTATATCGCTTTTCTCTGTTTATTCGGACTACATTTTGTTTTTACTTTTATGGGCCGCTGGATTATTCTCAACAAAATGAAAAGACAGTTACTGAATGGAAAAGTTTTCTTTAATACCTTAATGATAGGCAGCCAGGAAAATGCTATTCGTGTATTAAAGGAAACAACAAAAAGTTTGCATGATGGCGGCTACCGCTATACAGGTTTTGCAACAACAGATAATCTCTGTAAAAACGGTATTCATAAGCTGATCCCAAAATTGGGTTCCGCAGATGATATTGAAAATATAATTGACAACCACCATATTGAATTAGTTGTGCTTGCGTTAGAAAAAACGGAACAGCCGCTACTGGAAGATATTATCAATCGACTGAGTGAAAAAGATGTAGAAATAAAAATACAGCCCAATACATTGGATATTCTTTCCGGCTCTGTAAAAACGAGCAATGTAATGGGTGCCGCCCTTATTGATTTGCAAACAGGACTGATGCCGGAATGGCAACAAAATATAAAACGGTTAATCGATATCGCTGTTGCGCTATTCGGTAGTATTATTCTTTCCCCTTTTATTTTATACATTGCTATACGGGTAAAATTATCTTCAAAGGGATCTGTTTTATTTCCACAGGAAAGGATTGGATACAAGGGTAAACCATTCAGGATGTATAAATTCCGGTCTATGGTGCAGGATGCAGAAAAAGATGGCCCAGCTCTTTCTTCTGAAAACGATCCCCGCATTACCAAATGGGGTAAAACCATGCGTAAATGGCGATTGGACGAACTACCACAACTCTGGAATATATTAATTGGTGAAATGAGTTTGGTAGGACCAAGAGCAGAACGACGTTTTTACATTGACCAGATCATTGCCCGGAATCCCTTTTATAAATACCTGTTGAAAGTAAAGCCGGGCCTAACCAGTTGGGGTATGGTACAATTTGGCTATGCGGAAAATGTAGAAGAGATGGTGGAGCGAAGCAAATTCGATTTACTTTATATCGAAAACATTTCACTGGCTCTTGATTTTAAAATAATGATTCATACTCTGCGGATCATATTTAAAGGAAAAGGCAAATAAGGAATTTTAGATTATTCCTGCCCGACTTTCAAAAATATTTATTGAGGTCAGGCGGGGATTGCAGAATTTTGATTTTACATTTGAGAAAACTCCAACCTTTGAGAAAATTCATTTTCTTACTGCTTTTGATTCCTGCCGTAAAAATCACTGCATACTCTCAATACTGGCAGCAACAAGTCAATTACACTATTGATGTTTCCTTAAACGATAAAGAACATACATTAAACGGATTTGAAAAAATTGAATATACTAACAACTCTCCTGACACATTGCGTTTTATCTGGTTTCACATTTGGCCAAATGCGCATAAAAATGATAAAACGGCTTATACCGACCAGGCTTTGGAAAACGGTAGCACTAAATTTTATTTTTCCGGTAAAGAGGACAAAGGATATATTAACCGGCTGGAGTTTAAAGTAAATAATGTAACCGCAACGATTGAGGATCATCCTAACCATATTGATATTATTAAACTCGTCTTGCCTTCTCCCCTATTACCCGGCGAGAAAACAATTATCACCACACCGTTTCATGTAAAGCTTCCCTTTAATTTTTCAAGAGGGGGACATGATGGGCAGAGTTATCAGATCACTCAATGGTTTCCAAAACCAGCCGTATATGACAAAAATGGCTGGCACCCGATGACCTATCTGGACCAAGGGGAATTTTATAGCGAGTTCGGGCAATTTGATGTGAGCATTACCCTTCCCGAAAATTATGTGGTAGCTGCTACAGGTGAATTGCAAAATGCACAAGAAAAAGAATGGCTGAAAACAAGAAGTAATTACACCTGGGAGCCAGTTACCGCAAAAGAGAAAAATACTTACGGCCAAACAAAAACAACTTTGCAGCTTTTTCCCCCATCAGCTACTAAAACAAAAACATTGCAATACCGCCAAAATAATATTCATGATTTTGCATGGTTTGCTGATAAACGGTATATAGTAAATTATGATAGTTGTCAATTGACGTCAGGCAAAATCGTTGAGGTTTATAGTTTTTATACTCCGAAACATAAAAAATTATGGGAAGCCACTGTTGGCTATGCGAAAGGTGCAATAAGGCATTACTCAAATTTGGTGGGAGAATATCCTTATTCTATTGTAAGTGTGGTGCAAGGACCGGATAACCTTGGCGGTGGTATGGAATATCCAACCATCACTTCCATTTCTCCAATGAATGATGAAAAAGCACTGGATGTTGTTATTGCACATGAAATAGGTCACAACTGGTTTTATGGAATCCTGGGCAGCAATGAAAGGAAACATCCGTGGATGGATGAAGGCATTAACAGTTACTACGATGCCAGTTATAAAAAAGCTAAGTATGGCGAGCCATCAAAATTGGAGCAACTGATCTTTGAAACAAAAGTGGTTACAAAAACAGATCAGCCAATTGAGTTGCCAGCAGAAAAATATAGCTATATTAATTATGCGCTTACAGCTTATTATAAAACTGCTGAATGGCTCCGTTACCTCGAATCACAACTTGGCACTTCCGCATTTAATAAAGCCATGCAAGATTATTACAACCGCTGGAAATTTAAACACCCACAACCGGAAGATTTTAAAAGATCAATAGAAGAAAGTGCAGGTAAAAACTTAGATAAAGAATTTTCTTACTTAAACAAAAAGGGAACACTGTCTACACAGCAACGAAACGGAACTACGGTGGCCTCCATATTCAGTATAAAAAAACTGGATGCATTTAGTAAGAAGCCAACCAGGAATTTAATTGTATTTGGACCTTTGATTGGCATAAATAGTTATGATAAAATAATGCCCGGGGCTTTTATCACTAATATCAAATTGCCTCCATCCAACTTTGAATTTTTTATTGCCCCCATGTATTCAACCGGAGCAAAGAAATTAACCGGTCTTGGAATGGCCTGGTACAACTTCTATCCCAATAATATTTTCAAGAAAATAGAATTGGGTGTTAGTGGTTCCACTTTTACAATGGATGAGTTTACAGATAGCGACGGCAACAAAAACTATTTTGGTTTCCATAAAATCGTTCCGGGCATAAAGCTTACGTTGCAAGAGAAAAATCCACGCAGCTCTCTTACCCGTTTTGTACAATTCAAAACCTTCTTGATTGGCGAAGAAGCTCTTCGCTTTTATCGTGACACTGTAATTACTCAACCGGGCCCGGATACAACTATTACCAATAAATACAGAACTATCAACGAAAACAGAACACTCAACCAATTACAATTCGTTGTAGAAAATAACCGGATACTATATCCTTATCGTGGCGAATTAAAAATAGAGCAGGGTGAGGATTTTGTTCGAACTGCATTTACAGGAAAATACTTTTTCAATTATCCTAATAAAGGAGGTTTGGATGTTCGTTTGTTTGCAGGAAAATTCTTTTATACCAGCAGCAAAACTTTTACCAAACAGTTTGCTACAGACCGTTATCATCTGAACATGACCGGTGCAAATGGATATGAGGATTATACCTACAGCGATTATTTTGTTGGACGCAATAAATTTGAAGGAACTGCCAGTCAGCAAATAATGGTTAGAGATGGAGCTTTTAAAGTAAGAACAGATTTGCTCGCCGATAAGGTTGGGAGAACTGATGATTGGTTGATAGCAGCTAATTTTAGTACCACTATTCCTGCTGGCATAAACCCGTTAGAGCTCTTACCAATTAAAATTCCGTTGAAACTATTTTTTGATATCGGCACTTACGCGGAAGCATGGAAACAAGGTACAGAACTAGACCGCTTTATTTTTGATGCGGGATTACATATCCCCCTATTCAAAGAAACCGTGAATATATACATGCCGCTTGTTTACAGCAGCGTATTCAAAGATTATATACAATCTACCATCCCTGAAAAAGGAAGATTCTGGAAAAAGATCTCCTTCTCCATTGACATCTCCAATTTTAGTCTTCGGAAAATAGACCGCAACTTTGCTTTCTGATGAGTGAGCTACAGCAAATACAATATCTTACTAACCGGAAAATTGATAAGGTTAAGTGGGACAATTGTATAAGCAAAGCAGGTAATGGCCTTATTTATGCGTACTCGTTTTACTTAGATACCATGGCAAAGCATTGGGATGCTTTGGTATTAAACGACTATGAAGCAGTGATGCCTTTAGCTTGGAATAGCAAATACGGAATTATCTATTTATATCAACCTTTTTTGGCTGCGCAACTGGGTGTTTTTGGAAACTGTATTACAGAAGAACTGGTTGAAAATTTTATCCGGGAAATTCCAACTTCTTTTCGGCTGATTGAAATTTCTTTGAACAGTAAAAATATTTTTGGCTCACCTACAGGTTTCACCATTCACAGAAGTAATTATGTGTTGGATTTGAATAAGCCATATCAAACTCTATTGGGCAATTACCGGGAAAATATTCGAAGGAATATAAAAAAAGCCGAACAACTTCGTTGTACTATAAAAAAAGATTTTGATGTAGAAGAAGTGATTACACTGGCTGTACAACAGATGAAAGCACAAAATAATGAACCAACTGACAACATCAATCGCTTTCGAAAATTGTATCAATCATTGAAGGAGAAAAAAATGACAGCTACTTATGGCATCACACTCAATAATGAGTTGCAGGCATCCTGTGTTTTTTTCTTTTCGCATAACCGGGCCTATTATATTTTAGTAGGCAATCATCCCAATGGAAAAACAATAGGCGCATCTCATCTTTTAATTGATGCGTTTATCAGGGATAACGCAGGAAAAGAAATGGTGCTTGACTTTGAAGGTTCCGATATATCCAGCCTCGCATTTTTCTATAACAGCTTTGGAGCTGAGCATGAAGTGTACCCTGCGGTAAAAATAAACCGGCTTCCTTTTTATTTGAAATGGCTGAAGAGATGAGTACGGAGTTCGAAGCCGAACCCTCCTAATTTGAAATTTCTCACTAATGACTACTGACAATACTCTCAGCAAACAATAAATCAATTGGCCTTGTGATCTTGATATTATTCTCTTCCCCTTCTACCAGTGAAACTTTCATTCCGTATGCTTCTGCCACAGTCGCCTCATCGGTAAATTTATCTTTGTAGTCAATTTGAAAAGCAGGTAGCAATATTTTACTATGAAAAGTTTGTGGAGTTTGTATCAGCATTACTTTATTTCTATCAAACGCATCACTTCCTTCTTCTGTAATTAACCGGATGCTGTCTTTTGATGCTATGGCAGGAATTGCAGTACCTGTTTCTACAGCCTGTGCATAGCAGCGATGAATTAATCCCTTTGTCAATAAACAACGAACTCCATCATGCACAAAGATGATAGACTCTTCTTCTACCAATGCCAATCCATTTTTTACTGATTGAAAACGGGTGTCACCTCCTGCTGTAATTCGTATCCGGTCTTTATCAAAGTAGGCATCAATAATTTCCTGACCCATATCTGTATAATCAACCGGCAATACAAGTATTATCTGCAAATCTTCATACGCTTCCAAAAAAGTCTTCAACGTGTAATAAAGTACCGGCTTATCCTTCAACAACATGAATTGCTTTGGAAGATTGCTTTCCATCCTTGTTCCAGAGCCTCCGGCTACTATTATGGCGTATTTTTTCATTAGCTATTTACTTATAAATCTTCACTTCATTTATTCCATTGCTACTCCTCATTCCTCTGTACATCCCTTCACTATTAAAAACCATGGCTGCATTCTTCGCCATCAATCTTCATCAGCTTATCATGCACCACAATATTCATGGCTTGTTCTAATGAAAGCCCTTTGTATTCCATCAGGCAACTAACATCATAGGCTGTAACAGCTCTTATAAAAGGCTCACCATGGCCAGTACAACTGATAGCACAGGTTTTGTTATTGGCATAAGTACCAGCTCCAATTATTGGGCTATCTCCTACTCTTCCAAATTGTTTATTGGTCATTCCACCGGTGCTGGTAGCCGCAGCGATATTGCCATGCATATCTACTGCAACTGCCCCAACAGTTCCAAATTTCTTATCCTTAACTATTACATTATGATCTAAAGCTGCTTCATCTGATCCTTGCATTTGTATCCATTGATCATGCCGAAACTCTGAGAAAAAATATTCATCTGCTTCAGTTTTCAACCCATTTAGTACAGCAAAATCATAAGCCCCTTTTCCATTCAACATTACATGTTGGCTCCTGGTCATAATTGCATAGGCTAATTCTACCGGGTTGCGAATATGTTGTACAGCACTAACAGCACCCGCCATTGTAGTTTTTCCATCCATGATGGAAGCATCCATTTCCTGGCTACCATCCTTACCAAAAACAGAACCACGACCTGCATTAAAAAGAATATTGTCTTCTAATGAAACAGTGGCAGCCCGAACAGCGTCAACCGCAGCTCCTCCTTTTGCTAACACTTCACTTCCTTTAGTAAGTGCATCTTCAAGAGCTGTATGATATGCAAGCTCCTTCTCATCTGTCATATCCGTTTTAAGGATTGTTCCTGCTCCCCCGTGAATCACCAAAGTGTATTTAAACATACGTGTAAATGGGTATTATTTAAAAGGCGAAATTAGTTAATTTGGGCCCTATTAAAATTAAGGCTTTGCAATTCCCGAAAAGAAAGCTTACTCAAGGTGATATTATTCTGATAATCGCCAACCTGGTTCCAATTTTTGGAGTTTGGTTCTTAAACTGGAGTGCCGTAGAAGCATTTATTGTTTATGCACTGGAGACATTAATGATTGGGGTGTTGACAGTATTAAAAATGCTTGTAGTAACAGCATTTCGAAAAAAAGATATCTGGCACAACCGGGGAAGTTCTTCACAAGTATCCGGGCTTTTCTTTATTCTTTTTTTTATTATGCACTTTGGCATTTTTGCACTAGTACAAACAACCATCTTCTCTCAATCAGCAGGCATCACACCTCCTGGTAAAGGTATGATGCACTTTTTCTTTCATTGGTATGAATACATCACTAAAGATGTCGGGATTATGCTTATGAGTTTAGGTGTTGGACATTTGGCAAAGAACTTTATTCCTTTTGTTGCAACCGGGGAGTACAAAACGACTTCGATGATGAATTTAATGTTTCAGCCCTATGGAAGAATATTTATTCAACAGTTTACAGTAATCCTGGGAAGTATGTTCCTTAATTTCGGATTAGGAAAGGTCTTTATTTTAATATTCGTGGTAGCAAAAATATTTTTTGATGTGTTTGTAAACTTTGAGGACACTATTAATAAATCAATATCCAAAATGGAAAAAGAATCAGGAAAGCAATAGTTCACACTCATGCAATAATTTCTCCTTAGAGATAGTTACAGTTCCTACTTCTTCACAAACTAAGCCTCCCGCAATATTTGCAACTTCGGCCATTAAGTGAATATTTTTTGTGACTGCATATACCATTGAGGCTACAGCAATCACCGTATCGCCAGCACCAGATACATCTGCAATATTTCTGAAGTGTGAAGGAATGATGCTGGAGTGTTTATCCTGCTGATAAAAAACTCCTTTTTCGGAAAGTGTAATAAAAGAGATTTTATGCTGCAACAACTTTTGTAACTCCATATGGATATCCTGTAGCAAGGGTAAAGTTACCTTGTCGAAAAGAAGGTTCAAACCTTCTTTAACTTCTTTAAGATTAGGTTTAAAAATATCTGTGTTCTGATAGGAAAAAAAATTCTTTCGCTTTGGGTCTACCGCTGTAATTACATTTGCTTTTTTACACAATGCGATTACTTCCTGAATAATTTTTTCTGTAAGAACACCTTTATTATAATCTTCAAAAATAATTATATTAGGCTTTTGTGCTGCAATAAATTTGTTTACTTCAGCCAGTAAATCCTTTTCATCTTTGCCAGCAAGGTCATTGGTCACTTCAGCATCCAAACGCATCATTTGCTGATTGCGACTGATGATACGGGTTTTGCTGGTGGTAATTCTTTCCGTACTCTTCAATAAATAATTTGTATGTATAACATTGGTAGTAAATAATTCGTCCAGCAATTTGCCTTCCGAATCATTACCAGCAACAGACAATATAAAGACCTCTGCCCCAAGTGATTTACAGTTCAACGCCACATTACCAGCACCACCGATTCTATACTCTTTATTATTCAGCGATACAACAGGCACAGGTGCCTCCGGTGAAATCCGATCCACTTTGCCCCACATATAAGTGTCAAGCATTACATCGCCTATTACACCAATTTTTAGTTTCGAAAAAGAATCAAATAGTTTTTTGAAATCTTCCATACCTCAAAATAAGGGATTATTTTTTGAACAAAAGAAAACGTCCTGCGTGAGGCAGGACGTTTCTACTATTTTGCGATTTAATTTTTCTTCGGCTTGTGTAATTGATTCAATCCTTTCACCACATCTGCTGTAATGTTATATGCTGTATCCCGGTAATAAAAAAGACCCTGCTCATAAGAAACGATATATGAGTAGTCTTTTGTTTGATTATATTCTTTTAAAAATCCTTCAATTTTTGTTTTGATATCATTCTGTCTTCTCACCATAAAGTCGCTGTACTCCTGGTCAAGCTGTTGTTTTCTTAATTTCAGCTGGTCATCCAGCTTTTTCATTTCTTCACTTGCTACCTGTGATTGTGCTTCACTAAGACTTCCGGACTGAGCCTGGTTTTGGTAGTAATTAAATTTTTGTTGCAGGTTCTTGGTAAGTCTATCTATTTCTTGATTTATAACTTGCTCTTTTTTGCTTAATTCATCTTTCACTTCTTTTACCATATCAAAGTTGGCTGCCACGGAGTCCATTTCAAAATAGGCAATTTTAAATTGTCCATTTGATACGGATGAATCAGACCCTGGGTTTTTTGCACTTGCTTTATTCCCTTTTCCGGAACTGAAATGCATGATAAGAAGATAACCGGCTACAAGGCTCAAAAGCACATTCCAAATTAATAATCCGTTTTTCATTCAGTTCTTTTTTTGCAAATTAAGTATGATTAGGGTGGCAAATATAAGCATTCAGTCCACTTTAGGAAAGACTTAACAGCCAATGTTATAATAAAAAAGGAGCAAGAAAAATCCTTGCTCCTCGTAATCGTTTTAATCAATTTTTAAGCGAAAATTCATGATTATTCTTCTTCGTCAAAAGCCATAGCCTCACGGGTGCTTTGCAGCAACTCGTATTCTTCCTTGCTTCCTACGATCATGTTCTCAAACTCTCTCAAACCAGTACCAGCAGGTATCGGATGACCAGTGATTACATTCTCTTTCAATCCAAGCATATCATCTGTTTTACCATTGATAGCAGCTGAAGACAACACTTTAGTAGTTTCCTGGAATGACGCCGCTGATATCCAGCTTGGCACACCTAAGGAAGCTTTAGTGATACCCAACAACGTCGGAGAAGAAGTAGCAGGTTTTGCATCACGGAATTCAACCAGCTTCTTGTCGTTACGACGAAGGATTGAATTCTCTTCTCTTACTTCACGCAGTGTTACAATCTGACCTGCACGAAGTTTAGTACTATCGCCGATTTCTGTTACAACCTTCTTATCATAAATGAAATCGTTCTCTTCTACAAACTCAAACTTATCAGTTAAATCATCTTCCAGGAATCTTGTATCTCCGGGATCAACGATGTTTACTTTACGCATCATCTGGCGAACGATACACTCAATGTGTTTATCATTGATCTTCACACCCTGTAAACGATAAACTTCCTGGATCTCATTCACTACATACTCTTGTACAGCGAATGGTCCTTTAATAGAAAGAATATCGAATGGTGCAATCTGTCCGTCACTTAATGGAACACCTGCTTTTACAAAGTCGCCATCCTGTGCAAGGATCTGTCTTGTTAATGGAACAAGATATTTTTTCTGTACACCATCTTTTGCTTCAATGATAATTTCACGGTTACCTCTCTTGATAGCACCCATCATAACTACACCATCAATTTCAGAAACTACAGCAGGATTGCTTGGGTTTCTTGCTTCGAACAATTCAGTTACACGAGGGAGACCACCGGTAATATCTCTCAATTTACCTAATACTCGAGGAATCTTCACGATTACCTGACCTGCTTTCACTTCTTCACCTTCTTCCATAATGATATGGCTTCCGGTAGGTAAGTTGTATGATTTTTTATCCTTTCCTTCTACTAAGATGGAAGGTATCTTGGTTTTATCTC
>LNFM01015698.1_pt1 | contig 11090 bp, 12 predicted proteins | sample 596031 | NCBI WGS metagenome assembly LNFM01 (sample SAMN04254537, study PRJNA301005) | activated carbon metagenome | isolation source: dual media filters at the Ann Arbor, Michigan drinking water treatment plant | place: USA: Ann Arbor | reverse complement strand
ACACGACCATGCTGCACGCCGAGGCCAAGAACCCGAACTGCGCCTACATGTGGATGGAGCACTCGCTCAACACCAAGCTGCAGGGTGATCTGGCGGCCTGGTTCGGATCGGTGCCTGCTGTGCCGGCGGCCTGCAAGGGCAACAAGCTGTTGACCGACGAAGGTTGCAAGCGCCAGGGTTACGAGTCCTTCGAGCGCATCTCCTTCTGGAAGACGCCGACCAGCAAGTGCGCGACGCAGAACAACGCGTGCGTGCCTTACCACCGCTGGGTGACCGACTACATCGCGGTCCTCGGCGGCCGCTGAAGGCGGCCCACCCTCGCGCAGAACTCAGGCCACCCCCGCGCCGCGCCTGCGGCGCGTCAGCCCCTCAAGGGGGCGTTGCCAGCGGGCCGGGAAACCCGGACCCGCGGCAGCCCTTGGTTTTTGGTTTCTTCTTTCGTGGCGTTTTCGCATGACCGTTGCTGTCACCCTTGAATCCGTCTCCTGCGTGTTCGGCAGCGGCGCACAAACCGTGCGCGCGGTCGACCACGTGGACCTCACGATCGAGGGCGGGGAGTTCTTCACCTTGCTCGGGCCCTCGGGCTCGGGCAAGACCACCTGCCTGCGCCTGATCGGTGGCTTCACGCTGCCCACCAGCGGGCGCATCCTCATCGGCGGGCAGGACGTGACGCTGCTGCCGCCGTACGCGCGGCCGGTGAATACCGTGTTCCAGGACTACGCGCTGTTCCCGCACATGAGCATCCGCGACAACGTGGCCTACGGTCTCATGGTGCAGGGCGTGGACAAGAGCGAGCGCCACCGGCGTGCCGAGGAGATGCTGGAGCTGGTGCGCCTGCCCGGTGTGGGCCAGCGCCGGCCAGCGCAGCTCTCGGGCGGTCAGCGTCAGCGCGTGGCGCTGGCGCGTGCGCTCATCAACCGGCCGCAGGTGCTGTTGCTCGACGAGCCGTTGGGTGCGCTCGACCTCAAGCTGCGCGAGCAGATGCAGACCGAGCTGAAGGCCTTGCAGCGCCAGTTGGGCATCACCTTCCTCTTCATCACGCACGATCAGCATGAGGCGCTCTCGATGAGCGACCGCATCGGCGTGTTCAACAACGGGCGGCTGGAGCAGGTGGCCGCGCCGCAGGCCATCTACAACCAGCCGGCCACCCGTTTCGTGGCCGAGTTCGTGGGCGCGGCCAACGTGTTCGACGGCGACAGTGCGCGCAGCCTGGCCGGCATCGACAGCGTGATGCTGAGGCCCGAGCGCATCCGCCTGGTGCGCGCGGGCGAAGGCCGCATCAGTGGCACCGTGGTCGATGCGCAGTACTTCGGTTCCTTCTCGCGCCTGCGGGTCGACTGGGCTGGTGAAATGCTGGCGGTGGACCTGAGCCCCGAGCGCCACCCCGAACTGCCCGCCGTGGGCGCGTCCATCGACCTGCAGTGGGCGCCCGACGCGGTGCATCCGCTGGCCACCGGAGGGGCGCGATGAGCGCAGCGCTGTCGCTGCCCTCGGGCCCGGCGGTGCGCGGCGGTCCGCTGCGGCGCCTGTCGGACCTGCTGTACCGTCACCGCGGTCTGGCGCTGGCGGCACTGCTGGTGCCCCCGCTGCTGTGGTTCGGCGTCATCTACCTCGGTTCGCTGTTCGCGCTGCTGGCCAACAGCTTCTTCGCGCTCGACGAGTTCTCGGGGCTGGTGGACCGCTCCACCCTCACGCTGCAGAACTTCGTCGACATCTTCCAGCCGGCCAACCTGGACGTGGTGTGGCGTACGGTGCTGATGGCGGTGATGGTCACACTGGCCTGCACCGTCATCGGGTTTCCCATTGCGTACTACATGGCCCGGCATGCGCGCGGTTCGCAGAAGGCGCTGCTCTACATCGCCGTCATGCTGCCGCTGTGGTCGAGCTACCTGGTGCGCCTGTACGCGTGGAAGCTGCTGCTGGCCAAGGAGGGCGCCATCAGCTGGGTGCTGGCCGAAGTGCACCTGACTTGGCTGCTGGATGCCTTGCTGTCCACGCCCGGCATCGGCGGCAACTCGCTGTCGTTCTCTCGCATGGGCACCTTCATTGTGTTCGTCTACATGTGGCTGCCGTTCATGATCCTGCCGATCCAGGCGGCCATCGAGCGCATCCCCGGATCGCTGCTCGAGGCATCGAGCGATCTGGGCGCCCGTGGCAACACCACCTTCTGGAAGGTGATCTTTCCGCTGGCCATGCCGGGTATCGCGGCCGGCTCCATCTTCACCTTTTCGCTCACGCTGGGCGACTACATCATTCCGCAGGTGATCGGCGACTCCACCCTGTTCATCGGGCAGGTGGTGTACCGGCAGCAGGGCGTGGCGGGCAACATCCCGTTCGCGGCCGCGTTCTCGCTGGTGCCCATCGTGGTGATCGGTGTGTACTTGTGGATCGCGAAAAAGCTGGGAGCCTTCGATGCGCTCTGACCCGTCCAAGGCCGGCTGGGGCCTCAAGGCCGCGACCTGGGGCGCTGTGCTGTTCCTGCACATCCCGCTGGCGTTGATCATCCTGTACGCCTTCAGCGCCGAGGACAAGAGCTACGTGTTCCCGCCGCCGGCGCTCACCACGCAGTGGTTTGCCGCGGCATGGGAGCGTGAAGACGTGTGGGCCGCCATCGGCCTGTCGTTCCGGGTGGCGCTGGTGGCCACGGCCATTGCCATGGTGCTGGGCACGCTGGCGGCGGCCGGGCTGGCGCGCACGCGCTTCTTCGGTCGCGACGCGGTCTCGCTGCTGCTCATCCTGCCCATCGCATTGCCAGGCGTGGTCACCGGCATCGCGCTGCGCAGCGCCTACAGCACGATGGAGATTCCCTTCAGCTACTGGACCATCGTCATCGGCCACGCCACCTTCTGCGTGGTGGTTGTCTACAACAACGCGGTGGCTCGGCTGCGGCGCACCAGCCCGTCGCTCATCGAGGCATCGATGGACCTCGGCGCCGACACGTTCCAGACCATCCGCTACGTGATCCTGCCGCAGCTGGGCTCGGCGCTGCTGGCCGGTGGCCTGCTGGCATTCGCGCTCAGCTTCGACGAGGTCATCGTCACCACTTTCACGGCCGGGCAGCAGACGACGCTGCCGATCTGGATGCTGCAGGAGCTGATCCGCCCGCGGCAGCGCCCGGTCACCAACGTGGTGGCGGTGGTCATCATCGCGCTCACCTTCATCCCCATCCTGGCCGCGTACTGGCTGACGCGCGCCGACGAACAGCCTTCCGGCCGTTGAGCCGGCCACCCTTTTCACCCCTAACGGAGAACACCATGGGCAAGACACCCGATTTCCCGCAGACCATCTTCACCGAGCTGTTCATCGACGGTCAGTTCGTGACCGGCGAGGGCGAGGCCGAGAAGGTGCTCAACCCCGCCACCGGGGCCGTGCTGGCCGAGGTGCGCGAGGCCTCGTTCGAGCAGATCCACAAGGCTGTGCTGGGCGCCAACCGGGCCTTCGACAGCTGGAGCGACACCACGCCGATGGAGCGATCGCGCATGCTGCTGAAGATCGCCGACGCGATCGAGGCCAACGCCACCACCTTCGCGCGGCTGGAGTCGCTCAACTGCGGCAAGCCGTACGTGCGCGCCCTCGAAGACGAGATCCCCGCCATCGCCGACTGCTTCCGGTTCTTTGCCGGTGCCGCGCGCAACGTGCACGGCCCGGTGGCGGGCGAGTACCTGCCTGGCCACACCAGCATGATCCGGCGCGACCCGATCGGCGTAATCGGGTCGATCGCGCCGTGGAACTACCCGCTCATGATGGCGGCCTGGAAGATCGCACCCGCGCTGGCGGCGGGCAACACGGTGGTGCTCAAGCCCAGCGAGCAGACGCCGCTGACCACGCTGCTGCTGGCGCGCGTGGTGGCCGAGATCCTGCCCAAAGGCGTGTTCAACGTGGTGTGCGGGCGCGGCGCCAGCGTGGGCCAGCCGCTCGTGGAGCACCCGCTGGTGCGCATGGTCTCCATCACGGGCGACGTGTCCACCGGCCGCAAGATCCTGCAGGCAGCCACCGGCACCCTGAAGCGCACGCACCTCGAGCTGGGCGGCAAGGCGCCGGTGATCGTGTTCGACGACGCCGACGTCGACGCGGTGGTCGAGGGCATCCGTACCTTCGGTTACTACAACGCGGGGCAGGACTGCACGGCTGCGTGCCGCCTGTACGCCGGCGCCAAGGTGTACGACCGCCTGGTGGCCGATCTGAGCGCCGCGGTCAAGACCATCAAGATGGGCACACAGGACGAGGAGGGCGTGGAGTTGGGCCCGCTCATCAGCGACCGCCAGCGCGACCGCGTGGCCAGCTTCGTGGAACGCGCGCAGATGGTGGGTCACATGGAGGTGACGGCGGGGGGCAAGGTGCGCAGCGGCAGCGGCTTTTTCTACGAGCCCACGGTGATTGCGGGCGCGCGTCAGGACGACGAGATCGTGCGCCGCGAGGTGTTCGGTCCGGTGGTGTCGGTGACGCGTTTCTCCGACCCCGACGAAGCCATCACCTGGGCCAACGATTCCGAGTACGGGCTGGCCTCGTCGGTGTGGACCCAGGACATCGGTCGCGCGCTCAAGGTGGCGCGCAAGCTGCAATACGGCTGCACCTGGATCAACACCCACTTCATGCTGGCCAACGAGATGCCGCACGGTGGGATGAAGGCCAGCGGCTACGGCAAGGACATGTCGATGTATTCGCTGGAGGACTACACGGTCGCCAGGCACATCATGGCGAAGCTGTGAAGCACCCCCCGCCGCGCTGCGCGCGACCCCCCTCTTGAGGGGGGCGACACCTGGGACCGGCGGAGCCGGATCCTTGGTGTCTCTGGAAAGGGCGCCTCTCTCCGGAAGCAAAAAAGCCCGGCAATGCCGGGCTCGTTCTTGTCACAAAGCACGCGACCGCCCCACGGGGCGAGCGTGCATGCACTTATTGACGTGCTGGCTCAGCCACGTAGATTTCCACGCGGCGGTTCTGTGCGCGACCTTGCGCCGTGCCGTTGTCGGCGATCGGCTCGCGCGAACCGCGACCGTCGGTGGCGAAGCGGGCTGGCGACACGCCGCGGGCCACGAGGTAGTCGCGCGTGCTGTTGGCGCGATTGAACGACAGCGGGTTGTTCACGGCGTCGCTGCCGGTGCTGTCGGTGTGGCCAACGATGGCCACCGCGGTCACCGGGTTGGCATTGAGCGTGTTGGCGAATTGACCGAGCACGCGCTGCAGCGTGGGGCTCACCGTGGAGCTGCCGGTGGCAAAACCAGCGTCGGCGGGCACGTCGAGCTTCAAACGGTTGTCCGAGGTCTGGCTCACGCCGATGCCGGTGCCGGCGGTGGCGGCTTCCATCGCGCGCTTCTGCTCCTGCATCTTGGTTGACCAGATGTAGCCACCCAGTGCGCCAGCGCCAGCGCCGAGCACGGCGCCCTGTGCTGCACCCTTGGAGCCACCGGTGGCGGCTCCCAGCAGCACGCCGGCCAAGGCACCGATGCCGGCACCTTTGGCGGAGTCGGTCTGGGTTTCGCTCATGTTGGCGCAGCCGCTCAGGGCGAGTGCGGCGGCGACGGCGGTGACCGTCAGGCCACGGGTGATGTTGGTGAGGTGTTTCATGTGCAATGCTCCACTGGCGTTGTTGAAGAACGGAAAGAAAGTCGGCCCCGGATCCACGGCGACAGCATCATCACACGCGAGGGTGTGTTCGTGGTGACTGCCGCGCAACCCGATGCGCTCTAAACTTATACCCCGGCCTATCGCTTTGGCATCACTTCCCTTCTGACTTTACAAAAAATTGCATGAAAAACGTTCCATTGGGCGCCAGCGCACTGACAGTTCCTCCGGTTTGCTTGGGAACCATGACTTTTGGTGAGCAAGTCGATGAAGCCACCGCTCACAACATCCTTGACCGCTCAATGGAGCGTGGCATCAACTTCCTCGATGCCGCCGAGATGTATTCAGTGCCGGCCCGTGCCGAGACATGTGGTGCCACCGAAACCATTCTTGGCAACTGGTTCGCGAAGGACCCGAGTCTGCGCAGCAAGGTGGTGCTGGCGACCAAGGTAGCGGGCCCTTCGCGCGGCATGCCCTGGATTCGCGGCGAGAACTCCGGCGTGAGCAAGGCCGAGATCATCAAGGCTTGCAACGACAGCTTGCGTCGGCTGCAAACCGACGTGATCGATCTGTATCAGATCCACTGGCCTGCGCGCAACGTGCCGGCGTTCGGCCTCCTGACGTTTGATCCGAGCAAGGACAAGCCTTGCGCATCGGTACTGGAGCAACTGGAGGCCATGGCCGAGTTGGTGAATGCCGGGAAGGTGCGGGCCATTGGTCTGTCCAATGAGTCTCCGTACGGCGTGCACGAGTTCGTGCGTCTGGCGGAGCAACATGGCCTGCCGCGCGTGGCCACGGTGCAGAACCCGTATTGCCTGATCAACCGCAGCTACGAGAACGGGCTGGACGAGACCTGTCACCGACTCGGTGTGTCGTTGCTGGCTTACTCGCCGCTGGGTTTCGGCTTGCTCAGTGGCAAGTACGACGAGACCGGCCTGGTGGGTGATGCCGGGCGCATGGCCTTGTACGAGTCGATGCGCAAGCAGCGCTGGGGCCGGCCCGAGGCGCTGGACACTGCGCGCCGCTACAACACGCTGGCACGCCAGCACGGCCTCACCCCGTCGCAGATGGCGCTCGCCTTCTGCTACACCAACTGGCGCGTGGCCAGCACCATCATCGGCGTGACCTCGCTGACCCAGCTCGACGAGTGCCTGGACGCTTGGGACACCAAGCTCTCGCCCGAATTGCTGACCGAGATCGACAAGATCCGCTGGGAAAGCCGCGACCCGGCTCAGTGAGCTGACGCTTGGCCAAAAAGTCGCACGTAAGTGAAACACCCGCCACCGCCTGGCTCAAGGCGAATGGCGTGGTGTTCACCGAACACAGCTACGAGTACCTGGAGCACGGTGGTGCCCAGCACAGTGCGCGGGTGCTCGGGCTGGACCCGTTGGCGGTGGTCAAGACCTTGATCATGCAGGACGAGACGACCAAGCCGCTGGCGGTGTTGATGCATGGCAACCGCACCGTCTCGACCAAGAACCTGGCTCGCCAGATCGGCGCCAAATCGGTCGAACCCTGCAAGCCCGAAGTGGCCAACCGGCACAGCGGTTACTTCGTCGGGGGCACCTCACCGTTTGGCTTGAAACGTGCCATGCCGGTGTTTGTCGAAGCGTCCGTTTTGAAGCTGCCCAGGATCTGGATCAACGGCGGGCGCCGTGGCTATCTGGTGGGCATCGATCCAGCCGTGCTCATTGGCCCGCTGGGCGCCCAGCCAGTGGCGTGCGCGCTGGCAGAATAGGCCGGCGCCGCCCCGCAGAGCGCGGCCCGAACCACCGAGGAGACTTCGTTGTCATTGCTCTATCCCTTGCTGGCCACCCTGGCCGCGTACCTGATTGGCTCCCTCTCGTTTGCCGTGCTCGTGAGCCGCTCCATGGGTCTGAGCGACCCACGCACCTACGGCAGCAAAAACCCCGGCGCGACCAACGTGCTGCGCTCGGGCAACAAGGCGGCCGCCGTCATCACGCTGCTGCTCGACGCGCTCAAGGGCTGGTTGCCGGTGGTGGCGGTGAAGTGGTGGGGCGAGGCCTACGGGCTGGGTGAGGGCACCGTGGCGCTGGTCGGCCTCGCGGCGTTTCTTGGTCACCTGTATCCGGTGTTCTTCCGGTTTCAGGGTGGCAAAGGTGTGGCCACTGCAGCGGGTGTGATCTTTGGCTTCCAGCCCTGGCTGGGGCTGGCCGCGCTGGCCACCTGGCTGATCATGGCGGTGTTTTTTCGCTACTCGTCGCTGGCCTCCATCGTCACTGCGGTGTTCGCGCCCGCGTTTTTTCTGCTGGGTCACCGCGTGGCGTGGGATGCACCCGGGGTGCAGGTGATGAGCCTGGTGGTCATGGGCATGCTGCTGGTGTACCGCCATGCCGAGAACATCAATCGTCTGATGGCTGGCAAGGAAAGCAAACTGGGGGCGAAAAAATCATGAACCAGCACATCGCGCGCATTGGCGTCGCCGCGCGTTACAGCGAAGCCGCTGTATTCAACGGTGTGGTTTATCTCGCCGGCATGGTGCCCGAGCGCGGCGACACCGACATTCGCGGTCAGACCGAGGACGTGCTGGAACAGGTGCAGCAGCGCCTGCTGGAAGCCGGCAGCGACAAGTCACGCATCTTGCGTGCGCAGATTTTCCTGGCGGATATTGACGAAATAGGGGTGATGAACGAGGTGTGGGACGCCTGGGTGGTGCCGGGCACCGCGCCGCCGCGGGCCACGGTGCAGGCTGCCCTGGCCAGCCCGGCTTACCGGATCGAGATCGTCGTCACTGCCGCGCAGAAAGCGCGGTGATCAGTAGCGCTTGTCCAGCGTGAGCTGGTCGTTGGTGCGCTGCATCTGGAAGCGCGTGAGAAAGCTGTTGCCCAGCAACACGAATGCCATCGACTGCGGCAGCACGATGGCCGACACGTCGTACACCTGCGCCTCACCTATGCGCACCGAGTCGAGACGGATCTGGTGGCCGATCACCTCGCCATTGGCCGTGGCCACGCGAACTTTCTGACCCGTCTCGTACTTGAGGTTGATGCGCTTCGCATCCGACTCGCTCATGATCACCTGCGTGGCGCCCGTGTCCACCATGAACTGGACCTGCCGGCCATTGATCTGACCGGGTGGCATGAAGTGGCCCTGCGCGTCGGCGGTGAGGACAATGCGCTGTGCGCCCGCATCGGCCTTGACCCGCCCCAGGCTCACCGGCGCTTCGCCCACCCGCAGGGTCTGGCGTTGTCCATTGACCTCGATCACGGCCGCTTCGCCCTGGAGGCTCAACAACTTCACGCCCTGGTGCGCCTGGCCGGGGCTCAGGAAACGCGGCGCAGAGGCGTCGATGGTGACCAATGCCTTGCCACCGGCCACACCTGAGAGAGCGACTTGTTGAGCCAGCATCGCCAGCGCGCAAAGCGTTGCGGCACAGAGGCGCACGGGATGTCAGTCGCGAAAGTTGTTGAAGGAAAGCGGGAGATCCTTGAGCTCTGACTTGATCAGCGCCATGGCCGCCTGCAGGTCGTCGCGCTTGGCGCCCGTCACCCGCACCGCGTCGCCCTGGATGGCACCCTGCACCTTGAGCTTGCTGGCCTTGATGGCCTGCTGGATCTTCTTGCCGTCTTCGGTGCTCACGCCGTTGCGCACCTTCACCACCTGCTTGACCTTGTCACCGCCGACCTTTTCAACTTTGCCCACGTCGAGGAAACGCGCGTCGACACCGCGTTTGGTGAGCTTGCCGCGCAGCACGTCGTCGATCTGCTGGAGCTGGAAATCGGCGTCGCCGTGCAGGATGATTTCCTTGTCCTTGAGTTCGATGGCTGCACTCGTGCCCTTGAAATCGAAGCGGGTTCCGATTTCGCGCGCGACCTGATCGACCGCATTTTTCACTTCAACAAAATCGGCTTCAAGAACGGTGTCAAAAGAAGGCATGCTGGGGGTCTTGCAAAGAGTGAATGAGAGAATCGAAGAATGGTAGTCGAGAACAACGTGGCGCTCCAGCCCTACAACACTTTTGGCATCGTTGCCCGGGCGCAGCGCTTGGTGCGAGTGCGATCAACGGACGACGTGCTGGCTCTGCTGGCCGATCAGGAGGTGCGCACCGATTCGAGTGCACCGCCTTTTGTGTTGGGCGGCGGCAGCAATTTGGTGATCACCGGTGACATCAAGCAGCTGGTCATCAAGGTCGAGATCACCGGGCGGCGCCTGGTGGAAGAAACCGCCAAGGGCTGGCTGGTGGAGGCTGGTGCGGGCGAAGACTGGCACGACTTCGTGCGCTGGACGCTGGAGCAGGGCTACCCGGGCCTGGAGAATCTGGCGCTGATTCCGGGAACGGTGGGCGCTTCGCCGGTGCAGAACATCGGCGCCTACGGTGTGGAGTTGCAAGACCGTTTCAGCGCGCTGGACGCGATCGACCTGCAGAGCGGCCAGAGCTTCACGCTGGATGCCGCCAAGTGCGGTTTTGGCTACCGCGACTCGGTGTTCAAACACGCGCCAGCCGGCGACAAAGGCTTGGGCCTGGCCGGCCGCGCGCTCATCACGCGTGTGCGTTTCTGGTTGCCCAAGCCTTGGAAGGCTGTGCTGGGCTACGCCGATCTGGACCGCAAGATGGCCGAGACCGGTATCTCTTCACCGAGCGCGCAGCAGATCTTTGACTGGGTCTGCGCCATCCGCCGCGCCAAGCTGCCCGACCCGGCGGTGATCGGCAACGCCGGCAGCTTTTTCAAGAACCCCACGGTGTCCCGCGAGCAATGCGCAGACATCATCGCCCGCGAACCCAAGGTGGTTCACTACCCGATGGCCGACGGCAGCATCAAGCTGGCCGCGGGCTGGCTCATCGACGCCTGCGGCTGGAAGGGCAAGGGCGTGGGCAGCGCGGGTGTGTACGAGCGGCAGGCGCTGGTGCTGGTGAACCGCGGTGGCGCCACCGGCGGCGAGGTGATGACGCTGGCCAAGGCGATCCAGACCAGCGTGTACGAGCGCTTCGGTATCTTGCTGGAAACCGAGCCGGTGGTTGTCTGACCGGCTTGGGCGGGAAGGCGGCCCTTACTCGCCTTCCAGCTTCAACATGCTGGCCCCGTCTCCCAGCGAGAGCAGCCCGGCCTTGGCATAGATGCCCAGCTTGGCGCGCGTGTCCGTGATGTCCAGGTTGCGCATGGTCAGCTGGCCGATGCGGTCCAGCGGCGTGAACGGCGCGTCTTCCACCTTCTCCATGCTCAGGCGCTCGGGCGCGTAGGTCAGGTTCGCGCTTTCGGTGTTCATGATCGAGTAGTCGTTGCCGCGGCGCAGCTCGATGGTGACCTCGCCCGTGATGGCGCGCGCCACCCAGCGCTGCGCCGTTTCGCGCAGCATGATGGCTTGCGGGTCGAACCAGCGGCCCTGGTAGAGCAGGCGGCCCAGGCGCAGGCCGTTGATGCGGTACTGCTCGATGGTGTCTTCGTTGTGGATGCCGGTGACCAGGCGCTCGTAGGCGATGTGCAGCAGCGCCAGGCCGGGGGCTTCGTAGATGCCGCGGCTCTTGGCTTCGATGATGCGGTTCTCGATCTGGTCGCTCATGCCCAGGC
>LNFM01012545.1_pt1 | contig 11091 bp, 12 predicted proteins | sample 596031 | NCBI WGS metagenome assembly LNFM01 (sample SAMN04254537, study PRJNA301005) | activated carbon metagenome | isolation source: dual media filters at the Ann Arbor, Michigan drinking water treatment plant | place: USA: Ann Arbor | reverse complement strand
CGACCTGGCCAATCCAGGCGCAGCCCTCAGACAGGAGGATCCAGGGAGTACGCAAGTCTTACAGGCACAGCGTCGCGCGAGAGCGGGTTAGTGCGCTGCCCCAAAGCGGACTCTAGCGCTTCCGAGGTTGCCTGCCCTTGCCGTCCGGCATCACGAGGTCGACTGGGGAAACACCGAGCGCTTGGGCTAACTCAAACAGCGTCACCACAGTAGGATTTCGCAACCCATTCTCGAGGCCAGAGATATACTGCTGACTGAATCCGGATCGCTCTTCCAGTTGCTCCTGGGTGAACCCCTTCTCCCGTCGGATTCGGGCAAAGTTGCGCCCCACGAGCGCCCGCATATCCATGCGCGGACGTTGGCAATCCACACATTCTAGTGTTATCAACTATAGTATGTATTCCGCGTCCGCTTCGGCCGAGCGAGTTCGGGAGCGCATTCGCGCTGGCACCACATTGGCGCTTGTCGCCGATGTTGTTGAGGACCGTGTAAGGCACGACCTCGCCATTGCGCTAGGCGGCGCCCGTCTCGCCGTCGTCCGCTGCGTAGAGAGTGCAACTCCGGAAGATCACATCGCCCTCGCAACAATGATTTCCGAAGGCGACTTCGTCTGGGCGGGCTTGGTCTATGGCGAGCGAGACGGCCCAGAAATCGATAGCCGGATCGAGACAATCCATGTGAGCGAACTCGATCGCTTAGTTGCTCGGCTTCAGGAACTCCGGGAGGCGTTCGGTGAAGCCGGCTGATCTTGCCCGCCTCTTCGCAACCGAGGGCCCTCGCCTGCTCCGGCGGCTGCGGCACTTTCGTGGACGGGTGCCGGCCGAAGATGTCGTCCAGGCCGCCTTCACCAAGATGCTGGAGATTGATGTGTCCAAAGTCGAAGACCCGCGCGCTTACTTGACCCGGCTCACTCAGAATCTGGCGGTCGATGAGTTGCGGCGTCAATCACGCGCTGGCGTCGCGTCCGTCAGCGAAGAGCGGCTTGAGCGGCTCGGCTCTGAGATGGTCCTGACCCCAGAAGAGATGGTGATCGAGGGCGAGCGCTTTGCCCATGTCACCGCCGCGTTTTTGCAATTGCCGCGCAAGGAGCGCCTGGCGGTCGTCTTGTTCAAACTGAAGGGCCTCTCGCACGAAGAGATCGGCAAGAAGCTTGGCATTCCGCGCCATAGCGTGCCGCGCTATCTCTCGCGTGCGCTCGCCAAATGCGCAGCGGCGCTGGCCGCCTTCGAAGCCGCGGAAGCAACCGGGGCGGTCTCTGGCCGGAACGCGAAGAATCGGCCCTAAAGCAGGCGGTCGCCGAATTCCAAATCAATTGGGCGCTTTATCTGAACGCGCTTGGCTTTGCGCGAGCCGCCTGTGAACCACTTGCGCCGGCGCGCGCGTACACGCGTCTAACATCGTTGTGGCATCACCAGTTCGGCTAGGTGCGGCATGCCGGCCCACGCCCGGCGCTATGGGAACGGAACCGGGTCTTAAGCGCTTTGCCCGCACAATCGGAGTAACACATGACCGTATCCATGCTTCAGCGCTTTTGCGTGCTCGCAGCCGCGTGCGTCGCGATTGGCGCTTCATTCCTGCAGGCGACCGGCGCGCTTGGCCTGACGCCCGCAGAGTTCGCCAACGCTGGCGGAAGTACGGTCCGAGCCGCCGCCTATGCGTTCGCGATCTGGGGCCTCATCTATGCGTGCTTGCTGATCTACGGCATCTATCAGCTCGTTCCCGGCTGGGCCGACACTGGCGTCTTGCGTCGCTTTGGTTGGCCGTCGGTTGTCTCCATGCTCGCGATCGGCGCTTGGCTCGTTGCCGCCGGCGCCGATTGGCGTTGGGCCACCGTCGCGCTCATCGCGCTCGCCGCCCTTGTGCTCATTGTGCCGTTGCTGTCGTCGTCTGAGCCGTTGCGCCTCCGCGATGCGCTCCTTGTTCAAACGCCGCTTGCCCTGCTCGCCGGCTGGCTCACCATCGCAACCGCCTTGAACGCCGCGACAGTTCTGACCTCCGAAGGCCTCGTTGCCGAAGATCTCGCGACATGGTGGGCGATCGGCGCCCTCGCCATCGCCGCCGCATTTGCGATCTTCGTCTTGCTGCGCAGCAAGGCGCTCGCCTATCCGCTGCCTTTGATCTGGGGTCTTATCGCTGTCTTTGTCGCTGAACGTGATCACCGGCCTGAGGCGGCGTGGTTTGCCGCCGGCTGTGCGCTGCTTCTGGCCATGTTGCTCGTATGGCGGGCAGCGCGGGTGCTGTCGCCAAAGCGGCAGTAGCGAGCACAGCGGCGGGCGGCGGTTGGGCTGCGCCCATTCCAGCAGTCCGCATAAACGCGTTCGTCCAAAACGCTGAAAGCGAAAGCCCCATGAGGGCTGCGCCGCCGATCATCTGATTGGCGGCGACAAACAAAACCAGCGCGCGCGTCATCTAGATGATCTCTCGCTGAGCCTATTTTGATCTTTAAGCTGCCTGTCGCGCCCTATGAGATGGCTGTCCTTGAGCGGATGCGATCACGCGCGCTCACCGATCAGTGTCTGCAGAGCCTCCAATCTGGTTTGGTCGGCCGGGTGCGTCGACATCCATTCAATGGCGTCTTCGCCGCCGCTCGCCATGCGCCGCCAAAATGAAAGCGCGCCAGCCGGATCGAATTCAGCTTGGCGCATCAGGTCGACGCCAAGCCTATCGGCCTCGAACTCTTGCATGCGCGAGTACGGCAGGATGACGCCGTAAAGCGCCCCGGCGCCAAGGGCGCCAGCGATGATGTCGGCGTTTTGGCCGTATTCTTCCGACAGCGCCGCTGAAGCTATGGAGACGCCCACCTGCAAAGCCACTTGCTGGCTCATCCGCTCTGCAGCGTGGCGCGCCTCGACATGCCCCACTTCATGACCCATGACCGCGGCGATCTCGTCATCCGAGTTCGCCTGCTCCATGAGCCCGCGAAAGAACCCAACCTTTCCACCGGGCAGAACGAACGCATTGATCTCTGGACTGTCGAACACCACGAACTCCCAGTCGTTGGCGCGCGTGCTCGAAACTTGGGCGACGCTCTCGCCAATGCGCGCCAGCCGCCGCTGCATCGCTAAATCATTGACGCGCGGCAGACGCTGAAGCGCATCGCGCCAAGCTTCTTGTCCGAGCGCGGCGAGGTCAGCGTCCGAGATCAGCATGAATTGTCGCCGGCCTGTCGCCGGGTTTTCGCTGCAGGCGGCCACCAGCACACCCGAACCTGCGACCGCCAAAAGATTGCGCCGCGATATCGCCATGAGCTTCATGCGGATGCGTCTCCTTTCCGTCCGCATATAGGTAACGCTTCGAAGATAGGAAGCAGCGCTCACGTCGCCCGCCTCTATTGCTATCATTGCGCTCCTCAATCACCCGGCGCCTTGCGATGGGTCTCCTGCAGGTCCAGCTCAAAGGTTGCGGAACGGGCCCCTCTGGCGATCATGGCGATCGCGATGTCGAGCCGCGGCGGGCCACGCTGCTGCTTTTCGAACCGAGCGCAGCGCGCCCCCTAATAAGGAGCGCGATGATTGTGGGTCGAATTCAGCTCATACTCCCAACCGGACAACAGCCGAGCGCGGCGGGCGCGATTGAAAGCGCCATGTCTCTGGCGCAGATCACAAAAGCGAACGTCACCGCGTCCGTGGCGCGGTCTCATGCCACCCTGCTGGCGCACTGGCTGGTGCGCGAGTACGCGCATTTGCCGGTCGCTGAATTCAACGCCGAAGCCGCCGCAGAGGCCCAGAGCCTGCGCCAACAACTGGAAGACGCCGGGCAAAGCGCCGGCGTCAGCGTCCGGCTCGTCGAAATTTTAAACGGCCTCGCAGACGGCGAGCGGGCCGTCGTGATGGCGGCGCGGACGCACGATTTTTCGGTGCTTGGCCTGCCGGACTTTGACGCCTCGTCCAGACACCTCGCCGAACAGCTTTTGTTTGACAGCGGCCGCCCGCTTCTGGCTTTGCCGCTCAGCCGCCCTTTCCATCTGCGTCTCGACACCATCGCAATTGCTTGGGACCATAGCGAGCCGGCGAGCCGCGTGCTTTCCGCCGCGCTGCCGCTCATCAAGCAGGCCAAACGGGTCGTGGTTTTTTCTGTCCTCGGCGCCCGAAAGTTTCCGCGCGCCGAGGCCGCGCAGGACGCTGCCGAATATCTCCAAAGCCACGGCGTCGACGCGACATGGGAGATGCTTGAAAGCGAAGATCGCGCCCGCGGCCGCTTCATTATGGAGGCGGCGATCGAACGCGGCGCTGGGCTCCTCGTCATGGGCGCTTATGCGACGTTGCCGGCGCAAGAATACTTGCTCGGCGGAGTGACGGTCTCGGTGCTCAACGAGCCGTTGCTGCCGGTGCTGATGTCCAACTGAGAATAGAGCAATCCCTCGATCTGGAGTGAACATGTCAAAGAGCAGCTTCAAGCGCACCAAATCTCGGCTAAGCCCGGCAGAACTGCGCCGCGAACTCGCCGACGCAGACATCGCCCTGATGGAAGCCGTCGTCGCCGGATGCGCACTCGTGGCCTATTCGGACGGGTGGGTGTCGCCTGAAGAAACGTTGCGGATGCGCCGACTTATCTTGCGCTTTGAGCCAGCCAAAGCGCTGGGAATCGCCGAGGTGCTCACCTTGTTCGAGGACATCACGCTCAGATTCGCGCAAGACCACGACGCAGGCGAACGCGACGCCTTTGAGCTTGTGTCCAGACTCATCGAGCGCCCGCGCGAATGCGACCTTCTCATCGACACGTGCTGCGGGATCGCCGATGCCGATGGCGGCCTCGACGCCGAAGAGCGCCAAGCTATATTGAAGTTGTGCGCCTTGCTCCGGGTTGATCCGCGCCCGCACGGCCTTTGACCGTCGCGCGGCGCGGCGCGCGACTGAGCCAAGAGCTCGACAGCGAAATCATCTGAGTGCGATCGATCGCACCTGCGCCGCTGCTCGCCATCGGTCAGCGACAGCAGTGCGGCCAGGCTCACCCGCGTTTCTTACCAAGGCGCGCGGCGCCGTGTTGGCGCCCACACCAGGCCGAGCTTAGGCTCGAACGTCACACTATTGACGCGGCCCAGCATATGGAACTCGCCGTCAAGCAGGGCCGGCGTGCCTTCGTGATTACTTTCAACGCGAAGGACGCGCGTGCTGAGCGCAGTCACGCGCTTTAGCCGCCGCCATCGCCGCACCATCGCAGCGCCCGTCACCCAGCCAAGATCGCCCCAACCGCGGATATCAGCGCCGGCTGCTTCGAATAGAGCCGGCTCGTGGCGCTCAAGACCGAAGCCGAGCGCCGTATCGATACGGCCAACGCCGACAATCAAAGTGGAATGGCACAGCGTCGCAGCGCCCTCGCTGGCCCAAAACACCCGATCCGCAAATTGGCGCGGCGCCATGCGTATGAGGGCGCGAAGACCTGCGATGCTTACGGGCTTACGCAGACGTTCACGCAACGACTGCACCTGCATCCAGCCGCCGAAACCAGCCGCTACGAAGAAGGTGCGCTCGTTCACCCTGCCGCCTGCGAGATAGCCCACCTCGCCCTCACCGAGCGCGCAAATACATTGCTCCAGGCTCGCGCGACCGAACACGCGCGCTGATAATCTGTTCATCGTGCCGCCCGGCAACGGAATAGTCGCCACCCCCAAGGGCGTCAGCGTCTCGATCGCCGCATGCGCCGTGCCGTCACCGCCAATCATTGCAATGGCGCGCGGCGCCTGAAGCGCGGCGTCGATGAGGCAATCGCGAATACCATGCCGGTCAGTAGTCACGACCTTGGCGATATCTGCCGGACCCAAGCGGCGAAGAAGCGAACGCAGCGTTTTTGGACCAAGTTTGCGGACGCGCCCGGCATCGGCGTTAATGACAACGACAAGACCTCCGCTTTGTCGCTCGTGTAAATCGCTGGCGCGCCGCGTATGCGTCAGTGTCGGTCCTTGCATCGAGATCCTCGCCTACCAGGACCCAAATAGGCGGCGCACGCCGCGTGCGTGGCGCGCGCGGCATTCTTTCTCGCAATGATAGCGATTAAGCGCGGCGAACCGTCGTTTAATACGCGCGAACAGACTTGGTCAGCGCCAATCGTGAACTCATTTTCTGAAGTGAGCGAAGCGAGCCCCGCTCCAAAGCAAATCGAGTGAGCGAACATGCCTGCATACAGTCACTGGCGCCGACACATAGTCCCTGCGTCGTCGCCCGATGCGGCGTCGCTTTGGCTTTGGCCCCAACTCAATCATCGCTTCAGCGCGCGAGCGCTCTGCGCTTGACCGACTGGCGCAGCTCTCTCCGGATCAACTCACTGGCGGCTTTCGCCGGCTTTGGCGCATTGGCTTTGGGACGCTCGCAAGACGCCCCGGCCTACACACAATTGTTTCTGCAATGCGCCGCTTTGGCGATGCTGAGCGGCGGGCTCTGGTTAACGTTTGCTGCGGCGCAGCGGCCACGGCGAGCTCAGTCCCTCGTCCTGAACACCATGCCTGCCTTCGTGTTTCTAGCCCTGGGCGCGAGCGCGATCTGGTCGCCGGCCCCGAGCGCCGTCCTCCTCGTCTGCGGTTACGTTGCCGCAGCGACCTTGGGTCTTCAGGTCGCCGCCCGTTGGCGCACCTGACCGCCCCAGCCGCCCCTCGCAATCGCCTCGACGCCCCAAAGCGGCGCGCCTTTGGGTAGATTGAGAATTGCAATGATAGCTATTGATCGGCTCAAATTGCGCGCGCGCGCCACTTGACGTCTTGAAGACGCCAGCGGGCGGCTTAATTCCCGTGCTGTGCGGGCCGGGCCCCTCTGACGGCGAAAAGTCTTCGATGGCTTTGTCGTGATGTCGGACCGCATCGGGATCCATCCCGGTGTTGGCTCGGTTCTGCAACGCCAGACTTAGCGCGCGCCGACTCCCGTGGGAGAAGCCTAAGCTGCGGAGCGCGTGCGACATGTCCTCGATCGGTTACCTGTCCGACGCGCGGCCAAAGCCATTTGCGTGCGCTTTTCTACGTCTGCCCTCGTCCATCGAGATTGCTGAACGGGCCGGCGCGTGACCGGCCGTACGGTTGCGCACTTTTTGAAGACAGAAGCTGGCGGCGGCATGCTGCTCGCTTTTGCGGCGTTGCTTGCGCTCTTCGTCGCCAACTCGCCCTTGTCCGGCGCCTATTTCGATGGGCTGAAAACGCAATGGACGCTCGACCTTGGCGTCTGGCGGATCGACGCTTCCCTGAAGGATTGGGTGAAGGACGGCCTGATGGCCGTCTTCTTTTATGTGATCGGCTTGGAGCTCAAGCGCGAACTCACAACCGGGGAACTCTCAAACCCAAGGACCGTCTTGCTGCCCGTCGCCGGCGCGATCGGCGGGGCCGCAGCGCCGGTTCTCCTCTATTGGATCATGGCCGGGACGCTCGATCCGCGCGGTTGGCCTGTGCCTGTGGCGACCGACATCGCCTTTGCGCTGGCTGCGCTCTCAATTCTCGCCCCCAAGGTCGATCCACGGCTCAGACTGTTTTTGCTCACGCTCGCCGTCGTCGATGACTTGCTGGCGATCATGCTCATCGCTTTTTTGTTCACGAGCAATTTGGCGCTGACGCCGCTCCTTGCCGCACTCGTGATGCTCGCGGCGACCTCGGCGCTTGGCCGCCGGTACGCGCTGCCGATCTGGCTCTATCCGGTGATCGCTCTTTGCGTATGGGGCCTCGCAAAAGAATCAGGCGTGCACACCTCGGTGATGGCGGTTGCCGCGGCGATGATCGTCCCACCGCGTTTGATCGCGGGCAAGCAAACACTCATCAGCAAGCTTGAACACGCAATTCATCCGGTCTCGGCCTTTTTTGTGCTGCCGGTCTTCGCCTTCTGCGCCGCGGGTGTCTCATTTGCAGGGCTGAGTTTGGCGCAGGTCAGCAGCGGCGTTCCGGCGGCGGTTGCGCTCGCGCTTGCATTCGGCAAGCCCATTGGCGTCACCGCGTTCGCCTTCGCGAGCGCACGGCTCTTCGGTGCGCCGCTACCCTTCTCCACGCGCGAGATCATTGGCGTGGGCTGTCTTTGCGGCATCGGCTTCACGATGAGCCTCTTCATCGGCGGCCTCGCATTCGCTGGCGACGAGGCGGGCGAGGCGGGCGCAAGGCTTGGGGTGCTGATGGGATCGACGCTGTCGCTGCTGATGGCGGGGGCGGTGTTGCGTTATTGGCCGCGCCCGAACGCGGCGAAGACGACGGGGGAAATATAATGGAAGCAGCAATCCAGATCGTTGCGGGCCTTATGCTGCTGGCGATTGGCGGCGAAGGCGTTGTGCGCGGCGCAGTGGGCGTCGCGCGCCGGCTAGGCCTATCTGAACTCCTGATTGGCCTTACCCTCGTCGGCTTCGGCACTTCGACGCCTGAACTGATGACCAGCATTGATGCTGCGCTCTCGGGCTCGCCAGGCATTGCACTCGGCAATGTGCTCGGCTCCAACATCGGCAACATCCTGCTCATTCTCGCAATTGTGGTGTTGATCCGCCCACTTGCGGTGAACCCGGCCGCAATTGGTCGCGACGGAACCCTCGTCATTGCCGTCTCGATCGCTCTCACAGCAATTGCGCTGATCTTTGGCGAACTCAATCGCTGGATCGGCGCGCTGCTTGTGATCTCACTGGCCTTCTACCTGCTTGCAATCTGGCGGATCGAACGCAGCGGCGGCGCAGCAGCGCACATGCATGAAGCGGAGGGCCATACCCACGATCCCGTTCCGCAGAAGCTTTGGCAATCGGCGCTGTTTGCGCTCGGAGGCCTTGGCCTCCTCATCTGGGGCGCCGATCTCCTGGTCGAAGGCGCGATCGTCACTGCGCGGCTCGCTGGCGTGTCCGAGACTGTGATCGGCTTGACCATCGTTGCGATCGGCACCTCATTGCCAGAATTGGTCGCTACGCTCGCGGCGGCGCTTAAAGGGCGCTCAGATGTCGCTATTGGCAACATCATCGGCTCCAACCTCTACAATATCCTCGGAATCTTGGGCGTCACCGCGCTCATCCAACCGATCACGATCCCGAGCGACATCGGCTGGGTCGACTGGGGCGCGCTCATTGGCAGCGCCTGTTTGCTGCTCGCCTTCGCCATCACTGGCAAGCGCCTGACCCGCCTGGAGGGCGCGACATTGCTTGTCGGCTATTGCGCCTATGTCGCGTTCCTGATCGTCCGTTAGGTGACGCGCGGCGCCATCAACACAAGCCACTGAACGCGGCTAACCCGTAAAGAGCCAAGTTGGCTTTCGCACCTCGGAGATCGGCATGCATAAGCTTATCGTCACAGCCGCTAGCCTGCTCGGCTTAGCCCCGTGCGGCGGTCCGTCAGACAACCACACTGACTGTCTCGCGGACGACATCAGATCCAACATTGGCCCCGATGCGGGCGTCCTGGTAGATTGAGCCTATGCCGACCCAGAAACCAAAACTCATCAATCTGGATCTCGATTTGTTGCGCGCGTTTGCAGCGGTGGCGGACGCCAAGAGCTTCACGCGCGCCGGCGTCAGGCTCGGGCGCACGCAATCGACCATCAGCCTGCAGATCAAAAGGTTGGAAGAACAGCTGAACGCCGAACTCTTTAGCCGCGATCCGCGCAAAGTGGTCCTCACGGGCCAAGGTGAAGCCTTGCTGGCGCAGGCGCGCCGCATGCTGCGCGTCAATGACGAAATCATCGGCGAAATGTTCGAGCACACGCTTGAGGGCGAGGTGCGCTTCGGCGCGCCGGAAGATTTCGCCACCACCCACTTGCCGGGCATTTTAGGCGATTATGCGCGCGCCTATCCCCAAGTCAGCCTCTCGGTCACCTGCGACCTGACCTTGAAGCTCATGGACAAGATGAGCCAAGGCGAACTTGACTTGGCCCTGATCAAGCGCGAGCCCGTCGGCGCTGATGTCGGCGTACCGGTCTGGCGTGAACGTCTGGTGTGGGTCGGCGCCGGCGAAGACGTGCTGCCCAAGGATGCGCCGGTGCCGCTGATCGCGGCGCCGGCGCCATGCGTTTATCGCAAGCGCGCGACCGCGGCGCTCGATGCAGCGGGAAAATCTTGGCGTATCGCCTATACCAGTCCCTCACTCGCGGGCCAGCACGCCGCCTTGCGCGCCGGTCTTGGGGTCACGGCCCTGCCGACGGAAATGGTCCCCGACGACTTGATAATATTCGGATCCGAACACGGCTTTCCGCCGCTGGCCGATGCCGAAATCGCTTTAATTCGCGCAGGAAAGACGCTGCCGGTCGCCGCAGAGCGGCTCGCAAATTTCATTCTGGCGTCCCTCGACGCTGCCCGCGCCGCCAGTTGAAGAGCCATCTGTGGTGTCGATTGCTCGCGTCAGTCAACCAATCCTCGGCGCACTTCATAGGCGGCGGCTCTTCTCTTGACCTTAGACAGAGGCGAACATTGCGAATTTCATCTCTGACGACGGCTAGCCGGCTCAGGCCGCAGCGAACATAATCACGACGGTCTCAGCCACTCAATTGCAGCCGTTGCTCCTGCCGCGGACGCGACCGCGCGAGAGTGCCGAAGAACGCCATTCCCGCGGCCTTGGTACGCTTGACTGAAGTACCGATAAGCGGTTCTGGCCCTCGAAAAACATGGCCCCTCGGCGAGATAATCAGGCTGATGAAGACTGGGGCAATACGATCCTTTGCGTAATCTGAAAGAAACGTACCGGCAGATATACTGCGGCAACAAAGAGTCCTGCGCCATAGCCAATCCAGACCCCCGCTGAACCAAGCCCAAAGGTGACGCCGACGAGGTAGGCTAATGGCAAAGCGATCAGCCAATAGGCGACCAACGTCGCCAACATCGGCAGACGAGTGTCGCCGAGCCCGCGCAGTGCTCCGAGCGCCGTCGATTGCAGGCCATCAGCAACCTGCATCAGCCCAATGATCACGAATAACGTAGCCCCAAGCCGAATCACGGTTGGATCGGCGCCGAGCCACCCTGCTATCCTGTTTCCCTCAGCCGTCACCACGGCGGTTACGATCAACATCCAGAGGGTCACAATTGCGAGCGCGGCTCCGGCAATCGGACGAAGCCGCGTATTCTCGCCAGCGCCAGCCGCCTGAGCGATGCGGATCGCGACCGCCGCCGCCATGCCGAGCGGCAGCATGTAGAGTACAGCACTGATCGAGCCGACGATCTGATTTGCAG
>LNFM01012544.1_pt1 | contig 11091 bp, 12 predicted proteins | sample 596031 | NCBI WGS metagenome assembly LNFM01 (sample SAMN04254537, study PRJNA301005) | activated carbon metagenome | isolation source: dual media filters at the Ann Arbor, Michigan drinking water treatment plant | place: USA: Ann Arbor | reverse complement strand
AAAACAAGGCCAGAATAGTGCAAATGCTCTTTCAATGGCCTGACAGTTATTGAGTTTGGTATTATCTTTAACGTCTTATTATCACCACATGAGCAATACAGTTACCATACAGTCAGTAGAGTTATACAAACTTTATATTCCGCTTATTGAACCCTTTATTACGTCGTTAGGAACGGATGAAGCGGCCGAGAATGTTGTTGTAAAAATATTTACCAACGAAGGGATCATTGGTTTTGGTGAATGCAGTCCGTATATGCCGATCAACGGGGAGAGCCAGGCCAGTTGTTTTATTACCGGCCAATATTTTGCCAAAGCCTTAAAAGGAAAAAATGCATTGGATATTGAAGGCTGTATTGCATTAATGGATTCCATCATTTATGCCAATACCAGTATTAAAAGTGCATTTGACATGGCCTTGTATGATATCGCTTCGCAACATGCAGGAGTACCGCTGTATAAATTTTTAGGAGGCGACAATACTAAAACGATCATTACTGATTATACTGTAAGCATTGGTGAACCAGAAAAAATGGCGGCTGATGCAGTTAAAATAAAAAACCAGGGCTACCCGGCTATAAAAATTAAGCTGGGTAAAAATGGAAAGAAGGATGTTGAAAGAATAAGAGCAATCCGCAAAGCAGTAGGCAATGAAATACCCTTACGTATTGATGCCAACCAGGGATGGAAAGTAAATGAAGCGATTGAAACATTAAATGCTTTACATGAGTTTGACATACAGCATTGCGAAGAACCAATTGCCCGCTGGAAATTTATGAAACTAAAAAAAGTAAAAAAGAACAGTCCTATTCCTATTATGGCAGATGAATGTTGTGGTGATGACCATGATGCCGAACGATTAATTGAATTAGATGCTTGTGATTATTTCAATATCAAACTCGGCAAATCAGGTGGCATTTTTAAAGGATTAAAAATGGTGAGAATGGCTGAAGCAGCTAATATTCATTTGCAGGTGGGAGCGATGATCGAATCTAGGTTAGCCATGACCGCCTTTGCACATTTTTCTTTATGCAGCCCATTAATAGAACATTTTGATTTTGATACGGCACTAATGTTTAGAGAAGACCCGGTAACCGGTGGCATACAATACAAAGCCAATGGTGTGGTAGAAGTACCGGAAGTAGCCGGGCTCGGTGCTACGATTGATGAAAGCTGGTTGAGTAAGATGGAGAAAGTAATTGTTTAATACATGTTGATTGATTTGGAGTGTGGTTACAAACCTTGTATAAATACAGTTAATAAATTGTAAATCTGATTGGCAACACTTCGTTACTCAAAAATTAAAAGCTTTGTATATTCGACAATATATATGTTAGCGGCAATTTAGAAAACATGCAATCTGTCTTAAGATTTTTATTCCTAGGATTCTTTATTTTTCTCTCCCATACTGTGTTAGGACAGAGAAAAGTTGACGGAACATTCATAAATATTGAAACTGATTCTTTAGGCATAAGAACAGAGAATGTTATCAAAATTGAAAAAGACTCTATTTGGTTTGAGAGAAAGAAATATGGAAAAAATATTCTTCCTGGTGAAAAGTATACGAATTGGAAAGGTGACTTTAGGCATCACAAGACAGGTTATAACAACGGACCATTTTATTCTGGTTGGTTAATGATAATGAGTTGCGATACTTGTCCTGATTTTTGGAAATACACTTTAAAATCGAAGGATAGTTTAAATATTGAAACCCATGTATGGCAATACGGAGAAACAGATACAATTATTAATAATAGGGACACTACTTATAGCACACCGACAATAATGGATGCTAGTGACCCAACTGATTTAGATAGAGTTAGAGAGTTATTTTTTACATTTACTAAGACAGGCGACATTCTAATAGACAGAAAATTGTATAGACGGAAACTGAAGAGACTCTGACGAAACTGCCTATAACATTGGGTGTCTTGTCCTGAAATAGGTTGACAGTAAATCAACCAAAATGGACATCATAAATATCCCGCCTGCTGCAATACCTGTACATTAGCGGTTATTGCAGAGCAACGGCCCAACCAACAAATAGATAAAAACCTCAATGACAATTTGAACAATGAAAAAATATTTCTCACCAACGCAGGCTTTTACTTTTCTGACAATAGTACTTTTTGCCACTGCCTGTAACGGACCCGTTAAAAAAGACTTGCCAAAAGAAAAGCTAAGTGAATCAAATAAAATAGCTGGTACACATCCAAAACTTATAAAAACCATTGGCTCGCCTAAATATGGTAATGTTCAATGTGCTCTGCAGGACAAAGCCGGTAACCTTTGGTTCGGCACCACAGAAAATGGTTTGTATAAATATGACGGTAAATCGTTTACCCAATTTTTAGTGGCTGATGGGCTAAACAGTAATAATATTTCTTGCATTTTGGAAGATAATGAGGGTAAAATTTGGATAGGTACTGGTGCAGGACTTTGTCTTTACGACCCTTCGACTTCACCCAGTACAGGTGGTAAAACATTTGCTGAAATCGAGATTCCTTTACCAAAAAACCTCCCTCCCAACAAGAATGAGTTATATCGCAACTCGCATTGGGTATTCAGTATCATGCAGGCAAAAAGCGGAAAACTATGGTTCGCAACAATTAATGGTGTTTATATCTACGATGCCCGCCTGAATGACGAAGTCGGGCAGGGTAAATCCCTGCCTACCGGACAGGCAGGCTTTACTCCATTTATAGTTAATGAAAGTGCAGGTGGCTTTGCAAGCACTAACAACAACATAGAATTTATGTTAGAAGATAAAGCCGGTAACATTTGGTTTGGTGGACGAAGTAATGAAGGGTTGTATCGATATGATGGTAAATCTGTAACCAACATTAAACTAAAGGAATTATTTCAAGATGGGCCAAAGCCAAAACCTCATAATTGGGCATGGCCTCAATTACAAGATAAAAACGGGAATATTTGGTTCAGCAATTGGGGTGGGGCCTACCGGTATGATGGCAAATCATTTACAAGTTTTACAAAAAAAGATGGCTTACACGGTGGTGTTACACGGATTATAGAAGACAAAAAGGGAAACCTTTGGTTTGGCGGTGATGCTAATGCCGGACTTAGCCGTTACGATGGCAAGTCTTTCACTCGTTTTACATCAAAAGATGGCCTACTCAATTACAGTATTTGGTCAATTTTGGAAGATAAAACTGGAAATATTTGGGTGGGTACCAGGGAAACAGGTCTGTACCTTTACGATGGAAAAACGTTTATTACTTATTCGGAATATAAGCACCAGTAAATCTATAAAGTGGAAGAGCTGAAATTCTCTGTATTCGGCAATACCCGAACCGCTATAACACCTACAACCAAAAATAGTATGACAGATCCCTGGATAGAAAGATGGAATGAAAGATATAGTAAAGACGAATTTGCATATGGCGAGCAGCCTAATAACTATCTAAAAGAGCAATTGGAGAAGTTAGCTCCAGGCACAATACTTTTTCCCGCAGAAGGGGAAGGACGTAATGCAGTTTTTGCCGCCAAACTTGGCTGGACGGTTACTGCATTCGATATTAGTAACGAAGGAAAAAATAAAGCTATCAAGCTTGCTGAAAAAAATAAGGTGGGAATTGATTACCAGGTTGGCGAATTACAAACATTGAACTTTAAAGCCGAACAGTTTGATGCGATCGCCTTAATTTATGCTCACTTTCCTGCATCCATTAAATCACTTTACCACAAAACATTTGATTCTTATTTGAAAAAGGAGGGAGTAATTATTTTTGAAGCATTCAGTAAAAAGCACATTGATTACGTAACAGCAAATGAAAAGGTGGGTGGACCTAAAGACATAGAAAGTTTATTCTCAATAGAAGAAATACAGGCGGACTTTCCGAATTATGAAATAATAGAACTATTGGAAAAGGAAATTGAATTAAACGAAGGCATTTTTCATAACGGAACTGGATCTGTAATAAGATTTGTAGGACGAAAAAAGTAAATAGCCTATAAAAGAAAGTTTATACTTATTGTGAATTACGTAACCACAACTTGTTCTCCTTTTCCGGCTTTTCTCTTTAACAATTAGTGCCTTGTCTTTCTGAAGCCATAAATACACACAACAACCATACGTACTTTAAGGCCTAAGTTGATTTATTTCCCCATTATATCTAACACAAACAATGCAAGGGTAATTGATAAATGCAACACTAACCAAACTTGCTGATACACCGGACGCTTATTAAAAGGCTTCTGTATATCAAACGGGTCAAACACCAGGGCTAACCCCCAAAAAATAACGGCCTGTGAAATATCTTTTTGAATTAAAAACCAACTGCCCACTAAAATAAAAACAACATAAGCTGGTTTATTAAAATTTCGTACTGCCGGGTTTATTTTTGTTTCCATCGCCTATTTTTATTTATTAGTTGCATCTTCCTGCTCATTATTACAGAAGCCTTACATTATTTTTCCTCTTCCAACGCCTCAATATTTTCTTTTAATGTTTTCATATGCTTGCCAAAGCTGTATTTGAACATCCATTTAGTTACATACCAACAGGCAGGTACCAGTACAGCAAGTGCAATCAATAATGCGATCCATACTACCGGTTTACTCATCAAAACAGCAACTGATTTTCCGGAGCCGGAAACACCACCCAGCATAAAACCACCGGATGCACTTATCGGGTAAATGAACAAGGCCACCCGCTGCTGCATATTCATCCAGTTGGTAATGGATTGATAATGCCTTTTCAGTTCATGCAGCACCGGGTTAGTAGGCGAAATAGCAGCATTGATATTTTTGTATTGCATATAGGCCGTATATAAAGCCCATATTGAAAAGAGGAATACCAAAAATATACATAGCTGTACCTGCCATATCCGGAAATAAAAGATAGCTACCAAATATAAAAGGCAGATCAATACACCCCAGATCATATTGAGCAGTAAATTCTTTTTTATTTTTTCCAATGGGCTATGCGAAGAAATAGTTGAAAGCCTGGATGATTTCAATAGTGAGGATAAATCATCATCCTGCGGCTCATTTATTTCGTTCCATGTTTTATTGGTACTCATTTTTATGTTGTTAAAAGATTACCCAATTGTTGTTTGATCCGATGCAGTTTCACTGCCACATGATTATTAGAAATACCCAGCATTTCTGCCACTTCTGCATTTTCATATCCATCAATATTCATAGAAATGATGGCCCGGTCTGTTTCAGGTAATTGCCGTATGGCCATTCTCAATCGTACCACATCCTCATTTTGCACCACACTGTTTTGTACAGCAGGAGAAATACTTTCCAACGAATCTTTGTAGTCAACCCGTTGGGGCTTTCGTTTTTGTGTTAAGATGGTATTTAAACAGATACGGTAGAGCCAGGTACTAAACTTAGCTTCCTTGCGGAAACTGGGCCACCCTTTCCAGGCCTGTAGCAATATTTCCTGGTACAGATCTTTTTTTTCCTCTGTATCATTCGCATACAAGCCTACCAGTTTATAAATAACACCCTGGTTTTGCCGTACCTGTTCTAAAAATGCTGCTTCGCTCAAGTTTTAAAGTTTTATTGGAGTAAGGGTATATCCAAGCAACTGCAATTGTTTTATCAATCCGGATGAACCCGCCAGGTGCAATGCACCCACTGCAATAAACTGCGATTCTTTTTTCAGCAACCCGGGCAGTGTTTTCATCCACTTGTTATTTCGATTCGTTAAAAAATCATTTTCATTGCCAAATACGGCTAGTCCCCTTTCAGAAACGGCATACATTTTTTCAAGATCATGCTTAAACCAGTTATCTATCAGTTCATTTCCCTGGTTGATCATATCATTCTTATTACGCAAAAAAAGTTTTAGCTGATCAACCTGTTCTTCATTAGTAGCACTGTTAAATAATAAATTCATCTGTTCTTCAATAGTTTCAAATTCCGTTACTGTTTTACCTGCCTGCTTACCTGCTTCGGCAAAATAACCATCCAGCATAGCACCCGAATATTTTTGTAATGGCGAATTCAAATCTGATATCAGGTAAACCATAGATAGAGTAAGTGCAACATTTATAGGTTTCAATTGGTTTATCTGTTCTATCCCAACGCCTAATGTAGTTCTCAGTTCTTTATCCAGGCTATCTTTAAAAGGCTTATCCAGCAAATCCGAAAGTGTTTTGTTTTGAAGCATTCCCATGGATCTGCCAGCAACTGTTTTTGCGGAGTCGAGCACTAATTCCACAGCTACTGCTTTTGCTTTATTAAAGGCCCGCAGCACTTCAGGCACTTCACTCAAATAACTACTTTTTACTAAATGATAAGTTCCAAACAACCAAGAAGTGTCTTTTAATCCATTTCCTGTAATAGCATAAAAATTACTTTGTTGGCTGGCCTCCTGGGCATTAGTTGTAAGACCTGATCCGATTCCAAAAATAAATAGCAACAGTGTAGCTGCAATTCGTACCTTATAAATTCTTTCTTTTATAAATTTTGTCGAATGATAAGTAGTCATTTTAATAATGTTTATTAAACGTTTTTAATTGTCCGGACTGTTAACGGATAATTAGTAGCAACACCTCATTAAAAATTACAAGGAGAAGAAAAAAATATCAGCTCTGCCATTTTTATAGTAACCCCTTTTGCAACAGAGCTTATATACAAAAATTTTGTGGGAGGAATAATCAGCTTCAATGTATAATACGTAATGATAAAAGTCGCAGGGACTATTTGATCTTTTCCTTCGGTCTTTTCTCTTTCACAACCGGCACATTGTCTTTCCATCGCCATAAATGCACACAGGCATAAGTGCGGTAAGGGCTCCATTTTTTGGAGAGGCGGAGCATATCTTCTTTTAGTTTCTTTTTATCGGTATTGTCGAGCTTGTATAATTTGATCATGGCGTTTTGAATACCGAGATCATCTACGGCGAATACATCTTCTCTTCCGAGAGCAAACATCAGCAGCATTTCTATTGTCCATCTTCCCACTCCTTTTATTACGATGAGGTATTCTATCACTTCATCATTGGTCATTTTAGCCAGCTTCTTGGCATCCATACCAAACGCTGTTTCAAACTGGGCTACATTTTTTACATAACTCACCTTGTTGTTAGATAAACCAATGGCTCGTAATTTTTCAAAAGGGGTGTCGAGTATTTGTTGTGCAGTTGGTTCTTTGTCGCCATATAAAGTAAGGAACCGTTTATAAATTACATCAGCAACTTTGGTGGATAACTGCTGACTCATGATGGAAGCGCAGAGATAGGTGCAGATGTTTTTTCTTTTTATTAGTTTGTGTGTTTGGCCATTCTCAACAAGTTTTTTAAGCTTCTTGTCTTTTGAAAGGTGAATGATATAGTCCATTTAATTATTTATTTTATTAAACCGCAGAGAACACAGATTAAATACAATACAGAGTTCGCTGAGAAAGTGCTCAGTAGCGAACCTGCCTTAGCCGGCAGGCAGGCAGAACGATGAAGAGTGCGACGCAATTGGGCTGATAGTTGCAATGCAGATGGTAAAATAACAATGCCACTGAAGCACAGAAACACTGAAATAAAATTTACGACTACTCCTGACTCCCGACTAATGACTCCGAAATCATTTCACTCCCGGCTGCAACAACTTCCATCCTGTTTTTGCTTTTTCTTCATCTACCATCTTTTTTACATCATCCAGTAATTTTTTGGCGTCATAAATAATTCCGTCTTTGATAGTATACTTTACTCCGCCTTTGCGTACTACTTCATTTTTATCATTCATATAAATAGCACCCGTGCCATAGAGGTATTGAAAATTTTCCAATGGGTTGGCATCCACAATTACAATGTCGGCCAGCTTGCCTGCTTCTACCGTTCCAATTTCTTTATCCATTCCTAACGCCTGCGCACCACTGAGTGTGGCACTGCGAATTACTTCCAACGGATGAAAGCCGCCTTCCCGCAACAATTCCAATTCCCGCACATAACCAAAGCCATAGGTTTGATAAATAAATCCATTATCGGAACCGGTAGTTACTCTGCCGCCACGATTCTTATATTCATTTACAAACGTCATCCACAACCGATAATTTTCTTTCCAGGCAATTTCCTGTTCCGTTCCCCAATTGAACCAATAAGAGCCATGCGACTCCCGGCTTGGTTCAAAAAATTTCCAGAGTGATGGCAATGTATAATGCTCATGCCACTCGGCCCTTCTTGTACGGTGCAGGTCACGGTTGGCATCGTAAATATTAAACGTAGGATCGAGTGTGAAATCAAGTGCTAATAATTCATTCATCACTTTATTCCAATGTTCGCTGTAAGGTGCTGCGGCTTGCTTCCATAATTTACCAGCTTCTTCAAAGCGATGTGATTCATTCGCATAATTATAATCCGCCGGATAATTTTGTACGGTTCTATCGGTAAACAATGCTTCGGGCAAGCCATACCAATGTTCCATTGATGTAAGGCCTGCTTTTGCACTGTTCACCACATTCCATCTTGCTACGGACATTTGTGCATGATGACAGCAGGAACGAAGACCCAGTTTTTTATTTTCCCGTAATGCCGCATCCATGATCTCCGGTGCTGCACCAAAAAATTTTATTCCATCGGCACCTTTCTTTGCATTTTCTCTTACCCATTCAATAGCCAGTTCAGGTGTATTGATTGGTTGTTTAGCACCCGAACCAAAAGCGGTGTAGGCTAATAACCGGGGTGCAGTAATTTTATTTTCGGCACTTAATCTTTTTTCATCCAGTGTCCAATCTAATCCATTACCTGCTGATGGATCTCTTACAGTAGTAATGCCATGTGCCATCCATAATTTAAAAACATATTCAGCCGGAGTGCCTTGCCCGCTTCCTCCAATATGTCCATGCATATCTACAAAGCCCGGCAATGCATACATACCTTCGCAATTCAATTCTTTGCCGCCTTCTTTTAATTTAGGTCGGCTCTTACTTGGTGGCATACCCGGACTACCGGCACTGGCTACTTGTACAATACGATTTTTTTCAATTACAATATCTACCGGACCAATAGGTGGTGCTCCATTACCATTTATTAATGTTACCCCTCGAATGATGAGTTGTGCAAATTGACCTTCTCCTTCTTTTTTCTCAGGGGCTTTTGGTATTTGTGCAAGGAGGGGGATGGATAAAAATAATGCAGTGATAAAATGAAAGATTTTGGTTGACATGCTGCTACTGTTTTGTGAGGAACAAATTACAGTATTTTAAATTGGCAGCAGGCCTCCATCAGTGTTTTTGTTTTGGCTAGAAGTTTACTTTCATGCCTCAGCCCAGGCCCGAAAATGTGCTACCCGTTCCCGGCTTATGATCATTTCATCTTGCTGCGTACTTCCCTTTACAGAAAGTTTTAGCCGGCTGTTGTAATATGGTTTTACTTGTTGTATTGCATCTATATGTACAATAAAGCTGCGGTTGAGGCGGAAGAAATGTTGCGGGTTCAATACATCTTCTAATTGCTCCATGGTATAATCCACCACATATCTGTTGCCTTCCTTATCTACTACATGAACAATTTTATTATCGGCCTGGAAAAAAGCGATATTGCTGGATTCTAAGAAAAAAAGTCGTTGCCCTACTTTTCCTAAAAAACGTTTTTTGTATTTTTCTGCGGCAAGTGCTGGTGCCAGTTGCCTGAAATCAACAGCAGTGAAAGTACCCTCTAATGATTTTAATTTATTGATAGCTGCAGCCAATGCCTCCAGCGTAACGGGTTTTAAAATATAATCGATACTGAATAGTTTAAAAGCTTCTAATGCATACTGATCGTAAGCCGTTGTAAATATTATTGGCTTGTTATAGTTAACTTGTTTAAAAATTTCAAAACTTGGCCCGTCGGATAAATGAATATCCAGCAATAATAAATCCGGATGCGGATGCAGTTTAAAATATTGAACTGTTTCTTCAATACTTTCGAGGCAGGCAACTACTTCTGCGTCCTTATCATATTCTTTTAATATGGTTTGAAGCCTTTCGGCAGCCAGCTTTTCATCCTCTACTATTACTATTTTCATACGTATCAATTTAAGTTGAGCAGCGGCAGGCTTACTTCAAATTCGGTTGCTGTTTTTTTTATATCAATATCTCTTCCGCTGATAAGCTCATATCTTTTTTTAATATTCTGTAATCCAATTTTGGTAGAGGGCTCCACCATTTGGCGGGGCTGCAGGTTATTCTTTACTACCAATGTTTGGCTGCCATTGGCATGTATATCAATATGCAAGGGCTTATTCCTGCTTACTATATTATGCTTGATGGCATTTTCAATCAGCATTTGTAAGGCGGCGGGTACCACATGCCAGGTTTTATAATGCTCCGGTATGTTTATACTAATTACAAGGCCTTCATCAAATCTTTTTTGTAAAAGAAAAAGATACGGTGTGATAAATTCCAACTCTGATTTTAATTCTACCAATTCTTTATCCTGGTTACTTAATATGTACCGGTACACTTTTGAAAACTCTTCAATAAAATGATTGGCCTCCGGGTTATTTTTTATAACCATCCCCGATAGTACATTAAGATTATTGAATAAAAAATGTGGGTTAATCTGACTTTTAACTAATTGCACCTGTGCTTGTGTAGTTTTTTTTCGCAGGTCTTCCACTTCCATCCAATGCCTTTTATACTCCCGGAAGAAAAATAAAATGGCATTTAGTAAATGAAAGAAAAGATTAATGAGGCTGGCATAGATGATATTTAATTTAAGTGGATTGCTGTTTTGCTCCCAGGTATAGCCGTGAAAAATATTACCCACCAAAAAAACTACCAGTAAAGCAGATAGCGGTGCTACTACATTTCCTGCCAGGAAAAAGAAACCTAAAAAATGAATTTTTCCTTTTTGTGCTAAAAATTTTCTTTTAAAATACGGTTTAATAAGACGATTGCCTTCCCATGTGAGAAAGGTTATACCGGAAATAGTCAACAGTGCATAATACCATTCAATTTCAATATTGAAGTAATAATACACATCGCATAACACTGTATTTAAAAAAGTGTATGCAGAAAGAATGGCAATAAAGAGGTAGCGGTATTTATGGTTAAATAACATAGTGCCCATATTTAATCAGTCCTGCCCGCTATAAATAACGAACAGGACTGATAATGGTTTTCCATGATAGGGGTAATTTT
>LNFM01012543.1_pt1 | contig 11092 bp, 9 predicted proteins | sample 596031 | NCBI WGS metagenome assembly LNFM01 (sample SAMN04254537, study PRJNA301005) | activated carbon metagenome | isolation source: dual media filters at the Ann Arbor, Michigan drinking water treatment plant | place: USA: Ann Arbor | reverse complement strand
CACGTCTTGGCGTGTCCGGGTCGGTTCCCACCTGCTGTCGCAGGTTCAAGTCACAGGCCGGAGCGGCATCGCGGGGCACCATGCCCGTGTGCTCGTGAGGCGCGCGATCCGCATCGGCGCGGCTGTCGCGGCGTCGTGCGTCGTCGTCGTCGGGTGCGGCGGCGGGGGCGGCGCCTCGGCCGAGGCGCCGGATCCGGCGGCCACCGCCCCGGCGGCCAACGCGGCGCCCATCGCGGTCGCCGCGGTCGGTCTCGGCGGCACCGTGACGGCCGGACCCACCACGCCCAAGCCCGTGGCCAAGGCCCTGAAGGGCAGCGGCGTCGTGGTGGTCAGCGTCCTCGTCAAGGGCGCGGCCGACGACGACAGCGTCGCCAAGGCGATCGCCGAGGTGCGCTCCGACCCGCGCACCGCCTCGCGCGTGGCCTTCTTCACCTACACCGTCGGCAAGGGCTCGATGGGCGATCTCGCCGACCGGCTCGGCATCACCGGCACGCCGGCGGTCGCCGTGATCGGCCGCGACCGGACCCTGGTCAACCTGTGGACCGGGCTCGTGGACGCCGACATCCTGCGCCAGTCGATCTCCGACGCCTCCGACACGGTGGCGGCCAACCCCGGCGCCTCCGCTGTCCCGACCTCGTCGTCGCTGCCGACCGGCGACCCCGCCGGCGTCGCGCTCGCGAAGAAGGTCAACGCGGCCTACGGCGACATCGCGGGAGCCCGGATCACCGGATCGGTCCCCGCCGCCGGCGCGGGCACCATGACCGTGGACGCGACCATGTCGTTCGGAAAGGGTTCGGTCGCCGGGATGTCCGGCACGTTCGAGCTGGCCGGGACGAAATTCGAGATCGTCGTGAGCTCCGGCTCGGCACGCCTGCGCTCCGGCGGCGCCGGGTGCTGGGCGACCCTGCCCGGTGGGACCTTCACCGACGCGACGCCCGCGCCCACCGTGAACTTCACCGACACCCGCGTCGGCGCCCCGCGCGCCGAGGGCGACCTGCGCCTGCTCGACGTCACCTCGGGCGGTCAGACCCTCACCTACGTGATCGACCCGGCCACCAACACGGTCTCCGAGGTTCGCAGCGACGCCGGCACCGTCCGCTTCGAGGCCCTCGAGAAGGCGCCGGAGATCCCCGAGGCGACGCCGGTCTGCGACAACCCCGCCGACGCGCTGCAGGGCCTGCCGTCGTCGCTGGGAGGCACCTCCTAGAACACCTCCGGGGGGCGGGAAAGCACCGTGGTAGCCTCAGCCGGTGCCTCCCTACCCCCCTGAGGTGATGCGTCATCTGGCGTCCCCTGCGGGCGCCGGCGGCATCCACGGGCCGGACGCGGTGGGGGAGTCCGGAAGCGCCTCCTGCGGCGACCTGGTGCGCATCACCCTGGCGATCGGCTCCGGCCGGATCCGCCGGGCCGGCTTCGAGGCGTTCGGGTGCGGGGCCGCCACCGCGGCGGCCAGCGCCGCCTGCGCGCGGCTCCAGGGCGCGACGCTCGACGACGCGATGCGGCTGTCGCGCGGCATGCTGGACGCCGATCTCGGCGGGCTCGGCCCGGCGCGCATCCACGGCGCCGAGATCGTCGAGGACGCGGTCGCCCGGGCGCTCGAGTCATGGCACTCGCGCCGGCTGGGGGCGCACGGCATACCGCTGCGCGCCGAGCGCGTGGCGGTCGCGATGAGCGGGGGCGTCGACAGCGCCGTCGCGGCGATGCTGCTGCGCGACGCCGGCCATGACGTCGTCGGGGTGACCATGCGCCTCTGGCACGATCCCGCCGCGGCCGCCGCCGAGCGCTCGTGCTGCTCGCCGGAGACGGTCCGCCTGGCACGGTCCGGCGCGCACGCCCTCGGCATCCCGCACCTCACCCTCGACGTCGCCGAGCGCTTCCGCGCCGGCGTGGTCGAGGACTTCGTCGCCGGCTACCGCGAGGGCCGGACGCCCAACCCCTGCGTCACCTGCAACGGGCGCGTCCGCTTCAGCGTGCTGGCCGACGCCGCGGCGCTTGTCGGCGCCCGGCTGATGGCCACCGGCCACTACGCCCGCATCGAGCGCGACGCGGCCGGCCGGCCGCTCGTTTCCCGCGCGAGCGACGCGGGGAAGGATCAGAGCTACATGCTGGCGATGCTCGACCGCACCGTGCGCGAGCGGCTCGTGTTCCCCCTCGGCGCGCTCCGCAAGGACGACGTCCGCGCCATGGCGCGCGAGGCCGGCCTGCCCGCCGCCGACGCCGTGGAGAGCCAGGAGGTCTGCTTCGTGGGGGAGGGCGGCTACGCCCCCTTCCTCGAGCGCACGGGCGGCCTGGTGTCGCGTCCCGGCCCGATCGAGGACGCCGCCGGCCGCCGTCTCGGGACCCACGGCGGCTACTGGCGCTTCACCGTCGGCCAGCGGCGCGGCATCGGCGTCGCCGGCAGCGCGGCGCTCTACGTGCTCTCCACCGACGCCGCCCGCAACGCGGTGATCGTGGGCCCGCGCGAGGATCTCGCGGTGCACGCCGTGTCGCTCGACCCCGCCCGGCTGCACGGCGATCTCGGCGGCGGCCCGCTCGAGGTGCGGCTCCGCTACCGCGGCCGCGCCCTGCGCGGACGGGTCGAGACCACCGCCGAGGGCGCGCGCATCGCGCTCGACGATCCGGCCGACGGGGTCGCGGCCGGGCAGACCGCCGCCCTGTACCGCGACGGCCGCCTGGTGGCGGCGGGTACCATCGCGGCGTCGCAGACTGACGAAGCCCCGCACGGGAGGCGCACGTAGTGGATTGGTCCGATGTCCTCAAGCTCGCCCTGTCGATCTTCCTGATCCTCACGGGAATCGGGCTCGCGTACCTCTTCGTGCGCATGGCGGGGGTCTTCGCGCGCCTCGGCGTCTCGGTGACGCGGGTGACCGACGAGGTCGTCCCGATCCTCAACAAGGCCCAGACGACGGTCGACGGCGTCAACCTGGAGCTGCTGCGGGTGGACGAGATGATGAAGACGGCCGTCGGCGCCACCAAGGGCGCCGAGCGCACCGTGCAGACCGTCTCGAGCGCCGTCACCAAGCCCGTGCGCAAGCTCACCGGGCTCGCCGCCGGCGCCAAGGAGGCCGTCGCCACGCTGCGCGCGCGCCGCGCCGCCGACGCCGTGCTGCCGATGGCCCCGCTGCCGCCCCCGCCGCCGACGCCGGGCCAGGCCTTCGACGCCTCGTCCGCGCCGCCCCCGCCGCCCGGCCCCGCGGCGACCCCGCCGCCCCCCGCCGCCCCTGCGCCGCCGCCCGCCGGCGGCCCGCCCCCGCCGGCGGCCCCGCAGGCCGACGCGCGCCACGACAGCCCCTACTGATGGGACGCCTGATCAAGATCGGCGTCGCGGCGGGCGTCGTCGGCTGGCTCCACTCGATCGGCGCGCTCGATCCGAAGCTGTGGATCGACACCGTCAAGCGCGAGCGCGAGCGCATCCCGGGTCAGATCCGCGAGGCCCTCGGCGCGGGCAAGCGCGCGGCCGCCCAGGCCGAGGAGGAGCTCGACCGCGAGGTGCGCAACGCCTTCCGCAGTGAGTGAGCCGTCCGGTCCGGCATCACTAGAATCGATCGAATGACCACCAACCAGATTCGTGCGGCCTTCCTCGCGTACTTCGAGAAGCAGGGCCACCTCGCCATCCCGTCGGCCTCGCTGATCCCGTTCGAGGACGACCCCTCGGTGCTGCTGACGATCGCCGGGATGCAGCCGCTGAAGTCGTACTTCCTCGGGGCGGGCGACCCGCCGGCGCAGCGGATGACGAGCTCGCAGAAGTGCTTCCGCACGAACGACATCGATCAGGTCGGGCACACGGCGCGGCACCTGACCTTCTTCGAGATGCTCGGCAACTTCTCGATCGGCGACTACTTCAAGGACGACGCCATCCGCTTCGGGTGGGAGGTCTCCACCGAGGTGTTCGGCCTCGACCCCGAGCAGATCTGGATCACGGTCTTCGAGGGCATGGAGGGCGTGCCGGGCGACGACGAGGCGCTCGAGCGCTGGGTGCAGATGGGCGTGCCGCGCGAGCGGATCCAGCGCCTGGGCGAGGCCGACAACTTCTGGAAGGCCGGACCCACGGGCCCCTGCGGCCCCAACACCGAGCTCTACCTCGACCGGGGCGAGTCGTTCGGCCCCGCCGGCGGCCCGGTGGTGGGCGGCGACCGGTACCTCGAGTACTGGAACCTGGTGTTCATGCAGTACGACCGCGCCGCCGACGGCACGCTCACGTCCCTGCCGGCCAAGAACATCGACACCGGTGCCGGGCTCGAGCGCATGGCGGCCATCCTCCAGGACGTGCCCTCGGTGTTCGAGACCGACGGCTTCCGGCCGCTGGTCGCCTGGGCCGAGCGCGCCTCGGGCCGCTCCTATGGCGCCGACCCGCGCGACGACCGCGCCTTCCGGGTGCTGGCCGACCACGGGCGTGCGATGACCTTCCTCGCCTCCGACGGCGTGATCCCGGGCAACGAGGGCCGTGACTACGTGCTGCGGCGCATCATCCGGCGCGCCGTCAGCGAGGCCGGCCACCTCGGCCTGGAGCCGGCGGCGATCGCGGCGCTCGCCGAGCCGGTGGTCGAGGGATGGGGCGACGCCTATCCCGAGCTACGGCAGCGCGCGAGCGAGGTCCACGACGTGATCGGCGCCGAGGCCGAGCAGTTCGCCCGCACCCTCACCCAGGGCCGGCGCCTGCTGTCGGAGGTCATCGACCGCTCCCGGCAGGGCGGCACCGTCGCCGGCGAGGACGCCTTCCGCCTGCACGACACCTTCGGCTTCCCCCTCGACCTGACCCTCGAGGCCGCCCACGAGGCCGGTCTCGAGGTGGACGACACCGGCTTCGAGCGCCTGATGGAGGAGCAGCGGGTGCGCTCGCGCGCCGGAGGGGGCGCGGGAGGCGACGATTCGGGCCTCGCCGAGCGTGTGGCCGCGGTGGCGCGCGAGAGCGCCGCCAGCGAGTTCACCGGCTGGGACGACGTGCGGGCCGATACGCGCATCACCGCCTGGGAGGATCTGGGCGACGGCACGGCCCTGCTGAAGCTGGAGGCCTCGCCGTTCTACCCCGAGGGCGGCGGCCAGGTGTCGGACGTCGGCGAGATCGCCGGGGCCGGCGGCCGGGCCGCGGTGATCGACGCCTTCCGCCTCGGCGCCGACCAGGTGCTGCGCGCCCGCCAGGTCGAGGGCGTGCTCGGCGTGGGCAGCGAGGTCGTCGCCACCGTCGACGCGCCGCGCCGCCGGCAGATCCAGGCCAACCACACGGCCACGCACGTCCTCAACTGGGCCCTGCGCGGCACCCTCGGCGAGGGCGTGCGCCAGGCGGGCTCCTACGTCGGTCCCGACAAGCTGCGGTTCGACTTCACCCACCGCGGCCGCGTCGAGCCCGGACAGCTCGAGCGGATCGAGGCGATGGTCAACGGGCGGGTGGCCGAGGACCAGGCGGTGCAGTGGGAGGTGGTGGCCCGCGAGGAGGCGACCCAGCGGGGCGCGATCGGCCTCTTCGAGGAGAAGTACGGCGAGTTCGTGCGCGTCGTCAGCACCGGCGACTTCTCGAAGGAGCTCTGCGGCGGCACCCACGTGTCGAGCACCGGGGAGATCGGTCCCTTCGTGATCGTGTCGGAGGCCTCCACCGGCGCGGGCGCGCGGCGCATCGAGGCCCTCACCGGCATCGCGGCGGTCGAGTACCTGCGCGGCCGCGAGCGTGCGCTGACCGAGGAGATCGCCGCCCGCGACGAGCGGATCCGCGAGCTGCAGGCCGAGCTGAAGAAGGCCAAGACCACCCGGACCGACGTCGCCGGGCTCACCGACGGCGCCGTCACGGTCGGCTCGGTCACCGCCCTGGCCGTGCAGGTGGAGGCGGGCGACATGGACGAGCTGCTCGCCATCTCCGACCGGGTCAAGCAGAGGATCGGCCCGGGCGCGGCGGTGGTGCTCGGCGCGGTGGCCGACGGGAAGGCCCTGCTCACGGCCAACCTCACGCCCGAGGCGGTCGCCGTCGGCCTGTCGGCCGGGTCGATCATCCGCGAGGTGGCGCCGATCGTCGGCGGCGGAGGGGGAGGCAAGGACGCGATGGCGCGCGCCGGGGGCAAGGACCCCGCACGGCTCGCCGACGCGCTCGACGCCGCCCGGGCGATCCTGACAACGCCCCGGGGGGCGTGAAGGTTCTCGCCCTCGACCACGGGTCGGCCCGCACCGGTGTCGCCGTCAGCGACCCCACCGGGACGATCGTTCGGCCGCTGACGGCCATCGCACGCGTCGATGCGCCGGCCGGCCGCCGGCAGCTCGATGCCGTGATCGCGTCGGAGGCCCCGGAGCGCATCGTGGTGGGCGAGCCGCGCTCGATGTCGGGCGAGCGGGGCGCCCAGGCCCGTGCGGCCGCCGGCTTCGCGGGGCGCCTGCGCGCCCGCGTGGAGGTGCCGGTCGACCTGTGGGACGAGCGGCTCACCACGGTCGAGGCCTCGAGGCGCGGGCGGGAGGGCGGCTCGCGGGCAGACATCGACAGCCTCGCGGCCTGCGTGCTGCTGGAGGCGTATCTGGCGGCGCGCGCGTGAGCCGCCGCCGCCCCGACTACACGGTCCACCGCCGCCGCGAGCGCGCCGGCAACGGCCGGACGCTCGCCTGGCTGATCGTGATCATCGTGATGGTCGCCGCGGTGGCGCTCGCCCTGACGAACCGATCGGGCGGGGACGAGACCGCGCAGGTCGCGCCCGTCACCACCGCGCCGGCGCAGAAGCTGCTGATCCGGGAGGGGCTGCGTCGTGAGGACGTGGCGGCCCTGCTCGACGAGGAGACCGCGATCCCGGGCGCGCGCTACCTCGCCCTCACCGCCCCCGGTCCGCGCGGCCGCGCGCTGGCGAAGGCTGACCGGCCGACCTCCCTCGAGGGCTTCCTGTTCCCGGCGACCTACGACATCACCGACGCCACCACCGCCGAGGAGCTGGTGGACCTCCAGCTGGCGGCCTTCGCCGCCAACACCTCCGGCATCCCGCTGGGGTACGCGCGGGCGCGCAACCTGACGCGCTTCGACGTGCTGACGATCGCCGCGATGATCGAGCGGGAGGTGGCGGTGCCCTCCGAGCGCCCCCTCGTCGCCTCGGTGATCTACAACCGCCTGAAGGCCGGCATGATGCTCGGCATCGACGCGACGGTGCAGTACGCGATCGGGGAGTGGAAGACCGAGCTCACGGTCACCGACCTCGCGGTCGACTCGCCCTACAACACCCGCCGCTTCACGGGCCTGCCGCCGGGCCCGATCGCGAGCCCCGGCGCGGACAGCTTCCGGGCGGCCGCGCGCCCCGAGGAGACCGACTTCCTCTACTACGTCACCCGCAACGACGGCACGGGGCGCCACTACTTCTCGACCAACGCCGACCAGTTCGAGCGCGACGTGCAGCGCTCGCGCGCCGCGCAGGGGTGACGATCGACGGCCGGACGCGGGTGGCCGGCATCATCGGGTGGCCGGTGGAGCACTCGCTGTCGCCCGCGATGCACAACGCCGCCTTCGCGGCGCTCGGCCTGAACTGGATCTACGCCGCGTTCCCGGTCGATCCGGCCCGGGTGCCCGAGGCGGTGCGCGGGCTCGCCGCCGCCGGATGCGCCGGACTCAACGTCACGATCCCGCACAAGCAGGCGGTGATCGACTGCTGCTCGTCGGTGTCGGACGCGGTCGCCGCGATCGGCGCCGCCAACACCCTCGTGCCCGACGGCGACGGGGGCTTCCGGGCCGACAACACGGACGCGGCCGGTTTCCTGCGCGCGCTCGACGAGCAGGCCCCGCTCGACCTCGCCGGGCGCGACGCGCTGGTGATCGGCGCGGGCGGCGCGGCGCGGGCCCTCGTCTTCGCACTGCGCTCGCGCGGCGCCCGCGTGCGCGTGGCCAACCGCACGCCGGCCCGGGCCGCCGAGCTGGGGGAGGCGGTGCCGTTCGTGCCCCAGGCCCTCGAGACGGTGGCGGCCCGGTCGGCGCTCGTGGTCAACACGACGAGCCTCGGCCTGCACGGGGACGCCCCCCCGCCGGAACTGCCGCTCGCCGGGCTCGGCCGCGACCAGGTGGTGGCCGACATCGTCTACCGCCCCGGCGGCACGCCGTGGCTCGCCGCGGTCGGCGCCCGGGGGGCCCGTACCGTCGACGGCCTGGGGATGCTGCTGCACCAGGGGGCCGCGGCGTTCGAGCAGTGGACCGGGCATGAGGCCCCGACCGAGGTGATGCGCGCCGCGCTCGGCGCGGACCCGCCGGGTTGATCGGGACGACGATCGGCCGATGACAGGAGGAGCACCGTGCGTGCCCTCCGATGTCGTCGATCCTCCGTCCACGCCTCCTCGCCGGCTTCGGCGTACTGCTCGCCCTGATGGCGGCGCTGTCGGCCCTCGGGCTCAGCCTGATGCGCGACCTGAGCGACCGGGCGGTCGGCCTCAGCGAGAACAACATCCCGGAGCTGGTCAACACGACCCACGCGGAGGCGGATCTCGAGGCGATGCGCCAGCTGCAGCTCCGCCACCTGCTCGAGACGCGGATCTCCGAGAAGGACCGCATCGAGTCCGAGATCGGTGATCTGCGGGTCGAGGTGACCGAGCACCTGCGGGAGCGCCTGAGGATCACCCCTGCCGACGAGCCCGACGAGGTCCGCACGGCGCAGGCGGTCATGGCCGAATGGAACAGGTACGTCCGGCTCGCGGCGCCCTCGTCGATCCAGAGCCGCAGCGGAGCGCAGGAGCAGGCACTGGCGACGCTCTCGGGTCCTGCACAGGACAGCTTCGACACGCTCCGGGAGGCTCTCGGGGAGATGCACGACGAGGAGGTGGCGGAGGCCGCGGCGGTGGGCGGGGCCGCACGCGCGAGCTTCGCCGAGGCGCGACGCAACTTTCTCGCGTCGGTGTCGGCCGTCATCGTGGGCGCGGCGCTGCTGGGGCTGTGGTTCCTGGTGGTGCGACCGCTGCGGCGTTCGAGTTCCTCCGAGTCGTTCCGGCGGCGGTTCCAGGAGGCCCTGGAGATGGCCGACACCGAGGACGAGGCCCTGGAGGTGACGGGCCGTGCCCTCGCGAGCTCCGCGAGGAGGATGCCCGTCGAGCTGCTGCTCGCCGACTCGAGCCAGGCCCATCTCTACCGCGCCGTCGTCGCGGGCCCCGATCCCGCCGGTCCGGGGTGCACCGTCGATGCTCCGCGCGCGTGCGCCGCCGTCCGTCGCGGGCACACCACGACGTTTCCCTCGAGCGAGGACGTCGGCGCCTGCCCCCGGCTCCGGGACCGTCCGTCCGGCGCCTGCTCGGCGGTGTGCACCCCCGTCGCCATCCTCGGACGTACGATCGGCGTGCTCCACGCGATCGGGCCCGAGGGCCGTCCGCCCACGGCGGAGCAGCGAGATCTCCTCGAGACGACGGGCGCCCAGGTGGGCTCCCGCCTCGGCGTCATCCGGGCGATGTCCCAGAGCGAGCTCCAGGCCTCGACCGACCCGCTCACCGGTCTGCTCAACCGTCGCAGCCTCGAGGACCGCGTGAGGGGCCTGTGCCGGACCAGAACCCCCTTCGTCGTGGCCATGGTGGATCTCGACCACTTCAAGGCGCTCAACGACTCATTCGGGCACGAGACCGGCGACCGCGCGCTCCGCGTCTTCTCGCGTGCCCTGGCCGAGACCGTCCGGGCCGAGGATGTCGTGGCCCGCTACGGCGGCGAGGAGTTCGTCATCGTCTTCCCGCGGTGCTCCGTCCGGGAGGCGGCCGACGTGCTGGAGAGGGTCCGCGAGCGTCTGCGCGCCGCGCTCTCGGCCGCGGAGGTGCCGGAGTTCACCTGCAGCGCGGGCGTGGCCGAGGCGGGGCCGGACGAGCAGTTCCACGACGTCCTGCGCGCGGCCGACGAGGCCCTGCTCGCGGCCAAGCGCTCGGGACGCGACCGGATGCTGATCGCCTCCTCGATCCGGAGCTGAGCGCCGGGCCGAGTTCACCCCGAGGTGGTTCGCGGCCGTGCCGAGGCGATCCGCGGCCTGAGGCACGTCGCCCGGTCCGTGTGGAGGTCCAAGTGGACCTCGGGCCACGTTCCAATTGAACCATCGCGCGCAGGCGCGGCGGGGCGCGGTGGCAGGGCGCGCGGCCCGGGGCCTGACCGCCCGCGCGGGGCGATGATCCGAACCGGTCCCCGCCCGTGTAGTCGAGGTAGGCGGGTGCCGGGCGCTCGCGACCACGACTCACCAGGGGGACATCGATGAGGATGCGCGGGCTGCTGGTCATCGGGGGCTCGGCGGCGATCGCGGGCGTCATCGCCGTGGGCCTGATCGCCGGCCTGGATCGGGGAGGGCCCGCACGCGTGAGCCTGCCGGACGCGGGAGCGGACGCGACGCCGGTGGCCTCCCGGGAGGCGGCAGAGGCGGCGAAGGCGGCAGAGGCGCCGAAGGCGGCCACAGCCCCCGCCGCGAAGGAGCCCCGGCTGAAGGGCAGCGGCGCGCCGATCCGCATCTCGGGCACCGATGCGATCACGGGCGAGCCCGTCAGCCTCGCTCAGTTCACCGGCAAGCCGGTCGTGCTGGCGATCTGGGCGTCCTGGTGCCACGGGTGCAACGACGAGGCGCCGCACGTGTCGGCGGTCGCCGCGGAGCGGGGCGACGACGTCCACTTCGTCGGGCTCAACTACGCCGACGACGCATCGTCGGCCAAGGGCTTCTACGAGAAGCACGACTGGCGCTTCCCGAGTATCGAGGATGCCTCGGGCGAGATCGCCACGCGCCTTGGGCTGCAGGGCACGCCGACCACGCTCTTCCTCGACAGCGAGCACCGTGAGATCGGGCGGATCCTCGGCGCCACCGACGCCGCGGGCTTCGAGGACGCGATCGATCAGGTGACCGCCGGCTGAGGGCGCGGCCCGGGGCCGGTGTGGTCGCACCGGCCCCGGGGACCATCAAGCGTTTCGCCTGCGCGGCCGATTCCTATGGGGAACCGATCTCAGTCCCAGAGGACGTGCCCTGCCTCTCTTCTCCAAGACCGCGAGCCCCCCGCCGGGGGGTCCGCCGGCGCCTCCCGCGCACCCCGTGTCCAGCCCTCCGCCCGTCCCGGCGGCGGCCCGCGCCGCGGCTCCGCCCGCGTGCCCGCCGGCGGGCCCTCCGGCGGCGCCCCGCCCCGCCGTGGGCCCGCCCGCGGCGCCGCG
>LNFM01012542.1_pt1 | contig 11094 bp, 12 predicted proteins | sample 596031 | NCBI WGS metagenome assembly LNFM01 (sample SAMN04254537, study PRJNA301005) | activated carbon metagenome | isolation source: dual media filters at the Ann Arbor, Michigan drinking water treatment plant | place: USA: Ann Arbor | reverse complement strand
CCGTCCAGTTGCTACTCGGGCACTCCAAGCTTGAAAGCACGGTTCGCTATCTTGGCGTCGAAGTGGATGATGCGATAGCCATCTCAGAAGGCGTCGATCTCTGCTCTCCCCGGAATGGCCGGCTCGCATCGGATCGGCCATTCTTCTAGAGGTGGCGGAAAGGCTCACGATCGCCGAGCGTTGCCGTTGATTAAAGTGGCGCAGTGGCAAAGCATTCAATCTGGCGAAGAATCGCTTGCTGTTGCCCGCACCCTGCGCTGATCCGGTTGGCGTTCACTTGGCGGACTGAACAGTCTGCGATCTAGCGGGCGGGCTTGTTCAAAACTAGCACCAGCATCAACCACGTAAGACGCTTCTTGGTATTGTGTCCGCCTGCAACGACGCTCGACCTGAGGCAGCATCAAAACTTGACCAGGGAAGATCAGATCGACGTTCTCGATGCTGTTCATGCGCGCGATTTCCATTGCGCGCATTCGGTCGCCATAGGTGCGAAAAGCGATCGACCCAAGAGTATCGCCGCTTTGAACCGTCACCGAAGCCAAATCACTGGCTAATGCAATGCGGACTCCGGATCGACGCAGTACGAGGTTGGCGGCCCGGTATGCCATAAGCCCCTCTTCATCATCGCGGCTCATAGCAATCGGAGGCGCGCCGTCTAGACTCACTGCAACGACATCGCCGCCCCTCGGATAGCTGATCCGAATGCGCGCGCCATCAAGACAACGAAAATCCTCTGGCTCATTGGATATCGTCGGCAGAGGCCTTGGTTGCTCGGTTGGCATTTGCGGCGGCGGCGAGACCTCAACCACACCTGCCGGCGCTATCGCATTACTCGATGCAGAAAGGCTCACCGAGCTGGCGAGGGCCGATCTATCCCACCACGCGCAACCTGAGCACAAGATCGCAAGAGAGAGCCCGACAGCGCCGAGCGCCGTACGCGACGTGATACCACCCATCATCCCCTCCGCACCGGACTACGGATAGCGCTGCGCAGCAACGCAGCCTAGGCAAAAGTGACAGGGCGCAGCGCCGACTCTGCGGCGAGATCTTCCCCAACCAGCCATCGGTTTCGATGCTGCAGCGCGGCACACCTTCGATCGGGCCTTTCGCCGAATTTCTTCGCGCTGGTCGTTGATCTGGATTAGCGTCCACGCACTAGGTCGTCGGGGGACGCTTGGTGCTGGAATCCATCGTGTTGAGCGGCGCGGCCGCGGTTGTCGCGGGGATGAAGCAGGACGGCGACGCGGAGCCGCACCCCTCGCCCTTCCACGTCTCCGGCGAACTTGCGCTTGTCTCCGACTATCGCCGCAACGGCGTTACCCAATCCGATGGCGATCCCGCTATCCAAGGCCGGTTCGACATCCGCCACGAATCCGGCTGGAGCGCCGGCGCCTTTGCCACCAGCATGCAGGGGCGCAAGGGTTCGAACGCCCAGCTCGTTCTCTTCGGCGCGCGGCGCTTCGAGTTCGGCGAAACCGACGTCAGCCTCGGGGCCAGCGCCGTCTTCTTCTTCGGCGGCGACGCCGATCCCTTCGCAGTCGCGCAGGCCAGCGTCTCCCATCCGGTGGGACCAGTCGATGCGACGCTCTCGGTTAGCTACGCGCCGCCGCAAGAGGCGCTCAACGACGAGTACGGACTGACCGTCAATCTCCGCGCGCGCACGCCGCTCGGGAGCATCGACGATGGGTTCATGACATCGGCTTCCGGCAGTCGCACTACGCGTCAGTCCAGCTCACGTGCTATTTCACCACAGGCCTAGTGCCCCAACTCCTGCCCTTGATCATGCTTCACGAGCTAAGGCGGGCCATCGCCGTTAGCGGACATTCGCAAAAATGTTTTTCGACCACGACTGCTAGTTCGCAGCCTGGCGGCGTGCCAGCATAAATCCGCCGGGGGGCTTCATGACGCTCGAACAAATTTCTGACGTGAGTCAAGCGGTTGCGGCTGTAGCGGTCGTTCTGTCTCTCATCGCACTCATCCTGGAGACGCGACAGAACACCAAGATGATGCGCGCTACGGCGGTGTGGGACTCGCAGCTCTCGTTCGTCTCGATCAATGAGACGCTGGCCGAAGGCGGCGTGCTGAGCGATCTGGCGTTCCGTGCGTTCACGGCGCACGAGAGCCTCACCCCATACGAGCGCCACCTCTGGCATCGCTACATGCGCGCGGTTTTCCAACGCGTTGAAGCTCAATTCGCTCTGTACCGGAGCGGCGTTCTGGACGCTGAGGTCTGGGAGCTGCGCCGCAGCTACACGAAGTCGCTACTGCTTAACCCGCTGGTCGCGGAAATCTAGCGCTTGGAAAAGGGCAACTCGATGCTCACCAAAGCCTTCATCGCCGAACTCGAAGCCGCGCCCGCCAATGCGCCGCCCGTGTTCATGGGGCAAAGCAACGACGCGAAACCTGGGGAGGCTGCATCATGACACTCGAGGAAATCTCTTATGTTGGCCAAGCCGTCGCCGCCATCGCCGTGCTGGTCTCGCTCGCGGCAGTGTATGGCCAGCTGCAGCAGAACAACAAGATCGCACGCGCGGACCTGACGCACAGCATTTGGCTAAGCGCGGGTGCAATGAACCTCTCCCTCTATGATACGCCGGAAAAGGCCGAGTTAATGCACCGGGCGCTCTACAGCACTGGGCCGCTCACGGAGATCGAAAAGCTACAGATGAGAAGCGTTATCGGCGTTGCGCTCGGCGTTCACGAGGCGGCGTTTAATGCTCACAAGCGTGGTTTGATGGAGGACGGCGCCTACTCGACCCTCGAACAAGCAGCGCGCCTCTACTTGCTGAGCCCCTTTGTCCAACAATGGTGGGCGGAAGCCGGAAGGCGCGGTCACGATCCCGCCTACGTCGCGCTCATGGACGAGATGGTCGCCAAGATCAATGCGAAGCGTAAGACGCGCGCTGACGGCGCATAACTCAAGCAAAATGGATGCAACGACGTCTAGGGGAGAGGCGCATGAAAATCGAAGGTGGTTGCTACTGCAAAGGCGTGCGCTATCGGGCCGAGGGCGAGCCGATCGTGCGGGCGGAGTGTTTTTGCCGCGAATGCCAATACATCACCGGCGGCGGCAATCTCATGATGATCGCCATGCCCTCCTCCGGGTTTCAGATCACCAAGGGCGCGGTGAAGGATTACAAGCGCGCCGATCTGCCGAACGGCGTGACGCGCCAGTTCTGTCCCGAGTGCGGCACGCATTTGTTTACGCGCGCGCCTGGTTTCGAGATCGCCGTCATCATCAAGCTCGGCACTCTGGACGACCTCTCGCTCTATGGCAAAGCCGACAGCGCCAACTACATCTGCGACGCCCAGCCCTATCACCGGCTGCCGAGCGACATGCCGACGTTCCAGAAGTGGATGCACGACTAGGGGCGCTGACCGGCAGACCCTCTCCAAAGTGGTCAGTCACTATGATCACCCCGGTACGGCCTGATCTCGCCGGAATCAGCCCCTCACTGCCATGCTACGTTCAGCGGGTCTGCGCTACGATTGCATTGTGTGCCTTCAACCAGGGCGTTGGACGAATACCATGTCCAGCATCCCCGTGCCGCTGGGATCGGGCACACGTAGATGCAGCTCGCCATTTCCGCTCACATACGTGATCGGAACCGTACCGGTGCGGCCGCACGTGAAACTGAGGGCCGTCGGGGCCGTCTCAAGCCGCGCTGTCCAGCGCATCGTCGCGTCGTTGGACCGCTCGGCCCAGTCCAATGTCGTTCCCTCATGGGTGTCAGTGACAAGCACAGATATGTGGCGCGTGTCTTCCCACGATGGCGCACCATCAAATTGTTCGCCGCGAGCAAGATCGTAGAGACCTCTCTGCATCGAGCCGCCGGTCAGCGCTGGGAGATTTGCAGACGGAGTGGTGTTGCCCCGCATCTGCGCGGGCACGGCCATGTTCGGTTCAACTGAGTTGCATGCCTCGGCAACAAGCGGGGCTTCCGGCGCGTCTGTCGCAGTGCCAGTCGGCCCGCACGCCGACAACGCCACCAAGCTGACGACAAGCATTAGGTAAGCTCTCATTTTGAATCTCCCCAGCCTATGTGCCAGCGGCAACCATACCTCCAACGGCACGCGCTGCAATTGATCATCGCCGACTATCGGCAAAGCTGACGTCCCCTGTTTAGAGCCGACGTAGCGCCGATTTCGCCGAATGTGCGGCCGGTCTAGATCGCACTCCTAATCACCAAGCGCTCAATCGTGACTGAGATCCGCTTAGGGCCAAGCGTGGGCCATCGGCGAAATTTTCCGATCGGCTGGCGCGCTCCAATCAAGCCGTTGACCCCCTGCCCGTCAATTCGGCGCACTCTCGCCCATTGCAGCCGCTCAGGCCGCCGGAGTGCGGCTGGTGCAATCACCGCCGTCAATGCGCCAACAGCACGGGTATGTTGGCGTGAGCGATGATGTGATGGGTGACGCCGCCGAACACCTGCTCGAACGCGCGTGCGTGACCGTAAGCGCCCATGACCAGAAGATCGGCAGCGTATTCTTCTGCTTCAGCCAAGACCGCACGCCCCACCTCGCCGAACGATGAGCGCGTGGTCACGGGTGCTTCAACATCGACGCCATGACGGGCGAGATAGCTCGCGAGGCGCATCAGGGCGCGCTGATTCTCGACATCTGGGCGTGGGTCGACAATGACGACGCGGACGCTTTCTGCGGCGACCAGCAACGGCAGCGCGGCGCGCACAGCGTGCGCAGCTTGTGGCGTGGCGTTCCAAGCGATAACCGCGCGCCGGCCCCACTCACGCGCGTGCGCCCAAGGCGGCGCCATCAGGCAAGGTGTTCCCGCGCGAAACAGCGCTGCTTCCAAAACCTTGCGGTCAAGGTCACCGTCCCGGCCCTCGCGCGGCTGCGCCACGATAGCAAGATCACTTGTGAGCGCCGCCGCCGCCGCGAGCTGGGCGACCTCGCCCCAAGAGCATTCATCGTGATAAACCGAAAATCGCTGACCGGGCTTTTCGGTCTCTTCCACAGCGCGCACCGCGCTCATGGCGCGTTCGTGCGCCTCTTGGCGTAGGGCGGCGACGGCGCGCTCCACAGCAAAGGTCGTCTCGCCGAGCGGAGGCTCGGGGGCGAGCGTGATCAGCCTTGCCTCAAGATGAGCCTCACGGCGATGCGCTAGATTGTGCGCCAAGACGACACGCGACAGCCCCTCTTGCGAGCCGTCGGCGAAGACAAGGATATCTCTCCAGACCATAACGCCGCTCCTCTGCGGCAAACTTGGCAGCATTTGCGGCGGCTATGGTTTGATCTTCCTCAAGCTCCCCTGCGTTCAATCAGGCTCGACCACTTACAAGGCCGAACCCCATGAGCGGGCGTGACTGGCCTCGCGACTGGCTTGGTCGCTCCACTCGCGACATTGGTCATGATGCAGCAGCTACGGCGAGTCATCGCCGAAATCGGCCACTGCGACTTCTCGCGATGCTATTCCGGCTTCACAAAGCGAAGCGTCATGCGATCGCTTTCGCCGATCGCGTCATAGCGTGAGCGGTCGAAGCTTGGATCCGGCGGCGCGCCTTGTGGCGAGGTGCGTGCGATGGGCGGAAGCGTCCAGACGCCGAACGGATGATCACGCGTGTCTTGCCTATTGGCGTTGATCTCCGACCGCGCAGCCAGCACCAACCCAGCGCGACTGGCCGCATCGATCACATAAGCTTCTGGTACATATCCCGTTGGCGCGGATTCGGTCACGTTGGCGCCGGGTAGCGCGCGATGTTGCTCAACGGCGAGAACGCCGCCTGGGCGGAGCACGCGCGCAAACTCGCTCATGAACCGATCCGTCGCGCCCTCCGTGCGCGCCCAATTGTGGAAGGCGCGCGCCACCAGAATGAAGTCCGCACTTTCTTCCGGCAGCGCCAGCCCGGCACGCATGCTGAAATCGACAACCTCGACACGGCCATAAATGCCCGCATCGCTAAATCTGCTGATGAACTCGGCGCGGCCTGCGCGCGCCCCTTCGCTTACGTTGGGCGCGCCGAGGTCACCGGATGCTGAGACATAGCGACCGCTGGTCATCCGTGCATAAGGGGCGAGGATGTGCGTCCACCACCCGCCGCCTGGCGCTATCTCGACGATAGTCATCTCGGGTTCAAGGCCCCAGAACGCCAGCGCTTCAGCGGGACGGCGATATTGGTCTCGGGTCCTGTCCTCTGTCGTGCGCCAATCGCCGGCAATGGCGAGTGCTAGGGAGGCATCGGACGCTCGCTCCTCGGCGCGCTCCTCTGGCGCAGCGGCGCATGCGGACAAAACAAGTGCGGCCGCAATGGCGATGAAACTTCGCATCAGATTGCCCTCTCTGCTCGGCGCCACCGACAGGTTCGCCGCGCCTTAGCCCACCGTGGGCTGTAGCGTCAATTTCACCAGATGCTTGGTAGATTCAAGGCCGCCGCTGGCGCCCTAGCCTCACAACGGCGTGCGTTCGCCGGAAACGACCGCCGATCCTCACCGCGTGCTCAGCGAGAGCCCCTCAGCGTAGGCGCGATTTCGCACTGACCAGGTGCTGCGGTTCATTTGTTTTGCGATCTTCTCTAATCCGAGCTTTTGTTTGGACAGCGCGCGTAAGGCCTTCACGTCGGCCTTCGTCCAAGGGGCGCGATGCATCTTTGGTGTCTTTGCCATTAGTACTTTCCTGCTGCTGACGTGGAGAGCGCTAAACGAGGGCTCGCTCGTCGCCAAGCAACCAGCCGTAGTGAGAACGATGTGCGGAATTATCTGTCGCCAAAGTGTCCCGCTCGCCCAAAAGTCACCGTTCGTCACAAGCGATCGACTATGGCGCGATCTCGCCGAAACACGACGCTCGGGTCAGAGCAGAACGCGTACTGCGATCAAGCGGCTGGCGTAGCTGCCTCAACTGCCGCGGCGGCCGTCGCCGACGGGGTCGCTTGGATCATTGTCGGTCAGGCCGGATTGCCCGCGGCGTCCGCCGCGTCCGTAGCCGGCGCGATCCGCGTAAGGTCCGGAGTCAGAATCCGTGAAGCCTGTGCCGCCGCCGCGGCCGCGGCCTCTACCGACAGGATCGGCGTATGCGCCGGAATCTGAATCCGTCACGCCGGTGCGGCCGCCGCGGCCGCGGCCGGCCGGGTCGGCGTACGCGCCGCTATCGTTGTCGGTGAAGCCGCTTGAACCGCGTCCGCGCCCGGCGGGGTCACCATAAGGGCCACTGTCATTGTCAGTGACGCCAGCTTGGCCGCCACGACCTTGGCCTGCGGGATCCGCGTACTGACCGGAATCGGAATCCGAAAAGCCACTGCGCCCGTAGCCCGCGCGATCCGCGTTAGGCCCGCTGTCAGCGTCGGTGCGGCCAGTGTAATAGCCGTTGCCGCCCGTCGCGGTGGCGCAACCAGTCAATGACGCGAGCGATCCGCCAACGACCGTAGCACCCAGTATCCGGCTCATAAACGAGCGCCGGTTCAGCCGCTTCCTTTCCGACATAGCGCGTCTCCCTGCGCATTCTGACGAATGACTCATGCTAGTGACCATGGAGCGCCGCGCAACCTCCCGCATCGAGCCAAGCAGCTTAGGCGTGGAATAATCCCAGAAGGTGCAAACGGCTAAGTCTCTCCACTCGCGACATTGGTCATGATGGAGCAGCTACGGCGAGCCATCGCCGAAAGCTGCCGGTTGGCGGCGCATCTAACCGCCCGCCACACTATGCTCGCGCTGCAGTGACCTTCATGCCGCGCGCTGCGGCGCGGCAGAAGCAGCATCGGGGAAAAATCGCGCCGGGATTTGGACCCGAAAGCATGCACCGCCCGCAGCCGCGCATGACGCCGAGACGTCGCCGCCCAACAATCGCGCCACACGTTGGCTAAGCGCAAGCCCTAGACCCATGCCCTCAAAGTGTCGTGTCTGAGCGCTCTGAGGCTGGCTGAATGGCTCAAACAACTGCTCTAAGCGGGTCGGATCTAACCCGACGCCATTGTCTTCGATCTCGATCACCAGCCAAGAGACGTTCTCACCGAACCTTTGCGAGATGCGAATCTCAATTCGGCCATTGCCGGTGGAGCGCGCCGCATTGGAGAGCAAGCCGCGCAGACAAAGACTGAGCCTGTCACCGTCCGTCAGCCACACGCCTGGCTCTGTCGTATCGACAACGTGGATCTCGTTGCCATTGGCGCGCGCAAGCGGTTCAACTGTTTCGACGGCCTCATGCACAAACTCTGTCGGCCGGCATTCATCAAGGTCAATGCTGATTTTTCCAGCGTCGATCGCCGCAAGCTTCAGAACGTCGTTCACCATGCTGCGTAACTTGAGCGCCGCTTCAAGCACGCGGCGATTGTCCGCCGCCGCTTCGCCAGCGCCACTATCGTCGGCGTCCTCGATCAGCATTTCGCTGTAGCCAATAATGGCGTTCAGCGGGGTACGAAGTTCGTGGCTGACATTGGCCATGAACTCTGACTTCGAGCGGGAGACTTCCTCCGCTGCCGCCTGCCCCTCACGTGCATCCTTGGTGTTATTCGCCGCTTCGATCAGTAGCGTGCTTGACCTACCAACGACTGCGCGAAAATTGGCGACGGAGAGACTCGCCGCCACAGCGAGCAACGTCATCATGGCGGCGTTCCAGAAGGAGACGTCCTGCATGCGCAGCCAATCGTCTGGCGCAACGCCCAGCGCCTCATAACTCGAAGGCGGCAACACCTCGCGTGCGAGGTGTAGGCCAGCATAGGTCAGGGTCACGACCAAGACCCAAATCAAGCCCACCCGAACGCCCAGCAACAGAGTGCCAAGCAGCGGCAACAGCATGAGAAAGAATGACGTCGTCGAGACAACACCACCCAGCGCCCCGGCCGTTAGCGTCACAATAAGGTAGAGTGTGAAGAGATAGGCGTGGCAGAGCAGGTCTAGATTGATTTTCGAACGCAGCGCCAAATACGGGAAGGGCGCAAACGCAAACGGTGTTAGCGCGCACAGGAACGCCACAAAGGGGCGTCCGCCGATGACACTGCCGCTGGTCAGCACAACCCAAACGGTTGCTATGACGATGGTCAGCAACGCTGTGAAAGTTAACAAACGCTTGCGCGTGACATGCAACAACGAAGCATCAAGCTGGGGCGAACCCGACAATCGCTCCCAGAGGGCGTCGAAATAGGCAAACATAGCGAGGTGTCTAGCGCCTCTGCGCTAAAGAACCGGAAATGCCGGCACGTTGTCGTTCGAGCATCCGCGTCTCGCGCGACAACGCTCCTGGCGCTGATATCCAAGCGACCCGTTCAGTAAGCCCCGGCGCGCAAGTCGGCAATATTATTACGAACGGCACAGCCGATACGATCCTGCCTTCGGCAATGCCGTGAGTGCTGAGGCTCGATATCGCCGACATCGGTCATTGCGGCTTGTCTAATCACTCGCGGCGGTTCTCCTCGGCGACTGCCATGACGGCCGCTGACATGCCCACAATTGCGGGGCAGGTGGATGACGCTCGATCAGGCCGCACATCGCAACACCTCTTCAGTGCCAGTGTTGAACCAAGCGATTGCCATCACGGCCAAGCGATATAGGAGGGTGTGCGCCATAGGAATGATGGAGATCGATATGCAGTTCGAACGACTAAGCCCGCTGACTGGTGAGGTCGTCTCCTCGGCGACTGCCATGACGGCCGCTGACATGCCCACAATTGCGGCGCGCGCTGCGGCGGCTTTTCCAGCCTGGGCAGCGCAGGGGCCGAACGCGCGGCGCGCGCTGCTCCTGAAGGCGGCGGATGCGCTATTGGCGCGCAGAGACGCGTTTGCTGCGGCGATGATCGCCGAGACGGGCGCGACCATCGGCTGGGCGATGTTCAACGCCGAACTCGCCGCCGGCGTGGTGCGCGAGGCCGCAGCGATCACCACCCAGATCACCGGCGAAGTGATCCCTTCAGACAAGCCGGGCTGCATTGCCATGGCGCTGAGAGAACCCGTAGGCGTGATCTTGGGCATTGCGCCCTGGAACGGGCCGATCGTGCTTGGCGTACGCGCCATCGCGGCGCCGCTGGCGTGCGGCAACACGGTGATCCTGAAGGCAAGCGAAACCTGCCCGCGCACACACGCGCTGATCTATGAAGCCTTTGTCGAAGCTGGCTTCCCCGAGGGCGTCGTCAATCTCGTCACCAACGCGCCTGCTGACGCCGGAGAGGTTGTCGGCGCGCTGATCGACGCGCCGGAGGTCAAGCGCATCAACTTCACCGGCAGCACAGAAAAGGGTCGCATTGTAGCCCGGCGCGCGGCCGAGCATTTGAAACCCGTCCTGCTCGAACTCGGCGGCAAGGCGCCGCTGATCGTGCTAGAGGACGCCGATCTGGATGAGGCGGTGAAGGCAGCGGCCTTCGGCGCATTCATGAACCAGGGCCAGATCTGCATGTCGACCGAGCGGATCATTGTCGTCGATGCCGTGGCCGATGCCTTCGCTGAAAAATTCGCGGCCAAGGCGGCGAGTATCGCCGCCGGCGACCCGCGCCAGGGTCAGGCCCCGCTCGGAGCCGTGGTTGCGGAAAGAACCGTCCGTCACGTCAACAGCTTGATCGACGATGCAACGTCAAAGGGCGCGAAGATTATCGCCGGCGGCAAGGCTGACAGCGTCATCATGCCCGCGACCGTGGTCGATGGCGTCACTGCAGCGATGGATCTCTATCGCGACGAGAGCTTCGGCCCCATCGTCGCGATCATCCGCGCCCGCGATGCCGAACACGCGGTCGCGCTCGCCAACGACAGCCAGTACGGTCTCTCGGCGGCTGTCTTCACACGCGACATCGTCCTGGGCCTGACAATCGCGCGGCGCATCCAATCGGGCATCTGCCACATCAACGGGCCGACCGTTCACGACGAGCCGCAGATGCCGTTCGGCGGCGTTGGAGCGTCTGGCCACGGTCGCTTCGGCGGGCGGCAGGGCATCGACAGCTTTACCGAGACCCGCTGGATCACGATCGAGACGCAGCCCGGCCACTTCCCGATCTGACAGGGCCGCGATTGTCCAAGAATTCCCACCGAACGCCGGGGCCACGAGTTAGCGGAACGGCCCACTTTCTCGGCGGTCTCAACTGGTGAGCGCAACACGTACCTTAGTTTGAGGTCGTGGAGCGATGACAGTGAGAAAGCCATATCACCGCGTAGGATTTACTTC
>LNFM01017267.1_pt1 | contig 11098 bp, 26 predicted proteins | sample 596031 | NCBI WGS metagenome assembly LNFM01 (sample SAMN04254537, study PRJNA301005) | activated carbon metagenome | isolation source: dual media filters at the Ann Arbor, Michigan drinking water treatment plant | place: USA: Ann Arbor | reverse complement strand
GTTGATGGCGAGTATGTGCCGTAGGTCGCATCATCAGAGAAATTGGACAGCCTGACGCCATCATAGCCTTCGGCCTTGGCGGCGCTCACGATGCCGCCCATGTCAACGTCATCGGGATCATACTTGACGCCATCCATGTCGACGTCCTTCAAGCGACCACGAACGTGCAGCGGCAAGATGCTTTGGCCGCCAGCCCCGCCGCTCTGCTCAAGCCGCTCGGCCTCGGCCATCAACCGATTGGCTTCATCCCATTTGCCTTGGCGTTCGGCGCGCTCGGATTTCTTGATCAGATCGGCCACTGGCTTGCCGGCCGCTAGATCAGCATAGCCGCCGGCAACGGTCGGATTATCGACCAGCCATGTTGCGTGCTTGGCGCTGCGCGCGCCAGTGACGCCGCCACGGTGTGCTGTGGAGAACTCATCGAACGGAACGGCCGTCCCGTGGTACAGCCGCTGATCCGTGTCAAACCCCATTTCCCTGGCGCGCGCCATGCGGGCCTCGGTGCTCATGTCCAGCGCGGAGCTGGCTGCCTTCCCGCCTGACGTGCCCAGGCTGACGCCATGCTTGGCCGCCACGAACGGAGCAGCCATAGCGCCCGCCCCCGTCGGCGCCAGCGTGTCTTCCGGCCGCAGCATGCCCGGATCTTTAGTGCCGTAGCCCCAGCGATTGACTGTGCGGGCGCCTTCCAGCGCCATCATGGGGATCAGCTCGACCGGGCTTGGAAAGCTGGCAAAGGGCAGATCCTTGACGCTGCTGGTCGGCTTGGTGCGCTGGGCCTTCTGCTTGATCCAGTCCGAAGCGCCCTTCAGCTTGCTGTCGATCCAGCCAAAACCGGACTGGTCGAAAGCCGCACGACGCTGCGCTTCCATTTCGCCAACATCATCGCTGATGAACGGTGTATCTGCCACGATCGCCCCATCTTGACAGTTTGTCAAGGAATCCCTAAGTTCCACGCTATCATGATTTGTGGCAGGGGGGAAATTGCAGATGGATGACGGCGGGCGGGCTTACCCAATAGGAATTGCTTCTGTGGACGGCAACGGCAAGCCGCTGACTTACACAGAAGTCGATGGCGACTATATGGGCGGTTTGAGCAAGCGCGATATGTTCGCCATGGCGGCGCTGACTGGGCTGGTTAGCGACATGGACTTCGACGATCGTCAGGATCTGGCGAACGGCATCACGGGAGGCAAGTTCTATGCGCAGGCAGCCTACGCGCTGGCCGACGCCATGCTGCGCGCCCGTCAGGAGAAGCGCTGATGGACAGCGATTCCTGGCTCATTGTCGGCGTTGTGGTTCTAGTAATACTATTCGTCGGCGAGCCTGATTTGCACGATGCCATCGTGTCTCATCTGAGAGCTAAGTGCCCATAATGCCAACCCTGTCCAACATCTATGGCGCCGTCAACGTGCTGATGCCGGATGACAGCATCAAGCTGGCGCGGTTGGCGGATAAGCATTACTGGCTGATTCCGATCGGCAGCGATGACGTGCCCATGCCATTCGAGATTCTGAGCTTCTACAATGTCTGGTCAGCGGCTGGCCCCGTGACGCTGGACGAAGGCATCGCGTCCGGCGTAATCCGTCTTGAAGACGCCATCCCGTTCATCGACATGCCTCTGGGCGAGATCGTTGGGCAGACGGGGGATGTGGTGCAGTTCGGGCATAACGGGCAGATAGCGGGGCTATTCAGCTCATCTCAGCGACCGATATAATCACTCCGCCCCAGCCGCGCTGCAGCTGGCAACACGCGTTCTCGGCGCGACTGGCCTCTGAAGGCTTTATGGACGGATCGCCACTCTCGGCCTTGGCGATAAATTCCGTCGCCATTCTAACGGCCTCCGCCACGTCCTCTGGATAATAGGAGCCAACGCGCTCCTTGACCAGCTCTATGGCGCGCGACTATTACGTAGACAAAATCAGCCATGCTATTCAGCCATCTCAAACGGTAGCGGCCCGCGCTGCTTCGCCCGCAGCTTGGCGAAGTCCATGGCCGACAGCGGCGCGAAGTCACGCATGCGGAAGTCACCACCCAGCCCCAATGCCTCATTCAGCATCTGGCGATCGATGAATGCCCTGTCGCCATAGGTCGACATCACGCCCGGCGCATGATGCTCCTTGAACGGCGATTGGCCCTGGCGCTCGCGGATATGCAGATCCTGGGCGTGGCGGGCCATCTTCTCTTCTGGGCGGGAAAAGTACGCTGCGTGCTGGCCGGCAATCTGCTGCCGCCTGATATCGCCGTCCAGGGCAATGCCGGCGCGCGTTAGGTGCTGCGGCGGTAGGTTGGTAGGGAAGCGGTCCTGCGCCCCGCCCAATCCAGGCAGCGTATGTCCGCGCAGCTCATGCCCCAGCAGGCCGGATTCGGCCTTATTAGCATCGCGCCCGGACATGCCCACCATGGGGCGCAGCGGAGCGTCCGGCGCCTCGTGTTGCCACTTGCCGGCCTCGGTCGAATAGCCCTGCCATGGCGTCTTCGGCCCAACTGCCAGATCGACGCTTGCGCCACGTAAGCTGGGCTCGGCCTGGAAAAGGCGCTTGGCATCCGCATTTGGCTCTAGCAATCCGGCCATCGTGCCCTGCAGGCGAACGCGATTGCCGTCCTGCAGCCTTCTGTTCATGCCCCCCATCTCGGCGTCGCGAATGCGCAGCTCCGGCATCTGCAGCCAGCTGAAAGGCTGATTGCCCGCGCCGAAGCTGCTGGGCGGTGCCCAGCCTTCCCTGGCCCACGTCTCGGCCAATGCGCCGGGATCAGTGCCGCCCTTGTCCCAGGTCGCCTGTGCCCGCTCCAGCGCGCCAATGCTGCCGCGATGAAGCCATGCAGCGTGTTCGCCACGGGCTTGGTCATGCCGGCCGCCATCAAGCCAGCACCGCCCGTCGGGCCGATCATGTCCTTTGTCTGGGGATTGCCGCCGATCCAGTTGGCCATGGTGCCCAGGGCATCGCGGGTCATATTCTTAGCGGACATCGCCCGCGGGTCCATGAAGAAGGCTGGCGGCGGCAGGCTGGTGTTCTCGGGGATCTTGTCGCGCAGAGCCAATAGCGCCTTCGACGGATGACCGGCCGGCAGCGGTGCTTGCTGCCAGTCGCGGGGATCATCCGACAGGAAGGGGCTTTCAGCCATTGCAGTAGTCGGAATGCGACTCGTAGACCTTGACGCCACCCACATACTTGAAGCGTGGCTTTGGCCAGCTCATCTCGCCCCGCACCCAGCTCTCTCGCTGGGCCTTGCGCTCAGCTTCCTGCTGCTCTGGCGACAGCGCATTGAAGCGCTCAATGCCGGCTTTGATCAGCGCCTCCAGCTCGCGAGCCTTTGCCAACCGAGCCGCGCGCCGTTCTGGATCTTCAGATGGAAAGAATAGGCTCGAAGGCGCATCCTCTGCTGAGGGAGCATCATCAGCCGCGTATGGCGTGCGATCCGTCATCATCCTCTCCGTGTTAGCGCTCTCCCCGTCATAGCCTGATTGGTGGCCGAGCGCACCTCATGTGCTTCGCCGTCGATCTCGGTTGGCACCTTGCGCTGCAGCTCCATGATGCGCTTGATGGCTTCTTCGCGGCTCATCAGCTTCTTCGTCTCGGCCCCCGCTAGCTCGCCCATGGGCTTGTCGACCTTCGGATTGTCGGACATGCCCAGATACTGCTTGGCCAGAAAGCGCCATGTCGGCGGATCGACCATGGCGAACTGCTCGCCCTTTTTCGCGAACTGGGCCTTCTTCATCACGCGGCCCTGCCTCCAGGCATCCTTGGCTTCGGGATGCTCTTTCAGGAACTGAAACAGCGTCGACCTGGATACGCCCAGCGACAGCGCCGCGACGTCCAGGGCCTGGGACAGCGGCAAGCCGGCGCCAAGCTCCGTCAGGCGATCCAGCAGACCGGGATCGTCGATGTGCAGCTTCTGGCGGCGCGGCTTGTACTGAAATTGGGTCATTGATTAGCGCCACTTCTCCGCGTCAGTCGCATAAGCCATCGCCTGCGAATACAGCTTCTCCTGCTGCTCGCAGTGTCTGATCGCCTCCTGCAGCGACATCTTTTGACCCAGGGCGGCGTAAGACTGCTGAACAAGCCGCGCGCTCTCTTCGCGCACCGACTGCGCGAAGCTCTTGATGCCATCTGGCTTCGGCTCCCACACAAGCCCATCGCTAACCTTGCGATGCACATATCCAGCATCACGCATCTGTGGCACTGTCCAGCCCATGTTGACGCAGTATTCACCAGAAAAGCTGATGCCCTCAGATGTTGGCGGCGGCTCTTTCTCAGGCCCAGCCTGATCGAGGCCGGTCACAAACACTGTATCGCCCACGGAATATAGGCCGGATGTCTTCGGGAAGGTCTCCGTGATCGTGCCGTAGCTCGTCTTGCTGACCCGCCAGATGCCATGATCGTGGCTCATCATCTCCTGCTGCAGCTTGAGCTGATCCCAGGCGCGCCTGCCTTCCTCGGTCAGCAGCTCCTGACGCTTCTTGTCATCATCCAGCAGCCGCTGTGATGCGGGCGTAAGATTGAGCGGCGGCGTCACCAGCACCATCCCCGCAACGATCTCGTCAGCAACCGCATCCAGGTGCACGGCGCGGTCCTGCTCGATGCGGTCCAATATGCGCTTGGCAATCTTCAGGGCGTTATCGCGGGTCATCAAGAATCTCCTTGGTCTTCTCTTCTTTTGCCAGCCGCTCCATTGAGCAGGCCATGCATTCATCAACAAAAAGCTCGATAACGCGGACCACTACTCCGCACTTACGGCAAGCTCTGACGCTGTTGACGTTCCGCCGGTCGCTGTAGCCGTAATGCAGATCGCTCATGGCCATTACTGCGTCTTCCCTTCCAAATAGGCATTCAGCCGATGCATCAGCCTGGATGCGCCGGCAATCAGCAGATTGACGTTCTCGACCTTGCTGTGAAACGCATAGGTCGATGCGTCCGGCGTGACGCAGATGATGCCCACGGTCACGACCTCGCCTGCGCGGACCTTATCGATCATGGCCTCCAGCAGCTCGATGGCGCTCTTCTGGCACTCATTGGCCGGCAGGCGATCGACGATGTTCAGGACGGGGGCGGTCATCCCTTCCTCCAAATCAGCCAGCCCAGCATCAGCCCAAGCGCCGTGCCGACTGCCAGGGCAATCAGCAGCTCATTGATGGCAGCGGCGAAGTTCATTGATCCCCCATAAGATCAGCGGCCCGAATCATAGGCCGCTGAAGTCGCGTGGCAGCTGGTGTGCTGCGATTTGGACTGTTTGTCAAGTCAGCTTGCCTCGGTCGATAAGTTCGGCCAGCTCATCGGCAACGCGATCCCAATACCAATCAGCGCGCTGGTCGTCCCGTCGGCTGTACGCGGCATCGAAGTCGCGATTGTCGTGCGGCTTGTTCCGCTGCAGAACCTCTTTGAGCTGAGCGGCAATGCGGTTGCGACGCTTGAACGCTTGGGCGGTCGGTGCAGTTGTGCTCATGATGGCCCCCTCGCTTAGAGTGAACACACGGCTACTTGAGCTTCCCTGAATTTCCCATGTAGACAACTTGCTCTGCGCTGCTTGGGCTGATGTTTTCCTGCGGCCCATCTTCATCAACAAAGTGCAGGCGCAGCATCGCGCTCCAGCGCTCGCGTCCTGTCTCGTGCTCTTTCTCGCTCGTCGGGTCTTGCAATGCCCTGATCCAACAGCGTCGCTTGCCAACGATACGCCACGCCTCTTCGTAGCCCGCTTGGCATTCCTCTTTCGTGCCAGCCTCGACGCTCGCCCGCACGCGCTTGACCGTGGGCACCGACATATTCAGCTCGCCAAAAACTTCAGCAGGCTGAGCCGTGATGTCGATCATAAGCCTGTAGTTCATGGCTTCGCCTTCCGCTTCGTGAAGTTGTTCGCACGCTCGACGCGCACATGATTGACGCTGATGCCGTAGCGCTTGCGGATCTCGCGTGCGCTCAGCTCAGGATGGGCGCGGATGATGTCGCGCTTGGTTGTGCCCAACCAAGACCTGATGTGCTGGTCCAGCGCCTTTATGGCCTCGACGTCATTGCTATTGACGACCATGGCTGCCAGCTTGGCATCGATGCCGAGCGCGCGGGCTTTGATGACGCCACGATCAAACTTGGCCTTCACAGCCGACCCTCCTGCCGAAGCCTGTGGACGCGACCGGCGACGCAGTTGCGCGTGACGCGGAAGGCCTTGCCGCATTCGGTGTAGCTCTTGCCGGCCCGGATCAGCTTGATCAGCTGCTTGTCGTCAGATGGCCGCCAGCGACCCGTAGCAATGGCGCCAAAGCCTTCGGCGTGAGCCGCTGCCAGATGGGCATTGTCGCGCGCACGCTTGCGCTCCCTGCTTTCAGGCTTCGATTGACTGCGACGCACATGCTCCAGGTGACGATCGTAATTGGCATCGGTCCAGCGCTGCTTGCGCACATGCTGCGCATCAACGCCTATCCGGCGCGCGACCTCAGTGGCCGTCAGGTCCGGCATGCTGCGGATCAGATCGGCCTTCGTCATGTGCTGAGTCACAGTTGCATCTCCCCCATCGCCCGCTCGGCAATCGTCGCCTCGAATGTCGGGCCGTCCTCATCGCCCAGCGTGGCCTTGACCTTCATCCACTTCTGCATCTTGCCGATCAGCTCCTCGACCTTGCGCAGGCTGTCGGGATGATCGCCCCATACAGTCAGCTGCACCGGGCCAATGTTCCAAGTCTCACCTTGACGCACGAATGGCCCCGGCTGAGTGTCCGCTGATTCGGTCTTCTCGGGTTGCTGGTCGTCCTGAAAGCCCAGATCCAGATCGAACAGCTTGGCGACCTCCTTGTCATCGAAACCCATGACGTCCGGGGCGAAGCTCTCCGACAGGCTGGCGACCTGATCAGCCAGCATGCTGCGGTTCCACTTGACGTGCTCGGCGGCCTGATTGCTGGCAATGCGATAGGCCTGGGCTTCCTGGTCGGACAACCCGCCATGGATGATCGTCGGGATCAGCGTCAGCTTCAGCTGCTTGGCCGCCAGCAGGCGCCTGTGGCCTGCAAGTATTTCCCCATTCTCGCGAGCCTCGACCGGATCGAGAAAGCCCATCTCTTCGATGATCTTGGCCAGCTGACTGATATTGGCATCCGTGATCATGCGCGGATTGTCAGGATGTGGCTTAAGCCATTCAATTGGCTTCAGAATTACCTCACGCCCCTGCCAGGACGAAAAATCCGACATGCTGTTCATTTGTTTTGGTTGCTCAAGCATCTGTGAAAATGAACTGGATTCTCAGTGGGTTAGCTTTGCTTAAACAAAAAGGACGCCTCGAAAGACGTCCTTTTCGGCCCACATGAGTGCCACGATCCCCCAGATTGGAGTTGCAGATCACCGAGTAACGAATCATCGAATACATGATTTGCTCCAAGTCAACAAGCATTATTTGCTTGACAACTTCAAGATGATTGGCGGTGTGGCAAGTATATCTGCAGATTTACTTTGGTTTCTCTAGGGCCGCCCTAAGCTCAGCCGTGTATTTCTCCAAGATCTCGACGGCCTTCAGCGCCCGCTTACGGTCATGGTCGCTTTCCGTCTCTGTGTAGGCCTCGACTTCCATCAGCAGCGTGCCGGTAAACAGCCTGATGTCGCCGGCTATGATGCGCTCCCTGGTTATCTGCCTCATTCCCCGTCCTCCGGCAGCTTGACCCGCGATGGCACGAAGATGCTGCGGTTGATCTGCATGAAGGCGTTCTCGATCCCGGTGCGGCCCATAGCGAGCCAGCGCTGATCGATGAAGCCCAGTGTCGCCAGATGATCCAGTTGGCGCAGAATGCGCTCTTCGGCTTCCTTGTTTTCGTTGACCAGATCCTGCTTTTCACTGCTGACGTTCTGGTAGCCCTTGATCGGGGGCGCCTTGAAGCCCTTCGTAGCCTTGGCCATGATGTGTCCTATGGTTGCAGATGCTAGTGTCGTTTCTGGCCCAGTCCGTTGGCCACGGCTTCCTCGTAGGCCTCTGGCGCTTTGTTCATGCAGGCCATGAACGTGCCGACGCTGGCGTTCAGGGTCAGGGCATACAGCTCTTCGTCGTCACCGCTGAAGGCGCCGGCCAGCGACATGATCATGCCCGCAGCTGCGGCGGCGTAAGCGGCCAGCCCGATGCTATCCAGCTCCATGTCTTCCTTGCCGCTCGCAGGCTTGAAGACGTGGCGCAGCATCAGCTCCTGGCGGCGTAACAGATCACTGACAAGCGTGGCGTAGCGATCCGCGTCTTCCTTGGTGTAGACGCTGCCTTCGTCGGGCTTCGTGCGCTTGATCATTTGCTGGTTCCTCCCTTGCTGCCGCTGCCGAACATGATGCCGGCCAGGGCGCCGCTGCCGGCATAGGCGATCAGGCCGCCTGTCAGGCACTCTAGCGGGCCGCCCTTGATGTAGCCGACTAGGCTGCCGGCGATGGTGGCTGCAATGGCGACGCTGCCCCACAGGATCAGCCGCAGCTTCAGCTCCAGCGTCCATTCGCTGGGCGTCTTGGTGGATTTGGTGGCGATCATGGGGCGGGCTCCTTGATCTGGGCGGCGACCCACGCGCGCATGCGCCTCCAGCGATCGTGTGCGTTGCCCATCAGGCGGGCCGACTGCTCGCCGTGAAGGCGCCAATGATCGAGCCTGATCCACTTGTCGTCGCTGTGTTCGTCGTTCATCCAGATGACTTCCCGCGTCAGGCAGGAGTGGACGTCGAGCTTGATGGCCAGCTCACTGGCGATTTCGCTGTCCTCGGGATCAGCGTCTTTCACGTCGATGCCCTTGTAGCGGGCTAGGGCGCCCAGGGCGCACACGCTGCCGTCGGCGCTGCTGTCAAAGACCTCGCGGTGCAGCTCCTGCTTCGGCATGGCGTCCAAGGCAGCCAGCAGCTCCTTGTAGAACCGCTGCCCGCGCTTGCCTCTGGTTGCTGATGCGACATGGCCGCGATACATGACGGCCCAGTTATTGTCATCGTAGCCGTCGTCTTCCGTCAGCCCTGACCTGCTCATTATTCTGGCTCCCAAAGCACGTCCATACGCCGGCCGGTGTTGGGCTCGACCTGCACGCAGCGATCGTCCCATAGCTCGACCATCGCGTAGTCCTTCATGCAGGTGACGACCAGTCGCGGGAGGCCGTGGCTTTCCAGCCAATCCTGAATGGCCTTCATTGCCTCGTATCGCTCCATCTGCTCGCGGCCGGAAACGCGCGCCGTAAAGATGCGCACGTCTCTGCCCTCAGCCAGCCAGCGGCGCACGCGATACATCATGGCGGGCACAGGCTCGCCAACGTGCTGGACGCCTTTCCAGCCTTCGTATTTCGCCAGCGTGCCGTCGAGATCCACGCCGATCCATCCGCTGCTGCTCATGCGCCCTCCAGCTCACGCTCGCGGATATGGGCCGCGAAGTCATGCTGATCGCAGACGTGATCTCCCAGGCTGACGCCGGCCTTGATGCGGTCCATCCACTGGGCCGCACAGTAGCGCTCCATGCCGTAGGGCAGCGTCGGCGGGCTCTCGCCGGCTGGATCGTGTGTCACCCAATGCGCGCAGTTCGCGCAGCAGGCGACCAGTGTCTTGCTCGTGTTGCTCATGCAGTTATCTCCCTTACTTCGATGCCCGCTTCCTTGGCGCGCCGAACCATGTCGGCCGTGCCTCTTCCGCCCGGAAACGCGATCACAAGTCCCGGAGAATGCTCATCAAGCATGCGCTGATTGCGGATGGCTCCAGCTGCCTTGCCCCAGCGCGACCAGTCCGCCTTAACTTCGATGTGATAAACGTTCGGTGTTTCGCGCGCCCATTGGGCAGCCAATGCATCGGCGCCGCGCGCGCCGCCTTCGATAATCGTCAGGACGGTGCGCAGCATGCCGGCTGTGGCAGCGTATTCGTCCAGCACAGCTTTGACGCGCTCGCGATCCTGATAATCCCGTCCGCCACAGACCAGCACCCTCATTCCGCCGTCTCCAATTCCTTGAACATATCGATGGTGTTCGGGTCGTAGTGTTTGGGCATCTTCGGCCCCGGTGGCGGCAGGGCGGGCTTGGGGTTCTTCCAGCTGATGCGCTGGATCTGGGCCTTGCCCTTGTAGCCACGGCGCCAGCAGAACCATGCGTGCGTCACCTTGCTGGATGCCTCTGGGCCATCCCAGCCTTCCCGGTGCATCATGGGCAGACGCTCTCTGAACGGGTAGACGCGCCTTAAGCCGCCGCCGGGGTTCAGAATGCGGTCGCGGATCGGATCACGCTGGCCGCCCTCCAGGAAGTTCAGCCGCAGCAGCATGTAGACGTTCGGGCAATACTGCAGGGCGCGATCGACGAAGGCCGCGGCGTGGTCGTAGGGCGGGTTGGTGATGATGCCGTCAGGCTCGTGCTCCCAGAGCTTGCGCGCGTCGGTGCCGAAGAAGTCGTGCACGTAAGCAAGATCGCAGCCTCGATCGACGATATCGCTGGCGCGCACATCTCGACCGCTAGCGCGCAGCACCGTAACGATATTGCCCGCTCCGCACGCCGGCTCCCACAGCTTATGTGGCAACGCCTCGACGCCCATCAGCGCGTAGACGGCGACAGGATCGGTCGGATAGCTGTTCAGTCCACGCTCGGCCTTGGGAGCGCGGGCGTTGTCCATGATCTTGCCCTTAGCCATGAAGATCACTCTGTCCTAATGCAGGTTAAGGATTGTCCGAATCACTCGTGCAATATTGGCGGATGCGGAGCTGCTTCGTCCCCTCGTCTGTTCCGCATATTCGACGGCTTGGTCTCGCCTTCTCCCAAAGGCGCCCCCCCCAAGGCCAAGCCGTCGCCCCTCACTCCGAAGCAGCTTTGCGCAATGGCACGACGACTGGCGACTTCTTCGGACTGACATCGACCAGCGTGGCCCGCCAGCCAGCCGTCTGCTTGGCGATGATCGCGCCGTAGGGCACGACGCCCTGGAAATAGCCGCACCATGCGCCGATGTGGCTGTCGTGGCGACCGACGTAATGCAGCCCGCCCTCGGGATCGAAGACCCCGAACCATGCCGTGGGATTGTCACTCATCGACCGGCTCCCATTCGTCCGTAAAGCCCTCGTGATCCTGCTTGCCGATGAAGCCGTTGGCGTCCTTCGTGATCCACCATTCCGGCGGCACGTCCATGGCCATGGCTTCCTGGCTGTAGATCG
>LNFM01012536.1_pt1 | contig 11101 bp, 11 predicted proteins | sample 596031 | NCBI WGS metagenome assembly LNFM01 (sample SAMN04254537, study PRJNA301005) | activated carbon metagenome | isolation source: dual media filters at the Ann Arbor, Michigan drinking water treatment plant | place: USA: Ann Arbor | reverse complement strand
CGCTCGTCGCGCGGGGTTGCGTCGGCTTGCCGTCCCACAAGCGATCCATGTCGTACAACCTTCCCTAGCGCCCCCGCCGTAACAATGCATGAACTGACAGGCCTCCGTCATGTCAAATACAACCCGGTCACCTGCAAATTTTAGTGGCTTTCGGCACTTACCGGTGTCCGCTGCATCTTTGGTCTCGAAACGTCTCCGATATAGATGTATATTATATACATCTTAATTCCGGGTAAGAGCATGACGATTCCAGTCCGTTCCCTTCGCGGCGCGACCACCCACGAGACGGTCCGGCAGACCGGCATCGACGAACCGATGATCCGCCGGCTGGTGGACGCGTTCTATCACCGCGTCCGCGCCGATCCGGTTCTCGGCCCGATCTTCGACGAACGCGTCGCCGACTGGGACGAGCACCTCGCCACCATGCGGCGCTTCTGGTCGTCGGTGGTGCTGATGACCGGGGCGTATCACGGCGAGCCCATGAAACACCATGCGCCGCTGCCGGTAAGCGGCGCCCATTTCGACCGATGGCTGGCACTGTTCCGGCAAACCGCGGCCGATGTCTGCCCGCCGACCGCCGCCGCCCTGTTCATCGACCGGGCCGAACGCATCGCCCGGAGCCTGGAGATGGGCATCGCCGTCTCGCGCGGCCAGCTATTGCGCCGCGACGAGCGTCTTGACAGCGCGCCCGTCCGGTAGCAAATACCGGCGCCTCACCCGATCGAGGGATTTATGTCAGAGTCCGCAGCCATCCGCTGACCGCTTCGCCTGATGCGAGGCATGTCCACGCTCCCGCAGTCCGGGCCGGCGCGCGTTGCCGCCTGTCCGCCGCGGAGCGTCCGGCGACGATGTCTGCGAGACTCTTCCATGAACATTTCCAGGACCGAACAGCGCGTGCTGCACGTGCTGGCGCAAGGCGGCATCATCCGCCACGCGCGCGACGGCAAGGGCCATGTGACCGCCGTCGAATGCTTTACCAGGGACGGTTACCTGCTCACCGACTGCACTCTTCCGGTATTCCGGCGGCTCAAGGGCCGGCGGCTGATCGAATCCCGCGGCGGCGCGCCCTATCGCATCTCGCTGCAGGGCCGGCTTGCGGTGCGGTCGCAGCCGGACAACAGGTGACCCACCCTAGCGCAGGCTCTCGATCCGCGAACGATGCAGCGCGACGAACGACAGCGCCTCCGACGCATAGGATTTCAGCATCTTGTCGCCGCCGCCCTGCGCGTAATCCGCCAATAGCTTCACGCTGTAGTCATGCGACGCCTGCTGGATGGCCAGGAAGGCCGCGTCGAACTCTTCGGCCTTCACGGCCTTGAGCTGGTCGACCCGGGCGGTGTATTCGGCGTTCAGCTTGGTCTGCGCGTATTTCGGGGCGAACGCCGCCAGCCGGGAATTGGCCAGCGACTGGTCCTCGACGATCTCGCGGGCCAGCTTGCGCACGTCCGCGTCCATCGCCCGGTCGAGCGCCAGCTGCGCCACCTCGACATCGAACAGCCCGGCCAGGCTGGCGTCCCGCGCGAACGCGGCGGCGGCCTGCTCCTCGCCGGGCGTAACCGCCTGTGACACCGTCGCGACCTTCTCTCCGGCGCTGGCCCCGCCGTGTGCGAGAAGAACAGCGGCCATCGCCATGCATACGATGGAACGCATGAAATCCTCCTAATGTGATGCCGGCATGAACGCCGCGGCCCTGCCGCTTGTTCCCCGCCGTCTCGGCGCTTGCAATGGGTGCCGATTTAATTAACAATTGGATTAAATATTTCTCCATCCCGGAAGGAAATGCCATGTCCAATCCGTTCAACCGGCCCGCCTTCGGCTCGGCCCTGTTCTACAAGGATCCTTTCGCCGCCCTCGACTTCCTGGAACAGGCGTTCGGGTTCGAGCGCACCATGGTGATCACCGATGCCGACGGCAATCTGGGCCATGCCGAGATGAAGTTCGGCGACGGCTACATCATGATCGGCGGCGAGTGGACGGACTACGTGGCCAGTCCCGCCTCGACCGGTGGCCGCAACACCCAGTCCATCCATGTCCACCTCGACGGCGGCGTCGACGCCCACTGCGACCGTGCCGTCGCCGCCGGCGCCGTCGTCGTCCGCCCGCTGGAGGACCAGTTCTACGGCGACCGCACCTATTCGGCGCGCGACCCCGAAGGCCATGTCTGGAGCTTCGCCCAGAGCTTGCGCTACGTGTCGCGCGAGGAAGCCGAGCAGGCGAGCGGCCTGAACATCGAGGGCTGGGTTTGAGCGCCCAGGCTGCCCGGAACGCCTTGCCGCGAACCGCGCTCGACGACACGCTGGCCGCCCTCGCCGATCCGCACCGCCGCCGGGTCGTCGACCTGCTGCGTCATGGCCCGCGGCGCGCCGGCGAGCTGGCGGAAGCGGCCGGCCTCAGCGCCCCGGCCATGAGCCGCCACCTGCGCAGCTTGCGGGTCGCCGGCGTCATCGAGGAATCCCATCCGGCATTCGACGCGCGCGTGCGCATCTACCGGCTCAGGCCCGGCGCCATGGCCGGCATCAAGGAATGGCTGGACGAGACCGAGCGGTTCTGGACAGGCCAACTCGCGGCGTTCAAGGCCCACCTGGAGGGCGGCGGGTGACGTCCAGGGTGATGGTCTCGCTCCGCGTCGCCGCCACGCCGGAACGGGCGTTCGCGGTATTCACCCGGGACATTGGCCTGTGGTGGCGGCATGACGGCCTGTTCGCCTTCGACACGGGCCAGACGGGCGTCTTGCGCTTCGAGCCGGGTCCCGAAGGCCGGCTGATCGAGGTCTATGAGGACGGCGACGTCTTCGAGATCGGCCGCGTAACCGCCTGGGAGCCGGGCCGCCGCCTTGCCCTGTCCTGGCGCCAGGCCAGCTTCGCCCGTGGTCAGGAAACCCGCGTGGAAGTCCGTTTCGATCCGGTCGGCGCCGAAACCCGCGTCACCGTCGTGCACAGCGGCTGGGACGCCATTCCCCAGCCTCACGCCGCCCGCCACGGCTTTCCGCTCGGTCCGTTCCAGCAGCGCCAGGCCGAACATTGGCAGCGACTGCTGGCGTCCTTCCGGGAAGCGGCTACTCGGTGAGGCCGCCGCCCAGCGCCACATACAGCGTCACCAGGTTGTCGAGCTGGCTGCGGCGCGTCGCGACCAGCGACTGCTCGGCGTCGAACAGGTTGCGCTCTGCATCCAGCACCTCGAGGTAATTGGCAACGCCGTTGCGGTAGCGAAGCTGCGCCAGCTCGGCGCTGTTGCGCTGGGAAACCAGCGCCTGCTCCTGCGCCTCCACCTGGTCGGAGAAATACCGCCGCGCCGCCAGTGCGTCGGCCACTTCGCGGAACGCGGTCTGCACGGCCTTCTCATAGCTGGCGACGGCGATGTTCTTGCGCGCCCTGGCCACATCCAGATTGCCCTGGTTGCGGCCGAAATCGAAAATCGGCAAGGTCAACGACGCCGGGCCGAAGCCCCAGCTCAACCCATCCTGGCCGACGCCGTTCTTGAGCTCGATGGACTCGTAGCCGCCCGACCCGGTCAGCATGATCCTCGGGAAGAACGCCGCCCGCGCCGCGCCGATATTGGCATTGGCGCCGCGAAGCTGCTGTTCGGCCTGGAGGATATCGGGCCGGTTGAGCAGCAGGTCCGACGGCAAGCCGGCGCCGAGCCGATCGCTCATGCCCTGCGCCACCAGCGGCATCGGGTCGGGCAGCGGCCCGTCGATGGGGCCGCCTACCAGCACCTCGAGCTGGTTGCGCGTCGTCGCCCGCGCCCGCCTCAGGCTCGCAAGCTCGGTCTGAGCCTGGGTCAGCAGCGTCTCGGACTGCCGGTAGTCGAGCGCCGAGGTCACGCCCGCGTCCAGCCGGAGCCGGGCGATCTCCAGCCCCCGGTTGCGGCTGTCCACCGTAGCCTCGGCCAGCGCGATCCGCTCCTCGGCCTCGCGCAGCGCCAGATAGGCGCCAGCCACGTCGGCGATCAGGCCGATGCGGAACGCGCGCTCGGCCTGGACAGTGCCCAGGTAGCTGGCGCGCGCCGCGTTGCTCAGGCTGCGGACCCGGCCCCAGAAATCGATCTCGAAGCTGCTGATGCCGCCGCCGGCGCTGTAGCGTTCGATCGTTGTCGCCGCGCCGGCGCCGGCGGACGAGATCGAACCGCCATGGCTCCGCTGGGCCGAGGCCGTGGCGTCCACCGTCGGCAGCAGATCGGCGCGCCGGATCCGGAACTGGCCGCGGGCTTCTTCGACGCGGGCCACCGAAATCCGGAGGTCCCTGTTGTTGACCAGCGCGGCGTCGACCAGCCGCACCAGCCGCGGATCGGCGAAGAACTGCCGCCAGCCGATCGCCGTGGCCTCGAACTCGCCCGCTTCCGGCTCGCCTTCCGTCGGATAGGCCGGCGCGGTCGGCATCGGCGGCTGCTTGTAGGCGGGCGCCATGGTGCAGCCCGCCAGCAGCGCCGCGGACACCATCGCCACGGCGAGCCGGCTACTCATCGCCGGCCCCCCGCGGCGCGCCCGGCACGGACGGCCTCTTGCGCATCAGCCACTTCCTCGTCGCCAGGTAGAACAACGGCACGAAGAAGATGCCGAACACCGTCGCGGCGATCATGCCGCCGACGACGCCGGTGCCCACCGCGATCCGGCTCGCCGAGCCCGCGCCCGACGACAGCGCCAGCGGCAGCACGCCCAGGATGAACGCCATCGACGTCATGATGATCGGCCGCAGCCGCAGCCGCACGGCTTCCCGTATCGCCTCTATGGTGCCCTTGCCTTCGGCTTCCAGGTCCTTGGCGAATTCGACGATCAGGATGGCGTTCTTGGCTGCCAGGCCGATGATGGTGATCATGCCGACGTTGAAATAGATGTCGAGCGACAGGCCGCGCGCCCAGGTCAGCGCCAGCGCGCCCAACACGCCCAGCGGCACGATCAGCAGCACCGCCACCGGGATCGCCCAGCTCTCGTACAGCGCCGCAAGGACCATGAACACGATCAGCAGCGACAGCAGAAGGAGCGCGCCGACCTGCCCGCGCGATTGCTGCTCTTCATAGGACAGGCCCGTCCACTCGAAACCATAGCCGTCCGGCAGTCGATCGGTCAGCCGCGCCATCTCCTCCATGGCCTCGCCTGTCGAGTATCCGGGCGCCGGCGTGCCGGAGATGTTCATCGACGGATAGCCATTGTAGCGTTTGAGTTGCGGCGGGCCGGCCGTCCATTCGGCCGTCGTGAACGCCGAGAACGGCACCATCAGGTTCTGGTCGTTGCGCACCCTGAGCGAGAGGATGTCCTGGGGCGTCATCCGCGCGGCCGCGTCGGCCTGCAGCAGAACACGCAAGACCCTGCCCTGATAGTTGAAGTCGTTGGCATAGGCCGAGCCGAAGGCGATCGACAAGGTCTGATTGATGTCGTTGATCTGTAGCCCCAGCGCCCGCGCCTTCACCCGGTCGATCAGCACCTTCACCTGCGGTGCATCCTCCATGCCTTCAGGACGCACGCCGGCCAGCACCTTGCTTTGCATGGCCATGCCCAGCATCTGGTTGCGCGCCGCCAGCAACCCTTCATAGGAACCGCCGGCCTTGTCCTGCAGCCGATAGCTGAAGCCGCTGGCATTGCCCAGTTCCGGAATCGGTGGCGGGTTGAAGATGAAAACCTGGGCGCCCTTGACCTGCTGCAGCCCCATCATGAGGCGCATCGCCAGAACGCTTGCCTTGTTGTTTCCATCGGTGCGCTCGTCCCAGGGATGCAACGTGATGAACATCATTGCCGCGTTCTGGCCGTTGCCGAAGAAGCTGAAGCCCCGGATGGCGGCCACGGTCTTCACCTCGGGCTGCGCGAGGATAATCGCCTGCGCCGCGGTGACCGCCTCGTCGAGCCGCTCGAAGGTGGCGCCCGGCGGTGCCTGAACAACGCCGATCACGAAGCCCTGGTCTTCTTCGGGCAGGAAACTTGACGGCATGTTCACGAACGCCACGGCCATCAATGCGAACAGCAGGACGAATACACCCAACCATCGCAGCGGCCGGCCGAGCATCCCGCCGACCGCGCCCTCATAGCGTTCCGTGCCGCGCTCGAACACCCGGTTGAAGCGGCTGAAGAAGGGGCCCAGCATCCCCTTGCGGCGATCCCCCTCCTTGTGCGGCTTCAGCAGGGTCGCGCATAGCGCCGGCGTCAAGGTGAGCGCCATCAGCGCCGAGAACGCCATGGAGACCGCGAGCGTCACCGAAAACTGCCGGTAGATACCGCCCGTGGATCCGGGGAAGAACGCCATGGGTATGAACACCGCCACCAGCACCAGCGTAATGCCGACCAGCGCGCCGGTGATCTGGCTCATGGCCTTGATGGTCGCATCCCTGGGCGACAGCTTTTCCTCGCGCATCAACCGCTCGACGTTCTCGATCACCACGATGGCGTCGTCGACCAGGATGCCGATGGCCAGCACCATGGCGAACAGGGTCAGCACGTTGATCGAGAAGCCGAACGTCGCCAGGCCCAGGCATGCACCCGCCAACGCCACCGGCACCACGATGGTCGGAATGAGCGTGGCGCGCAGGTTCTGCAGGAACAGGTACATCACCAGGAATACCAGGACGACGGCCTCGACCAGCGTCTTGGCGACCTCTTCGATCGATATCTGGATGAACGGCGAGGTGTCGTAGGGAACGCTCCAGGTCATGTCGCCCGGAAAGTCCTTGGCCAGCTCGGCCATGCGCGCCTTCACCGCGTTCGCGGTCGCCAGTGCATTGGCGCCGGTCTGCAGCTGCACCGCCATGCCGCCCATTTCCCGCCCGTTCAGCGTCGCGCGATTGCCGTAGGTCTGCGCTCCCAACTCCACCCGCGCCACGTCGCGCAGCTTGATGGTCGAGCCGTCCGGGTTGGCGCGCAGGATAATGGCGCCGAACTGCTCCGGGTTGGTGAACCGGTTCTGCGTGATCACGACGGCATTGAGCTGCGTTCCCGGTACGGTCGGCTGGTCGCCGATCTGGCCGCCCGCGGTCTGGCTGTTCTGCTCGCGCACGGCGGCCAGCGCCTCGGCGGCCGATATGCCGTAGCCGGTGAGCTTCTGGGTATCGAGCCAGATACGCATGGCATAGGGCGAACCGAACAGCATGATGTCGCCCACGCCGGGCACCCGCTTCAACTCGTCGATGAGCCGGTTCGACGCATAGTTGCTGAGGGCCAGCTGGGTCATGCTGTTGCTGGGCGAGGTCAGCGCGATCATCATCAAGAAGCCGGAGTTGGCCTGGTTGACCTGCACACCCTGCTGGCGAACTTCCGCGGGCAGACGCGGCTCCACCCGGCTCAGGCGATTCTGCAGCTCCATCTGCGCCACATCGATGTCCGTGCCTGACCGGAACGTCACCGTGATCGAGGCCGAGCCATCCGACTGGCTGGTCGAGGACATGTAGAGGAATCCTCCGACACCGTTCAGTTCCTGCTCGATCACCGAGGTGACGTTCTTCTCCAGGGTCGAGGCGTCGGCGCCGGGGTAGAATGTCGAGATCGTCAGCGATGGCGGCGCGATCGAGGGGTACTGCTCGGTCGGCAGATCGCGCAGCGCCAGCGCGCCGCCCAGCATGATGGTGAAGGCGATGACCCAAGCGAAGATCGGCCGGTCGATGAAAAAGCGGGGCATGCCGGTTTCTGTTCCCTACCGCGCGGTCAGTTCGGCTTCTTGGCCGCGGGCACCGGGGGAATCCCCGCTTCGCCCTCGACCCGGACCGGCGCGCCAACGCGGGCATGCTGGAGTCCGTCGGTGACCACCCGGTCGCCCGGGTTCAGGCCGGACTGGATCACCCACAGTGTCCCATGCAGTACGCCCAGTCTCACTGGCTTGCTCTCCAGCAGATTGTTCTTGCCGACCACGAGAACGGTCGCGCCTTCCGGCTTGAGCTGCACCGCCCGTTGCGGCACCACGATGCCGTTGGAGATGGAGCTGCCCTCCACACGGGCGCGCACGAACTGGCCGGGCAGCAGCAGCCGGCCAGGATTGTCGAACTGGGCGCGGACCGAGATGGAGCCCGTCGAGGAATCCACCGCCATGTCGAGAAAGTTGAGATGCCCTTCCTTCTCGTAGACGCTGCCGTCCTCCAGGGTGAGAATCACCCGCACCCGATCGAGCGGGACGGACTTGACCTTGCCCTCCTCGATGTCGCGGCGCAGCCGCAGCAGCTCGGCGCTTGACTGGGTGACGTTCACATAGATCGGATCGAGCTGCTCGATGGTGGTGAGCAGCGTTCCCTCCGCCCCCTTCACCAGCGCGCCCTCGGTCACCTGCGCCCGTCCGGCGCGGCCCGATAGCGGCGCGGTCACGGTGGTGTAGTCCAGGTCTAGCGCCGCGCGCTCCACCTGCGCCTGCGCCGAGATCACATCCGCGTCCGCCTGCGCCGACGCGGCAACGGCGGCGTCGAATTCCTGCTTGCTGATGGCTTCCCTGCTGACCAGCGGCTGATATCGGTCGACCACCTGTTTGGTGTTGCGGGCCGACGCCTGCGCGCGGCTGAGCGCGCCCACCGCCTGGTCGTAGGCCGCCTGCTTCTCACGCGGGTCGATGCGGAACAGCGGCGCATCCACCTTGACGTCAGTGCCTTCCTGATACAGCCGGCGCTCGATGATGCCGTCGACGCGCGCCCGCACCTCGGCCGTGCGGACCGCCTGGACGCGGCCGGGCAACTCGACCACGCGGGGAATCTCCACCGGCTTGACCGTGTAGACCTTTACCTCGGGCGGCGGCGGCGCCTTGGGACCGCCGTCGCCGCAGGCGGCGAGCGCCAGGGCATAGAAGGCCATCATGGGCGCGACGCGGCATTTGACTGCCTGCTTGAACACGCAACTCTCCCGCAACAATGAACGCCGAAGACGCCGGGCCACCCGTAAATTAGTCGGGCGGCGGCGTGCATGTCTCCGATTTTTGTTTGAACGACGAAACGAACCAATTGTTTCCTCGCATGTGTAATATGGGTTACACTTGGTGTCAATCCATCTCCGCCAGACCGTTTGCGACGGGACAGCCATGACGAAACGCGAGGGCTTAACCGCCAATGACCCCCGCCGCGAACGGCGGCGCGACGCCATGCTCGACGCCGCCCGCGCCCTATTCCTCGAACAGGGATACGATGCGGTGAGCCTATCGGATGTGGTCGCCCGCTCCGGCGGCTCGCTCAGCACGCTTTACGGGCTGTTCGGCAACAAGCGCGGCCTGCTGAAGGAGGTCATGCAATCCCAGTTCGAGCGCGACATGCGCGCGCTCGACGGCATCATCGGCCGGGACAACTCGCCCGCGGAGACTCTGCTCGACATCGCCCTCGGCTCCCAGGAATACCTGGCTGCCCCGGACATGGTTCGGTTCATGCGGTTCGTCATCGGGGAGAGTCTCAGGTCTCCCGAGTTCGGCCAGAAGTTCTTCGAGAACGTCCACATGCGCTTCCTCGACCGCTACGTGGCCCTGTTCGCCCGCTGGCATGGAGAAGGCCTGCTGAGGATCCCCGACGCCGGCCTCGCCGCCCGCCAGTTCATCAGCCTCGTCCTGCATGACCTGCATGTGCGCGCCATCTACACCGGCGGCGACGCCGCCGCCGTCAGCCGCCACGAAGCCGAGCAGGCCGTGGCGCTGTTCCTCGCCTATTACCGGCGCTGAACGCGAAATGGTCGGCTGTAGCTCTACTTGGCCATGTACTTGTCGAGCGTGTCGTGAAACGCGCGGATGCGGGACTCCTGGTAGATCGACAGCGTCTCGGCGCCCTTGGCGCTGGCCAGCATGCCTTCGTGCTGGGCGCGCAGATTGCCGGTGTCCTGGTCGAACGTGATCTGCGACAGCGGGAACGCCGCAAGCTCCTTCACGTCCACATACGGCATCGCTTCCGGGATCTTCACCATCTGCGCCGGATCGGGCCGTGGCTGGCCCTTCGGCACCGGCCGCATCATCAGCACCTCGAAGGTGCAGCGGTTCGGGTCGTGCTTGATCGGCTTCACCCGGTGGATCGAGCGCAGCGCCATGCCGGTGTAGAGGAAGATGTTCGGGAACAAATTGTACTTGATGGAGTCGATCATCTCGGCATCGCTGAAGCTCGAGGTGTCCATGCCGAAGCCGTCCGCCATCGCCTTGCGCACCTGTTTGGCCATGGCGTTGCGCGCCGACTGGCCTTCCTGCAGCGTCACCGACTTGCCGTCCGGCGAACGGCCGCCCAGCAGCACCCGGTCGATGCGCTCCTGCTCGCTGATCGTCTTCTTCGCCGCCGGGCTGGGTACCGCCAGCGCGCATAGGTCGCGGGTCACATGGTCATCGAACACGTCGTGCTGCATGTTCCAGTCGCCGACCACCTGGGTCAGTTCCGGATGGACCAGCGGCGTGTGATAGGCCTCCATGAAGGCCTCCTGCGCCGTCTTCCAGTTGCAGTACAGCTCCTTCTCCAGGTGCATGAACAGATACCAGTCGGTCCACGGCCAGTCCCTGAAGTGCTCCGGCAGCACGCCGAGATATTCGAGCAGCGGCGGCGCATCCTTGTCCATGTTGATGAACACGAGGCCGTTCCACACATCCACCTGCACTTCCGGCAGCCGGTTCTTCCCGTAGTCCAGGTGCGGGAATTCCCACGCGCACGGCACCTCGTTCAGCGTGCCGTCCAGGTTCCAGGTCCAGCCGTGATAGGGGCACTGGATGGTGGCGGACCAGCCGCTGCTTTCCGACGGCTTCAGCTTGGTGCCGCGGTGCAGGCAGGAATTGTGATAGGCCTTCAGCGCGCCGTCGTCCGCGCGGACCACGACGATGGAATGATGGCCGATGTCGTAGACCAGGTAATCGCCCGGCTCGGCGACCTGGTCCTCGCGGCAGACATACTGCCAGACCTTCTCCCAGACCTTCTTCATTTCCAGGTTGGCGAAGTCCTGGCTGATGTACTTGTTGAACGGGATATCGTCGCGGCTCTGCGGCGGATTGGACTGGGCGACGAGCACGTCTTTGATGATGCCGCCGTCCGAGCGCATGATTTCCTGGAAGGTGGGCGCCCCCGGGCAACGCGGGATTTCAGTTTTCACCTGGACGTTCATGCACCCATCTCCCCATGGCTGAAAGCGTGCGGGCCGGACGCACCGACTCCCGGGCATGTCCGAAGGTAGCACCGCGTCGTGCCGGCGACAAGC
>LNFM01001798.1_pt1 | contig 11101 bp, 12 predicted proteins | sample 596031 | NCBI WGS metagenome assembly LNFM01 (sample SAMN04254537, study PRJNA301005) | activated carbon metagenome | isolation source: dual media filters at the Ann Arbor, Michigan drinking water treatment plant | place: USA: Ann Arbor | reverse complement strand
GCAACCGATAGAAGCGATATTAGTTGCATCTGTAACCATCGTGTCCTGGGGAGGAACTTGGATGAACTTGGCAGATTATGGATTGAGTATTGAACGCGGCTTCCTGGCGGGTTTCGACCCCGCCGCCGTCATCCTGCCCGCCGAACTGCAGCCCGCCCGAGAGATGGCCCTGCGCCTGCCGGAGCTGATCCCGACGGGCCACCTGCGCAGCTTCCTCGAGACGCTCCCGAAGCTGGACCTCACGGCTTTCTGCGCGAGCGCCAGTGACGCCGAACTGCGCATCGCGATGCTGCATTACAGCTTCATGGTGCAGGCCTATGTCTGGGGCGAGCCGGACGCGCCGAAAGCGCTGCCGGCCTGTCTCGCGGTGCCGATCTGGCAGATCGGGCAGGCCATCGGCCAGCCGCCCCTCCTCCCCTATTCCAGCTACACCCTCGAGAACTGGACCCGGTTTGACGGGAAGGGGCCAATCGACCTCTCGAACATTCACACGCTGCAGCACTTCGAAGGCGGCATGGACGAAGCCTGGTTCATCCTCGTGCACGTCGCCATCGAGGCGCGCGCCGGCGAGATGCTGCACGAGGCGGCGAAGCTTGTTGGCGCAGCGAAAGACGAAATCGCGGCCGAAATCGAGCGCGCGCTCGGCGTCATGAGCGCGGTGTGGGACGACGTCAATGCGATCTTCGACCGGATGCCGGAGCGCTGCGATCCGTATGTCTACTTCCACCGCGTGCGGCCGTGGATCCATGGCTGGAAAGACAATCCGGCTCTGGGCGAAGGCCTCGTGTACGAAGGCGTCGCCGAGACCGGCGGCAAGCCGCAGGCCTTCCGGGGGCAGACGGGTTCACAATCCTCGATCGTGCCCGCCATGGACGCGCTGCTCGGCATCGGCCATGCGGGCGACCCACTCCGCTCGTTTCTGGATGAGCTGCACGCCTACAGGCCGCCGCAGCACCGCCGCTACATTGACGATCTGCGCGCGCAGAGCGTGCTTCGAAGCGTCGTGCAAAAGCTAGGCAATCCAGTGATTCGCGAGCTGTACAACGACAACATCCGCAAGCTCGCGCGCTTTCGTACGCGCCACCTTGAGTATGCGGCGACCTACATCAACCGGCAGGCCTCAACCGCGGCCGGCAACGACCCCGACGTCGGCACAGGCGGCACGCCGTTCATGCGCTACCTGAAGAAGCACCGCGACGAGGCGGAGGCGCATCTGCTCTGAAAATCCGTCCAGAAACTGTCCACACGACTAGTGGACTAGTCCACGCAAAGCGTGTGCGCGATCTTGCCGTTTTCGACGACCGTATTGCAGCCAAAACGCGCGTCCGTGACCTGGCAAGTCCCCGTTACCGCGGCGCCGGGCGGAAGCTCGACGGCGCCTTCGTAGCGGCACTCGCCCACGCAGTCCGCGTCTCCGGAACAGGCCTTGCCGGCGTCCGCAAAGGGTTGCACGCAGTTTTCCCATCGCAGCTTGCCGCTGGGCTGGATCGAACCGCCGGCAGCTTCGCAGGCCGCTCGCTCAGCAGGTGTCGCCTTGGAGGCGGTGAAGACAATGCGTTCATAGGCTGGCGGCGCAGTGTCCGTTAACGTGCTCTCCCCCTTCCCTGCCGAATGAAACAGTGAGCAGGCGGGCAGGGCGAGCAGGGCCAGGCAGAACAGGGCGGTCTTCATCCGGGAAACCTGGCAAAAGCCGGAACACCTTCCGGCATCAGATGGAAAGGATGCGCGTCCGCCGTCTGGAAAATCATCTGTGGTCCGCCGAACAGTTTGGGATCATCCAGCGAGCCGACTTTCAGGATCACGGCAATCGGCAAGGCCGGCGATTTCGTCAGGATTGGTGTCCCGCACTCGGCGCAGAACTGGCGTGTGGCGGCGCCTTTCAGATCAGGCTTGGTGTAGGATTTCGGCTCACCCTTGGTGAAGTGAAATCCGGCAACTGGCATCGCCATAAAGTCATTACCTTCGCCGCCGGTGAAATACTGGCATTCGCGGCAATGGCACCGCGCCTTCATGATCGGGTCGCCATCGGCCTCGTACCGGACCGCGCCGCAGTAACAACCGCCTGTAAACTTCACGAGATATCTCCCTTCGCCGGTTGTCTGCCTTTGAACCCTTTGGCGACCACGTAGATTTCGGGACTGCCCGAGCGGCTCGCTGGCGGCTTGATGTGTTTCACAGTCTTGAAGTGAGTCTTGAGCGTCACAAGCAACTCCTGCGTCGTGCCGCCCTGAAAAACCTTGGAACAGAATGTACCGCCGGGCGCGAGATGCGCGATGGCAAAATCAACCGCAAGTTCGACCAGCGTGACCGTGCGCAGGTGATCGGTCTGCTTGTGACCGGTAGTATTTGCCGCCATGTCGGACAGGACAAGATCCGGCGGGCCACTCAGCGCCGCGAGAACCTTCGCGACATCCCCTGGCTCGTTCACGTCGCCTTCGAAGATGGTCGCGCCGTCAATCGTCTGAACGGGCAGAAGATCGATGCCGACCACTTCTGCTGCGCCTTTCAGCAAGGCGACCTGAATCCAGCCGCCGGGCGCGCAGCCGAGATCAATGACGCGCTGGCCGCGTTTCAGGATGTGGGTTTCCTCGTCGATTTCGAGCAGCTTGTAGGCCGCACGCGACCGGTAGCCGGCGTCCATCGCCTTGCGGACATACGGGTCCTGCAACTGCCGCTCGATCCACTTCTTTGAGCTCTCGGACTTGGCGTTGCGCGCAATGACCTTGCGCTCGGTGACGCTGCGGCCTGATCCGGTCTTTTCAGTCGTCGGCTTTTTCCAGCGCCGCTTCTCTTCATCCGACATGGCCGTCTCCAACAGGGGCTGGCCGGGCGCCTGGCCGTTTCGGGCGGCGGCGCCTTTGAGGCCGCTGACCGTGCATCATCGACAATAGGATGCCTTCGCGCAGTCCGCGATCCGCGACGCGCAGTTTGTGGGCATCGAACACTTCCCAGACCGCCTCCATGATGGCGCAGCCCGCCAGCATCAGGGGCGCACGTTCTTCGCCAATTGTCGGAAGCTTGGCGCGCCCTGCGACGCCAAGATGGCGCAACTGATCCATTGTGGCGCGGCCCTCGTCGCGCGACAGCCAGCTGCCATCCACCTTGTCCCGGCGGTACCGGTCGAGCTTCAGGTGGACGCCCGCCAGGCAGGTCACGGTACCGGATGTGCCGATCAGGTAGCCGTCATCCTCGGCGAGCCGCCGGGCAACGCGTTCGATGGCCGGCCAGCCTTTGACCGCTGTCCGCGCCCGGTCCAGCATCAGCGGCCAGGCGGCCGCTTCGTCGCTCAGGTCGACGGATTCAGACAGGGTGACGACCCCGACCTTCAGGCTTGTCCAATCGAGGATCGGCGCATCCTTCAGGATACCAGCGAGACCGCCAGTCTGGATTGCGCTGGCGTTCACGTGCGAGAGTTCGGTTGAGCCGCCACCGACATCGACGACCAGCACGGATTTGACCTCCGGAACGATCAGGTCATAGCAGCCGATCGTGGCGAGCCGGGCCTCTTCCTTGGCGCCGATCACCTTGAACGTCAGCCCGGTTTCGTCCTGCACCCGGCGGATGAAATCCGCGCCATTGGCCGCCTTGCGGCAAGCCTCCGTGGCGATGCAGCGGACCCGGCCCACGCCGTGCTGTTTGAGCTTGTTGCGGATGGCGTGCAGCGCGCTCATGGCACGCTCCACCGCGGCATCCGACAGACGGCCGGAATCGTGCAGGCCTTCGCCCAGGCGGGCGATCTGGGAGTAGGAATCAACCACGCGGAACGACTGGCCGCGGGGCTCCGCAACCAGCAGCCGGCAGTTGTTCGTGCCAAGGTCCACCGCTGCGTAGAGCGGCTTTCCCCGTTGGGAACTGGGCGGGCCGCGCCTGCGACCGCCAGTTCCGTCTTTTTTGTCAGCCATGGTGTGGCCCGAAACCCAAACTTGAGGCATGCTCTACCATAGGAGCTGAAAATGACCAGTAGACGTGGACCTGCAGGCTGGTTGCGTGCCTGGTTCGGGGGCCGGAAGCCGCCTAAGCGCGAGCCTTTCGTGCTGACCGACAAGGTCGACGAACGGTATCATTACGGCTCGATTTCCAAGCATATCGCCAAATTCCAGATCGGGCAGGTCGTCCGGCATAGGGTTTTTGCATTCCGGGGCGTCATTTTTGACGTTGATCCGCAGTTCGCGAACACCGACGAATGGTACGAATCCATCCCCGAGGAAGTCCGGCCGAACAAGGACCAGCCCTTTTACCACCTGTTCGCCGAGAACGAGCGCACGCATTACATTGCCTACGTGTCGGAACAGAACCTGCTGCCGGATGATTCAGACATGCCGCTGAGCCACCCGGACATTCCGGAATGGTTCGACCTGACCGGCCGGGGCACTTACGAGCTCAAGAAACACTCTACGAACTGAAGCGCGGGGCAGGGCCCCTGCCCTAGTTAATGTCCTGCGGCGGCGCCTCATTACCTGACAGGATCGCCGCCACTTCGTCCCAATGGGCCAATGCTTCAATATCCCCCAGCGCCGCCACTTCGGCCGCCCGCAGCGTGGCGATCACGACAGCATCTTCGCCGTACTGGCGCAGCAGGTCGGCTGCAATCTGCGCCGCCTGGCTCATGCGCCGCCCCTTGAGCGCGCGATGATCGACGTGGTGGATTGGCCCGGCACCAGGGGTACGACGAACACTTCGCCGCCGCGCGCTTCGACCAGGTCGGCACCGACGATCGTGTCGCGCGTGTAGTCGCCGCCTTTGACGAGCACATCGGGCTTAAGGGCGGTGATGAGGTTCAGGGGCGTGTCTTCCTCGAAGATCACCACGCCATCGACGGCGGCGAGACCGCACAGGACCTGAGCGCGCGACTGTTCGGAATTGACGGGCCGCTCGGCTCCCTTCAGGCGCTTCACCGAGGCGTCCGAGTTGAGGCCGACCACAAGACGGTCGCAGCGGCTGCGGGATTCTTCGAGCACGCGGACATGGCCGGGATGCAGAATGTCGAACACACCGTTGGTGAATCCGATACGCAGCCCCCCTTCCCTCCAGCGCTCGATCTGGCCGACCATGGCATCGGCTGTCAGGGTGCCCGCTTTCTGAGCGCCGCCCGAGAGCTGGATCGCGTCGAGCAGCTCGGACGCTGAAACGGTCGCCGTGCCGGATTTTCCGACGGCGATGCCGGAGGCAAGGATCGCGACGTTGACCGCTTCTTCCAGGGTCGCGCCGGCGACAACCGCAGCGCCGAGGGCGGCAAGGCTCGTGTCGCCGGCCCCGGACACATCGAAGACTTCGCGCGCCTTGCCGGTGACGTGGCCGCATGCGGAGCCCGCCTCGATATAGGACATGCCTTGCGCCGCGCGCGTCACAACAATGGCTTTTGCGGGAAGCCGGCGCTGCGCGGTATCCAATGCCATCTCGACGTCCGAAGTCGTTGCCGTCGGCAATTCCATTGCCGCGCCGAGTTCGCCAGCATTTGGTTTGAGGATATCGACCGCGCCATAGCGCGAGAAATCCTTGCCCTTGGGATCCGCGATCACCGGTACAGAGTGGCGCGCCGCAGCCGAGAGGATCGCCGACAGGATCGCGTCCGTCAGCAGGCCTTTGGCATAGTCCGAGACCAGCACGGCCGAAACGGTGGGCACCAGGTCTTCGATCGCGCCGATGATCGACTGCTCGCCAGAAGCGCTGGGCGCACCAACTTCCTCGGCGTCGAGACGCAGCAGTTGCTGGCCGCCGGCGACGAGGCGGGTCTTGAGCGTCGTCGGGCGCTCCTTGAGCGGCACGAGACGCGCCGAGATGCCGGGGGAATGTTCCAGCAGTTCGTTGAGCTCGATGCCGGCCTCGTCGGTACCGACAGCTCCGATGATGATGGCCTGCAGGCCGAGGGATGCGAGGTTGCGGGCGACGTTGGCCGCGCCGCCGGGCATGCTGGCGGTGCGGGTCTGGCGCAGCACAGGGACGGGTGCTTCGGGTGAAATGCGGTTGACGACGCCGTACACAAAGCGGTCGAGCATGACATCGCCGACGCACAGCACACGCCGGCCCCGCGCTTTGTCCATGATCTGGCGAAGGCGGGCAGGCTGCATCCGGCGCTTTCTTTAGGCTTTGGGGCGGTATAGCGGCGGTAGGTGCGGGTTGAAAGTCCGGGCTGCAGGATGGATTGATCCAACGAGCAGGTCGGGGCGTATCTGTACATAGCAGACTTCAGGATTTGGCCGAGTTTCATGTCAGTTTTGCCGCCCGTGATTGTCTGGTTTCGTGAGGACCTCCGCTTAACCGACAATCCGGCTCTAGCGGCTGCGGTAGAAACGGGCGCGCCGATCGTCTGCCTCTACATCCGGGAGACCGGCATCCCGGGTGCGCGGGCGCCCGGCGGTGCTTCTAGGTGGTGGCTCAACCAGAGCCTGATGGCCCTGGCGGCCTCGCTGGAAGGGCTCGGCGGGCGGCTGGTTCTGAAAACCGGCGACGCCCTGAAGGTGCTGAATGCGCTGGCCGCCGAGACGGGTGCGAAGTCTGTTTTCTGGACACGCCGGTACGGCGAGGCGGAGAAATCCGCAGATGCAGCGGTCAAGGCGGCCCTGAAAGAGACCGGCATCAACGTTCAGAGCTTCAACGGGCGCCTGCTGATGGAACCCTGGGCGCTGAAAACGGGCTCCGGCGGCTACTACCGCGTGTTCACCCCGTTCTGGCGCGCCATGCAGGCGGCGTATGTCGCCCCTGCTGCGTTGCCGGCGCCAAAACGGTTGGGAAACACTGCGGCCGCCAGTGAGGACCTTGCCGACTGGGATCTGCATCCGCGAGGGCCAGACTGGTCCGCAGGCTTGGCCGACGCCTGGACGCCGGGCGAAGCCGGCGCGCTGGCGAGACTTGCGGCATTCCTCGACGGCCCGGTCAATGGCTATGCCGAGACGCGCAACCGGCCAGACCTGGACGAGTCCACCTCGCGGCTGTCGCCGCATTTGCGATTCGGAGAAATTGGCCCCGCGCAAATCTGGCGGGCCGTGAAAGGGGGTGTCGAAGCCCGCCGCATCGATGAGCGTGCCGCGCTGGTTTTCCTGTCCGAAATTGCGTGGCGCGAGTTCTCCCACGTGCTGCTCCACTTCAATCCGGAGCTCGCCCGCAAGAACTACAACTCAAATTTCGACCGGATGCCTTGGCTGTCAAATGCGGCAGCGCTTGGCTTCTGGCAAGCCGGGCAGACGGGCTATCCGGTCGTCGACGCCGGCATGCGCCAGCTTTGGCAGACCGGATGGATGCACAACCGTGTACGGATGATCGCCGCGTCCTTCCTGACAAAGCATCTGCTTCTGCCGTGGCAGGCGGGCGAAACCTGGTTCTGGGATACGCTGGTGGACGCCGATCCAGCGATCAATGCTGCCAGCTGGCAATGGACGGCTGGAAGCGGCGCAGATGCGGCGCCGTATTTCCGCGTGTTCAATCCGATCACCCAGGGCAGCAAGTTTGACGAGACCGGCGCTTATGTCCGGCGCTGGTGCCCCGAACTTGCGCGGGTGCCAGACAAGTTCCTGCATGCGCCCTTCGAAGCGCCTGAGGGCATTCTAAAGACGGCCGGTGTGGTCCTCGGAAAAACCTATCCGAAACCAATCGTCGAACACAGCGCGGCGCGGCAGCGGGCCCTCGACGCTTACAAACAGACAAAAGAGGAGCAGGGGGCGGCATGAAGAAAATTTCGGTCATCGGATCTGGAATATCAGGTCTCGGCGCAGCGTGGGCGCTGCGGGACACGGCTGACGTCACCGTTTTCGAAAAGGATGACCGTCTCGGCGGGCACGCCTGCACACACACGTTCGACTATGATGGCGTCTCGGTGAACGTCGATCTCGGGTTCATCGTCTACAACGGGCTCAACTATCCGAACCTGATCGGCTTCTTCGACGCTCTGGGTGTAGAGACTGAAGCCTCCGACATGAGTTTCTCGGTTTCCGATCCAAAGGGCTGGACCTGGGCTTCGACCCTGGGCGGCATCTTCGCGCAGAAGCGAAACTTCCTGAACCCGCGCTTCCACCGGTTCTGGCAGACGATCCTCAAGTTCAACGACATTGCGCGAACGGACCTTGCCTCTGGCGCGATCAATGACACGACGCTCGGCGCCTGGCTTGAGCGGCATGGCTTCGACGAGGACTTTCGCCAGAACTACATCCTCCCTATGGGCGCCGCTATCTGGTCCACGCCGGAAGACCGGATGCTCGACTACCCGGCCCTCAGCTTCTTCCAGTTCTTCGACAATCACCGCCTGATGCACAAGGAACGCCCTAAGTGGCGTACCGTCTCAGGCGGCAGCAAGAATTATGTTAGCCGGGCAGCGGAGGCGCTTGGCGCCCGCGTGCGTCCGAACGCCGGCGTGGCCAAAGTGCACTCGTTCGGTGACAAGGTTGCCGTGGTGCTGACTTCCGGCGCTACGGAACTGTTTGATGAAGTGATCCTAGCCTGTCACTCCGACGAAGCGCTCCGGCTCGTCGAGCGAGATTTCGAAGATCAGGCGTTTTTCTTGCGCTCGGTGAAGTATCGTCCGAACACGATCTATCTGCACCGCGATCCCGCGCTGATGCCGGGCCGCAAGGCGGCATGGGCCAGCTGGAACGTGCTCAAGCAGGGCAGCGGGGACATCTGCCTGACCTACTGGATGAACAAGCTGCAGAACATTGTTCTGGAGAAGCCGGTCTTCATCACGCTCAATCCTGAAGCGCCCCCCTCCCCAGCCCTGACTTTCCACACCTACTCCTTCGACCATCCGCAGTTCGATGCGGCGGCGGAAGCCGCTGTGCGGTCCATCAAGCGGCTGCAGGGACAGGACGGGTTGTGGTTCGCCGGCGCGTGGATGGGCCGCGGTTTCCATGAAGACGGCCTGAAGTCGGGACTCTCTCCGGCGTTGTCCCTCGGCGGAAAGGTTCCTTGGGACGCGAAAGGCGTGGACATTATCTCGGCGCGGCGCAACACTTCGGAACCAGAAGCGAAGGCCGAGGTTTCAGCGTGATTTCACCGCCCCTGAGGCTGTGGTCAGGGCAAACGCTGCATAAGAGGTTTGTCCCGTTCGAACGGGGATTCCGTTATCAGCTTGCACTGATCGACATCGATATCGACCGGCTTGCAGAGGCTGGCCGGATGTCCCGCCTGTTTACGGTAAACAAGCCGGGGCTGTTCTCTTTCCATGAAGCAGATCACGGCGGCGACCAGAGAACCGGTACCCTCCGGGCGTGGGCGGAGGACCTGTTCGCGACGGCCGGCGTTGTGCTCAAGACTGGCAAGGTGCGCCTGGTCACGTTCCCACGGCATTTCTTCTACAAGTTCGCGCCGCTGTCGCTGTGGTATGGCTATGGCGCCGAAGGCGATCTACGCGGCATCATCTATGAAGTGCGGAACACGTTTGGCGAGCGGCATTGCTATGTAGCTGCTGTCGAAGGCGCACGATCCGTCCACACCTCCGACAAGAATTTTCACGTCTCTCCTTTTTTTGATGTGAGCGGCCATTACCGGTTTACCCTGCGTGAGCCGGGGGAAACGCTCGATGTCGTGGTTGAAAACATCAAAGATGGTGAGCGCACACATCTGGCGAACATCAAGGCACGTAAGCTTGAGGCAACAACGGCCAATCTCATGACGCTCGCCCTGAAGAATCCCCTGTCCACGATCGGTGTGACCTTCGCCATCCACTGGCAGGCGCTTCTGATCTGGATGCGCGGTGCGAAGTATCATTCCCGGCCGGCACTACCAGGCCGCGAGACGACCCTTGCGGCAGAGCCGCTTCCTCTAACGACCATCAAACCGGATAGCTCAGTATGACCACGCCTGTTATCGCCACGCCGCAGACCGTCCGGCAACTGAAGGGTGTGCCGGCCAGCCTCAAGCTGGCCGCGATGGTCTTGTTCCGTACAAAGAATGGTACGCTGACTTTCGTGCTCCCCAACGGCATGCACCTGAAGTTCCAGAACGAAGGCCCCGGCCCTGAGGCCACGATCAACGTCCACAACTTCCGGTTCATGAACCGCGCCCTCTCGGGCGGCGACGTCGCTTTCGCCGAATCCTACATGGATGGAGACTGGTCGACGCCGGACCTGACCGCCGTGCTTCGCTTCTTCTCCGCGAACTTTGATTCAGCCTCGCGTCTTTCCCGCGGAAACATTTTCGTCCGCTCAATGAACATGGTGCGCCATGCGTTCAGCCGGCGCAATTCCAAGGCGGGCGCCAAGAAGAACATCATGGCGCACTACGACCTCGGCAACGCCTTCTACGAAAAATGGCTGGATCCGAGCATGACCTATTCTTCGGCCTATTTCGAAAGCCCGAACCAGTCGCTCGAACAGGGGCAGATGCGCAAGTATCACGAAATCTGTGAGCGTATCCACGCAGGTCCCGGCTCCCACATTCTGGAAATCGGATGCGGCTGGGGCGGGTTCGCCGAGTACGCGGCGAAGCATCGCGGCAGCAAGGTGACGTGCCTGACCATCTCACCCGCGCAGAAGGCTTATGCCGAAGAGCGCATGCGCGCGAACGGGCTGAGCGACCAGGTTGAAATCCGGCTCGAAGACTACCGCGATCATGTCGGAACCTATGACGGCGTGGCCTCCATCGAGATGTTCGAGGCGGTGGGCGAGCCGTATTGGCCAAGCTACTTCGCCAAGGTCTTCTCGTCTCTCAAGGACGGCGCGCGCGCCGCACTCCAGATCATCACCATCGATGACGAACTGTTCCCGCGCTATCGCCACCGGGTCGATTTCATCCAGCAGCACATTTTTCCGGGCGGCATGCTGATCAGTGAAAAGGTTCTGAAGGAACAGCTTGCGACCGCAGGCCTGCGTCATGACGGCGTGGCCTATTTCGGTCAGGATTACGCCCGCACCTGCAATGAATGGTCGCGCGCCTTCAACGATCGCTGGAGCGAAATCCAGCCCATGGGATTCGATGAGCAGTTCCGCCGGCTCTGGAACTTCTATCTCAGCTATTGCGAAGCCGGGTTCAGCGACGGCCGGATCAATGTGGGCCAGTTCCAGGTCACGCGGACCTGAAACTCAGACGAGGCGGGATTGCTTGACCGCCGCGCCGATGAAGCTCGCAAACAGCGGATGCGGCTCGAACGGACGCGATTTCAGTTCCGGATGGA
>LNFM01012534.1_pt1 | contig 11104 bp, 7 predicted proteins | sample 596031 | NCBI WGS metagenome assembly LNFM01 (sample SAMN04254537, study PRJNA301005) | activated carbon metagenome | isolation source: dual media filters at the Ann Arbor, Michigan drinking water treatment plant | place: USA: Ann Arbor | reverse complement strand
TTCACCCGTATTTCGACCATGGGCGACTAGCGTATGTTTCAGAACTTTATTATTCTTTAAATCGATAATCCACAATCGCTTTTGGTTGGCAGACTTACTAAAATCGATGAGGGTAAGAATATCTTGTTTGATTAATTTATTATCCTCTTTTAATTGCTGATAGCCGGCCAGGGCCAAGCTGAACATTTCAAAATTTGGCTTTTCGACTGAACCAAAATCGATGGAATCGTAGCGTACAAGAGCAGAAGGTTCTGTCAAGTATTCATCCGTTGACTTACTTTTTGCCATGGATGAAAAAGTAAGGGTCAGCAAGCAAAGGAAGCTGACCATACGAAGCACAACGTGTTTTGGCATAGGGTGTAATTCAAAGGAAGACAGCACCCCACGACTAAAAGTTCCCATCCTGTAGGGTTTATTTAAAATTTACATTCATAAAATACCTTACGTAAGATTATCAGTTTAAATGGGAACTAATTGGAAATCTGCTAATCCACTTTTATACCTACTATAACTTACTTAGCCCTTCGCGGGCTTGTCCCGCGATCCCATTTTAGTCATGGGATGACGGAACAATCCCGATATACTATCGGGACGGCAAGGTGTTTTAGGTAAGAATCCGGATTAGCAGTATTAGAAATGATGCCACACCGATTCCCATGATGCATCTCAGGAAAAGCCTTGATTCTGATCAGCGCAATTCTTAGCGAAAATTCTGATGTTGAGGATAGCCATTAAGCGCTTCAATACGAACGGTATGCGCCACAAAATTATTTTCCTGGTATTCTTGATCATCCTTGGATTCATCCTGGCAGGTTGTCGTAGTACGAGTGTGCCTGTTGTAAGTAATAGTAAGCCCACAATTGAAATGCCCGTTGTTGTGTCGCCTGCAGTTCTTATACTGCCACAGCAAGAGAATCATGCTCTTTATAATCGCTTAGCGGAACCAACCTTGGTGCATCTTTTTTATGAGAAGAGAGAGTTTCAACCTCTGTGGTTCTCTGCAATTGGAAGTTCAGTGTTCGCTGATTCGATGCTGACGATCATACAGCAGGCACGCTACAAAGGTCTGCTCGCGCAGGATTTTCATTTAACTGAATTGAAGAGCCTTCAGGATAGTTTGGAATCAGTAAGGGCCATCGTCAGGATGGAAATTTTATTTACGGATGCCTTCTTTGTGATGGCGCACCAGCTAAAGTATGGAAGGATCAGTAACTATAGACCTTCTGATTCACTTCGGATAGCGCTGTTGCAGCAGCTGGAAAGGGGACATTCACCACTTCCCTTACTGGAAAGTCAAGAACCCACGGCTTACCAGTACGGCAAACTGAAAGAAGCCATGATGCTTGTGCTAAACAAGGCAACGGATAGTGCGCGTGCTGAGTTACTGAAAGGAGGTAAGCTTGATTCGCTAGCGGATTTCACCTTGGTAAGCAGTATCGAAATTAATTTCGAAAGATGGAGAGCGATGCAAGTGCCGCTGGGTGAGCGCTACTTATGGGTGAACATTCCTGCTTACACACTTTATCTTATAGAAGAGGATACGATTACTTTTCAATCAAAAGTGGTTGTCGGAAAACCAGAGAGTCCAACACCAACCCTGAGTAGTCAAGTGGAGTGTTTTGTTCTTTTTCCGTATTGGTACGTTCCCCGCAGCATTGCCGTGGAAGAATACTTGCCCATCATTCAGCGCGATCGCTCTTTTCTTACCCGTAATAATTTTGATGTACTCAATAACAAAGGAGAGGTGTTGAATCCGGACAGCCTTGATTGGGCTTCTTTTCACGAAAACTACTTTCCTGTTTCGTTTCGACAACGCGAAGGACCCGATAATTCCTTGGGATTGATCAAGTTTGTGTTTGATAATCCCTATGCTGTATTCCTACACGATACCAATGCAAAAGGTAGTTTTAAGAAAAACATGAGGGCCCTCAGTCATGGTTGTGTCAGAATTGAAAATGCTTTTGAGTTAGCGCATTATCTGCTCACCGGAAACCCAGCGAAGAAATCTCGCGCACTAGAAAAGTATCTGGCAGCAGGAGAGAAGCGTACGGTCAATGTTCCTCATCCTATACCGATTCATCTGACGTATTTTACCTGCGAATTTTTAATGGGTAATCTCTACCTCTATCCGGACATCTACCAACTGGATGCTTCACTGATTCAATCCTTTTATGCCCGTGCCGTATTACCTTGATGAAGGGATAGTTATGCTGTAAACAAAAGAAATTTCATCACAGCATAAATACCAGAAGCGATCTCAAAAATTATTTGTAGGGACCTGTTATTCCATACAGATGACCTATTCAAATTTCTTTGTCGCTCGGGCCGCTAGGCCTCGCCTGCCTGCGCGTAGCCGCTTCGGCATAGGCAGGTCGCTCGCTCAACGCTGAATTCTATCCCTGCTTGCGCTAAAGCTTCAGCGAAGGCAAGCGCTCCATCCCCTTCCAGACCAAAGATAGAATTAGGCGTCTCACAAGCGGACTGGAAGAAAGACATTCAGTAAGATTTATTGTAAACTGAGTAGATCATGTTATTAGTATGAGCGCAGGCCAGAGCCAATGGCGGGGGCGTAATGGGATGGGCGAGGGAGCATCATTGGCTCTTGACTTTTTGGTTCCTTTTGTGTCAAGACAAAAGGGACAAGGAAATTTAATGGAGCGTGGCTAATAAATCGTTCTATGACTATATGCAAAGTAAAATCTCTCAAAAGAATCAAATTCTAAAATGCTAATTACTCAGATCAACCCGCCTCGCTTCAATAGATTACTGATTTCAATATACTTCTTGCGCCTATCTCGCTAGCTTGACGAGAATGGATGCAGATCGGGATTGTTTCGGCATGATGTAATTTTTGAGGTGGACACTAGCGATTTCTAAAGTTGACATAAATCATATGCCTTGCTGATCGGCATTAGCTTTCGCTTTTAGGCATAGCGGTAATTTTCTAGTGTTAAAGTAAGCCTTATGGAAAGTCAGCCAAAGTATGTGAATACAGACGGTAATTCAGCCGTTGCCAACATTGCCTATGCCTTTAGTGAAGTAGCCGCCATCTATCCCATTACGCCCTCTTCAGATATGGGAGAGAAAGCAGATGCGTGGAGTGCCGAAGGAAAGAAAAATATTTTTGGTGAATGTGTAGATGTGGTGCAGATGCAATCTGAGGCAGGCGCGGCAGGCGCCATACATGGAGCGCTTACCGGTGGTGCGATGGCGACTACGTTTACGGCTTCTCAAGGCTTAATGCTGATGATTCCCAACATGTTTAAGATTGCCGGGGAAATGATTCCTACCGTCTTTCATGTATCGGCTCGTTCACTGGCCTGTCAGGCCCTTTCTATTTTTGGTGATCATTCGGATGTCATGGCTACGCGTGGAACAGGTTTCGCGATGCTGGCTTCCGGTAATGTGCAAGAAGCGCAAGACCTGGCTGTTGTATCACACCTGGCTACCTTAGAAGCACAGATTCCTTTTCTACATTTCTTCGATGGTTTTAGAACCTCTCATTCGATACAGAAGATTGCTCCTATTGAATATGAAACCTTGAAAGGTCTACTCGACATGAAGTATGTAGAGGCTTTCCGTAAACAAGGATTGCGTCCTGAAGATCCCATGTGTAAAGTCGGAGCACAAAATCCGGATGTGTATTTTCAAGGCAGAGAGACGGTCAATAAATATTATGATGCATGCCCTGGTCTGGTAAAGAAGTACATGGATGCTGTAGGGAAGGCAACGGGCCGATACTACAAGTTATATGAGTATGTAGGCGATCCAAACGCCACCAAGATTCTAATCTCCATGGGTTCTTCTATTGATACCATTGAAGAGACGATCAACTACTTGACCAAGAAAGGGGAGAAGGTAGGAGCAGTGAAAGTAAGATTGTATCGCCCCTTCGCCTTAGAAGATTTCTTAGAAGTTATTCCGAAGAGTGTTAAGAAAATAGCCGTGCTGGATCGCACGAAAGAACCTGGAGCCTTGGGCGAACCTCTTTTTCTGGATGTAGTCGCAGCCTTGCGCACGCGTCCTGAGATTCAAATTATTGGAGGTCGGTATGGATTATCTTCTAAAGAGTTTACGCCCTCCATGGTAAAGGCGGTATTCGACCATCTCGAGTCTAATGGCTGGCATGGATTTACGGTAGGCATCAACGATGACGTCACACACAAATCCATTCTGGTAAAAGAAGAAATTGATACAGAGCAAGAAGGCATTGTACGCTGCAAGTTCTGGGGCTATGGTTCTGACGGTACAGTGAGTGCCAATAAAAACTCCATCAAAATTATTGGTGAGAGTACAGACTTATACGTACAGGGGTATTTCCAATACGATTCTAATAAATCAGGTGGGTATACGGTATCGCACTTGCGGTTTGGTAAGAAACCGATTCAATCTGAATACTTATTAAACAAAGTGGATTTTGTTGCCCTGCACCGTCCACAGTATATCGGCCAGTATGATATCCTCGAGGGCATTACCGAGGGAGGAACCTTTTTAATCAACAGCAGTCAGAAACCTGAAAACATCTTCCGGCTTTTTACCCGCGACATGCAGGAAACGATCTGGAAAAAGAAGGTGAAAGTATTTGCCATTGACGCTTCAAAAATTGCGAAGAGTGTAGGTTTGGGTGGACGGATTAACTCCGTTATGCAGACTGCCTTCTTTAAAGTATCAGGCGTAGTGCCAGAACAAGAAGCCATCAACCTTATAAAGAAATATGTTGAGAAGCAGTTTGCACGCAAGGGTCCCGAAATTGTAGAAATGAATTGGAAGGCCATTGATGTAACCTGTGCAGAAATTGTGGCAGTACCGATACCGACAGAAGCTGATAAGTATGCAGAGATTACGGAGTTAGTACCAGCAGGCTCAGGTGTATTCGCGGACTTTATTATGGATCCAATCCTTCGCTTGAAAGGCGATACGATACCGGTATCACGCATGCCACTGAATGGGGCAGTGCCAACAGGCACTAAGAAATTGGAGTACAGAGGAGTGCCCGGTAACCCTGCTACCTGGATTGGTAAACTACCCTTTGTGCAGGAGCCCAATATTACAGAGCCGTATATAGAATATGCACCGAGCTGTTCTGGTTGTGGTGAGGTGCCGTACATACATTTGGTAACGCAACTCTTTGGGGACCGCATGATGATTGCCAATGCCACGGGGTGTACTTCCATCTATGGAGGAACCTTTCCATCGATCCCGTACACAAAAGATAGCAAGGGGCGTGGACCTGCCTGGGCCAATTCGCTCTTCGAAGATAATGCAGAATTTGGTTTTGGGATGCGCCTGGCGGTCAATGCCAACCGCAAACAACTCAAATCAAATGCACAAGCACTGTTGAAAGTACTCGGTGCAGGGCCTCTGAAAGAAGCCCTTGAAAAAGGATTGATGCTCTTTGATGAAGTAACACGTGAAACCAGAGAGCATGCAGACATATTGAAGGGACTACTGAAAGAAGAGCGCAGCAAGAAGAAAGTAGCGAGAGAGGCACAAGCCTTGTTGGATAAGGTAATTGAGTTGCAGGATTACTTTGTCGATAAGAGTGTCTGGATTTTCGGGGGAGATGGCTGGGCCTACGACATTGGCTTTGGTGGACTCGATCACGTGATGGCTTCCAACAAAAATGTGAACATACTCGTGATGGATACGGAGGTGTATTCCAACACAGGAGGGCAAGCTTCTAAGGCAACCCCCAGAGGTGCCGTGGCGAAGTTCGCATCCGATGGTAAGAAGTTGAGTAAAAAGAATCTGGGTTTGATGATGACCACCTACGGCAATGCTTATGTGGCGGTAGTCAACCTCGGCATGGATCGTGAGGTAACGGCCAAAGCCTTTGTAGAAGCAGAGAAACACAATGGCCCCTCCATCATTATCGCCTACTCACCCTGCATTGCTCATGGCTATGATATGCGCTTAGCGAAGAGGCAATCCGAAAAAGCCGTGAAGAGTGGCTACTGGCCCATGTATCGCTTCAACCCCGATCTGCGGGCAGAAGGCAAGAATCCCTTTACCTGGGATGTACCCGCAACCGAAGACGTAGTGAGTTTCAAGAATTATTTGGAAGAAGAAATCCGCTACAAGACTCTCAACCTCTCGCATCCCGAAGAAGCGCTTCGATTGGAGGAGTTAGCGAAGAAGGATAATGAACAACGTATCAAAGACATTCAGCATTTATCAGAAGTTAAACCTTAACAGCAGCAGCCATGATCGATTTAACCACGAAGTATTGCGGGCTCACCTTAAAGAACCCCCTTGTGATTGGAGCCAGTAACATCGTTACCGATGTTGATAACCTGGTAAAGTTGGAAAAGGCTGGTGCAGCCGCGATTGTCTACAAGTCTCTGTTCGAAGAACAGATTCAATTGGAGACGCTAAACATGGAACAGGCACATGATGCGCACAGTAATTGGGATGCTGAACACGAGAGCTTCTTCCCAAAAATGCAACATGGGGGTCCTGCCGAACACCTGCTTCGCCTGCGGCAGGCGCGCAATGCCATCAGCATTCCGTTAATCGGCAGTTTAAATTGTATCTACCGCGATACGTGGGTGGAATATGCCAAGAAAATGGCAGACACAGGTATTGACGCACTGGAACTAAATTTCTATACAAGCGAAGTTGGTTTTGAAACCGATCCGGTCCGACTGGTGGATGATCAAGTCGAAATATTACAAAAAGTCAGTCAAGCCATCAGTATTCCTGTGGCTGTTAAGTTAAGTCCGTATTACACAAATCCGCTTACGGTCATTGCTAAAATGGATAAAGTGGGTGCGAAGGGATTTGTACTCTTCAATCGCTTATTCCAACCCGACATTGATGTAGAGAAGGAGTTGCACTTCTATCCCTACAATTTCAGCAATGAAAACGATAATCGCTTGGCGCTTCGCTATGCCGGCTTGCTCTATAATCAGATTGAAGGAACCATCATTAGTAATACAGGGATCCTATCGGGACACGATGTGATCAAGATGCTAATGGCAGGAGCCGATGCCGTGCAAGTGGTGAGTGCTGTGTATAAAAAAGGCATCCCTTATATAGATGTAATGTTGAAAGAAATAGAGAAGTGGATGGAGAAAAAAAATTATGCAACGATCAACAGCTTCAAAGGGAAATTATCAAAAGAAGATATGATTGATCCTTTTGCCTACAAGCGGGCACAATATGTAGACATCATCATGCGCTCAGATGTTTTCATGCAGTACCATCCTAAGCATAGAGAAATCAATGAAAATAAGGACCTCGGCAAACTTTGGGAATAACAATAACTAAACACGAATAATCATGGCAAAAATTGGAATTTTTTATGGCTCAACAGAAGGTAATACGGAGCGCGTAGTAACGGCAATACAAGCTCAATTGGGTGGTGAACCCGTAGTGGCTTTACACAATGTGAATTCGGCTACAGCCGATGACATGGAACCCTATCAATACCTGATACTGGCATGCCCTACCTGGGAGATTGGTCAGCTGCAGGAGGACTGGGAATCATTTGTGGATGAATTGGAAAGTGTTGATTTTTCCGGTAAGAAAATAGCTTATGTTGGCTTGGGTGATGCCGATGGATATCCCGATACTTTCATAGATGCTCCGGGTATTATTCACGAAAGAATTAAAGACAAAGGTGCAAGCGTTGTGGGCATGTGGCCAACGGATGGTTACAACTTTGAAGCATCGAAGAGTGTCGTAGATGGCAAGTTCTTAGGTTTAGTGATTGATGAGGAGAATCAAAAGGATTTAACAGCCGGCCGCATTGAAAAATGGGTCGGTATGATTAAGCCAGAGTTTCAATAATCGTTCCTGTAATGGGAGCCATACGCTTTAAGAAACCCACCTTTCCGGTGAGTCGTGCATTAAGGAATTACTTGATCGCGACTCATCGCGAAATGGATGTACCCATTACCTATCAGGATCTTTCTCACTACACCAGTTCCATGACTTTATACGATAAGCGTGGAAACGATACCTTGTGGGAAACCATCATCTATGCCGAGTCTGATCGGCAATTCATCCACGAGGCCTTGCGCAAGGTCTATGCACAATTGAAAGTGGGTGGAGACACGAGCATCATTGAGCATCTTTATATTGATCGTGTGGATTATTGTCTTTACGCCAATACGCATCCTTTTCGAATTCGTGTGGTGAACAGACTTAATGATCTCTTCGATTATTTTTATGTGAAGCGTGCTGATGCTTCTCGCGTTTATGGCATGGAACTGGAACACTTGCTGTCTCCCAACAAGATCAATTATCTTACCAAGGGAGATACGTTCATTGAAGAGCACATTCAAGGTATACCCGGTGATACCTTTATAAGTAAGTACTTGCATAAATGCGATTGTGATCCGGAGCATGCCTGTTCTAATGCGAAGGAATGTTTTGTTCCGATTCTCATGGATATGCGTACGGGCATGACCAACTACAATCCGCTTCGCATAGCGAAAGAATTTGTCAAGTTTAATGAGCGCAGTCTTGTGCAATTACTCGGAGATATGAGACGCGATAACTTTGTAGTGGAGATCATTCCGGATTTTGATGAGATGCACTTTCGTTTACGCGCCATCGACTTTGATCAGGAGTGTTATGAAGGTAGTCACACCATCTACATGCCTCAGTTTTTCAAAGAGAATAATCCTATTATCAATTTGGGGCTCCAAAACATGTCCCCGATCCTGGAGCTTCAATATCAGAAAGAAGAACGCAACCGACTCTCCAGTCGGGTAAAAGCTTCAGGAACTCAACTCACAACGCTACTGGATGCCATGGTGCAGGATGAACTGTCTACCTCAGAGCGCATTCATCAGCTGAGGCAGGAACTTTCTGATTTGTACGAAGACGAAGCTTTTCTTTCATGTCAAACCATGGGAGAGATCGTACGCACCAGTTTGCAGATGCTGGAGAAATACCCGGTACGTAAAAGGATCAAGGTGAAGCCTGCAGTAGGCTAAACAATTTCAAGTATAGATCTTCTGCTTATTTATTTTCTCCTTTAGCTACATCAGCCCCTGAATGTAATCGTATAAGGAACTCATAAAGCCAATCCCAGCAATACCCATCAGGCAAAGTACAAAGGCTGCCTTTTCATAAGAGGTAGTGTGAAGCGTTGGAATAGGTGTATCGTTGGTATTGATGAACATGGCCTTTACTACCAGCAAGTAGTAGTATAAGGAGATCGTGGCATTCAGTACAGCGATCAGCACAAGTATATACATACCGGAAGAAGCAGCCGCGGTGAAAAGAAAGAACTTACCAAAGAATCCCGCCACGGGTGGTATACCGGCCAAGGAGAAGAGGGAGACCAGCATGATGAGACTTAATCCGGGATTGGTTTTGTAAAAACCATTGAAGTCATCCATGCTTTCTTTGCCTGTCGCATTGCTCACCATGGACAGAACACCAAAGATAGCCAAGTTAGACAAGGCATAGATCAGCATAAAGTAAACGAGTGTGGTCATGCCGAGACTACCCACATTCATAAAGCCCAGCATCATAAAACCAGCTTGTGTAATGGAAGAAAAGGCGAGAAAACGTTTCATGTTCTTTTGTCGCAAAGCGAAGAGGTTACCCACGGTCATCGTACTAATGGCCAGTATGTACAAGGCGAGCGTCCAGGTGGCATGTTGCAGCGCAAAGACGCGGAAGAGCACCAGCATGAGGGTAAAGAGTGCGGCCCCCTTGGAGACAACGGAGAAATAGGAGGTGACTGATAAGGGTGCACCTTCATAGACATCAGCAGTCCATAAGTGAAAGGGCACCAATGACAATTTGAAGGCCAAGCCCGAGATGAAGAAGATAAGCGCTAGGATGGAAAGGTAGCTGCTATCGTTTAGTACCGACAGTTCAGTGAAATAAAATGTTCCGTAGACACCATAGATCAGGGATAAACCAAAAAGTAAGATAGCCGATGACACGGCCGAAGACATGAGCAATTTGACACCTGCTTCCGCGGAGCGTCTGAGTTGTTTATCAAAAGCCGCCAGTAACGTAAGCGGAAGCGTTGCTAATTCCAATCCGAGGTAAAGCATTAAAAAATTACCAGCCGCAATCATAAAATACATGCCCATCAGCGTGGAGAAAAGCGATAAATAGAAGGCACCAATTTTAGTTTGGTTGGAAGGTTGCTGTAGCCAGGAAGAGGATTGCAACAGAATAATGAGCGTAGAAATGCTTAATATGTTTTTCAGCAAAGTTCGCAAGTCATCACTTACATACATGCCTCCGAAAAGACTGGCGGGTTCACCCGGTAGAAAGCCTACAAGCGTAAAGAGTAAAAAAGAAGAGAGCGTTACATGAATGATACGGCTTCTTTTTTCATCCTCTGATAAGTCACCAATCAATTGAATGAGAATCAATACGGTGAGGAGTATTTCCTGGCGTAGTATGTAAAGGGTATCCCAGTTCATAGCATTAGTTTGTTAGGGTTTGCAAAATGGCCATCAAGGGTTCGCGTATGAGGTTAGAAAGCCATAGCGGTGCCATGCCAATGGCAGCAATGGCCAGCACGAGCGTAACACCACCTACTTTCTCAAACCAGGTAGCATCCTGCAGTTGTAAGTAATGATCGTTTTTCAAAGGGCCGAGTAACAAGGTTCCTACTACCCGTAAAATGTATACAGCGGTAATAACGATAGAGGAGATTGCCAAGATCGTGGCAATTCGGTGAAAGGTATCGCTGTGCTGGAAAGCGCCTACGAAGATGGTCATCTCCGCTACAAAGCCACTTAAGCCCGGAAGGCCGAGGGAAGCCAAACCGGCAATCACGTACAAGACAGACAAGAAGGGAATCACTTTCATCAAGCCACCCATCTCATGAATCATGCGTGTGTGGGTACGACCGTAGATCATACCGATTAAGGCAAAGAAGAGAGCGGTCATTAATCCATGGGAAATCATTTGAAGAATGGCACCGGTCGTAGCCGTTTCGTTCATCATCAGCAAGGCAAAGAGTACCAAACCACAATGGCTCACAGATGAGTAGGCATTGATGTATTTTAAATCTTTTTGCCAGATGGCGCCAAAGGCACCGTACACCACACTGATGCTCGTGAGAATGATAAAGATCCACGCCAACTCATGAGCTGCTTCCGGTTTTAAATACATGGCTACT
>LNFM01012533.1_pt1 | contig 11108 bp, 10 predicted proteins | sample 596031 | NCBI WGS metagenome assembly LNFM01 (sample SAMN04254537, study PRJNA301005) | activated carbon metagenome | isolation source: dual media filters at the Ann Arbor, Michigan drinking water treatment plant | place: USA: Ann Arbor | reverse complement strand
AAAGCATGAGCCGCGCGCCGTTTGTGATGGCCAAGGCCGAAAGCGCTTTCAGCCGCGCCGCGCAGATGTACGACACCACCATCGGCTGGCGCTTCGTCAACAAGCTGATGAAGGAAAAATACGGCACCGATGCGATGCCTGAGACGGCGGAAAACGTTGCGGCCGACTACAAGATCAGCCGTGAAGACCAGGACAAGATGGCACTGGCTTCACAACTCAAGGCCGTCGCCGCGCAGAAGGCGGGTTTCTTCGACGCCGAGATCACGCCGGTCACCATTCCCCAGAAAAAAGGCGATGCGGTGGTCGTCAGCAAGGACGAACATCCGCGCGAAACCTCGCTGGAGGCGCTGGCCAAACTCAAGGGTGCAGTGCGTCCCGACGGCAGCGTGACGGCCGGCAATGCCTCCGGCGTCAACGACGGCGCCTGCGCGCTGCTGATTGCCAACGAGGAAGCAGCGAAACAGAACGGCCTCACGCCGCGCGCCCGCATCGTCGGCATGGCGACGGCCGGTGTGCCGCCGCGCATCATGGGCATAGGCCCGGCGCCGGCCACCGAGAAGGTGCTGGCCCTGACCGGCCTGAGCCTGGCGCAGATGGATGTGATCGAACTCAATGAAGCTTTTGCTGCCCAGGGCCTGGCTGTGCTGCGCCTGCTCGGCCTGCAGGACGATGACGCCCGCGTCAACCCGAACGGTGGCGCGATTGCACTGGGCCATCCGCTGGGCGCATCGGGCGCACGCCTGATCACCACCGCGGTGAACCAGCTGCACCGCACCGGTGGCCGTTATGCGCTGTGCACCATGTGTATCGGTGTGGGCCAGGGCATTGCCGTGGTGATAGAGCGCGTTTAACCCGGCGTTGCTTAAAGGCCCATCGACGGCCGCTGTGCCATGGCCGCACGCCAGCGCAGCAACTCAGGGTGCTGCTCACCCGGCTTGACCTTGACGATGCGCGCAAAATCCACCGCCACCACGGCGGTGATGTCGGCGATGCTGAACTGGCCGGCCGCGATAAATTCGCGTCTGCGCAGCCGCTCGTCGAGCACCGCAAAAAAATGCTGCACACGCGCCAGCCCGCGCTGGGCGAGTTCGGGGATCTGCGGGAAGTCCACCGGCCCGGGCAGGGCGCGATTCGCCATCCCGGGTGAGCCGTTGCGCAGGCATTCGGCAATCGCCAGCAAGCCCTCGAACTCGATGCGCCACTGCCAGCTCGCAATCTCCGCCTTTTCCAGCGCGCTGCGGCCCAGCAGGGGCGGCTCGGGGCAGTGTGCTTCGGCCCAGGCGGCGATTGCGGCGTTGTCGGTGAGCATCACGCCCTCATCGGTGCGCAGCGCGGGCACTGTGCACTGCGGGTTGATGCTGCGATAGGCCTCACCCATCTGCTCACCGGTGCGCAGATCGACCTGCACGGTGTCATGGGGCAGGCCTTTTTCAGCCAGCAGGATGCGGGCGCGCCGCGGGCTGGGGGCGGTGGTGCAGTCGTAGAGTGTGATCATGAGCTCAATTTATCTTGCGTGCGGGTGTCGAAGTCGCTGGCCTCGTGGCGCTCATGCAGCTGGCTGGACGCCTCGCCCCAGGTGCGGTTCACCATGCGCCCGCGCCGGGCGGCGGGACGTTTGGCAATGTCGTCGGTCCAACGCAGCACGTGGGTGTAGGCCTGCACCTGGAGAAACTCGCCGGCCTCGTACAGCTGGCCTTTCACGAGGGCGCCGTACCACGGCCAGACCGCCATGTCGGCAATCGTGTAGTTTTCGCCGGCCAGATACGGCACCTCGGCCAGGCGTCGGTCCAGCACATCGAGCTGGCGCTTGACCTCCATCGCGTAACGGTCGATCGGGTATTGCATCTTGCTCGGCGCGTATGCATAGAAGTGGCCGAAGCCACCGCCCAGAAACGGCGCGCTGCCCATTTGCCAGTTCAGCCAGCACAGGCATTCGGCACGCGGGGCGCCGCCGGCGGGTAAAAACGCGCCGAATTTCTCGGCCAGGTACTGCAGGATGGCGCCGGATTCAAAGACCCGCAGCGGGGTGGCCTCACTGCGGTCCACCAGCACCGGGATCTTGGAGTTGGGGTTGGCGGCCACAAAGCCGCTGCCGAACTGTTCACCCTCGTGGATGCGGATCAGCCAGGCGTCGTACTCCGCACCGGTGTGGCCCAGCGCCAGCAACTCCTCCAGCATCACCGTGACCTTGATGCCATTGGGCGTGCCCAGCGAGTACAGCTGCAGCGGGTGCCGGCCCACCGGCAGTTCCTTGTCATGGGTGGGGCCGGCCACAGGGCGGTTGATGTTGGCGAAGCGGCCGCCGCTGGTTGCCGGTGGCGACCAGATGGCCGGGGGTGTGTAGGGCGTGGTGTCGTTCATGGGATCGATATTGCCTGAGTTTGGAGGAGTCTGCAGAACACCTCCGGTTGAAGCGGGTGCGCTTTTTCCGCCACCGGGAAAACTGATTTCCTGTGTATTTCTTGAACCCCGGGGATGGCTGCGGCACATTAGCGCAGATGTGATGAACAAGGAGGCAGCATGGCAGTGCGTATCGGATGGATAGGGTTGGGACGAATGGGCGAGGCGATGGCCAAACGCCTGGTCAAGGCGGGCAACGAGCTCAGCGTGTGGAACCGCACGGCGTCCAAGGCCGCCCCGCTGGCCGAAGCCGGCGCCACCATCGTCGGCAGCAAGCAGGAGCTCGCTGCCTGCGACATCGTGTTCACCATGGTTTCCACCACAGACGACTTGAAGCAGGTGCTGTTTGAAGAGGGCGGGCTGGTGGCCGGTACAAGCAAACCGAGAATCGTGGTCGACAGCTCCTCTATCTCGCAGGAAGGTTCGGCCGAGATCCGTGCGCGACTGGAAGCCATGGGCGTCGGTTACCTGTGTTCACCGGTCTCCGGCAATGCCAAGGTGGCCAAGGCCGGCAAGCTGCTGCAGGTGGCTTCCGGCCCGAAGGCGCTGTACACCGAAGTCGAGCCCTACCTGCAGGCCATGGCGCGCAAGGTGATGTGGGTGGGTGAGGGCGAGCTGGCCCGCATCTGGAAAATCGCCCACAACACCATGTTCGGCGTGATCATCCAGAACCTCTGCGAGATCACGGTACTGGCCGAAAAAGCCGGCATCCCGCGCCACATCTTTCTCGAAAGCATCAACGACTCGGTGCTGGGCTCCATGTACACCAGGTACAAGACGCCGATGCTGACCAACCTGAGTTTCGACCAGGTGACCTTCACACCCAAGCTGCTGCTCAAGGACATGGACCTGGGCCTGGGTGCGGCCCGTGCGCATGGCGTGGCCATGCCGGCGGCCGCGGCCACGCGCGAGTCGGTGGCGCGCATGGTCGGCCGCGGCCACGAGGACATCGATTTTGCCGTGTTGCTGGTCGAGACCGCCAGGGACGCCGGCCTGGAGCTGAAGTCCGAGAACAAAAAGATGAGCGACGGACTCGAAAGCTGAAGATGGCGGCACCGGCCAGAACACTGATCAAAGGCGCCACCATCGTCACGATGGACACGCTGGGCGACCTGCCGGTGGGCGACATCCTGGTAACGGGCGACACGCTCACGGAGATTGCTGCAGTAATCCATGCCGACGATGCGCAGGTGGTGGATGCCACGGGCCACATCGTCATCCCGGGCCTGATCAATGCCCACATGCACACCTGGCAGACCGCCTTGCGGGGACTGGCCGCCAACTGGACGCTGCTCGAATATTTCAGGAAGATGCACGCCGGCCTGGCCACGGTGTTCACGCCGGACGACCTGCACATCGCCACCCTGGTTGGCTCGCTGAACCAGCTCAACTGCGGCACCACCACGCTGGCCGACTGGTGCCACAACAATCCGACGCCGCTGCACAACGACGCGGCAATTGCCGGCCTGCTGGCCTCGGGCATACGCGCGGCGTTTTTCCATGGCACGCCCAAGCCGGATCCGCAGCCGGGCCAGAAGCCTTTCTGGGAGGTGCCGCACCCGCGCGCCGAAATCGAACGCCTGCTCAAGGCGCATTCCGGCCAGCCGCTGCTGAGCATCCAGGCCGCCGTGCTGGGCCCGCATTATTCGACGCTGGAGGTGGCGATACATGACTTCGCCATGGCCAGAGACCTGGGCCTGATCGCCTCGCTGCACCAGGGCGGTGGTCCGGCGCGCACCCCCGATGGCTGGGAAAAACTCGAAGCCGCCGGTTTGCTCGGCGAGCACATCAATATCGTGCACGGCCATGCGCTGGACGATGTGCAACTCAGGCGTTTCTGCGACCTCGGGGTGAGCTTTTCAGCCGCGCCCGAAAGTGAAATGACCCAGGGCCACGGCCACCCGCTGACCGGCCGCCTGCGCGCCTTCGGCCGCGCGCCGTCGCTGGGCGTGGACCTCGAAAGTGTGATCAGCGGCGACATGTTGTCACAGGCCCGTATTGCGCTGGGCATCCAGCGCTCGCTGGACAACGTGGCTTACCGGGAAAACCACGGAAGCATCCCGCCGACCTCGACCGTCACGACACGCGAGGCGCTGTCCTGGGTCACGGTGGAAGGCGCGCGCATGCTCAAGCAATCACACCGCATCGGATCGCTGGCTGCCGGCAAGCAGGCTGACCTGGTGATGATCCGCGCCGGCGATCTCAACATGCAGCCGGTGCACGACCCGGTCAACTCGGTGGTGATGCAGGCTTCGCTGGCCAACATTGACAGCGTGATGGTGGCGGGGCGCTGGAAAAAACGTCACGGCCAGTTGCTGGGCGTGGAGCTGGCGCCGCATCTGGCGGCGCTGCAGGCCTCGGGGCAAAAGATTGCGAAGGCGCTGTCGCTATAAAAACAATAGCTGGTAGCCCACGTTGGTAAAGGGCGGAGACCCGATTTGATTCATCAACCAGGAGACAAACCATGAAAAAGCTGATTTTTGTTGCTGCGGGCCTGCTGGCCGTCGCGGCTGCCGCGGCCCAGACGGCCTATCCGTCAAAGCCCATCAAATTCCTCGTGCCCTTCACGGCCGGCAGCGGCACCGACCTGATCGCGCGCACGGTGGCCGACACCATGAGCAAAAGCATGGGGCAGACCATCATCATCGAGAACCGGCCCGGCGCCGGCGGCACCATCGCCGCGGCCCAGGTCGCCAGGGGTGAGCCCGACGGCTACACCGTGCTGGTGCATTCTTCCGGCCATGCGCTGAACCCGGCGATCTACAGCACCATCGGTTACGACACGCTCAAAGACCTGAGCGGCGTCACGCCGCTGGCGGCCTTGCCCAATGTGCTGGTGGTCAATCCGGCCAAGGGCTGGAAATCGGTGGCCGACCTGGTCGCCGCGGCCAAGGCCAGGCCCGGCCAGCTCAATTACGCATCAGCAGGGGTCGGCAGCGCCACCCACCTCAATGCCGAGAAATTCCGCCTGCAGGCCGGCATTGAGGCGCTGCATGTGCCTTACAAGGGCACGCCCGAAGCCATGACCAACGTCATCGGCGGCAGCAACGACTGGTTCTTCGCACCGCTGGCCTCGGCCCTGCCGCTGGTCAAGGACGGCAAGCTGCAGGCGCTGGCGGTCAGCACACCGGCGCGCTCACCCGCGCTGCCGCAGGTGCCGACCACAGTGGAGGCCGGCGTGGCCGGCTCCGACTACACCTTCTGGGTCGGCATGATCGTGGCCAGCGCCACGCCCGCACCGGTGGTCAAGCGCCTGCACGAAGAGGCGCTCAAAGCCCTGGCCAATCCCGAGGTCAAGGAACGCATGAGCAAGCTGGGCGCCGATCCTTTCCCGATGCAGGTGGATGCCTTCAATGCCTTCATCAAAACGGAAGTGGACGCCGCTGCCCTGATCGCCAAAGCCGCCAACCTCAAGGGCCAGTGATAGCCGTGCTGCATATTGCCGGCGTCGGGAAGATGGGCCTGCCGATGGCCGGACATTTTCACGCGGCCGGGCATGTGGTCACGGTCAGTGACCCGGGCCAGGCACGCCTGCAACTGGCGCGCAGCCAGGGGCTGCAGGTGGCCGGCGATGCCGGCGCCGCGATGGCGCGCGCCGACATCATTGTTTCCTCGCTGCCCAACGACGCAGCGCTGCGCCAGGTGGCGGCGCAGGTGGCGCAATCTGCGCGGCCCGGCGCGATCTACATCGACACCAGCACGGTGTCGCAGCAGGCCTCGGCCGAGGTGGCGCAGGTGCTGGCGGCGGCCGGTGTGTTTTACTTGCGCACCACAGTCTCGGGCAACAACAGGATGGCCGAGGCGGCGCAGCTCACGGTGATGGCGTCCGGCCCGCGTGCGGCTTATGACACAGCCCTGCCGCTGCTCAAGCTGCTGGGACCGCACCAGTTTTACCTCGGCGAGGCCGAAGAGGCGCGTCTGATGAAACTGGTGGTCAACCTGATGATTGCGCAGACCAGCGCCATGCTGGCCGAAGCCCTCACGCTGGGCCGCAAGGGCGGGCTCAACTGGCAGGACATGTGGCAGGTGCTGGGCGCCAGCGCGGTGGCTTCGCCCATCGTCAAGGCCAAGGCGGTTCAGCTGGCCGTGCGCGATTTCACGCCGACCTTCACCGTCGAGCAGATGATCAAGGACCTCGACCTGATCCTGGACGCCGGCCGCGCTGTGCACGCGCCGCTGGCGCAGACCGCGCTGACGCAGCAGCTGATGCATGCGGCCATGCCACACGGAGACGGCCAGGACGACTACGCAGCCATCATCAAGACTGTCGAGCGCAGTGCCGGGCTGGACACCGCGCTTGAGAAGGTGCCATGAAAAGTTTCATTTACAACGGCCAGGCCGGGCGCGTGATCTTCGGCGCCGGCAGCCTGCAGCACCTGGCTCGCGAGATCGATGCGCTGGGCGCGCGCAAGGCGCTGGTGCTGTCCACACCCGAGCAGCGGGCTTCGGCCGAGATGATTGCCGGCCTGCTGGGGCCGCGTGCGGCCGGTGTGTTCGACCGCGCTGTCATGCACGTTCCGATCGAGACCGCCCGCGAGGCGCGCGAGCTGGCGCGCAAGCTGGGCGCCGACTGCGCGGTGGCGATAGGCGGCGGTTCCACCACCGGCTTGGGCAAGGCCATCGCGCTCGATTCGGGCCTCCCCATCCTCGCGATACCCACGACCTACGCCGGCTCGGAAATGACGCCCATCTTCGGCATCACCGAGGCCGGCATGAAAAAAACCGGCAGGGATGTCCGTGTGTTGCCACGCACCGTGATTTACGACCCGGAGCTGACGCTGGGCCTGCCGGTCGGCATGAGCATCACCAGCGGCATCAATGCCATTGCCCACGCCGCCGAAGGCCTGTACTCGGTGGACAGCAATCCGGTCATGGACCTGATGGCCAAAGAAGGCATAGCCGCCATGGGACGGGCGCTGCCGGCGATCAGGAACGCAGCAGATGACCTCGCCGCCCGAAGCGACGCGCTGTACGGTGCCTGGCTGTGCGGCACGGTGCTGGGCAATGTTGGCATGGCGCTGCACCACAAGCTGTGCCACACCCTGGGCGGCAGCTTCAATTTGCCGCATGCAGAAACGCACACCATCGTGCTGCCGCATGTACTGGCCTACAACGCCGCCGCGGCCCCGCGGGCCATGGCGGCCATCGCCGCCGCGCTGCACGCCGGCAGCGCGGCGCAGGCGGTGTTTGACCTGGCGAAACAGCTTGGTGCGCCGGTCGCGCTGCGCAACATCGGGATGCAGCAGGCCGACCTCGACCGGGTCTGCGATATCGCGATGCAGAACCAATACCCCAACCCACGGCCGCTGGAGCGGGACGCTATTCGTCAGTTGCTGCAGCAGGCCTTCGACGGCGAGCGGCCCGGGGCCTGAGCAAAACGCGACGGCCACTACACTGGGGCCTTGTAGTTACGGACGCTCGCCGCGATGGAAATTTTTGTGCTCCTGCTGATGGTGGCCGCTTTCGGCGCCTACCAGCTCAAATCGAAAACCCAGGCCAGGCGCATAGGCCTGCTTGCCAGCCATCTGGGCCGCTACCAGGTGGAAAAGCTGATGGAAAGCCTGACCGAAGGTTATCTGCGGGCACTGGGCGAAAAAGACCCGGAGCGCCAGGCCCAGATCTGGAACACGCTGGCGGTTTCCGAGCAGCAACTGGTCGATCAGTTCCGGCGCTTCGCCGCGGATTTTTCGTCGGTGGACCTGGCCGATGCCCGCGTCAGCAAGCTGCCGGTGTTCCTGCCTGAATCCGACCGCTTCTTCCCCGACAACACCTTTGACATGCGCAAGATGCTGACCGTCCATGCGCAGGGCATTGAACGTGCGGTCAAAAATGATCAGGGCCGCACGCCACGTGACAAGGCCTACACGCTGTCGGCCGAATTGTTTCTGATGCAGCACAGCTGCCACTGGTACTGCCGCTCCAGGGCCGTGGCGTCGGCACGCATGCTGGCGCGGCATCAGACGCCCTATGCGCAGTTGCTGGCATCGGTGGACCCGCAGACACGCGAGGCCTACCTGGCGGTGACAGGCCGGTGAGCGGCAGGCTGCACTGTGCGACCTGCCTGCGGCCGCAAAGCAGCTGCATCTGCCACTGGATCACGCCGGTGGCGCACCAGGTCGAGGTATTGATCCTGCAGCATCCGCTGGAAGCGGGCAATCCCAAGGGCACGGCGCGATTGCTGCAGCTGAGCCTCGCGTCCAGCCAGTTGCTGGTCGGCGAAGTGTTCCATGCCGGCGCGTGGCAGCCGCCCGGCGACACCCGGCGCAACCTGCTGCTCTACCCCGATCTGGCGTCGGACCGGGCCGCGGGCTTGCCGCTGCCGCCTGTGCCCGCGCCCGGCTTGCTCGAGGATCCGCCGCGGCTGCGGCTGATCGTGCTCGACGGCACCTGGCGCAAGAGCCGCAAGTTGCTGTACCTGAATCCGGCGCTGCAACAACTGCCGCGCCTGTCGCTGCAGGACCTGCCGGCCTCGGCCTACCGGATACGCCGCGCGCACCGGCCGCACCAGTTGTCCACGCTGGAGGCGGTGTGCGCCGCGCTGGCGCAGCTCGAAGGTGACAGCCGGCCGTTCCAGCCTTTGCTGCAGGCGTTCGACGGATTTGTGGCGCAGCAGATGGGTTTGTTGCCCCATGGCCCGCATTCATAGATCAAATCGTGCGATAGCCCATGTCGAATATGGGCTCACAGCTATCAAATGAGGAGCAAATCACGGAGCGGGATGGCCGCTGGCCTGTGCCAGCACCTGATGCGCGCTGAGCGCATCGCCGCCGCGCCAGGCCACGATCTGGTCCGGACGGATCAGTACCAGCGGCGCTTCGTACAGTGCCCGCAGCTCCGCCGAGGGGTGGGTAACAACCCGCAGGTCCAGGCCCAGCGCCGCCGCGGCATCGACAAAACCGCGGGTGGCGGGCGTGTCCGGTCCCAGCGCGAGCAGCGTCCATTCGAAGTTGAAACTGTCGTACAGCGAGGAGCCGTCCTCCAGCCACGCGTGCGGCGCGCGGCCACCGGGGCTGGCGCTGGGCTGGTAGTGGCCGGCGTCGTCCGGCGGCGGTGTGCTGCCGTCCTTCACGATCAGCGGCGAGCCGTCGTAACGCCCGCCAAAGGTTACGCCGGGAATGTTGAACTCCAGGCGCACGTGCTGGTTCAGGTAACTGGCGGCGCGTTCGCGCTCGGCCTGGCCCGCGGCATCTTCCTGCTCCAGCAGGTCGGTGGCGCGGAAGCTGCCGACCGAATCGGCAAACCGCCGGGCATAGGCGGTGTTGCGTTCGGCCAGTGGTTGGCGCTCCGGCCCATAACTGTCCAGCAACTGCGGCGGCGCCTGGCCGCGGATGACGGCGGCCAGCTTCCAGCCCAGGTTGACGGCGTCTTCCACCGCGGTGTTGTAGCCCAGGCCACCGGTCGGCGTGAACAGGTGGGCCGCGTCGCCGCCAATGAACACGCGCCCGCGCTGGAAACTTTGCGCCACCAGCGAGTGCCCGGCGGTCCAGGTGCCGACCGACAGCACTTCGATGGCCAGATGCACGCCCATGGCTTCATCCACAATCCGCTGCGCGTCGGCCGCGGTCCAGCTGTCGGTATCCTCGCCTTCATGCACGGCGGCGTGAAAGGCAAACTCCGACTGGCCGTCCACCGAGGCCATGAAGGCGCGGCGCTGCGGATTCACCGACACATACATCCAGGCGCGGGCGTGCGGGAAGACGGTGTAGAAATCAGGCGCGCGCAGATACACCGCAAACATCTTGCCGCCCATGAACTCGCGCCTGACACCGCTGGCGCCGTCCCAGGCGATGTCCAGCGTGCTGCGCACCAGGCTGCGCGGTCCGTCGGCACCCACCAGGTAAGACGCTTGCACATGCAGGGTCTGGCTGCCGTCGCTGGCGCGCACCTGTGCCTGTACATGGCTGCTGCGGTCCTCGAAACTTTCAAGGCCCCAGCCGTACCGCACATCGATGCCGGGCAGGGCTTCGGCGTGGCGGCGCAAGGTGGCTTCGACAAATTTCTGCGACACGCGGTGCGGCAATTCGGCCGCGCTCCAGGAGCCGCTCATGGCCCTGATGTTGGTCACCGCCTGCGCGGCGGTGGGCAGGCGCAGGCGGGCCAGCTCATGGCCGGTGTAACGCGTGAAGTAGGCAATGTCGGTCGGGTGGTCGGCCGGCAAACCCTGGGCGCGGATCTCGCCGGCAAAACCGAGGCGGCGGAAATGCTCCATGGTGCGCGCTTGCGTGGCATTGGCCTGCGGGTTGAAGGCGGTGCCGGGTTTGGGGTCCACCAGCAGGCAGCGTATGCCGCGGCGGCCCAGCTCGTTGGCCAGCATCAGGCCGCAAGGGCCGCCGCCGGCGATCAGGACGTCGGTGTGAAGCGTCGGGGTCATGGTCAATACACGCCGAAGCGGCCGGTCCACTTGCGTTCGTAGTCCTGTTTGGCGAAGTGTTCGGCCACGAAGTCGATGAAGGTGCGCACCCTGGCCGACAGGTGTTTGCGGCTGGGGTAGGCCAGGTTGATGGTCAGGCGCGGCAGGTCCCAGTCATCCAGCACCGGCACCAGCCGCCCGGCCACGATGTCGTTGTAGACGATGTAGCTGGGCTGCACCAGGATGCCCATGCCGTCGAGCGCGGCGGTGCGCAGGATCTGGCCGTCGTTGGACTCCAGCAGGCCCTTGACCGTCACGGTGGTGGTCTGGCCATCACGCGTGAACCGCAGTTCGTTGG
>LNFM01001345.1_pt1 | contig 11110 bp, 10 predicted proteins | sample 596031 | NCBI WGS metagenome assembly LNFM01 (sample SAMN04254537, study PRJNA301005) | activated carbon metagenome | isolation source: dual media filters at the Ann Arbor, Michigan drinking water treatment plant | place: USA: Ann Arbor | reverse complement strand
AGTCGCGAAAAAGATTACGTCATTTGGGACGACGAGCTGCCCGGTTTCGGCCTCAGAGTGTTCGCCTCCGGCAAGCGCAGCTACGTCATTCAGTATCGGCTCGGTAAGCGATCGAGACGCTTTACGATTGGCCTGCACGGCGTCTGGACTCCCGAGCGGGCCCGCCAGGAAGCGAAGGTGCAACTGGGGCGTATCGCTAAAGGCGAAGACCCTGCAGAAGAGAAGCAGCTCGACAATAGGGCGATCACGGTCAAAGAGCTGTGCGACCTCTACCTCGCCGACCTGAACGCCGGCCTCATTCTCGGAAAAGGCGGGCGCCCCAAGAAGCCAGGCACGATCGCCTCGGACATTGGCCGAATCCACCGGCACATCGTCCCCTTGCTCGGTTCCCGACGGGTGAAGGATCTGACCAAGGCCGAAGTCAACAAGGCCATGAAGGACATCATGGCGGGCAAGACGCGCCTCGTTGCCAAGACGAAGAAGCTGCGAGGAAAATCGATCGTCAAGGGCGGAGCCGGGACGGCTACCCGTACGATCGGCCTGTTCGGCGGAATTCTCACCTACGCACCCTGCCCACGGTGTGCGGCGACCGAAGGACAGCGTCCGCGCTCGGAGGCTCAGCGAGGCCGAATATCGCGTGCTTGGCCAGTTGCTCGCTAAGGCGGTCGAGAACGAGAAATATGAGGTTTCGGTCGATTTGATCCGCCAACTTGCGCTCACGGGCTGCCGCCGAACCGAAATGGTCACTCTGACTTGGGCCGAAGCCGATACCGATTCAAGCTGCCTGCGACTGACGGACAGCAAAGAGGGGAGATCTATCCGCCCAATCGGCCTGCCCGTCGTGGAGTATCTCGAGAAGCGCCGGAAAACGAGAGCAGGCACCTACGTCTTCCCGGGACAAGGAGATGATAACGCTTTCGGAAGCTTGCCGAACCATTGGGAGCAGATATTCGACGGTACGCCGCTCGCCGACATCACGCCTCATGTCCTGCGACATAGCTTCGCCAGCATCGCAAATGATCTTGGTTTTACGGAGGTCACCATCGCTGCTCTGGTTGGACATTCGAAGGGTTCCGTCACCAGCAACTACATACACACGCTCGACACGGCACTGATCATGGCCGCCGACACCATCTCTGGCTACATCCAGGGCCTCCTGGACGGCATTGAATTCAAGCAGACGGCATATGCCGTAGATCGGGAGTCGCGCCGCGCAGCGCTCGCACGCTTCTTACAGCAGGCTACGGCAGCGGACGCCGTCGGCACGGCGAATGACGAACAGCGAGCCGCTGCATAACGCTCAGCAAGTGGCGGTGGAATTCTGCCGGGAATGCCGCTACTTGCATGTCAGAAAAACTTGCCTCATTTTCTGACAGGTGAAGACGCTAAACGCCTCAGTCCCCGAGCGGGTTATGAAGCGCGTCCGCGCTAGCGGACGTGGCAGCGTCTTCACGCCTAGCGACTTCCTCACAGTTGCCACCCGCTCCTCTGTTGATCAAGCACTCTCCCGGTTAGTGACGGCCGGACAGCTCCGCCGGCTTGCGCGTGGGCTCTACGACTTTCCGAAGCTACACCCGAAACTCGGGGCGTTGTCACCCGCACCCGACGAGGTTGCACTCGCTCTTGCGCGAGAGACCGGCTTGCGGGTGCAGATCGCCGGAGCGCGTGCGGCGAACGCGCTCGGCCTTTCAACCCAAGTCCCGGCACAAAGCACTTATCTGACCGACGGCCCATCGCGTCGCGTGGTCCTAGGAACGCGCGTCGTGGATCTTCGCCACGCCTCGCCCAAACATCTTATCGCGCCAGGCAGCCCCGCCGGGACGGTGATCCAGGCGCTTCGGCATGTCGGCCCCCTCCGAGCGGCGGACGTCGCGAGCGTCGCGGCGAGCCGGCTTTCGGCACCCGATAAGAAGACACTGGCCTATGCGGCGATCCAGGCACCAGCGTGGATGAGGACAACGCTCGCTGCCATCGCGCTTCTTTAATCAAGGCTTATGCACTGTGTCACCGCCAAGGTCTCCGTCGACGTCCTGACCGTTTTGTAATGCCACTTCGGACATCGACTTGATTTGTCTATTCAGTTCGTCAAGCCGTGCCCTCATCGCCGCGCGATCACCTGACACAGTCCCGATGCCGCCCGGAGCCCCTGACAGTATACCCACGATGTGGTCACGCTCATCTTCGAAGGTGCGCAGTGTCGCGTCACGTTCCAGCGCCGCTGCTGCGTCATCCTGCCGCCGGCGAGCCTTCTCGTCGGCGAGAATGCTTTCCTCGACCCGCGCGACGTTGGGCTTGATATCGGGGAACCGATCAGCTGCGAAACGCAGGAACTGACTGAACTCATAAATGTGAAAATCCTCGCCGGCCTGCGAGCGAAACTCCTCAATCAGCTCCGGGCGAGCACCCATTTTCCGCCCGCGGTGTATCCACCACCAGTCCTCCTTCGCGTCATCGGAAATGAAGATCACAGGCCGATTGTCGGCTTTCGCCTTGGCGATCATGTCCTTCCAGATGATGAGATCGCCGAATTTGTCGTATTCTCCCGCGTCCTTCTTCTGGTCCTTGTAACCCGGCGGTATTTTCTTGGAGTAACGATCTTCGCCCTCCTTCTTCAGCGCAGCAAGTCTCTCCGACGGCCACTTATCTCCAATCCGATGCCCAAGGAGCGAGGTCAGTTTCTCTAAGACTCCTTCGGCCCCAACAGAGGGATGGGCATCACGTGCAGCCTCCATGCGCCCCTTGAAGTCCGATACAAACATATCGAGCGCGGCCAGTTCCTTCTGCACGTCTATCGTCGGATGCGCGCGCAGTTGGCGGAGACGTTCGCGCGCTTTGTCGATGTTCGCCTCTTGATCTTTGATCAGCGCGTCATAGGCATCCAGGGCGCCGAACTCGACGTCCAGGCGATTGCGATGAAATTCGAGGCCGACTTGATATGGGATCCACAAAGCGTCGCCGAGCGCTTCGAAAAGACGTAGCAGTTCATCTCGCACGACGGTCGTGTGCCGGAGGCAATGAAGGAGGACGTTCGCGTCGGGAACGAACACTGCGGTATCCCAGAGCTTCGCGATGTGCTCCGGCGTCTTTGGGTACCATCCTGGAAAATTGTCACGCATATGATTCAGTCCAACCAGGCGAGTTTCTCGACCCCGAGGCGGGTGGCGGCATCTCTGACGAGATTGCGTGTCGCTTCGTCCGGCGTCTTTCCTGTCTCCAGAAGCACCGCGCCAAACGGCTTGCCCTCATGACGAGATTTTCCTCGCTCGAAGACGGCCATGATGACGAGTTTCCAATCCCGGCTCTTGCCCCAGCAGATGACGCGACCATCTTCTAAGCGGCAGCCGTGTGGCTTGATGAATGTTTCTGCCGCCTCGGTCGGCGCCGTCATGTCGAGCGCGCGCCAGATCTCGGGTTCGCTCGCGAGCAGCCGCGCACGCTCATATGGCTTGATCAGGGAATCCTTGATGTAGACCCGTACTTTTCTCGGGTCCATGAAGTGCGCCAACTGCCCGCCAATGGTCGGATCCTTGGTCCACTTTTCATAAAACCGAGACCGCTCCGCATCGTTGAGCGAGGCCCAGCCCAAATCATCCGCCGCGCCCCACAGCTTGTCCCGCAGGCCATCTCGTATGTCCTCGGGCATCATCATTGCGCGGTTCCCCGGTTATGCGGTTGGGGAAAGTCAAAGGCCGGCAACTCCAACGTGGGATCGCCCTCGCGCATGAACAGGTCGGCCTGGTCCCGCATCCACTCAAGCATGAAACTCCCAGCGCCCTCGTCACGGAAGTGCACCATGCCCGGCAGGCGAAGACGCTCGAGGTCACCCCGCGCGGCCTTCTCAAGCTCCACGACCTCTGCGATGCGCCGCAAGTCGCTCACGAAATCGAGTACAACCACTTTAGTTTTCTTGGGGCTGATCCTTAGGCCGCGCCCAAGTTGCTGCACGAAGATTCGACGGCTGTGGGTCACGCGCATGAACGCGATCATGTCGACGTCAGGCACATCGACGCCCTCGTTGAAGAGATCGCGCGTCGTTACGACGTCAAGGCTTCCTTTGCGAAAGGCCGCCATCACTTTATCACGCTCGCGGGCGCTCATCTCACCGGTGATGGGCTCAGCCCGGAAACCGAACAAGCGCAACGTGGCCGCGAAACTGTTGGCATGATGCACCGAAGAGCAGAACACGATGGCCGACCGCCGGCGCTCAGCATCGAACGTCTCACGGATAGCGCGCGCCGCCTCCTCATCGCGTGTAGGAAGCAGCAACAGGCGATTCAGTTGACTGAGTGAGTAGCGGTTGCGCGATTGGGAGCGAACGAGTTCCCAGTCGATGTTATCAGCGAGGAGCCTGTAGTCTGCCTCGCATAGAAATCCTCGTTTCAAGCCCTCGGCGATCCCAATTTTCAACACCGGAGGTCCAAGGAGTTCGTCGATATCGTATCCGTCCCCGCGCCATGGCGTGGCCGTAACACCGCCAATCATCGCTTCGGAGAGATGGTCCGTGACGCGTCGGAAGGTCTCCGAGCCAACATGATGAGCCTCGTCGATAAGCACCAAGCCGAAGTCAGGGAGTTCCTCAAGCCTCGACACAGCGGACTGGATGGTCGCGAAGGTGATACCAGCCCAATGGCTTGGGCTCTCACCGCCCATTAGACGATGTGTCCTGATCCACTTCGGAAGTTGATCCCAGAACGAGCGTTGTAGCTGATCGACGAGTTCACGTGTGCCTGCGAGCACCAGCGCTCGCCCCGTAGGAATCGCCTCATCTCGAAACAGTTGCGCGACGCTTTCCGCCAAAACGACGGTCTTTCCCAGGCCTGTGGCCAAGACAACCTGAGCTCGGCCGGTCTCGCGGAGCGACGCCACGAAATTCTCGACTGCCTCGTCCTGATAGTCGCGCAGCTCTCTTCGATGCACCGAGTACTCAGGACTTTTCCGAGCGAGCTCAAGAAGCATCGCTGGTTCTAGGACCCCAATCTCAATCCCGAGCGCCTTCCAGCGCTTAATGGCATCGTGTGTGGCGGGACCGGCTCTCCTGCTGGACGCTACATAGATGCGGTCCGCTTTATAGAACCGCGCGGCCTCTCCGACCTCGTTCACCGCGCTCGCCGACGGGTAGCCGCCGGTGGTAAACTTGCACTGGATTACCCAAAGCTCTCCATTCTTGACACCGAGCACGTCCGCGCCGTGATCGCCGGAACCCGCGACCAGCCGCACATCCTCGAACCCGTTGCAAACAAGGAGCCTTGCAACGTCCCGCTCAAAGGCTTGCCACGGCCCCTTTAACAATCGCTCCGCGTCGAGGAAGGGCTCGCGCATCAGTCGGACACGTCGGATTTTAACAGCCTCACGGAGCAGCTCGCTCGGATCACCGCATCTCGGCTCGCACGCTCAATATCGGCCGGCGATTGATTGGCGAGCCACACGGCATCGCTGAGATACGCGTCGTATCGTGAGCGCACCGCCGAACGGGCTTGTTCGGAGATCACGTCACTGCCGAAATCTAAGCTCCCGTAAGCGTCGTCCCAATACTTGCCGTCCAGGAACAGCTCAGGGTGTCTGGCAAAAAGTTCTCTCAGGGATTCCGGGTCCGCATAATCCCAGAAACGCCCATCCGCGATTAAGGCCTTATGATCAGGTACGCCTCGATTGGCCATTCGGCGGGCGACGGCATCGCGTTCAGCGCTCTCGAGTTCATTGAACATTGCCTCGCCCTGTCCGTCCGCGACAAGGGTGGGGATAGCGCGTGCCATGTCGCTGAGGACGGACGTCGCCAGCGTGATGATCTCCTGAGGATCGAGTCGGCTATTTAGGCAATACAGCTTACGAAAATCGGCGAGTACGCCAGCGACTGAGGGATCTTGCGCCTGCCCCTTTAGGAACTCGACCGTACGATGAGTGAGCTCGGTGAGAAGTCCGTCAAGCGGGGTCATCGTGGTAGAACGAAAGACATCATGGCTCACGTCGACCAAAAAACCGTAAGTCCTGGTTGCGACGTCATCAAGTTTTAGAACCCAAGGGAGACCGGCCGGAAGATCAGGGTCATTGCTGGCGACCCCATAGGCTTGAATCTCATACTCGACCCTAAAAGTCGGATGCACATACTTACGGGATAGCTCGTGGATTTGCCGACGCGGCGGCGCTGGCGGCTCGGGTTGCGGCGGGGGCGGTGCGGTCGTTGTGGTGTCTTCCGGATCACCCGCAGGCGGCTCATCTACGAAGCCCGGCGGCAAGAGCGCATCGCCTCCCTCGGCCGGTTTCTCACCCAAGACTTCTTTATCCTGCTCAAGTACGAGCTGCCACCAGCGCTCGTCTGTCAGATAGTCAGGATCATCCTCCTCGAAGAGGTTTGCCATCTGCTGGGCACGGTCGTTATCCTTCACGACCAAGACACGTGACCACAGCCCGTTTTTTCCTTGAGGGCTAGACCGACGGAAAGTCTGGTAGAGCTTGTAAAGCGGGCTGTCGTTGCCAGCATAACCCCGTTGCTTGGCGACGATAGGCCGGAGCGGCCCGTCACCACGAACGACGCGCAACATTTCACTCCATGCGGGATCGTCCCGCTCGAAGCGGTCTTTGGTGTAACTTACGCGGCAGTGATCAATATGTATCTCGCCAACAAACCGACCGCGTCCTCGCTGATCGTCGGTGGGATATTCCACTTCAGCCGTGTCGCCGTCGCTCCATTCGAACAAATCCTTATTCGCGATCTCGATCTTGCGCCCGTTTCGGATGAAATCCAGACCGAACTCAGTGTTGTGAAGATAGCGTTGGAGGCCGATCCAACCGTGGACCCGGCGCTCAGCCTCGACCACCTCGCAGCTCGGGCTCCCCGTCGGGCAGGTTTCCTCGGCCGCCGCGAGCGTTCTCATGCAGTGGATGCAGTAACGACGCGGCGCGAGCTTGAAGTCAATGTGCTCCACCGCCCGGGCGACGGTGCCATCTGGAAACGAAACCGTGCGATCCTCACCCCAAACGCAGTGACGCCTCGGCGCCAAGCGCGTGCTTCCCACCATCAGGCGGATCTTGCCGGCCTCTGATTGACCGAGCAGCGAGGAGTACGCTCGCGCGACGTGCTTGCGCACCGTTTTCTGATTGTTGCCTCGCGCCAAGTATGCACGCTGATCCGGCTTCAACCGGCTTATTACAATCGTTGTCCCATGCGCGTTGTGATCCGGCTTGGCGCGTGTCTGGCGGGGGACCTTGAAGCTACGGGTCGTGCGCAGCTCATCAAGGTCGATACGCACGCCGACCTCCTCGGGATCGCCGGCGCGACTAGTCCAAACCTCGGTCACTAGGCCCAGCCGAGCCGTCGCGATGTTGAAGCCCATTCCAAAGAGGCCGAGATTCGACAATGGATCGTTGCCAGACCAGCCAGCTCGAACGGCGTTTTCCAAAGACTCAAACGACATCCCCGGGCCATTGTCCCTGACAGTGACGCGCGCGTTCTCGTTATCGGCGGTCGGTAGCGCGACGCTAATCTCTGGCGCGTCGATGGGGTCACCAGATCGCGTCGCGTGGACGAACCCGTCGATAGAGTTGTCGATTAGCTCCGCGAGGCACCGCCATTGAGGAAGGTTGATCTCACCCAGCATCTGCAGGACGCGGGGGTCCGGCGTCAGATCGAATTCCTGGCTCATTCTATCTCGTTCCCCCTTCGTAGCGGCAACGCGCTCTGCGCGCTCTTTATCTTGCTCGCCAGAGCGTCCAAATCATCGGCACCCGTCCGGCATTCCCAAACCTCCAGGACATACCAGCCACGCGCCTCCAGCTCGCCGCGCGTTCTCAAATCCCGTTCGCGATTGCCCACTAGTTTAGGCCTCCAAAAGTCAAGCTTTGACTTTGGCATTCGCGCTAGCTTGCAGGCGGGATCCGGATGTTGGTGCCAAAAACAGCCATGCACGAAAACCGCGATACGCCGTGAACGAAACACCAAATCAGGCCGGCCAGGTAAATCCTTCGCGTGAAGTCGGTAGCGTAAGCCAGCCGCATGCATCGCGCGCCGGACCTTCAGCTCAGGTTTTGTGTCCCGCGCCTTGATAAGCGCCATTTGAGCGCTTCTGGCCTTGTCTGTTTCATTCGTCTTCCGCACCACCAGCCTCGTCGGGCGCTGGCCCAGCTGCTTCCTCACCGACTGGAGGTTCCTCACTCTCTCGGCTAACTAGGTCGTCTTGGCGGAACCCTTCCAGCATCTCTTCCAAGAGCGCCGCATGATCCAACCGCGCGGGCACACGCTGCAAGGTGCTCTGGATGCGGCCTTCAATTTCGGTGGGACTGAGTGAATCGACCAGTCGTTCATCCATTGCCCAGGCGCGGCCAGGGTGGACCACGTCCCAAGGTGAGCGCTTGTTGGCGCGTGTGGACGCCGCATCGCCGTGCTTGCTCATGCCCCAGCACGCTTTCGTCTCGGCATTCCAGATCGGCCAGAACGTGCGGATCAGATGCTTTTCAGCCACGAGTTGCGCGTTCGTCGCGCATACCAAACGCCTACATCGAAAATCCGCCAGTCTGATGGGTGAGAGATGTTCTGGCAGTCGATCGGTGTAGGCCTCGGCCGTACCAATGGTGCCCGCATGCTCCAGCAGGCGCGCGGTCAGCTTTGCACCCTGTTCACGGGTAGTGCTTGCATCGTCATTGGCAGGATCGGCTTTGCCGACGTAGATTGGTGTTTCCGACCCAGAGATGCCCGCATAAAGTGGATGCTCGCCGCGATAGTAGATCGCGTACACGCCGGAGCCATACGCTGTGCGGACATCGGCGAGCGGAATCATAGGCTGAGCGAGAAGGGCGATTGAGACCATGCGCCCGATGGCCTTTGGATCGGCCGGATCAAACGTTGCTCTCGGCATCCGAATTGGATCGGTGGCCGATCTTGCAGCTTCGAGAGCCGCCGCATGCGAGGCGAGGCCCTCTCGTATACGCCTTACCACGGCTTGTGGCGGATTCTCGCCAGCAGCAGCTAGCACCGCGCTTAACGCATCCTCGAGTGCCTTAATCGCAGCGCGATCAGGTGCGAGCGCCATCCTTCATCCCTCTTCGGTATGCCGACACGAGGTCTTCTGGTCGCGACTCGTTCTCCCGGCTACGGCAAGGCTCAATCCTTACGCCGCCTTTCTTGCTGGTACTAGCGAAGGTTGCGCTCCACCAGCCGCAAGACCCACAAGCCACTCCCCGGCGGCAGCTCCAAGCTGGGCGGGAACCGCATTGCCCAATTGGCGCATACTTTCCGTCCAAGAGCGGGGAAATTCGTATTCGTCAGGGAGCCCCACAAGGCGAGCAGCCTCCCGGGTAGTGAAATAGCGGACGGTCCCGTCGTCTCGAACCATCATGTTTTCCCCCCCGGGAACGCCGTGGTCTCCTGCCTTCAGTGCTTTTGCAGGCAGATCGAGGGGGCTACCCGTATGTCCAGGATAAACCCGCGCACCAGTCTGCAGAACATGGTTGCGTTTTCCATTGGGTTCGCCGAGGCCAAGCAATGTATCCCGAACGGTCATCCAAGGCTGTGTTGATGGAGCAATCGCGAGCTTCTTCAGAGCCGCGACGCGGCGTCGATCCTGCTCAAGGACAGCCTCCTTACGTGGCTTCAAACCATGACGCTTCCAGTATTCGCCTGTTACGAATTGATCCCACAGCAACCGATCTCGAGAATGCGTCGGAACCATCAACGTCGGCGCAACACCGACGCTCATATGAACTCCGAAGATAAGGACGCGATGGCGAATTTGCGCCGCGCCATAATCAGCGGCGTTCACCAGTTGCCAAACAACGCGATATTCGCGCTTCGATCGCGAGGCGTTCAACCTCGTTAGATGCGACCCATGGCTTTCGCCGTCGCGCCGAAGCACCCTTGGGCGCTCTAGGCTCGCGATTATCCAGTTGAGGTACGGTTGGAAACGCGGACCAGCGAGGTTGCGAACGTTCTCGAACAGGAACATCCGCGGTGAGGCCTCACGAATGGCGCGGATAGCCTCTGGCCACATATCGCGATGATCGTCCTGGCCAAGCTTTTTTCCGCCTATCCCAAATGGCTGACACGGCGGCCCACCGGAGATCAGGTCAAGAGTGGCAATTTTCTCCCAATCGATCTCACGAACGTCCTGTAAACCCATAGGCCAGTCACGCACGTGCTCGACGCCATTCAGCTTGTTATGAAGAACCGTTTCAACCGCGTCACGATCGAACTCAGCCATATATGCGTGTTTGAAGCCTGCCCGGGACATCCCCAGAGCAAGCCCGCCACAACCGGCGAAGAGTTCAGCGCTTAACATCTCCGCCTCCTTCTAGTTCGAGCGGTAGCATCGGGCCACCAGCCGCTTCATCCAAATATCGTTCAATCGCACGCCGGATCAGCCACGCTACCTTGACCCCTTGCGCCTTCGCGAGCCTATCAAGCTCGGCCTTCTGACGCCTGGCCAATGTAGTGGTGACGCGCTCGGCATCCCGCCCATCCTTGCCCAAGCTTCCAACCTCCGCGGCGATCCGCGGCATTCCGCGGCAACCAATCGATCTTGGCCGAGAGTCCTTAAAAATTCAACTGGCATTGTGCGGAGTTAAACAGCCTTGACTCTCCAGCCATCAAAGAACAAAACATGAACACAATGCTATACCCGTCTCCGGAGGTCAAGGAAAAGAGTGCGGCCCGAGCCCGCCATAGAGTCTTTGCGCGCGCAGATCGAAAAGATCGAAGGCAGAAGCCGGCGCGCCAATACGGTTCTCCCGTTTGGGATTGCCGACGTCGACTCACGACTCCCCGGTGGCGGGTTGGCGCTTGGCGCCCTGCATGAGATCGCAGGGGGCGGGAACGGCGCGGTCGATGGGGCGGCGGCGGCATTGTTCAGCGCGGGTGTCGCGGCACGGACCAAGGGCAAGATCCTGTGGTGCATCACGCGTCCAGATCTCTTCGCGCCGGCGATCGCTCAAGCTGGTCTCGCGTCCGATCGCGTAATCTATCTCGAAGCCGGCGATGACAAGACCGTGTTGGCCTGCATGGAGGAAGGGCTGCGCCATGGTGGCCTAGGGGCGGTTCTCGGTGAGGTGGCGCGGCTTTCCATGACAGCCTCGCGCCGCCTGCAGTTGGCGGCCGAGGGAAGCGGATCGATCGGGATCGCGC
>LNFM01012531.1_pt1 | contig 11111 bp, 11 predicted proteins | sample 596031 | NCBI WGS metagenome assembly LNFM01 (sample SAMN04254537, study PRJNA301005) | activated carbon metagenome | isolation source: dual media filters at the Ann Arbor, Michigan drinking water treatment plant | place: USA: Ann Arbor | reverse complement strand
TCAGGCGCAGCAGGTCGTCGCCGATCCGGTCATCGAACGCGGCCTCCACCAGCGCGGTGGTGTCGGGGGTGGCGTCCTGCAGCTGCGCTTCGAGTTCGAAGGTGAGTTCGCCCGCCTTGCGCTCGTGCAGCGCCTTGCGGCGGATGAGGTCGATCGCGCGCCGACGGGCAGCGGTCATCAGCCAGGCGCCGGGATTGTCGGGCACGCCGTCGAGGGGCCATTGCTCGAGCGCGGCCACCAGCGCGTCCTGCGCCAGTTCTTCGGCCAGGCCGACGTCGCGCAGCACGCGCGCCAGCGCGCCGATGATCTTGGCCGATTCGATCCGCCACACCGCATCGACGGTGCGATGCACGCTGCCGGCGGTGTTCATCAGGCGACGGCCGCGCGCGGGCTCAGGTGAAGCACGGCCCGAGCTCGCGCACCTCCACCGTCGCGAACTGGGCGGCGGGGCACGCGGCGGCAATGGCGAGCGCCTCGTCGCGGGTGACGTTCTCCAGCAGGAAGAAGCCGCCCACCATCTCCTTGGCCTCGGCGAACGGGCCATCGACCGGCTTGAACTCGGAACGCTCGCCGTTACGCACGTTCAGCCGCGTGCGCTCCGACGACAGCGCCTGTGCGTGCACGAGCTTGCCGCGGCGCTTCAGGTCATCGGCGAACCTGAGCATGACGTCGTAGGCGGCGCGGCCCTCGGCCTCGGTGCGGGTGGCGCGCTGGCCCACCGGTTCGACGATCAGCAGCAGGTAGCTCATCCGTTTCTTCCGTGGTGGATTGTTCCCGCGCGGCGGCGATAACGCGAGGTCATGAAACGCTTCCAGCTGCCGTCGGGCAGCTGGATGTTCCCATGCAGCAGGCGCTCGTCGGGGCCGATGATCTCGATCTGGTCGCGGTAGTTGGCGGTGGCACCGGGCGGGCCGTCGAACACCGGGCCGACGGCGTCGAGCGACAGCAGACGTTCGTCGTCGCTCAGCGTGCCGCGGTAGACCCACAGGTGATTCATCATCGAGCCGATCCAGGTGCCGACGAATGCGCGCTGCGCCGGGTCGTAGCCGAGCATCATCTGGTTGCGCGCCGACGAGCCGTCGGGCATCTTGCCGGTGCCGTCGGCGAGCATCCAGACATCGCCCAGCATGCGCACCGACTCGTGACCGGAGTGCGGCGGCAGTGGTTCGCCGGGCAGGGCGACGCCCTCGATCTCCCACTCGCCAACCAGCCGGCGCAGCCATTCGTGCTGCGGCGTGACCTGCGCCTTCATTGTTCGTCCTCCACAGTGATCATCCAGCCGACGCCAAAGCGGTCCTTGAGCATGCCGAAGCACGGCGACCAGAAGGTCTTGCCCAATGGCATCGTGACCTCGCCGCCGGTGGCCATTGCATCGAACTTGCGCCTGGCATCGGCCTCGTCGGCCGCAGTGACCGACAGCGAGAAGCCGGCGAACGACGCGGTACCGGCGGCGCAGCCGTCGGAGAGCATGACTTCGGTGTCGCCCACGCGGAACGACGCATGCATGATCTTCTTCTCGCTGCCCGGCGGCAGCATGTCGGGCGGCGGCGGCTCGGGCGCCTCATCGAAGCGCATCAGCATCGTCGGCGTGGTGCCGAGCGCCTGGCAGTAAAAGGCGAGCGCCTCCTCGGCGCGGCCCTCGAAGAAAAGATACGGTTGCACGTTCATCGTCGTCTCCAGACAGTTCAGCGGGCCGCGGCTTCGAGGGTTGCGAGATCGATCTTCTTCATCTGCAGCACGGCGCCCATCACGCGGTCGGCCGCCGGGCTCATCATCAGCTGGCCGATGATGCGCGGCACCACCTGCCAGGACAGTCCGTAGCGGTCCTTGAGCCAGCCGCACTGCTGCGCGGCGGGGTCGCCGCCGGCGCCGAGCGCGTTCCAGTAGTGGTCGATCTCGGCCTGCGTGTCGCAGTTGACCACCAGCGACATGGCCTCGGTGAGCTTGAAGACGGGTCCGCCATTTAAGGCCATGAACGACTGCCCGGCCAGATCGAAGGTCACCACCAGCACCGAGCCAGCCGGGCGGCCGTGGATCTCGTGGCCGGCCTCGCCATAGCGAGAGACCGCGGTGATCCGTGATTCAGGAAACACCGAGCAGTAGAACTGCGCCGCGGGTTCGGCCTCGTCGTCGAACCACAGGCAGGGCGTGATGCGCTGGATCGTCGTGGTCATCGCCGTGCTCCTTAGGCCGTGGTCTGGCGACGGGCCAGTTCGGCGCGCTGCGCGTCTTCCTGCGCGCGCAGCTCGGGCGTGAATTCGGCGCCAAAGTCCTCGGCTTCGAACACCGGGCGGATCTCGATCTCGGACTCGCCGGGCATCGGGTTCGGGCAGCGCCGCACCCATTGCACCGCCTCTTCCATCGACTTGACCTGCCACAGCCAGAATCCGGCTATCAGTTCCTTGGTCTCGGCAAACGGCCCGTCGATCACGGTGCGCGACTTGCCGGCGAAGCGCACCCGCTTGCCCTTGCCGCTCGGGTGCAAGCCTTCACCGGCGAGCATCACGCCGGCCTTGACCAGTTCGTCATTGAAGTCGCCCATCGCCTTGAGCAGGGCTTCGCTCGGCATCACGCCGGCTTCGGAGTCCTGGGTTGCCTTGACGATCACCATCACGCGCATGTCGAACCTCCCTGAGTAGTGCCGCGCAACGCCGCGGTCTTGCAGGTACGTCGAACGAGCGGCGCCGGAATCGACACCGTGATGCACGGATATCTTTGCGGGCAATCGCGAGGCCAGCGCGGCAGCCGGCGGCGGGCAGACCGTTGCGGCGCGGCACGAGCTGTGCCGGAGAACGGGCTGGTCAGAAGTTATCAATGCAGGTTGCGCGGCGATGTCGCCGAGCCGGGCGACGTGTTCGGCGCGCCACCGCGCGATGACAGGCGCGCGTCCTGGTCAGGCAGAAACTCGGAGCGCTAGGCGCGGCCGATGCTGACAATCGGGATGACCGCCTCGTCTTCTTCGCGTTCCGCCGGAATCCGAGCGCGCATCTGCGCGCGGAACTCGTTCACCGACTCGTAGAACGCCGACATCATGGCGACCCAGAGCAGCATGCCGCGGTCGGTCAGCCGCCAGCCGCGGTCGTTCTCGACGACCCAGCCGCCCAACTTCAGTGCGGCGAGTTCCAGTGCCATCGTGCGCTCGAACGCCATGCCGTAGCGCTCGCGCACCCAGGCGCGATCGAGCGACAGGCCCATCAGCCGCATCATCAGGTCGTAGCGCATGCCTTCTCGCCGCCCGAGCAGGCGCTCGCCGGTGATGCCCGGGCGCCCGCGATCGATGCTCTCGCCGTACGAGCGCAACGAGAAGGTGGACGCGTACAAGCGACCATCGAGATAGCCGAACGCCCCGCTGCCGAGCCCGACATACTCGGGCGAGGACACGACGTACTCGTCGATGCCGACGCCACCGCGGTTGAAGCACCACGCCGACGACGCGGTGAACTCCGGTCGCAACCGCTGCAGCAACCGACGGTAGTACCGCTGCATCCGCCCCCGATCGGGCAGGCCCATCGCCTTGCCCATCTTCCGCTCGATGTTGGGCGAGGTCATCAGCGGATAGAACGACACCTGGTTCGCTGGCGTTGCCAGCACCGCGTCGATGTCGGCATCGAGCATCGCCGGCGTCTGGTGCGACAGGTTGAAGATCATGTCGATGTTCACGGTCCGGAACAGCGGCGCGGCGAGCGCGATGCGCTCGTGGATCTCCTCGCTCGAGCCGTACTTCTCGTAGCGATCCATTTCCCGTAGCAGCCCGTCGTCGAAGCTCTGCACGCCGATCGACAGCCGCTGCACGCCCGCCTGCACCAGCATCTCGAGCACATGCGGCTGCAGGTCCTTCGGATTGGTCTCGACGGACACTTCGTCGAGCGGTCCATAGCTGCGCACCAGCGCGAGCGTTTCAGCGAGTTCCTCGGGCGCGGAAGTGGGCGTGCCGCCGCCGACGTAGACGCCGGAAAAGCGAAAGCCCCGGTCGTGGTACTGGGCGATCTCGGTTCGCAGCGCGCGGAAATAGGAGCCCGCCTTGTCGGCACGGAACTGCACGCGGTGAAACGAGCAGAACGGGCACAGCACTTCGCAGAACGGCACGTGCAGGTAGAGGAACACCGGCGTCGTCGGCACCTGCGCAATGCCTGTGCTCGGTACGAGCCGCATGGAGCGGGCGGCCGCATGGCGGAACGCGAAGTTGAGCAGGCGATAGAGCATCGCGGAAGTGTAGCCACCCGGGCACGATCCACCGCCCCGCACGCAGCAGGGGCAATCGAGCTGGCGACGTCAACGCGCTGCGCGCGCGGCCGCCCCGCCGCGCGCGGCCCGGGTCGTACGCCCCGCAGCTCAGCCGCCGCTGAGCGCCTGCACGATGAACAACTCGTCGGTGGGCGCCAGCGCCATCGACAGGTCGAACACGGCGGTGCCGTTGACGAAGAAGCGCACGTGCGGGCGCATGCGCTCCTGCTCGTTGACCATGCGAAAGCGGATGCCGGGAAACTGCCGGTCGAGGTCGGCCAGCACCTCGGCCAGCGTGGCGCCCTGCGCCTGCACCGTGGCGCGGCCGGTGTACGAGCGCAGTGGCGTGGGGATCAGCACGTCCATCGGAGGTCCGGCCCGGCCGCTCAGCCGAGCGTGGCCGCCTCGATCGCGTAGATTTCCGGCAGATGGCGGGCGATGCAGCGCCAGTCGGCGCGCGCGCTGCCATTGTCGCTGCCCATCCACACCTCGCCGCTGGTGGTGCCGAAGTACAGGCCCAGCGGATCGGCGGCATCGGCGCTCATCGCCTGACGCTTGACGGTCCACCAGGCCTGCGCCGCCGGCAGGCCGTCGTCCTGGCGCTGCCAGCTCGCACCGCCATCGCGTGTCACGTACACCGCCGGTGCGCCGTCCGGGCTGGTGCGCGGCCACACGGTGGCGCCATCCATCGGCAGCACCCAGGCGGTGTCGTCGCGGCGCGGATGCACGACCATCGTGAAGCCGACATCGCCGACCTCCTTCGGCATGTTATTGCCGATGCGCTGCCAGGTGGTGCCCGGCCGATCGAGCCGGTAGATGCCGCAGTGGTTCTGCTGGTACAGGCGGTCCGGGTTGCTCGGGCACAGGCGCACGCAATGCGGATCATGGAAGGTGAGCACGTTGCGATCGAAGCCTTCGACCACCTCCAGGCCATCGACCAGCGGACGGAAGCTGGCACCGCCGTCGACCGACTCGTGCACGCCGCCGCTGGACATCGCGAAGTACAGGTGCGCGGGGTCGCGCGGGTCAACGATGATCGAGTGCATCTTCGGGCCGTCGGGTGTGCCGTCCTGCGCCGTGCCCATCCACTCGATGTACTGCGGGTCATCATTGATGGTCGAGTACGGCGCCCAGGTGGCGCCGCCGTCTTCTGACCGGAACAGACCCTGCGGCGACGTGCCGGCGTACCAGACGCCGGGCTGGCTCGCATGCCCGGGGGTGAGCCAGAACGTGTGATCGACCACGCGACCGTTGCCGTCGGCCGCCTTGGCGAACGCCGGCGGCCGCGCCGCTTCCTGCCACGTCTTGCCCACATCGGTCGAGCGGAACACCGTGGGTCCGAGGTGCCCGGTCTTGGCGGCGGCCAGCAGGGTGCGACCGTCGCGCGGGTCGAGCACCAGGTGATGGACGATGTGACCGAGGAAGTGCGGGCCATCCAGCCGCCAATCCTGGCGCGCCGCGTCGCCGTGCAGCAGCCACGCGCCCTTGCGCGTCGCCACCAGCAGCACCACGCGGGCAGCGACACCGGCTCCGCGCGCCGGCTGGCCGGTCGCGCCCGGTTGCTCCGCCGCGGTGGCCGCCGCGCGAACGGACCTGTCGTGGGTCGCCTCATGTGCCATACCTGTCTCCCTGGGCTGTCCGGTCGCGCCTTGCGCTTGCCGGGTCGAATGTCGAATGGTGGTCACGATAGGCGCGATCGCCCGGCTGGGGCGAACCAACGTGCATCGAGACTGGGGCCGCCGATACGGTGGCCCTTGTCAGCGACGTCGAACGAGCGCGGCGCGGATCGACACGGAGGTAGAAGAATTTCTTCGCTGCGCTGCGCCAGCGCCCGACCACTGGCGACGGCGAGGTGCCGCGCTGTTATGCATCCGACATCCGACACCCGCGGTCGATCTTGGATAATCGCGCTCCCCCGGCGTTGTTGCCGCCACCGGTCCGCACGCACGACACTGCATTGATCGCCGAGCCGAACGTTCCAGCGACCGCCGCCCGGCCCACCGCCGCGCTCGTGTCCGCCGCCGCGCGGGCGCGACCGACGCGGGCGCTGCGGCTGGCGCGCGACGCCTGGCGCCTGCTGCACGTGGACTCGGCGCGGGCGATCGCGCTGGCCGACCAGGCGATCGGCCTGGCGACCGACGATCCCCAGGCCGACGGCTGGGCCCGCCTGGCTCGCGGCTATCACCTGCTGTACTTCGCCACGCCGGCGGCGGCAAGCCACGAACTGCAGGAGGTGCAACGCCGCTTCGATCGGCTGGGCGAGCGCGGCGGCAGCATCCTGGCAGCCACCGGCCTGGCACGCGCGCAGTGGCGCGCCGGCCGCTTCCGCGATGCGCTGGCGCAAGTGCTGCCGCTGCGCGACGAGGGGCTGGCCGTGCTGCGTGACGAGCAGCGCAGCGTGCTGCTCAACACCATTGCGGGCTGCTACTCGGCGCTGGGCGAGTCGGAGCAGGCGTTCGCCTACATGTACGAGGCGCTGCGCGATTCGCCGCCGGTGCGCGGGCACGGTTTCGATGCGGTCTTGCATTGCAACCTGTCCAACGAGCTGATGATGATCGGCGACTACGTCGAGGCACTGCGCCACATCGACGACGGGCTGGCGCGCTGTCACGGCCTGCGCAACCCCCGGCTGGTGAGCATCCTGCTGATCAACCGCATCGTCTGCCTGACCGAACTGCAGCGCGCGCCCGAGGCGCTGCCCGACATCGAGCGGGTGCGCTTACAGCCCACCGACGCCAGCGGCCGCGGCAGCGTCGGCACCCACTTCGAGACGATGGCGATCGCTGCGCTGCGCGCCGGCGCGATCGACCTCGGACGCGACCTGGTGGCCGCCGCGCTGCAGGTACAACGGCCGCCGATTCCGGACGAGCATCTGGAACTGGCACTGGCGCGGGCGCTGCTCGCCGCGAGCGACGGCGCCGCCGGCGCCGCGCTGGCCGACCTGCAGGCAGCGGCGCCGCTCGTCGGCATCGCGCAGGTGGACGGCGCCGACGCGCCACCGGCCGACGGGCTGAGCCTGCGACTGCGCTGCGTGTACTTCCAGACCCTGTCGGAGCTGCACGAACAATGCGGCGATCATGCCGGCGCGCTGACGGCCGTGCGCACCTGGCAAAAACTGCAGGTCCAGCGCGCGCAGCTGGCCTCGCGCGCCCGCTATCAGGCCGCTGCCCTGCAGACCGAACTGCTGCGCCTGAAGCACAAGCTGGTCGAACAGGACGTCAAGCGTCGCGCCACCGAACGCGCGCGCAGCGAGCTTGAAACCGTCAATCGCCAGTTGTCGCTGCAGATCGAGCAGGTGCAGGCGCTCGAAGGGGCGCTGCGCGAGATGGCGGTGCGCGACGAGCTGACGCGCCTGTTCAACCGCCGCCATCTGAACGCGGTGATGCCCGGCATGCTGGCGCTGGCGCGACGCAACGCCGAGCCGCTGGCGGTGGTGATCATCGACCTCGACGACTTCAAGGGCGTCAACGATGCGCACGGCCATCTGGCCGGCGACCAGCTGCTGGCGGCCTTCGGCGCCCTGCTGGCCGCGTCCTGCCGCAGCAGCGACGTCGCCTGCCGCTATGGTGGCGAGGAGTTCTGCCTGCTGATGCCGGGGACCGCTGCCCGGGTGGCGGCGCGCAAGGTGCAGTCGATCCTGCGGCGCTGGCGCGAGTCGAGTTTCACGCTCAATGACACGACCGTGACCGGTCTGACATTTTCGGCAGGGGCCTCCGATTCACTGGTGGCGGGCGAGTCGGCGACCTCGCTGCTCGCCGCGGCTGACGACCTGGCCTTGCACGCCAAGCGCATCGGCCGCAACCGGGTGCTGGACGCGACCACTGTGCAGCGGCAGGCGTCGGCCTAGTCGGCCACACGACCTCATCGTTGGCATCGCGAGCGGCTGTCGCATCGGGTCGATTCCCGCGAGCACCGGTGCGCATGCGAGATCCGTCACGCTGTCTGTCGAACTTCCACGGTCCTGACTCACCCTTGCGACGTTGACGGCGCGCCCATTGAAGGCAACGATTCGGTCCATGTTGCGCTCCACTGCTCCCGCCTCCTCCGCCGCGCTGCGCCTGGCGCGCCGCGGCTGGCGCCTGCAGTACCTGGATTCCGCGCAGTCGCTCGCGCTGGGCGAGCGGGCGCTGGCCCGCGCCGGCGACGACGATCCACTGGCCAGTGGTTGGGCATTGCTGGTGCGCGGGTTCCACCGCATGCGCCATGCGGCGCCGGCCACGGCGATGGAAGAACTGATCGCGGCGCAGCACCGGCTGTCGCTGGCGGGCGATGCAGGCGCGGTGATCCTCGCCGATGTCGGCATGGCGCGCTGCGAGTTGAACGCCGGCCGCTATCGCGCCGCGCTGGCGCGCCTGCTGCCGCACCGGGCCGAAGGCCTGCGCCTGCTGCGCGACCAGGAGCGGGCGATGCTGCTCAACGGCATCGCCGGCTGCTACTCGGCGCTGGGCGACTCGGCGCAGGCGTTCGCCTACATGTACGAGGCGCTGCGCGACGCCCGCCCGGCACGCAGCTACGGCATCGACGTGGTGCTCTACTGCAATCTTGCGCATGAACTGTATGAACTCGGCGACTACGAGGAGTCGCTGCGCTACCTGGAAGAAGGCCTGCAGCGCTGCGCGCAACTGAACAACCGGCGCCTGCTGTCGACGCTGCTGGTCAACCGCATCGTCTGCCTGACCGATCTCGACCGCGCGGATGATGCGCTGGCCGATATCGAGCGCCTGCTGCAGTTGCCCACCGGCGAGACCACCGCCGCGTTATCGGCCACCGGCTACGAATCGATGGCGGTGGCCGCCTACCGCGCCGGGCGCAGTGCGCTGGCCGATGCGCTGGCGGCACGTGCGTGCGAGGCCCTCGCCCACGACCCCGCGCCCGACGTGCGCCTGGAACTGACGGTCGCTCGGGCCGAGCAGGCGAAAGCGCGCGGCGATCTGACCGGCGCTGCGGCGATCATGCGTAAGGCGATGCCGCTGCCCACTGAGAGCGGACTGACCTTGCGCAGCCGCTGCCTGTTCGTCCAGACCTACGCCGATCTGCTGCAGGCGCTGGGTGACGCCGCCGGCGCGCTCGCGCAGATGCGGGCGTGGCAGGGACTGCACCTGGAGCGCACCTTGCGTGCCTCGCGCGCGCGCGCCCAGGCCGCCTCGCTGCAGACCGAACTGATGCGCCTGCAGCGCGAGCGCGACGCGATCGAGGCGCGCGGCCGCGCCGCCGAGCGCGCACGCGAGCAACTGGCAACGATCAACCAGCAGTTGTCGCTGCGCGTCAACGAAGTGCAAGCGCTGAAAACGGCGCTCGAGCAGCAGACGGTGCGCGACTTTCTCACCGGACTGTTCAACCGTCGGCACCTGAACGATGTGCTGCCGTCGATGCTCGCGCTGGCGCAGCGCAACGGCGAGGCGCTGGCGGTGTCGATCATCGATCTCGATCATTTCAAGCTGGTCAACGATCGCCATGGGCATGTCGCCGGTGACCGCGTGCTGCAGGGCTTTGGCGCCCTGGTGCTGCAGAACCTGCGCCGCAGCGACGTCGCCTGCCGCTATGGCGGCGAGGAGTTCTGCATCCTGATGCCGCGTACCGATGCCCACGCGGCGCGGCGCAAGATCGACGCGCTGCGCCGCCAGTGGCGCGCCAGCAGCTTCGAGGTCGACGGTGGCGTGGTCTCCGGTGGCAGCTTCTCCGCCGGCGTGGCCGATTCGTCCACCGTCGACGGTTCGGCCGAGCGGCTGCTCAAGGCCGCCGACGATTGCGCGCTCGATGCCAAGCGGCGCGGCCGCAACCAGTCGGTGGTGTTCGCCGCTGCGCGGCGCATCGGCACCACCGCCGATCGCGCGCCCACGCCGCCCATCGGCCTGCAGCCGCAGGCGCCCAACCTGCCTCGACCGTCATAACGCGCGGAGCACAAGGCAGCCTGGCGCGAATCCGCACCGCCGACCGAGTTGATTTACCGCGCCGGCGCCCCAGCTACCCGGCACGTCATCGGCAGGCGCAACCCGTGGGTCTTCTTGTCATCGTCGCGTTCGGCCTGCTGCTCGTGCTGTGGTTTACCGGCGCGCCGCTGTGGGTCGCCTGGCGCCGACAGCGGCTGCGCCAGCGGCCGTTTCCGGCGGCGTGGCGCGCCATCGTGCGCCGGCGCGTGCCGCAGGTGCGCCGGCTGCCCGCCGACCTGCAACTGCAGTTGAAGCGGCATATGCAGGTGTTTTTGGCGGAAAAGCGCTTCGTCGGCTGCGCCGGCCTGGTGGTGACAGACGAGATGCGCGTCACGGTGGCCGCGCAGGCCTGCCTGCTGCTGCTGAATCGACCGGCCGGCTACTTTCGGGGCTTGCGCGAGATCCTGCTGTACCCGGGCGAGTTTGTCGTCGATCGGGTGCGCGCCGATGGCAGCGGCGTGCTGATGGAGCAGCGCGGCGCACTGGCCGGCGAGTCGTGGGCGCAGGGCCAGGTGGTGCTCTCATGGGATGACACGCTGGCCGGCGCAGCGTTCGCCGATGACGGCCGCAACGTCGTAATTCACGAGTTCGCGCACCAGCTAGACCAGGAGAAAGGTCACGCCAACGGCGCGCCGCTGCTCGGCGGCCGCCACCGCTACGCGCGCTGGTCGCGCGTGCTCGGCGAGGCGTTCGCGCAACTGCAGCAACGGGTGGCGACCGTACAAAACCTTGACGCGAACGGCGGCACGCCACTGATCAGCGCCTACGGCGCCACCGATCCGGCGGAGTTTTTCGCCGTCGTGTCCGAGGTGTTCTTCGAACAGCCGCAGCGGTTGGCGGCCGAGCAGCCCGCGCTGTACCGCGAACTGAGCGGTTACTACCGGATCGATCCGCTCAGCTGGTAGCCGGGCGGCGGCTCGCGGCCGCCGCCTCGGTTGCGGCCAAGCCGGCGCGAGC
>LNFM01012530.1_pt1 | contig 11113 bp, 10 predicted proteins | sample 596031 | NCBI WGS metagenome assembly LNFM01 (sample SAMN04254537, study PRJNA301005) | activated carbon metagenome | isolation source: dual media filters at the Ann Arbor, Michigan drinking water treatment plant | place: USA: Ann Arbor | reverse complement strand
CGGCAAGCTCGGGCACTGTCGGCGTAACCGTCGGCGCCGGGACGACCGACACCTCGGTCGACATCACCCCCAACCCGAGCGTCGCGGGCCAGACGGTCACTATGACCGCGACGGTCTCCGTCACGCCGCCCGGCTCGGGCACGCCGACCGGCACGGTGACCTTCACCGGTCCGGGCGGGTTCAGCGAAACCGTAACGCTCGTGGACGGTGTCGCCAGCCTGACCACGGTCGCCCTTGCCAGCGGAACATTCTCCGCCACCTACAATGGCGACGGGATCCATGCGGGCAGCATCGGCACCATGCCTGTCATCGTCACGCCGGCGGCGACCACCACCAGCGTCACGGCCACCCCCGACCCGAGTGTCTCGGGCGCAAGCGTCACCCTGTCGGCAACCGTCGCGGCGACCACGGCCGGCTCGGTATCGCCGACCGGAACGGTAATTTTCACCGGCCCCGGCGGTCTTAACCAGGCAGTCGCGCTCGACGGTTCGGGCCTTGCCGCCCTGGTCTCGACCACGCTCACGACAGGCACCATCACCGCGACCTATGATGGCGACGGCATCTATCCCGGCAGCGCCGGAAGCGTGTCCATCATGGTCAATGCCGGCGTCAGCGACACCGCGATCAGTGCCTCGCCATCCGTCAGCGCGATCGGTGAGCAGGTGACGCTCACCGCGACCGTGAACGCCACGGGCGGCGACGTCACCGCCGGCACGGTCAGCTTCTACGACGGCGCCGACCTGCTGGACACGGTGTCCGTTTCCGGCGGGCCGCTGGCTGGAACGGCGAGCGTCTCGACCGCATTCGCCACGGACGGCCCGCGTACCCTCACCGCCAGCTTCAACGGCACGGGCCTCGTGGCCGCCAGTAGCGGTACGACGCAACAGAGCGTCCAGACGCAGGGCAGCATCGCCGTCCGCATGGTCGTCGACGGCCCGGACACCACGTTTGGCTTCACCTCGCCGACCGCGGAACTGAACCTGTCCGTGACGACGACAGGCCGCAGCGGCCAGAGCGCCCCCGTCAGCCTGGCCGCGGGGCGCTACGTCCTGTCGGTCAACGACATGACGGCACAGGGCTACGGCATCGCAGCGATCTCCTGCACCGACACCGACGGATCCGTGGACGTCGCAGGCCGGACGGCAAGCATCGAGCTTTCCGCCGGCGAGGCGGTCGTGTGCACCTTCACGAGCACCAGCTCGCAGGAGCGGACCACCGAGATGATCGAGGGTTTCCTCGAGACCCGCGGCGAACTCATCATGTCCAATCAGCCCGACACGCAGCGCCGCATCGACCGCCTCACCGGCGCGATGCCGACGATCGGCAATCCGCTGTCGGCCGTCATGGGCTATCTGCCCGTCCAGCGGACCGCGCAAAGCGACAGCACGGCCGACGGCAAGAGCCGACGGGTTTCGGTGTCGACCTCGCTGGGGGCTGTCAGGACCCTGGCGGGCGACCAGAAGCAGAGCGACTTCGATGTCTGGTTCGACGCGACCTATGCCGGCGTCAGCGGCGAGGCCACCGACGGATCGTTCGGCATGGCGACGGTGGGTGCCGACTATCTGATCAACAAGGACCTGCTCGTCGGCGGCTTCGTGCAGATCGACCGGATGACACAGTCCTTCGACGCCGACAGCGCCTCCGTGGAGGGAACCGGCTGGCTTGCCGGGCCCTATATGACCACCAGGCTTACCGAGCATCTGTTTCTCGACGTGCTGGCGGGCGCCGGCACGTCCTCCAACCTCATCAGCCCCTTCGGCACATACGAGGACAGTTTTGACACGACGCGCTGGCTGGTCAGCGGCACGCTGCAGGGTCAGTGGACGATGGACGCCTGGACTTTTACGCCCAAGGCGCGGCTGAGCTACTTCAGCGAAACGTCGGGCGCCTATGTCGACGGACTGGGCGTCTCCATTCCGGCGGTGGATTCCGGCCTCGGCCAGTTCGCCGCCGGCCCCGGCTTCCTCTACCGCTTCCAGACGGGGAGCCTGATCGCTGTCGAAGCCGGCATGAGGTTCGATGGTATCGTCGACATCGTCGACAATGCCACGGACACCGGCTTCGGCGACCTGCGTGGCCGCATCGAGGGCAGCCTCGACTTCGCCATGCCCGGCGGCGCAAGGATCGGCATCACCACGGCCTATGACGGCATCGGCAGCGACCTGAACAGCACCAGCGGGAAGCTTCATCTGTCCATCCCGCTCAACTGATTTCGACCTCGCATGCGATGCTGCAACGTTGCGGCCCGAGTTGGCCGTCGTCGGACAGACTGCGGCGCGGCAGCGTCACGATGCCAGACGTAACACACCGGTTGTGCCGCTCTCCGCTCGTGGCAATCGCATCAGCGGGAAGTCGAAGACATCGCGATGTTTCAAGCTTGAATTGGTTTCAAAAAAGACTAGCATTTCGTTTTGGGAGTGCCCCGGCGGACATGCCGACGAAGCCGGGCGATGACGCTTCTCAACCTGGGGAAAAAATCATGCGCAAAAGCATCAGACTGATCGCCACCGCCGCGGCCTGTGCCGCCCTCGCTTCGACATCGCAGGCCGGCGCCGCCGACAAGCCCGTCTTCGGGCTGGTGATGTCGTTCAGCGGCTGGTTCCAGCCGATCGACGCCGACACGATCGCCGGCGCCAAGCTCGCGGTCGACGACATCAATGCTGCCGGCGGCGTCTTGGGTCAGCCGATCGAGATCGTCGAGTTCGACAACAAGTCGGAACCGCCGCTCGGCGCAGATGGCGCCATCGAGGTCATCGACAAGGGCGCCAAGGCGATCCTGTTTCCCTCCGATTTCGACTTCGGCGCGCCCGGCGCCTTCGTTGCGCAGCAGAAGAACGTGATCGCCTTCTCGGCCGCCTCCGACCCGAAATTCGGCGTGCAGGGCGTCGGCCCCCTCGCCTATTCCGTCTCCAATGCCGGCCAGGCGCAAGGCGCGCTGATGGCCGAATGGGCCTACAAGGAAAAGGGCTGGCGCAAGGCCTATGTCCTGCTCGACAACACGATCTCTTACACCAAGTCGCTGTGCGGCAGCTTTGCCGAGCGCTGGAAGGAAATCGCCGGTGCGGACGCATTGCTCGGCGAAGACACCTTCCTCAATGGCGATCCTTCGATCGCCTCGCAGGTCAGCCGCATCACCGGCCTGTCCGACAAGCCGGACCTGGTGTTCCTCTGCTCCTATGCGCCGGGTGGTCCCAGCGCCATCCGCCAGCTGCGCGCGGCCGGCGTCGACTCCGCCGTGCTGACCGGCGAATCGATGGATGGCGACTACTGGATCGGCAGCGTGCCGGACCTCAGCAACTTCTACGTCGTCAATTACGGCTCCAAATACGGCGATGACCCGGACGCCGGTGTCAACGAGTTCTTCAAGCGCTTCGAGGCGAAGTTCGGCAAGAAGGCCGATGTCTCCTACGGGCTGCGCGGCTACTCCGCCGTCCAGGCCTGGGCGACGGCGGCCAACAAGGCCGGCTCGCTCGACGGCGACAAGGTCGCGGCCGTGCTCGACACCTTCGACAAGGAGCCGCTGGTGATCGGACCGACCACCTGGACCCCGGACATGCACATCGAGACGACGCGCCCGATGTCCATCATCGGCGTGCAGGACGGAAAGTTCTCGGCGGTTGGGCGCTTTACCGTCGAGAAGTTCCCGAAGTTCTGAGACAATCCCGCGCCGGCGGGATGAGGAGGAACACCGTGCAGCTTGTGGCCGAGCGCGTGACCGTCCGCTTCGGCGGCCTGGTGGCGACCGACGACGTGTCGATCGCCCTGGCCTCGGGCGAGGTGCTCGGCCTTATCGGCCCCAACGGCGCGGGCAAGACCACGCTCGTCAACATACTGTCAGGCTTCCAGCGCCCGGACCGGGGATCGGTGCGGGCCGGCGAGCGGGATCTTACCGGCCTCGCCCCGGCCCAATTTGCCAAGGCCGGCATTGTCCGCAGCTTCCAGGCGGTGCGCCTGTTCAAGGGCATGTCGCTGTCGGAAAATGTCGAGGTCGGCTTCCTCGGTCGCGGCGTCGGCCGCGCCGAGGCCAGACGGCTGGCACTGTCCATGCTGGCGGAATTCGATCTGGCGCACAGGGCGGCACAGCCTGCCGGCGCGCTCAGCTATGGCGAGGAGCGCCGCGCAGGCCTCGCCCGCGCCTTGGCACTCGAGCCGCGCTTTCTGCTGCTGGACGAACCGGCAGCCGGCCTCGCGGCGGCCGAAGCCGACGAACTCCGGCGCATCATCCTGTCGATCCGGGACCGCCATGGCTGCGGCATCCTGGTCATCGAGCACAACATGGCGCTGGTCATGAGCCTGTGCGACCGCATCCACGTTCTGGACGGCGGCCGGACCATCGCCAGCGGCTCCCCGGAGGCGATCCGGACCGACCCTGCGGTGCGCACCGCCTATCTCGGCAACGCGGCGGCCTGACATGCTGACGCCAGGCTCCCATGCGGCATCCGGATTGCCCGCCCCCGATGGCGAATTGCTGGTCGCGGTGCGCGGCCTGGTGGTGCGCTACGGGTCGATCACCGCGCTCCGCGGCATCGACCTCGACATCCGGGCCGGCGAGGCCGTCGCCATCGTTGGCCCCAACGGCGCCGGGAAATCGTCGCTGCTCTCGGCCATAGCCGGCATCGTGCGGCCGGCCGGGGGCACGATCAGCGTCGCCGGAGCCCCGCTCGCCGCCCTGTCGAACGTCGTGCGGCGCGGCGTCGCGCTGGTACCGGAAGGCCGCAACATCTTTGGCAGCCTGACCGTTCTGGAGAACCTTCGCCTCGGCGCCACCATCCGCCGCGATGACGAAGTAGCGTCCGACATCGAAGCGACCTTCGCCACGTTCCCGATCCTGGGCGAGCGCCGCCATCAGCCCGCCGGGCTTCTCTCCGGCGGTGAGCAGCAGATGCTGGCGATCGCCCGCGCGATGCTGTCGCGCCCTCGCCTGCTCTTGCTCGACGAGCCGTCGCTTGGTCTGGCGCCGACCATCGTCGATCGTGTCTACGGGCTGCTCCGATCGATCAAGGCCCAGGGCGTCGCGATGCTGGTCGTCGAGCAGAATGCGTCGCGCGCGTTCGCGCTCGCCGACCGCGCCTGCGTGATGAACCGGGGCGCCTTCACGCTGTCGGGCGCTCCGGCCGAAATCGAGGGCCACCACGCCTTCGATGCCGCCTACTTCGGTGTCTCGATGACGCAGGACGGAGCCCGCCCGTGATCGAGAAGGCCGTCCAGACGCTGATCGACGCGGTGAGCGTAGGCGGCCTCTACGCGCTGACGGCGCTCGGCATCGGGCTGATCTTCGGCGTCATGCGGCTCATCAATTTCGCCCATGCGCAGCTCATCATGGTGGCTGGCTACGCCGTTCTGGTGCTCTTCACGGGCTCGGCAGCCCTGGCGATTGCCGGCGCGCTTGGCGCCGCCATCCTGCTCGCGCTGGCCATCGAGCGCGCCGCCTTCCGCCCCTTGCGCGGCGCCGATCCCGCAACGCTGCTGATTGCCTCCTTCGCGGCCAGCTTCTTCATCGAGAAGACGATGATCATGATGGTCGGGTCGCGGCCAAAGGGGGTCGACTTCCTGCCGGTCCTTTCCGCCCAGATCGAACTGGCCGGGGTGCGCCTGCAGCTGCTGCAGATCGTCACCATCGCGGTCAGCATGACGCTGCTCGTCGCCACCACCTGGTTCCTGAAGGCGACGCGCCTCGGCCTCGAGATGCGCGCGGCCGCCGAGAATTTCCGCATGGCGGAGGTGCTTGGCATTCGCGCCAATCGGGTCATCGCGACCGCCTTCGTGATCAGCGGCGTGCTTGCTGCGGCGGTGGCCTGCCTCGTCGTCGCCCAAAGCGGCGTGGTCCAGCCCAGGATGGGGCTGCAACTGGTCGTCATCGCCTTCGTCGGCACCGTCATCGGCGGGCTGGGCAGCCTGCCGGGCGCGGCTCTTGGCGGCTTTCTCGTCGGTGCCGTGACCATTCTCCTGCAGACATGGCTGCCGCCGGAGCTGCGCGTCTTTCGCGAAGCGTTCCTGTTTCTGGCCGTCGCGGTCGTCCTGCTGGTCAGGCCGCAGGGCCTGTTCCCGGCGCGCGGCCTGAGGGAGCGGATCTGATGGCGCCGTCTCCGACGCCGACCACAGCGACCGACACAGGGTCCGTCCCCGCGCGGCTGGCGCCGCTCGTCATCCTGATCCTCGTCGTGCTGGCGCTGGCCGGCGCGTCCGAGTTCGCGCCCACCATCGTGCAGCGCCGCATGACCCAGGGGCTGATCAACGTGATCGCCGTCGTGGGGCTCTACGTCTTCGTCGGCAATTCCGGCGTGCTCTCCTTCGGCAACGTGGCCTTCATGGCGATCGGCGCCTATGTCTCGGCCCTGCTCACCATGCCGGCCGCCGCAAAGGGCGTCTTCCTTCCCGACCTGCCAGATTTCCTGGCCGCCACGCAATGGCCGGCGGCCGCCGGGGCGCTGGCGGGCGGCGCGGCCGCGGCCCTCGTCGCCCTTGTGACAGGCTTCCCGCTGATGCGCCTGTCCGGCATTTCGGCCAGCATCGCGACCTTCTCCATCCTGGTCGTCAGCTACGTGGTTCTCGGCAACTGGACGTCGGTGACCGGCGGCCAGAACTCGCTGATGGGACTGCCGATCTATGTCGGCCTGTGGACCGCGGCCGGCTGGGCCGTTTTCGCCGTCACGATCGCCTTCCTGCACCAGGAATCGCGCTCCGGCCTTCTCCTGCGGGCCTCGCGCGAGGACGAGGCGGCGGCTGCCGCCAGCGGCGTCACGCTTGTCCCGCACCGGCTGCTGGCCTTCGTCGTGAGCGCCTTCCTGTCGGGCCTTTCCGGCGTTCTGCTCGCGCATTTCCTTGGCACGGTCAGGGTCGAGACCTTCTATCTCGACCTCACCTTCCTGATCATCGCCATGCTCGTCATCGGCGGCATGCGCAGCCTGACCGGCGCGGTGACGGGCGCCATCGTGATCACGCTCCTGACCGAGCTCATGCGGCAGGCGGAGGTGGGCGTCACCATTGGCACTGCCAAGATTGCCGCGCCGGGCGGCTTCGGCGACGCGCTGCTCGCACTCCTGATGCTGCTGATCATTCTTTTCCGGCCAAGAGGCATCGCGGACGGCCGCGAAGTCGCCTGGCCATGGCCGTCGCGCAAGCCGGCACCCGACACTGGACAACCAAGGAGTCCCACATGACCGACAGCCCGCCCTCTCCCGATGTCGATCCCGGCATGCTCAGCGAAGTCGCGCCCGGCGTCTTCGTGATCGGCGACCGCCGTGTCCCGCTCGTCCCCAATATCGGCATCGTCACCGGCACGGACGCCGTGCTGGTCGTCGACACCGGCATGGGTCCGGCGAACGGCGAGAAGGTCCTGCGCCTGGCCATGGAAATGGCCGAGGGGCGCCGGCTGATCCTCACCCTGACCCACTTCCATCCCGAGCACGGCTTTGGCGCCCAGGCCTTCAAGGGCGAGGCGACGATCCTCTACAACACCGCCCAGCGCGACGAGCTCGCGGCGAAGGGCGAGGCCTATCTCGGCATGTTCCGCGGCTTTGGTCCGGGCGTCGCGGCAGCGCTTGAAGGCACGCAGCTCGTCGCCCCGGACGAGGTCTACGAAGGCGCGGGCACGACGATCGATCTCGGCGGCAGGACGGTCGAGCTTTCGACCTACGGGCTGGCACATACGCAGGGCGACCAGGTCGTCTCCGTTCCCGACGCCGGCGTGCTCTTCGTCGGCGATCTGGCGGAGGAGCGGATCTTTCCGATCTTCCCCTGGTTCCCGCCCGACGACGCGACGCTCGACGCCGCCAACTGGGCCCGGGTGCTGGCAAGGCTCGAAGGCGGCAGGCCGTCGATCGTCGTGCCGGGCCACGGCTCCGTCGGCGGGCCGGAAATCCTGTCGACCGTGCGCGGCTACATCACCGATCTAGGCGCGAGCGTTGCGAAGCGGGTCAAGTCCGGCGACGGCGTCGACGCGATCCTGGCCGATCTGGCCCCACAGATGCGCGCCGCCCATCCCGACTGGGAGTCGCCGGAGTGGATCGACTTCGCCATCCGCTACTTCGTCGACACGGCCGGCAGATAGAGGCGGCAGCCATGAGCAAGGCACTGATCGTCCTGCATCTGCAGAACGACATCTGTCACCCCGACGGCCGGATACCCTTTGCCGTCGACCGGTCGGGCCCGGGACCCGAGCGCTTTCTCGCCGCCTGTCGCGAGCTGATCGCGCGGGCGCGTGGCGGCGGATGGACCGTCGTGCATGTGCACATCGCTTTCGCGCCAGACTATTCCGACCTGCCGCGCAACTGCCGCCTGTTCGGCGCGGTCGAGACGCTCGGCGCGGTCAGGCGCGGTTCCTGGGGTGCGGAGCCGATGGATGGCTTTGCGCCGGAGCCGGGCGACGTCCATCTCATCCACACCTGCAACAATGCCTTCCATGGCACAGGACTCGACGAGATCCTGCGCGGCAGGGGCGTGACGCATGTCCATGTGGCGGGGCTCGCGACGCAGTATTCCGTCGAGCACACGGTCCGCCACGCCTGCGATCTCGGCTACTGCGTCACCATGGTGCGCGACTGCTGCGGCTCGGCGAACGCGGCGGCGGCCGAGGCGTCCTTTGCCGCGATGGCGATGCTGGCGGACGTCGTGGAGTCCAACACGCTGAACTATTGACGCGCGGCCGGTTTCGGGACGGAGGCGATGTCGGGTGCCGGCAGCCCGACGATCAGATCCGTCATCGTGTCGATCGCCGCCGGCGTGCCGTGGGCGCGCACGCCGAGATAGGCGCCGACGACAAATCCGTTGAACGCCATGAACAGGATGTGAGAGAGGCTGGCATAGTGCTTGCTGCTGCGCAGCGGGCGCGGCGCGGCGTCCTTCAGCATGCGCGCGACCCGTCCCTCGCACCATTCCAAAAGTTCGCCGCTGTAGAGGTCTTCCCGCGTGGCGGTGGAGACGGCCTGCATCAGATTGTTGGCGAAGAAATTCGAACCGTTGGGAATGTCGAGCCAGATCGTCTCGACGATGCGCCTGACCTTGGCGCGATGGCTCGCAACACCGGCCAGATCAGCTTCGAGGCGATCAAGCCGCTCCTTCAGCCATGGCTCGAAGACGGTGTAGAAGAGATGCAGCTTGGAATTGAAGTAGGTGTAGATGCCTGAGGACGAAACGCCCGCCGCCTGCCCGATCTCGTTGACCGAGGTGCCGACATAGCCTTTCTCCTCGAACAGCCGCCTGGCCGCATCGATGATCGACTCGCGGATCTCCGCCTTCTTGACCTGCACCATTTCAGAAGACCGCGATTCGCCGATGCCCGGATGCCGATCTGTGATCCAGTGCCCGTTGCCGGACAAGCCCCGGCTCGCGGCAATTGGAACCACGGAGGGTTCTGGAGCTGTTGCCGACACGCATCGTGTTTGTTGCCATGGACAGCTTGTACGCAATCGGCGCATCGCCATACAAGTGCGGACTTGCCCCGTGCTATCTCTGCGACAGATGCGGCACGATAAGGTCCGTTGCCACGACGATGTCGTTGATGATCGCCGTCTCTGTGGCATCGCCGTCGCGCCGCGCCAGTCCATCGATGATGGCCTCGTGCTTTTCGAGCACGTCATGGCGGTCGATGGCCGTCGGATAGTGATGCAGGGACGGCCCGATGCGCGTCCACAATGTCTCGATCATCGCGAGCAGCGCCGGGCGTCCGGCCTGCGAATAGATGGCGAAGTGAAAGCGGTAGTTTTCTGCGAGATAGAGATGCGGGCGCTCGATCCGGCCCATGCCATCGTTGATGCGCCGCAGGGTGTCGATGCTGACAGGCGCGATCGTGGCTGCCGCCAGGCATCCCGCAAGCCCCTCCAGCCGTTGCCGGATTTCGGTCAGTTCGCGGTATTCGCTGGCAGTGGGGTCACGCAGGAAAAAACCGCTCTGCGGTCGACCGTCCAGCACCCCGTCGGCCTCCAGCCGCTTCAGTGCGTCGCGCACCGGCTGCGCGCTGACCTTGAGCTGTGCCGCCAGCGACCGGCTGGTCAGGGCCGCCCCCGGCGCGATCAGCCCGCTCATCAGCCCGAGGCGGATGCTGCGGTAGACCTGCCGCTCGACCGGCTCCGCCAGGGCGGCGTCGATCGGCGTCAGCGCGGGAGCCGCGTGTTGCACCCGGCCGCGGCCAGGCTTGCGCGGTGCCTCGTCATGTGTCAGGGCGGCGTCCCCCCTCTCTCCGGTTAATTTCTGCGATATCAGATTGACAGGCCCGCCGCCATGGGGGTTATTATTGCTATATCAGAACACAGGCCGGCATGCCGCCGGATCCCGGGGGCTCGGGCTTGGCCACACCGTCCACTGCGCAAAGGGTATTGGTCACCGCGGCCGGAGGCGGTGCGGGACGCGTGATCGCGTCGCGCTTCCATGCCGAGGGCGCACGGGTCGTTGCCTGCGACATCGATGGCGCCGGCCTTTCCGCGCTCGAGGCAGAGTGCCCCGGCCTGAAGGGCATCGCGGCCGATGCCGGCGACGAGCGTGCTGTCGCGGGCATCTTCGACACCATGATGGCGCGTCTCGGCGGCATCGACGTTCTGGTCAACAATGTCGGCATCGCCGGACCGACGGCTGCCGCCGAGGACGTGACGCTCGACGCCTGGAACGAGACGCTGCGCGTCAACCTCACCAGCCATTTCCTGTTTGCCCGCGCCGCCATCCCGTCGATGAAGGCGCAGGGCAGCGGCCTCATCGTCAACATCTCGTCGGGCAGCGCCACCGTCGGCCTGCCGCTGCGCCTGCCCTATGTCGTCTCTAAGGCAGCCGTTCTCAGTATGACGAAGAACCTGGCCCGCGAACTCGGCCCCTTCGGCATCCGCGTCAACGCCATTCTGCCCGGCGCCATCCGCGGCGCGCGCATAGAGCGCGTCGTTGCCGCCAAGGCCGAGGCGCTTGGCGTGCCCGCGGCCGACTACGAGCGCTCCCTTCTGCGCTACATTTCGATGCGCTGCATGGTCGAGCCCGACGACATCGCCGCCATGATCCAGTTTCTCGCCTCGCCGGGCGGCCAGCGCATTTCAGGGCAGCTGATCGGCGTCGACGGCAACATAGAGTGGGAGGAATAGATGCGCGGCAAGGTCGCAATCATCGGCACCGGGCTGATCGGACGCGGCTGGGC
>LNFM01000710.1_pt1 | contig 11116 bp, 9 predicted proteins | sample 596031 | NCBI WGS metagenome assembly LNFM01 (sample SAMN04254537, study PRJNA301005) | activated carbon metagenome | isolation source: dual media filters at the Ann Arbor, Michigan drinking water treatment plant | place: USA: Ann Arbor | reverse complement strand
TGCCCTCCACGCTGGGCTGGATGCTGGCGACGGGCAGCGGGTTCGCCTATCAGTACCTGGTCGAAGGACGCGAGAAGCGGCAGGTGCGGGGGCTGTTCTCGCGGTACCTGTCGAAGGACGTGTACGAGCAGGTGCTGGCCAATCCCGCGCTGGCCGAACTCGGCGGCAAGCGCCGCCACATGTCGGTGCTGTTCTCGGACATGCGCGGGTTCACGACGCTCTCCGAGCGGGGGGATCCCGAGGCGCTCGTCCAGCAGCTCAACGAGTATTTCTCGCGGATGGTGGACGTCGTCTTCGCGCACCGCGGCACGCTCGACAAGTTCGTCGGCGACATGGTGATGGCGCTGTACGGCGCGCCGCTGGACGATGAGGATCACGCCGAGCATGCGGTGGCCACGGCCGTGGCGATGGTCAGGGCCCTGGAGGAGCTGAACCGGGGCTGGGCGGCCGAGGGCCGGCCGACGCTGGGCATCGGGATCGGCATCAACTCCGGCGAGATGATTGCCGGCACCATCGGCTCGCGGCAGGTGCGCAGCTACACGGTGATTGGCGATGCCGTCAATCTCGGCGCGCGTCTCGAGTCCCTGAACAAGGACTACGGCACCGCGATCATCATCAGCGAGGCGACCCGACAGCAGTTGCGCATGCCCTGGCCGTTGCGGCCGCTGGGCAGCGTGGTGGTCAAGGGCAAGAGCGTGGCGGTCGATATCTACGAGGTCATCGTCGAGCCCGGTGGGCCTGGGCCGTCGGGCGAACCGCCAGTGGCGAACATGTGATTCAGGAAGGTCATCAACCGTGAAGGTCATCCGCACAGTGCTGTCCCTTTCCGTGCTGCTCGGGCTCGCGAGCCCGGCGGCCGCGCAGTTCGGACTCCTCGAGCAGGGCGCCAAGCGCGCCAAGCAGGTCAGCGACTTCAACTGGTCCGACGAAGAGAAGGCGGCGCTCGGCCAGAAGGTCAGCGAACTGGTCCGGCAGCGGTATGGCGTGGTGCAGGATCCCGCCGTGCACAAGTACGTCACGCTGGTCGGCCGCACGGTCACCGAGAAGAGCACGAAGCCGGGCCTGCCCTGGACCTTCATCGTGCTCGACACCGATGCCGTCAACGCCTTCGCGGCGCCGCATGGCTACGTGCACATCACGCGGGGCGCCCTCGCGCTGATGAAGGACGAGTCGGAGCTGGCCGGCGTGCTCGCGCACGAGATCGTCCACGTGGCCGAGGAACACACCATCGACGCCCTGAAGAAGAACACGCTCAAGAGCGCGGCGGCCGAGCAGGTGGCCGGCGGCAACGGCCTGATCGAGTTCCTGGCCAACGCCGCCTACAACAACATCCTCGACAACGCCTACAGCCGCGGCGACGAAGGCGCGGCCGACACGCAGGGCATCACGCTGATCAGCAAGGCCGGCTACGCGCCCCAGGGGCTCGGCAGCTTCCTCACCACGCTGGCCGATCGCAACAAGAGCGCGACCGAGAAGCGGGGCCTGTTCAGCTCGCACCCCGAGATGCAGGCGCGTCAGGACAAGCTGACCACGACCATCACGAAGGGCCAGCTGGCCGGCACGCAACTGGTGGCCGACCGCTACAAGGCGACGATCAAGTACAAGCCGGTGCCGCAGTCGCAGATCGCCACCGTTGCCGCGGGCACGAAGGGCCTGGCCGGCGGATCCTCGGCCAGCGCCAAGGACAGCAAGGGCGGCACGACGGCCAAGGCCGACCCACCGCAGGAGGCACCCAAGAAGAAGGGCTTCGGCCTCGGCAAGCTGGTGTCCGGTGGCGGCAGTGAATCCAAGTCGGCCCAGGTGGTCGGCTCCGGAGGCGCGCGAGGCCTGGACCCGGAGAAGGACGCCAAGGGCGGCGGCAATCCAGCCGTGGTGGCCGTGAAGGTGACGCCCGCCGACCTGCAGGCCTTCAAGAAGGCCGGGTCGCTGACGTAAGCGTGTCGATACCCGTTCTGATCGGTCTGCTGGTGCTGGCCCTGGCCCTCGCGGCTCGGGCCGGCACCCGCAACACCTATGTCAAGCGCAAGCTGGTGTTGTCGCTGGCGCTCGCCAGCGCGTACCTGATCGCCCACGTCGTGTCCCTGTGGGCGGGCACGCCGCCTGGCATCGCGCGCACCCTCGGCACCATCGAGCCCGTGCTGCTGGTGCTCGCCGCCAGCAACCTGATCGTGGTGCTGGCGGTGAACCCGTACCGACAGGACCGCCTGCCGGCGCACCTGCCCGCGATTCTCCAGGACGCCATCACGGTGGCCATCTTCGCCACCGTCGTCGTCCTCTTCTTCAACGATCGACTCCAGCTCACGGCCGCCGCCGGCGCCGTGGTCCTCGGGCTGGCCCTGCAGGACACGCTCGGCAACGCCATCGCCGGACTCGCCCTGCAGGCCGACCAGCCCTACAAGGTCGGCGACTGGATTCGCGTCGGTGACCACGAGGGTCGCGTCACCCAGATCTCGTGGCGATCGACCGTCCTGCGGACGCGCGAGAACACGCTGGTCGCACTCCCCAACAGCAGCATCGCCGATGGCGCCATCGTCAACTTCTCGGAACCGGCGCCGCCCACGCGCATCTTCGTCGACGTCGGCGTGGCCTACGCCGCGCCGCCCAATCACGTGAAGGCGATCATCGTCGAGGCCATCGCCCAGGTCCCCCTGGCGATGCCGACGCCGCCGCCGGACGTGCAGCTGCTCGATTTCGGCACCTCGTCGATCACCTATCGGTGCCGGTGCTTCATCCAGGACATGGAGCGATCGTCGATGGCGCAGGACCAGATGCGCACGGCCATCTGGTACACCTTCCAGCGTCACGGCATCGAGATCCCGTTTCCGATTCAGGTCGAGTATGCCGGCGGCGACATGCCCGCCGTGACGTTCCCGGAGCAGGCGCACCTGCACACGCTGATCGGCAACAGCGCGCTGCTGGGCGGACTCACGGCCGACGCGCGCGCGCAACTGGCCGCATCGGCTCGTCCGAGACTCTACGGCGCCGGCGAAGTGGTCGTACGGCAGGGCACGGCCGGGGGCACCGCGTATCTCATCGGGCGTGGCGTCGCCCGGGTGAGTCTCGGGCCGGAGGACCTGGAGGTCGCACGGCTGCAGGTGGGCGAGATCTTCGGGGAGATGTCGTGGCTGACGGGCGATCCGCGCTCGGCCACGGTCACGGCGGTCGAGGACACGCTGGTGTTCGAGCTCGACGAGAGCGTGCTGCGCGATCTGGCGACGGCCTCCGAGGGCGTGCTCGACACGCTGGCCGACGCCGTGTCCCGGCGCCGGCTCGAGCTGGAGTCCCTCTCGGCCGATACGGCACAGCGCCACCTGAAGGCGCTCGAGCCTCCGCACACGCTGGTGGCCCGGATGAAGCGGTTCCTGCGGCTGGGCTGACCGCGCGGCGGCGACGGTCATGATCCGCCGGAAAACACGAAAGGCGCGGCGGTATACCCGCCTGCGCCTCCGTGTGCTGTCCTGCTGTGCTGAAGGGTTGGACGCACGGGTGCGTCCGTTGGTCGCGTCGCCGGACATCTGCCAGCCGCCTACGCCTGCCTACCCAATCGGCCCGCGCGCGCGCCACCTTTACCGATAGCGCCCCTCCCGGTACCCACGGTCGTATCCCTGCTGGAACGACTGGCGATACTCGTACTTGTACTGCTCACGCGACCCGTACCGACCGTTGTAGCCCTCGTCGCCCTCGCGGTACTTCTTCTTGCGCGTCGGCTCGTAGCGATCGTTGTCGCGCGCGTCGTTCCGCCCGTCGCGATAGCCGTCCTCGAAGCCGCGCTGCGATGCGGGCGATCGTCCGTAGGCGCCACCGTCCCGCGGGTCCCAGCCGCCCTGCGGACGATAGCCTCCGTCGGGATAGCCGTAGCCGGGGCGTCCGTAGCCGCCATTGCCGCCGAAGCGGTCGTACCCGGCGAGATAGCCTTCGGCAAAGCCTCGGCGGAACACGTCCGCGTCGCGACTGCCGCCGCTGTTGCCCCAGCCCCAGCCGCTGTTGCCGCGGCGGAACTCGTCGTGCTGTCGGTAGTCGCGGCGGCGACCGCTCCGCGCATCGCGTTCGCCCTCCCGCATGCCCGACCGGTAGCCGTTGTCGTAGACGCGCTGGACGTCGCCGCGCGACTGACCCCACTGGGCGGGGGCCACGACGGGCTGAGATGATGACGCCGCTGGCGTGCCGATGACGATCAGCGACGCGACGGCGAGAGTGGCAAGGGTCCGTGTCATGGTGTCCTCCTTCGGGGCGAACACCAGGGAAGGAATCAAGCGGCGTGCCAGCGCCCGTGTCCGCTCACCAGGACACCTCGACGTTGTCCTATTCGGTCCAGACGAGCACACGGGACTCGTCGCTCTTGCGCAGGAAGAGCGGACCGGGACCGGCACTCTCGACGTCCTCGATCGACAGTCGAAGGTTGTCGAGGCCGACTTCGTCGCGGTTGATGTCGATGCGACCGTCCGGCGACAGCCGCAGGAACCACATCGGCACGGTCAGCCTGACGAGGGTGCGCTCGCGCGCGGAGAACACCAGGACGTGCAGGTTGGCGACGGTTCCCCCGCGCCTGCGTCGCTCGGCCAGCACCTTGCGGGACATCTCGGGCCCCGCGGGCCCGGACACGACGATCGGGGCGACTCCGGCGAATCGCTTCAGGATGACGGCGGCCTCGCGCTCGTAGTCGTTGGCAGAGGCGGCGGTCGTCACGGCGACCTGCTGACGCACGACGTAGGCGCAGCTGCCCGCCAGCGCGATGATGCCGAGGACGAGCACCATCAGCATGCCCAGCACGATCGGAAGCCAGCGTCGTACGGCCATCTGAACAGGAGAGACGTTATCCGCGACTGAGGCGTTCGAGCAACCGCATCGCCCGGTGTGGCATTCCTGCGTGTTCTCGTCGGTCTCGCGGCAACAGGACCATCTCACGATAGGTGACGGCTAAGTCGCGCATAACCTTTGCACGCAGGTGGTACTGCCACTTAGGCCACGATGGCAGGGCTGCCGGGAGAAATCACGTTATGCTTGGGCGTTTACCAGGCGTTCCCCTCCCGGAGTCATGGCCATGGCAAAGACACGTAAGTCATCGAACACAGGTATCGGCAGCAGTCGCGAGTTGCTCACATGGGCGCTCCATGGTCTCGAGCAGGAGATCGCCACCACGCGCGCGCGTCTGGCGGAGCTCGAGTCGCAGGCGCGCAAGCTGCGCACATCAGCCAGGGGAGCCGCGCCGGCCGCCGCCGCCGCCCCGGCTGCGGCCGACACGGCCGCGCCCAAGGTGCGCAAGAAGCGCAAGCTCAGTGCCGATGCTCGTCGCCGGATTGCCGAGGCGCAGAAGCGCCGCTGGGCGAAGGCGAAGGCCGGCAAGGAATAGCGCGGTCCCACAGCCGCGCACACGCCGCGGCTTCGGCAATCGTGCCGGCGTGGATGCGCGCGATGGCATCCACGTCCGGCGCGTAGCCACCGGCCATGCTCACGGCGACGGGCACGCGCTCCGCGTAGCACCGACCGAGCACGATGGCGTCGCGACGCCTGAGCCCCGCCTCGGTCAGGCGCATGCGACCCAGTCGATCGCCTTCATAGGGATCGGCTCCCGCGACGAAGAAGACCAGATCCGGACCTGACGCGAGCACGAGGTCGAGCGCGCCAGTCAGGTGCGCCAGATACTCGTCGTCGGCGATGCCGTCGGGCAGCGGCACGTCCAGGTCGCTGCGTTCCTTGCGGAACGGATAGTTCGCCGCGCCGTGCAGCGAGCAGGTGAAGACGCGCGCGTCGTGTTCGAAGATCGCCGCCGTGCCATTGCCCTGATGCACGTCGAGATCGATCACGGCGACGTGTCGGACGCGACCGGTGTCGAGCAGGGTGGCGGCCGCGACGGCGACGTCGTTGAACACGCAGTAGCCCTCACCGCGGTCGCGGAAGGCGTGATGCGTGCCCCCGGCGAGATTGGCCGAGACGCCGTCCTGCAGCGCCGCCCTCGCGGCATCGAGGGTCCCGCCCACGGATCGGCGTGACCGCTCGACCATCTGTGGCGACCACGGGAAACCGATGCGCCGCTGCTCTTCGCGGGTCAACTGCCCGTCACGCACGCGCGCGACGTAGTCCGCGGTGTGGACGCGCGTCAGGTCGTCCCAGGCGACCGCCCCGGGCTCATGCAACGCGTCGGCGGGCAGGATGCCGTCCTCGAGGACGCGCGCCCGCAGGCGTGCGTACTTGTCCATCGGGAACCGGTGGCTGGCCGGCAGGGGCAGGACGAAGTGATCGCAGTAGAACGCCCGCACGCAGGTGTTACGGGGTGGGGGCCGACCCGCCTCGAGCTGCCACCTTGAAGGCCTTGCGCGCCGCCCGGATGGTCGTGTCCACGTGGTCGGTGGTGTGCGCGCCCGACAGGAACCACGCCTCGAACTGCGAGGGAGGAAGGTAGATCCCCTGGGCGAGCATGGCCTGGAAGAACCGCCCGTAGGCCGCCGTGTCCGCCCCCCTCGCATCGTCGTAGTTCCTCACCGGCTGATTGGTGAAGAAGACGGTGAGGAGCGAGCCGACACGGTTGATGCTGACGTCGGTGCCGGCGCGGTGCGCGGACTCGGAGAGGCCCTCGGCCAGGAGGGCGCCGAGGCGCTCGAGCTTCGCGTACAGTTTGTCGGACAGCTGGGAGAGCGCCCAGAGGCCGGCCGCCATGGCCATCGGGTTGCCCGACAGCGTGCCGGCCTGATAGACGGGCCCATCGGGCGCCACCATGCGCATCAGGTCCTCGCGACCGCCGTACGCGCCCACGGGCAGCCCGCCACCGATGATCTTGCCGAGGCAGGTCAGGTCGGGCCGTACCCCGAGCAGGTGCTGCGCGCCGCCCCGCGACGCGCGGAACCCGCTGATGACCTCGTCGAAGACGAGCAGGGCGCCGGTCCGGTCGCACAACGCGCGGAGGCCTTCGAGAAAGCCTGGCTCGGGAGGCACGACGCCCATGTTGCCGGCGATGGGTTCGACCAGCACGGCGGCCACGCCGCCCTTCACGCGCCCGACCACGGCGTCGACCGACGCCAGGTCGTTGTAGCGTGCCGTCAGGGTGAGGGCCGCGGCGGCCTTCGGGATGCCAGGTGACGTCGGCACACCGAGCGTCACGGCGCCACTGCCGGCCTCGACGAGGAAGCCGTCGGCATGGCCGTGATAGCAGCCGGCGAACTTGAGGACGGCGTCACGCCCCGTCGCGGCCCGGGCCACGCGCAGCACGCTCATCGCGGCCTCGGTGCCGGAACTCGTGAAGCGCACGAGTTCCATCGACGGCACCAGCGAACGCACCAGTTCGGCCATCTCGATCTCGAGACGCGTCGGGGCGCCGAAGCTGGTGCCGTGCCGGGCCGTCTTCGTCAGCACGCTCAGCAGGCCCTTCGGCGCGTGGCCGTGGATGAGCGGCCCCCACGACATCACGTAGTCGAGGTACGTCCGTCCATCCTCGTCCGTGATGGACGCCCCCTTGCCGCGCTTCATGAAGCGCGGCGTGCCGCCGACGGCCTTGAACGCCCGGACGGGACTGCTGACGCCACCGGGCATCACCTGCTGTGCCCGCGCGAACAACTTCGCCGACCGCGTTGCCTGTCGCTCTGCCATGCGCGTGTGACCTCGAGAGGGGGAATCCGGCGCGTGCGTCAGAGCAGCCGCGCGGCGTGTCGTGCGTAGTACGTGATGATGGCATCGGCCCCGGCGCGCCGAATCGACACCAGCGACTCCATCATCGCGCGGGCTTCGTCGATCCAGCCGTTGGCGGCCGCGGCCTTGACCATCGAGAACTCGCCGCTGACGTGGTAGGCCGCCGTTGGCAGCCCGAAGGTGTCCTTGACCCGCCAGAGGATGTCCAGATAGGGAAGCGCCGGCTTCACCATCACCATGTCCGCGCCCTGATCGATGTCCAGGGCCACCTGCCGCAGCGCTTCGCGCGCGTTGGCGGGATCCATCTGATGGCTGCGGCGGTCGCCGAACGCCGGCGTCGATTCGGCGGCCTCACGGAACGGCCCGTAGAAGGCCGAGGCGTACTTCGCGGCGTAGCTCATGATCGCCGTGTCGGCGTACCCGCCGCGATCCAGCCCGTCGCGGATGGCACCGATGCGCCCGTCCATCATGTCCGACGGCGCCACGACGTCGGCGCCGGCCTCGGCATGCGACAGCGCCTCCTGCACGAGCAGATCGACGGTGGGATCGTTCTCGACGATGCCGTCGGTCACGAGGCCGCAGTGGCCATGCGACGTGTACTCGCAGAGGCAGACGTCGGTCACGATGACGGTCTGCGGCTGCGCGGCGCGGATGGCACGGACGGCCGCCTGCACGGGCCCCTGCGGGTCACTGGCGCTGCTGCCACGCTCGTCCTTGTGCGCCGGCAACCCGAACAGCAGCACCGACGTCACGCCATCACCCGCGGCCGCCTCGACCTCCCGCACGATCTCGTCCACCGACATCTGCGCCACGCCGGGCATCGAGCCAATCGGCTTGTGGACGCCCTCGCCAGGGCAGACGAACAACGGGTAGATGAACTGTGACGGCTCGAGATGGGTCTCGCGCACCAGCGCCCGAAGGCCCGGCGTGCGGCGAAGACGACGAGGGCGGTGCGTGAGGTCGAGGGCCATGAGGCTCAGCGCTGGCGGCGGCTGCGGACGTGCGCGACGATGGCGTCCACGAGCGACGGAATCGTGTACGGCGCCTGCGGCATGATGCTCGTGGCCACGCCGAGTTGCTGGGCAGCCTCCGCGGTCACGGGACCGATCGACGCCACCAACACCTGCTGCAGCAGGTCGGCCGCCTGTTCCTCGCCGAGATTGGTCACAAAATGTCGGACGCTCGATGCGCTCGTGAAGGTCACGATGTCGACGTCGCCTTCGAGCAGCTTCTTGTAGATGTCGGGCTGGCCTTCCTGGCCCCAGGTGGCGCGCACGGTGCTGTAGGCCGCGATGTCGTCGACCTCGGCGCCGGCCTGGCGCAGCTCCTCGGGCAGCATCTCCCGCGCGATGTCCGCGCGCGGCAGCAGCATCCGCTGGCCCTCGAGACTGCCTGCGGCCGTCAGCGCCGCGATGACGCCCTCGGCATGATCGTCCTCGGGCATGACGTCCACGCGCAGGTGCAGGCGTTGCAGCCGCTCGGCCGTGGCCGGGCCGACGGCGCAGATGCGCGGTCCGTGCAGGTCGCGGATGTCGCGCACGCGGGCCAGGGCGCGGCGCATGAAGTGGTCCACGCCATTGGCGCTCGTGAACACGAGCCAGTGGTAGCTCGCGATCTGCTCGATGGCACGGTCGACTTCGTCGTAGTCGTCGAGCGGCTCGATGTGAATCGACGGCGCCTCGATGACCTCGGCCCCCAGATCGTGGAGACGATCGACGAAGTCGCCCGCCTGCTCCCGCGACCGCGTGACGACGATGCGCGTGCCGAAGAGCGGCCGCTCGTCGAACCAGCGAAGGTGCTCGCGCAGGCCCGCCGACGGCCCCACCACCAGCACGGCCGGCACTTGCGGGGGACGGGCCGTGAGTTCCTGCGACAGGCTCTCCAGCGTGCCCGACACGGTGCGCTGCTGCGGCGTCGTCCCGTTGTAGATGATGGCCGCCGAGTCGTCGGCGGGGCGCCCATGGTCGAGCAGCGAGGTCGCCACCCGCGCGAGCTGTCGCGGGCCGGCGTAGCAGAGCAGCGTCCCGTCGACCTTGGCCAGCTGGTGCCAGTCGAGGTCGGGCGTGGCTTCCTCGCCGTGCTCGTAGCCGCGGATGAAGGTCAGCGTGTTGCCCGAGCCGGGATAGGTGACCGGGATGCCCGCGTACGCCGGAATGCCCACCAGCGCCGGGATCCCCGGCACCACCTCGAAGCGGATGCCCTGCTCGTGCAGGAACAGGGCTTCCTTGCCGCCGCTGTCGAAGACGAACGGGTCGCCCCACTTCAGCCGGACCACCGACTTGCCTTCGCGCGCCTTCTCGGCGACCAGCAGGCAGATGGCATCCTGCGCCATCTCCCCCGGCGCGGCATCACCGACGTCGATGCACTCGGCATCGGGACGGGCCATGCGCAGCAGTCGCGGGTCGATCAGCGTGTCGTGAACGACGACGTCGGCACGGGTCAGGTAGCGCAGCCCGCGCACGGAGATGAGGGACGGGTCCCCAGGGCCAGCGCCCACGATGGACACGGAAGTCATGACTGAATCTTACTGCCGAAGCGGATCGGGAGCACGCGGCTCCGGTCACTCGTCGGCGGGCAGCGGGCCATCGTATTCGCGCACGGCATCCAGGATGGCCCTGGCGCCGTCGGCCAGCAATCGCTCGGCGACCTGCTCGCCCAGGGCCTCGGGATCGCTCGCGTCGCCGAAGCCGATCGCGCGCACCTCGTGCTCGCTCTCGATCGAGGTGACGCAGGCCAGCAGCTCGAGACTGCCGTCCTCGCCCTGCCGGCAATGGGCCCCGAGCGGCAGCTGACAGCCGCCGCCGATCGCCGCCACCAGGGCGCGTTCCACCCGCAGCGCGACGTCGGCGGCCGCGTCGCTCATCGCCACCAGCGTCTGCGTGATGTCGTCCGCGTCCTCGCGACACTCGATGGCGACGATGCCCTGGCCGGGCGCCGGGATGCAGACGTCCACCGGCAGGCAGCCACTGATGCGTGACCCGCGATCCAGTCGATGCAGGCCGGCCGCCGCGAGCACGAGGGCGTCGTACTCGCCGGCGTCGAGCTTGCGCAGACGCGTGTCGACGTTGCCGCGGACGGGCAGGAACTCCGCGCCCGGGAACTGTCGATGCAACTGCGCGACGCGGCGGACGCTGCTGGTGCCGATGCGGGGCGTCGGACCGAGCGCCCCCGCGAGGTCGGCGAGCGTGGCGTCGGAGAGGCCGCGGGCCTCCGGCACCACCACGGCGTCGCGCGCGTCGGCGCGCGGCAACACGCCGGCGATGTGCAGGCCGACCGGCAGCGTCACCGCCATGTCCTTGGCGCTGTGCACGGCGAGGTCGATCTCGCCCTCGAGCAATGCGTCCTCGATTTCCTTCACGAAGAGCCGCTTGCCCCCGATGTCGGACAGCGGGGCCTCCTGCAGGCGATCGCCGTCGGTCCGGATGACGACGATCTCGCACGGGGCCACGCCCAGGGCCTCGAGCCTGGCCTTGACGGTGTGGGCCTGCCACAGCGC
>LNFM01012527.1_pt1 | contig 11118 bp, 5 predicted proteins | sample 596031 | NCBI WGS metagenome assembly LNFM01 (sample SAMN04254537, study PRJNA301005) | activated carbon metagenome | isolation source: dual media filters at the Ann Arbor, Michigan drinking water treatment plant | place: USA: Ann Arbor | reverse complement strand
CAGCCTCTTTGCTATTGGTATCCTGTTAAAGGTGTTTAAACTACCCATGCATACCGTTTTCATTTTAGTAACCTTACTAACCCTCATAATTTATTATACAGTTTCTTTTTTCAGGAAAAATAAAGATACCTACTCCCTACTGACAGGGTTTGTTACGGTGCTTTGGTTGTTTTGCCTGCTTGCCATTTTAAAACATTTTTCTTTTCAGAAAATCACATTCGTGATTGCCATCTTCATAAGCATAGCACTGGCATTATTACTTTATAAAAACAACAAATTGATTTCTGGAAACAGTGTGCTTTGCGCTGCCGTAATAGTCGTTACTTTATTTGTTAAACTGCTACCCACACACCATACCTATTATGTAACGAATATCAAATTCAATTATGAAATTGAAAATGATTATTCCAGTTGGGACAGATACAGTTGGTTTTTATATACGGCAGGGCACAAAGAGGATGCTTTACTAGCCAATACAAATGCTCGTAAAGCCTTGGAAAATGGATTGTCGAATCCCATCCAATCACATGGACATGAAAAGGAATATATGACTATCCTTGAGGAGCATAGATTGGCCATTGAACAGGGAAATTGGAAAAAGAATAATTAGACTCCGAGCTCTTCCGAATGTGTAATTCGGAAGTGGTATCGCAGGGTCTGAGACCCTGTAGTACCATCAAACCTTACTCAACATTCTTTTGTCAACCCTAACCACCTTATTAATTGGGATTAAAAATCCCAGGATAGGGCTTCCGAATTACACATTCGGAAGAACAAAGGTTAAGGGATCGCGGAATACATCCGCGAAGGAGTAATCAAATCAATCCTCCCAAAAGGCCGGCTTTACATTGGTTGCATTGGGAAAGAGCTCCAAACAACTAATCCAGCCTTGACCGGGTCCATTGTTTCGTGGTTCGTAATTTACGACAGGTATGGGTATCTGCCCTGGAACATCGTAAGGTGTAATGTACATACTATTCGAGGAAATCCCTGCTGCATAAAATATTCCACTGATGGGTGCAGGTGCACCTGAAAGCTGCACGAAACCAGAAGGTACTTTTCCGGAGATGGGTTGAAACAAACTGCCGATGGCATCCTTCTGATCACGAATACTTCTAAAAAAGCGGAATGTATTATCTGTTAAGGTTGCTTGCGAAACTTGTATGTGAATTTTAAACATGAAGATCCATTCATTTAGCGGCACCCTGTAAATCGGAAGTTCTGAATAATCTGATACAGCGGTGAAGAAATCATCGCTTAGTATAGGGCTGGTCGTAAATACCTGATACCAGCACGTACAACACTCGCAAGGACCTATGACTTCAAAATCAATGGGATAATTGGGTATGAAATTTCGTGATGCTAAGTTTCGCAGACCTGTACAAAGTGGAATGTAATTACACTTGTTCAACTTATCAGGAATTGGATAACAGGATCCTTGCCCTGGTAAATATCTCCACGGTTGTGTATTCGCTTTGAAAGTTCCCGTCATACTCCACATGTAACGCAGGTCATTTTTCTCATTGCCTTGTGCATTAATAGAAATATCAAAACCGTAGTTAATCGCACCGGTGTAATCCTGTTCGGCATTAAATACATGGTACAAACTATCAATCTTCCCTGGAGCCAGGAGTGTATCCGGTATCGATTCATAAGTACTCCCATCCATCATTTCAATGTTGAGTTTATAAATGCCCCCGACTCTGCCCTGTGTTTGAATGGTTTGATATACACCCGTTTCTGTTTCCACCAACTCTTCCATGTTACCTAACTCATCGGAAAGCGTAACCTGCTTCGCAGAGACAGAGGTTTTAAGATTCACATTCGATTGTGTATCAAAGCTGGAGGTAATATATACTGTATAAGGACCGGGCTGATTACTGATGTACCCGGATACTACCAGGGGAAGTTGTTGAGGCAAATCAACATCAAATATAATTCGATCCACGCAGGAAGATGCGAGTAGAATTAAAAAGATAGCGAGACCCCTCCTATTCATCATATACTTTATTGCAGAACCGAATGCAGTTATATGGGTTGAAGATAGAAAACTTTTACACGAAGTGCGTCTACAGCGAGAATTACAAATTCGGAAGAGCAAAAGTAAGGGATCGCGGAATACATCCGCGAAGGAGTAAGCAAATCAATCCTCCCAGAAAGCTGGCTTAATGTTCGTTGAATTGGGGAATAATTCAAGACAACTGATCCAATCCACACCCGAACCTGGATCAACTTCAGGAATGAGGTTTTGATTCGGGACATCCTCAGGGGTGAGCAGGATCGTTCTCGCATCCACACCGGCTGCATAAAACAAGCCGTTGATGGGTGAGATCTCTCCTTCCAGTTGATTAAAGTTGCTGGGGATTTTGCCCGTGATGGGCTGAAAGATATTGTTCGTTGCGTCTTGCTGATCTTTGATGCTTTGAAAGAAACGAAAGGTTTGGTTGGTGATAGTGGCTTGCGAGACATCCACATAAATCTTAAACATAAAGATCCATTCGTTTACAGGTATTCTACCCAGGTAAATGTCTTTATAGTTTCCGGATCTTGGCAAGACATCATTGTTGAGCAAAGGCGAGTTGTTATAGATGTCGTACCAACATGTACAGCAAGTGCAAGGACCTACGCGTACAAATTGTGCTACCTGCCATGGGAAAGATTTATTCTGCAAGCCCGTGCAGGGAGGAAGATAATTACACCGTTGCGCACCATTTACGGTGAACGGAAAACATTGGGTTTTTGGTGGATTGGTAGGAATTAATTCAGGGTGGGTAATGGCCTTAAAAGTGCCCTTCATCTTCCACATGTACCGTGCACCTTCTTTAGTGCTTCCTTGTGAACTTAATCCAATATCAAATCCATAGTCATCCACACCTTTGTTATCCTCCTTTACGGTGAACGTGGAGTAGACCGATTCAATGGAACCCGGTGCCAGCAGCGTGTCGGGTAAGGATTCATACATCCTTCCATCCAATAACTCGAATTGTATTTTATACACACCTCCTACTCTACCTTGTATGCCCGTTACACTGGTCTCATACGTTCCTGTGCTTACTTCAACTAGTTCTTCTTCTTCCCGCTGGGTAAGCTCCATCACTTTTATCCATCGCAGTGATAGGGGAACGCGTTGCTGGAACTCCGATTTGGTATCGAAACCACTGCTGATTTTAATGCGGTACGGACCAGGTCGATTGGTGATACTTCCATCCACCGTAAGCGGTATTCCCAAGGGTAATTCCACATCAAAATCCAGGCGGTCAATGCAGGAAGATACTATCAGTATAAAAAGAAAGCTGAGGGTTCGTCTACTGATCATGAATAACATCAAGAGGCTTGTGAAAGATAAGTAGAAATTTCAGCAAAGGTCAAGTGAGTGTCCGGATGAGGTTTCATTCACCTGGCAACTTATTTATACAGGATAGACTACTCTCATCTCATTGGGGGTAGAGTAAGCCTACATTACGGTTGAGGCTAAAAGGAAATAGAAAACAAGCAGGCTGGCAGGGCGCCTACCGGGCTGGTGTAGTAGGAGAAAAAAAACAGTAAAGTCAATTCAAGACATCTGTTGCTTATAGTCTGTCCTTTATAAGGAAAAACATCAACAACGAAACTCTTTTAGTAGCTCCTTGTTCTTTGAACCCACTGGATAAAAATCGTCTGAGGAAATTTACAATCATAGCCGATAAGTGTTTAAACATACACTTGTTAACCCTGGAATGCTATACTTTTTGACCAATGGTATACTTGTGTGTATGTACGGACAGAAATGCAGATAAGGTCTAAAACCTACCCAAAAATTGCTTCTACTGGCTGAATAAACCTAACAAGTCATTACTTCAGAAAAGTAAAAGCTTCAAGGGTATTGAAAGGCCCCTACACTATAAAGAAACCCTAATATTTAGACTTTATCACATATTTATAAACCTCACTGATCCAAAATACTGACGAAGAAAGACCAATCATTACGATAAAATCTACCAGGGGAATAGTAGCAAAACCAAAGTACGGATGGAAGATTTCCACTTCCAGGATCGCTACAGTAGTAATCACCGAGGTAATCATGGCCAGACTCACAAATCGGTTACTGAAAAATCCTATCTCAAAAACAGATTTCTTCAGCGAGCGCATGTTGTACATATTAAACAATTGCGTAAACGACATGATGATAAACACTGCACTGCGCCCTGTTTCCAAACTCACGGGCAAATAATAGTGATAAGCCGCCAATGACAACACAGACATGAGCAACACATTGATAACCAAAAATGGAATAATGCTCTTCGACAATAAGCGCTCCTCGCGTTTAAGTGGAGGTTCGTCCATCACTCCCGGTTGCCCTCTCTCTGTAGCAATGGCCATGTCACCAATACCATCGGTTACTAAGTTGAGCCATAAAATTTGTATAGCCGTAAGCGGCATAGGTAAGCCCAGCGAGATCGCGGCAATCAGTGTAGTAATCTCCGCGAGATTGGTAGTGATCAAATAGAAACTGGCTTGGCGTGCATTATTAAAGACAATACGGCCTTCTTCGATGGCATGCACAATGGTGGCAAAGTTATCATCGGCCAGCACCAGTTTTGCGGCATCACGCGCCACATCGGTTCCCATGATACCCATCGCAATGCCCACATCGGCTTTCTTAATGGCAGGTGCATCGTTTACCCCATCACCGGTCATGGCAATTAAGTGTCCCAAAGCCTGAAGCCGTGAAGCAATCTTTAGTTTTGTCTGAGGGCTGAGTCGTGCAAACACATGTACTGTTTCTATCGCCCGATCAAACTCTGATTCATTCAGCACTAAAAGTTGATCTTCCGTTAGCACCACAGGCTTCGCATCATCCTTCTCTTCTACAATTCCCACCAGACGAGCAATGGCCACAGCGGTGCTGGCATGATCACCTGTAGCCATAATGATGCGAATGCCTGCCTTCTTACACTCTTGCACAGCTCCTTTTACTTCTTCTCGCGGAGGGTCTAACATACCCACCAGTCCGGTAAAAATTAATTCCTTTACGTCCTCTTTTTCAATGGACTCTTGTTCGGGACAAACTCTATAAGCTAGCGCGATGACGCGCATCGATAAGGCGGTGAAGGCTGAAATCTTTTGCTGAATTGTTTCACGCTGCGCCTCGCTCAAGGCAAACACTCCTTTGCTGGTGAGTACCTGAGTAGTGTGCATGAGTATTTTCTCAGGAGCACCTATCACAAACAACTCGCGCTGTCCTTCCTTGTCAATCAGGGTAGCACGGAATTTATTGGTGGAGTCAAAGGGCAAGTCATCTAAACGTTTGAAGGTATTCCTTACCCACCCACTTTTCTGAGCCAACACACACAACGCGCCCTCTGTTGGATCACCAATTAACTCATAGGATTTTGTTTCCTCCTTATACCTCACGGAGGCATTGATCGCTTCTGCCGCTATCGAGATGGCCTGAAGCAAGGGAGATTTGGATTCCTGAAAGTCAATCGTCTGCTGGCCCTGTTTAAAATCACCGAGGGGCGACCAGCCTTCTCCGCTAATGTGGATGTCTTCTTCATCGACCAGGTAAAGGATGCGGGCCGTCAGTGCATTTTCTGTGAGGGTTCCGGTCTTATCAGTAATTATAGTGGTTACGGCTCCCAGTGTTTCTGTAGTGGTAAATTCACGCACGATGGCTTTCTTGGCTGTCATGCGTTTGGCGCCAATCGCCAGTACGATGACGATGATAGAAGGCAGCCCTTCGGGGATAATGGAAACCATGGCCGCCACAGCGATGAGCAGCAACTCATGAAAGGGAAGCTCCAGGGTCACATAGCCAATAGCAAAAAACAGAATGGCCGCTACCAGAGAAGCCAAGCCCATTTGGCTCGCGAGGGTATCCACCTTTTTCTGAAAATGTGATTTCTCCGGTATAATAGATTGCAGACTCTTCGCCACTTTGCCAAGCTCTGTATTCATTCCGATACTGATGACAATGGCCTTGCCATATCCGCCAATGACAAAGGTGCCCTTGTGGATGATGTTGGTTTGGTCTGCCATGGAAGCTCCTGCAGGAAGTGCTGCAGCTATTTTGTTTTCGGGTAGTGACTCTCCGGTGAGCGATGATTCATTCAGTCGGAGGCTGCGTGCCTCTACCAAACGGGCATCGGCTGAAATGGTATCTCCTTCTTCGACCACCAGTAAATCGCCTGGCACCAGTTCAATGGAATTGATTTGCTTCAGTATTCCGCTACGCATCACTTTAGCGGTAGGGCTCAGCATTTTCCGCAGCGAAGCAAGCGCTCCCTCTGCCTTCCACTCCTGCACAAAGCCAATGATCGCATCGATGAGGATGACGATTAAAATAATGTAAACATCTACATACTGGTGTGTGACATATGACAAGAGGGCGGCCAGTACCAAGACCAGCACCATCAAACTCTTAAACTGCTTTAGAAAAATACGATACCATGATTTTTGAAGTGCATCGGGCAATTCATTGAAACCATATACCTTTCTTCGAAGCAACACTTCCGGTTCAGATAAGCCTTCTGGCTGTGTCTTTAAGGCATCATATACTGCCGCTGGTGGCAGCTGCGAAAAATAATAGTCTTCCTTCTTATTTGCTTCGTGTGCAGACATGACATGCTAGACATATTCAAGAACGCAAATTACCGACACTTCGCACCTGATAATTATCAGCCATCTGATAGAAGATATCTTCTGAAAACACCTTCCACTGCGAGTTGCATACCTATGATGAAAGTGCTGAACTGTGAATGACTATTATCAGCCCTTTATACTTGTTAACGTGTTAACTTCCTTCTCAAGCAAAAAGAGAAATTCAACGCTATCCTAAACGATTATGAACTCCTACATCCTTCCCTTTGCTGACCTGAGCGCAAAAGATGTGGCGCTGGTGGGCGGAAAAAATGCTTCGCTGGGAGAAATGATTCATCACCTCTCTCCCATGGGCGTACACGTACCCGATGGTTTTGCACTGAGTACGGATGCTTATTTTACCTTTTTATCCGACAACAAGCTTACAGAAGCACTGCAAAGCAAACTCAATGAACTCAACACGCAAAGCCTGGACAACCTTGGCATCCTATCAGCCGCTTGCAAAGCCCTGATATTGAAAGGTACTTTTTCAGAAAACCTGAGAGAACAATTGCGAAATGCTTATCACCATCTCTGCAATAAATGCGGTGCAGCCATTTCGGTAGCCGTGCGCAGCAGTGCCACAGCTGAAGATTCACCTACAGCCAGTTTTGCTGGTCAACATGAATCGTACCTGAATGTAACAGGGGTTGATGCGTTGCTGGAAGCCGTTCACCACTGTTACGCCTCCGTCTTTGCCGAACGTGCCATCAAGTATCGACTGGATAATGGCTTTGCTCATTTATCCCTTGGCTTGTCGGTGGGTGTTCAACGCATGGTGCGCGCTGATAAAGGATGTGCGGGAGTAGTCTTCACCATCGAACCCGAAACAGGAAATCAAAATCTCATCTACCTGACCGGTGCCTGGGGCCTTGGTGAAAGTGTTGTACAAGGAGCCGTGAACACAGATGAGTTCTATCTCTTCAAACCGGCTCTTGCCAACAAGAAAAAAGCCCTTATCTATCGCTCGCTGGGCAGTAAGAAAAAGCGGATGGTGTATGGCGAGACACATTCCACACAATGGGAAGAAACCCCTCCTGCTCTTCGGGATCAGTACATCCTCAGTGATGAGGAAATCAATCGTATCGGACAGTGGTGTTATCAAATTGAACAACATTATAAAATGCCCATGGACATCGAGTGGGCGAAAGATGGAATAACCGGAGAATTGTTTATTGTGCAGGCACGGCCCGAAACCATTCATGCGCAACAAAAAAAGATTACTTTAAAAGAATACACACTTAAAACAAAAGACAAACCACTCGTAACGGGTAAAGCCATTGGTAAATCCATCGTCAATGGAAAGGTGCGCATTATTAAATCTTTAGCGGATGCGGACAAAATCAAAAAAGGAGACATTATCGTAGCGGACATTACCAACCCTGACTGGAATGCCTTGTTGCGCAAGGCCATTTGCATTGTTACCAACAAAGGAGGGCGTACCAGTCACGCCTCCATTATTGCACGCGAACTCGGAATACCCGCAGTGGTTGGCACCAACAATGCCACCGAAAAATTAATGGATGATCAATTGATTACCGTCTCGTGCGCCAGTGGTGATGAAGGACTTGTTTACAATGGAGGCTTGCCCTGGATTGAAAAAGAAACTCCTTTAGAGAAATTGACGAAGACCAAGACAAAACCCATGTTTATACTGGCCGATCCGATGAAGGCCTTGTTGTATGCAGCCTATCCAAATGAAGGTGTTGGATTGTTGCGCATGGAGTTTATCATCACCAATAGCGTGCAAGTACATCCCATGGCTTTGGTGAAGTTTCACGAGCTGCCTGACACAAACGAGAAAAAACAAATTGATGCACTCACACGGCATTATGCCAGCAAAACAACTTTCTTTATTGAAAGACTTGCAGAATCCATTGCCTTAGTGGCAGCGGCCTTTTATCCCAAGGAAGTGATTGTGCGGATGAGTGATTTTAAAACCAATGAATACGCCACCCTGTTGGGAGGAAAAACCTTTGAACCCGAAGAGGAAAACCCCATGATCGGTTTTCGAGGTGCCAGTCGTTACTACAACGATCGCTACCGCGAGGGCTTTGGTCTTGAATGTGAGGCCATCAAAAAAGTACGGGAGGCCATGGGGCTCAGCAATGTGAAGGTGATGATTCCCTTCTGCAGAACTGTAGAAGAAGGCAAGAAGGTATTAGAAACCATGGCTTCTTTTGGCCTGCAGCGAAAAGAGAATGGTTTAGAAGTATACGTAATGGCGGAAATACCCAGCAACATTCTACTCGCACACCAGTTCGCAGAAATCTTTGATGGATTCTCCATCGGCTCCAATGACCTCACCCAGCTAACGCTTGGCTTGGACAGGGACTCTGCCATTGTGAGTGATCTCTTTGATGAAAGGAATGAAGCGATTACGTCCCAAATCCGGCACCTGATAACTACAGCGCATAAGAAAGGCGTAAAAGTTGGTTTGTGCGGACAGGCACCAAGTGATTATCCTGAATACGCGACCTTTCTGGTGAACTGCGGGATTGATTCTATCTCTTTTAATCCTGATGCCTTAATAAAAGGAATACAAAACATCATGGTTGCTGAAGCCGCAACGAATGAAAAGAAGGTAAAAGATATGGCTTAAGCCTTTGTAGTGTCTTCAGGTCTTTCGACCTGACGAAACGTGAAACGACTCTACCGTGTTACAGGTAGTAGAGACTACCGTGTTGACGGTATTTACTTCGTTGTGTTAGTTCTCCACCCTGGCAATGGCTACTTTTAAGAAAGCCTCTCAGCCCAATGAAAAAGCAAACTCTATACATTCTTTTTAGTATTCTCATTACCTCCTTCGGAGTAAGTGCCCAAAGCCCCGCCAGTGTCTGGTACTTCGGGCAAAATGCCGGAGTCGATTTCTCCTCAGGTTCTCCCAAAGCCCTAAGTGACGGACAACTGAATACAGAGGAAGGTTGTGTAACCATTAGCAATCAAAAAGGTGTGCTACTCTTCTATACCGATGGCGTATCCGTCTGGAATGCACAACACAAGCGCATGCCCAATGGCAGCGGTTTGTTTGGATCACCTTCCAGCACCTCCTCAGGTGTGGTCATCCAACATCCCGGTAATCCTAATCAGTTTTTTCTTTTCACCGTTCCGGCCACAGCCGATACAGCAGGTTTCCGCTACTCTATGGTGGATATGAAATTAGACAGCGGTCGCGGAGACATACTCCCTTCGTTAAAGAACATTAAACTAAAACATCCCGTGACGGAGAAGTTAACCTCCACCCTGCATCGCAACGGCAAAGACTATTGGTTACTTCTGCACGAGTGGATGTCGGATGTATTCATCGCCTATCGTATTACAGCCCAAGGCTTGCAAACAGAACCCGTATTGTCATCCGGTGGAAGCATTCACAATGGAACTACGTTGAATACACAAGGCTATATGAAGGTAAATCCCGATGGTACCAACGTGGCCTTGGCGTTAGAAGAAAGCAATGTGATTGAGTTGTTTGATTTTGATAATGAAAGCGGAAAAGTCTCAGCGCCTATTAGCATGTCCTTACCACAAGGTTCCTATGTGTATGGTATTGAGTTCTCACCAGACGGTTCCCTACTCTATGTATCAGCCGCAGGAACAGGAGAAATTTTTCAATATAACCTGCAAGCAGGTTCGGAAGAAGCGATTCGTGCCAGCGCTACCTTAATAGGTGCCACCAATCCAAAAGCCTGGGTGGGTGCCTTACAAATAGCAATGGATGGAAAGATCTATTTTACAGTTTATAAAACTCCCTATCTGGGTGTGATTGAAAATCCAAACATCCCTGGCATCGGTTGTGGTTTCAATCAGCAAGCTGTAGAGCTACAGGGAAGGCTGTCCACCTTGGGTTTACCTACCTTTAGTCAGCATTTTTTCTATCAGCAGGAAAACAAGAAAATAGAATACTTCAATGAAGCCAAGGTCGTAAAGGGAAAATCACTGGTGTTGAAAAACATTCTTTTCGACTTTGCGAAGGCTACCTTGAAGCCAAGCTCCAGTGTAGAGTTGGACAAGGTGGTAAGAGCCATGAAGGCCGATCCAACGTTGAAAGTGAAAATAGCAGGTCATACCGATAACATTGGCAATAAATCATTCAACATCACGCTTTCCAAAAACCGCGCGAAAGCTGTTTCAGATTATTTAGTTAGTAAGGGAATTGCTGCGTCTTCCATCACTACCGAGGGATTTGGCAGCAGCGTTCCTGTGGCTGGAAATGATACCGATGCAGGACGGGCCCTGAACAGGCGCGTGGAGATTATGTTTCAGTAAAAGCTTTTCAAATCCTCCAGAAAAAGAAAGCCAGTCAAGTTATTGTAACGAGTTGACGTTAATGGTGTGATTCACCCAAGGTTAATGCTCACTACTTACAAACTCTTCTTTCTCCACTTTCGGGTAGAGCTTGAAGTACGACAAGCGTGTAGTGACCATGTGCTTGCGTTTGGAGTAGGTGTATTGTGCTTCTACTAAATCAGGTGTGGTTAGCAACAAAGAGAAGGAGAGAAT
>LNFM01012526.1_pt1 | contig 11119 bp, 5 predicted proteins | sample 596031 | NCBI WGS metagenome assembly LNFM01 (sample SAMN04254537, study PRJNA301005) | activated carbon metagenome | isolation source: dual media filters at the Ann Arbor, Michigan drinking water treatment plant | place: USA: Ann Arbor | reverse complement strand
AAATCATAAAAATAATGATTTTAATGGTATTTTATGATATATGAGAAATAACCAAGACAGTTTTAATAAAAATGATCTAAAGAATTTATTTAAAGTGATTATATTATCAGTTTTTGCGGTTTCAATAGCCACTACAGTAATGATCTATAGATTGCATAACAACTCTGATCTTATATTAGAAAAAATTAAAGACTCCCCTTTTGTGAAAATAAATTCTAAAATTGATGAAGTTAAATTAAAAGAGCTTTTGGATAAAAATCCAGATCCTTTTAAAGAAATTTTTGATCCTAAGATATCTTTTTTTACAAAGACTAATTCATTAGGAATTTTTATTGAATATAATTTGTTTACTAAACAATGTGAATTAACATCTCGAGTTATGGGAGTTTGGGCTTATTTGGATTTATTAAATAAAAATCAAATTCCATTAAACATTAATATTAAAACTTATAAAATTAAAGATGATTATTGCAATCAGCTTTATGGATACGGAAAATTATAATTTTATAAATGCGCCTGACGGTCCCCATGATCCTGCCGTTCCTCCAGATCCTAATCCTCCGTTAGTACATGAATGGCCACCTTGAGGACCTCCAGGTCCTCCAGCCGCGCCATTGTAATAAATATTAAGTCCTGAAATAGTATTAGTGCTTTTATAAAATAATTTACCTCCAGCTCCGCCGCCACCGCCGCCACCGCCACCGCCAGAACCTCCAATACTAGCGCATTGAGTAGTTGCGGTTCCCGCAAATCCATTATTTCCATTAATATCAATAACTCCATTTCCTAAAATTTGATTATGAGATTTTAAATAAATTATTCCGCCATTCATGCCTGCATTTCCGCCATTACCACCTCTCCAAGATGGATTTTGTCTGGCATCGCAATAAGCTGATGATCCTCCAGCTCCTCCATAGTATAATCCTCCGCCCGCTCCGTAATATCCGCCAAAAGCCCCAGGTCCTGAGCTTCCGTATGGCGCACCGCCACCTCCGCCGCCACTAACGCCACAATTAGCGTATCCTCCAGTGCCTCCACGACTTAAATAATTAGAATAAGATATTAATTTATTATCTGGAGATATAACAGAAATTGAAGAACTTTCATTAAAATAAACTCTAGAATAAACATATCCATCAATTTGAATATTTCCTACAGCACCCACATAAACAGGTTCTGATTCTTTTCCACCAACTTGATAAATATATAAGGTTCCTCCAGACTTAACCCAAATAGAATTATAATCATAACTTTGAGAAGAATTTAGAGTTACAGTTTGACCTGAATTGACAACTAAATCTCCCAAAGTTCCATATGGCCATTCTAAATTAACTAAAATAGAAACTCTTGATTCAGAAAATCCTCCCGTAAATTTTGGAATAGATAATAAAACATATTCAGTTGTATTGCTTGGAATTCCTGAACTTGGCTGAAAAATTCCATTACTATTAACTGTAGATCCATAAGATGACCCATCAATATATGATCCAGAAAATCTTTGGATTTTATATTCTTTTAAATTTGGATTTCCATAAGAATTAAATAGTGAGCTTATGGATATCGGATCTCCATTTCTTACTGTAATTGATCCACCACCAGATAAAGGCTGATATAAATCAAAAGTAATATCTTTAAAATACCCTAAAGAATCAGTAACTTTAATGGCTATTGATTGAGAGCCCAATACAGTTAAAACTTTTAATTTTTTATTTCCTGTAGGATCTAAATTTTCATCAAGCTCATTAATTAATTCAGCATAAGGTGAAGAACCCCCTACAATTTCTATGGTAAAAGGTCCGTAACCTCCAGAAGGAATTAAATCTAAAATTTCATCATTAATTAAAGCATTTGGCACTGGAACATTCAGGTTTAATTCTTCATTAAATTGTGCCGATAAGAACCCACTAGATATTGAAGAATGAGACGCAACAATTGAATCTGTAACAATGAATGGATTTTTTAAATAAAAATTTGAACTTAATGTTGAGTTTGAATTAATTTGAACTGACGTTATTTCATTACCTGAAGAGCATAAGGAATCTGTAAAAAATAAAATATTACTTGATAATGACCCCAGATTTATAATTTGAGAAAGTGATGAATTAATCACTCCTGAATTTCCAACAATTGAAACATTATATGGGCCAAAACATCTATTTTGAATACCTAATAATGAAGGCTGATTAATTTGAAGTCTTGAAAATCCCAAAGTTGCTGTAGGCTCTTCAATACTAACTTCATTTGATATTGATAATTTTTTATTAACCGCCAAAATAGCATCAGAGTTATTTAACCCAACTGTAATTATGCATGATTCATTGATATTTAAAGTTGAGGAGCAAGTTGTTGACTGAATAAAAAATGGAGCCTCAATATTAGATATTGTATCGTAAGAAATTGCGGGGCCGTTATTTGTTAAAATAATATCTTGAGTATATACTGACTGTACCAATCCATTATTGAATAAATAATCTGATTTATCAAAAGATAAAACGGGTTTTGTTCTTGCACTTAATGTGAAGTTTAAAGATGTATTTTGAGAGCCCAAAGAACTAGATGATGCTATTAATGGAATAGTCAAATCTTGATTAATTCCTTGAGGATCTGCTCGAACAATTATTTGACAAGAACTTTGCGGAGCTAATTGATTCGTGCCACAAGATCCTTTATCAATAACAACTAAAGGTGAATTGGCTGATATTGATAAATTTTGAGCTAATATATTTCCATTATTAGTCAAAGTTACCGTTAACTCTTTTGACTTACCTTCAATTACTTGACCAAAATCTGAAACTCCAGAAAGAGATAAATCAACTCCTCTAAAAAATAGATTTCCAGACTTTGAACCATTAACTCCAACAGAAATATTAATTGATTGATCTCCAAGTCTAGAAATATCATTTCCCGAGTTCCATAAAAAGCTTACAAAACCATTATTAGAAACTAAAGTTGGCTGTAATAAAGTTCCCGCAGTAACTGATGCTGAAATGATTGATCCGTCCGCAACTTTTTGATTACAGGCATCTACAATTGGACCAACATCAACTCTTGATTGTTGTGCGTTTCCAATAAACATCCCTAATGGTAATAATGAATTATTTGGAGTGATAAAAGTAATAGGGAATGTATTTAAAGCATTTCCTGGAATTGTATATCCACTCATTGATAAAATTAATGGATTTATATTATTTCCTAAAATCTTTCCAATTAATGCTTGATTTGGAATTCCTGATGTTGGGTTAAATTGAATTTGAACACGACATTTTCTTCCTGCAGGAAAAGTTGTTCCACAATTAACTACTGAATTTAAATTAGGATTCATCACTACATCTTGTGATGGTAAAATGATACTGAAAAAAGGATTTGATTGATTAGTATTTGGTGGTGGATTTTGAACAACAATGCCTGTGGCATCAAAATCTCCAATATTTTGAATATAAATATCTACTAATCTAGAGGTTGAGCACTGAGTACCACCAAAAGAAATAAAAGGATTACTAGAAACCAATTGCGCTGCTTGAACTGACTGAGTTCTTAGTTTTTGAATTAATAGTGATGATGAAAATTCTTGAGGATCAACTTGTATCGTTAGATCTCCATCAGAAACTGACGTTGAGGGCATAGTGAATTTAACTCTTAATGAACATGATTCTCCACTTCTTAATGATTGTCTTAATTTACACACATTTGTAGTTAATGGGCAAAGTGGATCTCCTTGATTTTCATCTATAAGTAAAAAAGGAAATGAAGCGTTTAAATCTAAATTTGTAGATACCATAGATCCATTATTAATAACATCAATTACTTCGCATTTTGATTGGCCAACAGTCATTCCTGAAAAATCAGGAACACGGCTCAAAGAAATTTGAGGAGCTGTCTTTTTTAAAGTTTCACTTAAAGATAAAACTACATTCTTAGGATGATTAATTACAGAAGCATCAGAAATTACATTTCCAATAGTTCCATCAGACTTGTAAGAAAAATAAGAATAACCAGATAAAATTTTAGTTGGGTTTTCAGATAATATCAATCCCTGATCTACATTAAAGTTAATTGAACCTTCTTCAACTAAATTTCCATAAATATCTGCAATTGGACCTACAGAAATATAGCTTACAAAATCAGGATTTGAAGTAACTATCCAAGATTCATTACTGTCTTTAATAGAATTATAATTAGCTAAATCTTGAAAGAAATCTGTTTTAATTACACCTAAAGACACTGTAGGTCCCGCAACAATATTAATAAAGTATCTGGCGTTAATTCCTTGATCAAATTTTACATTACTATTTTCAACAGGATATGCATTGACTCGATACAGTCCTGCAACAGTATGCGGTTTTACGTAAAAGCTAAATTTTCCTTCATTAGATGATACAAATATTTCAGATTTCCAATCATTTTCAGAAGAGGAATCTACAGAGTTGATTTTTACAGTATCAGCAACTAACTTAAATTGAGTTCCATCTGGTATTGGATTATTATCATCTGTTAAAATGATAACTGATTCTACCAGTTGAGGATCATCAGTTGCTGATATTTTAATTGAAGATCCTGTTATTGATGATAGTTGAGGTAAAGTAATAGCTGGAGGGAGTTGGGCTTTTTCATCATTAGAGCAACCAACTAAAACTAAATTTAAAATAATTATATATAAGAATTTACGCATCATTAAATAAATGAGGAATTTTAAACTTAATATTGATTAAAAAAATCAAATCTAAAAACTAAGTACTGATGGATTACAAGAATCTCCATTTTGGCCATAATTAATTCCTTGAGGAGACCCTGCAACTCCGCCTGCACTTCCACCTAAACAATAAACAGTTATTTTAGAAGCATTTCCAGAATTTATTGAAAATAAATTATTAAAATTAGAATATGAGTTTCTTAAATAAAACCAAATTGGACTTCCCATTCCTCCTGCTCCTGAACCACCACTTACGCCATAATATGCACCAGGTCCGCCACCAGCTCCAACGCCTCCAGTTCCTCCAGAAGCTGAAATTATTCCAGTTCCTGAAACATTTCCTTTAATCTTAAACGCTAAAGGTGTAGAATGAGATCCTCTAAATCCTCCGCCACCACCAGCTCCATAACCACCATAACAAGCATAACCATAAGTTCCAGTAACTCCATTCTTGCTAGTTACAGTTCCTCCGTTACCTCCAATTCCCATAACTCCACAAGGTCTTCCATTTCCTCCACGTCCACCTTGAGAAAAAGATCCTCCACTTCCGCCGTAACCTTCATGGCCACCGCCGCCACCGCCATTTCCATACGCGGGTCCGCCACCACCAGCAGCTACGGCATTTCCTCCATATCCACCCTCTCTTTGAATAAAAGTTGTTGATACTGTATAAAAATCTGAAGTTGATAATCTTGGAATATTAAAATTATAATTTACCGTATATCCATAAAAAAAGCTAAAGTTTGCCTGTGGAGCATAGATAACTCCATTATTAATAAAGTTTCCTGATACTCCAATTGTAGTAAGCAAATAACTTGATGTTGAATTTAAATTCGGATTATCAATAACTAAATTTCCTCCAGAATTTATTGTAACATTTCTATAATCATATGTTTGTCCATAAGTTAGGTATACTGTTTGTCCTGAATTTACAACTAAATCTCCTAGAGTTCCAAATGGCCAAGACAATTGAATATTGACTTGAACTCTTACGGAATGAAATCCTCCAGTATTTTTAGCAACATTAACTAATACATACTCAGTTGAAGTTGATGGGGCTGACGCTCCTAAAATAAAATTACCATTTGAGTCTATAGTTGATCCATATAATGATCCATCAATATAATTAACTCCGTTAAAAGATTGAATCGTAAATGTTTTTGGATTTGGATTTCCAAAATCATTATAAGGAATTGATGAAGGATCATTACTATATATTGATAAAGCTCCAACTCCAACAATGTTAGGGTATAAATTTATAGTGAAGTCTTTAAAATATCCTAAAGAATCAGTAACTCTAATAACAGAATTTCCAACTGAAGATATAGTCTTTATTTTTAAAATTTTATTTCCTGTAGGATCTAAGTTAGCATCTAATTCATTAATTATTTCTGATCTTGGAGAATCTGATGATCCATCAACGAAAGTGAATGTATATGGAGCATAGCCACCAGTTGAAGAAAGAGCTAAGAGTTCATCGGAAACTAATCCATTAGGATTTGGCATATTTAAATTAATTTCAGCATTAAATTGAGCTGGAATTACGCCAGCAGAAATAATAGGATTAGACACCGTTATTAGATCTGAAGATACATTAGGGTTTTTAATATAAAATGATGAGCTTACTCCCGCTCCAGAATTTATAGTTACAGAAGTTATTGGAATTAAGCAATTAGCATCAGAATAGAATGTAGTTCCTCCAGAACTAGATGTCAGATCAAAATTAGTATTAGATGATGTTGTTAAAATTCCTTGACTACCAACAACTGACATATCATAAGGTCCAGAACATCTATCTTGAATAGATAATATAGATTCAGTATTAATTTGAGCGCGTGAAAATTCTAGAATAGCTGATGGTGAATTAATATCAATTTCATTAGAAACTTGAAAAAGTTTATTAGCGGCAATAGATGCATCCGCTTGATTTAACCCAATTGTTACCGTACAAGATTGATTAACATTTAAAGTTGATGTACAATCAGTGGACTGCATGAAAAAAGGAGCTTCTAGAGTAAATGATGTATCGTAAGAAATTGCGGGTCCATTATTTGTTAAAATAACATCTTTGCTATATACTGACTGAACAACTCCATCATTAAATAAATAATTAGCTTTATCTAAAGAAAGAATGGCTTTAGTTCTTGCATTAAATAAAATATTTAATTGAGCGTTATTACTTCCTACTGAAGATGATGACGCAATTACGGGAATTGATAAATCTTGATTAATCCCTTGAGGATCTGCTCTAACAATAATTTGACAAGAACTTTGAGGACCTAATTGATTTGAAGTACAATCTCCCTTATCAATAATTACTAAAGGGGAGTTTGCAGAAATTGATAAATTTTGAGCCAAAACATTTCCACTATTAGTTAATGTCAATGTTGTTTCTTTAGGTTTTCCTTCAACAACTTGATTTAGTTGGTTGTTACCACTTAATTGAAGATTAATTCCTCTAAAAAATAGAGTGCCAGATTTTGAACCATTAACCCCAACTGAAATATCTATTGATTGATTTCCTAATTTTGAAATATCATTTCCTGAATTCCAATAAAAACTAACAAATCCGTTATTAGAAACTAAAGTTTGTTGGAGAAGATTTCCAGCTGTTACAGAAGCTGAAATGATTGACCCATCCGCAACTCTTTGATTACATGCATCAACTATTGGGCCAACATCAACTCTTGACTGTTGAGTATTACCTATAGACATCCCTAAAGGAAGTATAGAATTGTTTGGAGTTATAAATGTAATCGGAAATGAATTTAATGCATTTCCAGGAATTGTGTATCCGCTCATTGATAAAATTAATGGATTAATGTTTGATCCTAAAATTCTACCTAAAAGAGCTTGATTGGTAACTCCCGCTGTTGGATTAAACTGAATTTGAACACGACATTTTCTTCCAGCTGGAAAAGTTGTTCCGCAATTCACAATTGAATTTAAATTTGGATTCATAACGACATCTTGAGGCGGTAATATTATTGAATAAAAAGGGTTTGATTGATTTACATTTGGCGGAGGATTTTGAACAACAATTCCTGTAGCATCAAAATCTCCAATGTTTTGAATATAAATATCTACAGTTCTCACTGTAGAGCATTGCGTACCACCAAAAGAAATAAAAGGATTACTAGAAACTAATTGTGCGGCTTGAACTGATTGAGTTCTTAATTTTTCAATTAATAATGATGCGGCGTACTCTTGAGGACTTACTTGAATAGTTAATTCTCCATCAACTACAGAAGTTGCTGGCATAGTAAACTTAACTCTTAGAGAGCATGATTCTCCACTTCTCAATGATTGATTAGAAGAGCATTCATTAGTAGCTACAGGGCATAAAGCATCTGGAGTTTGATTATCTAATAATAAAAATGGAAAAGTTGACTGAATATCTAGATTAGTCGCAACCATAGATCCAGAATTTGTTAATGATAAGACTTCGCATTTTGACTGACCAATAGTCATTGCGGTAAAATCAGGACTTCTATTTAATGACAATTGAGGAGATGCTTTTTTAATTGAACTATTTAAAGATAAAGAATTAATTGTCGCAGATGAAGAAAATATTCCTGAAGTTCCATCGGACTTAAACGCAAAATATGAATAACCAGATAGAACTCTAGTTGGATTTTCAGACAATATAGATCCTTGAGTTACAGAAAATGATAAATTTCCTTCATCAATTAAATTGCCATAAATATCTGATATTGGGCCTACAGAAATATAACTAATAATATCAGGACTTGAAGCTACAATCCAAGATTCATTTATATTTTTTTGATTATTATAAGGAGGTAGATCTTCAAAAAAATCTGTTTTAATTTCTCCTAAATTATGTGGAGGACCAGGAACTACATTAATAAAATATCTAGCATTTAATCCTTGATCAAACTTAATATTATTACTTTCTACAGGATAAGCATTAACTCTATATAATCCTGCTACGGTATGTGGTTTTACATAAAAACTAATTTTCCCCTCATTTGAAGAAACAATTAATGTTGATAACCAATTAACATTATCATCCCCAATTTTTACAGTATCCGCAACTAATTTAAATTGAGTTCCATTTTCAATTGGTTTATTATCATCAGTAACAATTATTTGAGATTCAATTAATTGATAAGGTTCTGTAGCCTGAATTCTTATTGATCCGCCATCAAACGCCGCCAATTGAGGAACTTTTATTACAGGCGGAACTTCAGCTGTTTTATCATTATTACAACCTAAAATAGAAAAGACAAATAATATAGCTAAAGCATAGGACTTCATATAAAATAAATGGATGATTTTTTACTATTATAAAGTAAACAAAATAATGTTGATCATTATAAATAAAAAAGCCACTAATGGAGCGAGTATTAGTGGCTTTTCAGGAGAGTTAGTGAAAATATGATTATCTGTTGATTTTCAAATACCCATTACTGAAGATTTGCATATTATCACTGTCTGGAGAAAACTGAAGACTTCCGTCATCTCTGAAGACGTTGTTCCACCAAGGATAGTAGTAATCGTCACCAATTTTAACATAACCTATAGATAAATTTCTATCATCAACTCCAGGAATATATCCATCATTAAAGAAGCGGACTCTTACGTCAGCACCAAATGGAATTGCGGTTGGCAAATTGACATGATAAACTTTCCAAGTATCAGAAGCTACGGAAATATTATCAGCAACTACAGTTCCGTTAACAATTAATTGCATTAAAGGATTTACTCCCGAAACTGGAGTTCCTTTTGCATAGATTTTAATCCAATCTCCAGCATTTTTAAACGCTGTAGAATCTTCAACAACTAAACGTACTCCGCCAGTACCATTTGCAATAGCTAAAACTTTAAATGACCATGCATATCTTTCAACCCAAACATCATTTGCTGATCCCTGATCTGAAAATTTGATGTATCCTAATTCTTGTGGGGCTCCTGGTTCATCAACATCAACATATCGGACTCCAGATTCACCTCTTGCAACATACAATCTTTGATCATGATGTGCAATACCGTTTCCAGTTCCAGGAAGTGCTAAAGTAGAAACAAATCCTTCAAATCCGCGTTCATCATACATTTTTGACATTTCAGTAACTTTTAGTCCAGCAGTTGTCAAATTAGAGTAAACCATTGGTCCAGACATCACTAATCTTGATGGAGCCTGACTTGCTAAAGGACTAAATTGCAATTCTTCATCAATAAAATATAAGTGAGTATCAGATGATCCACCTAAAATTAAAGGCTCAAGAACACTTTGATTAAAACCTACTGGATTATAAACAGCTTTAACAAATAATGCATTTGGAAACGGATTATATCTAATAAACTGTGGATATAAAACATCTAGCCAAGGAACTTCATAACGCGTAATTCCCCCACCAATAGCGGAACTAACAAACATCATTCCATTTCTAACATCTAAAGATGTAGCTACATTTCCAGCCATTAATAATTCATTAGCTAAAATTGGAGTAACCGCATTTGCAATATCCATAACTACAACGCAAGCTCCAACATCTTTTTTATTTCCAGCTAAATAAAGAGCGCGACCTCTAGCTTTAAGATCATTAAATTCATGATTAGGAAATAATGTTGAAGAAACTAAAACAGGAGTTGCTAAATTTTGAATATTAACAATATCTAATGCTCCAAAAACTTCAGGCCCCTCTAAGTTATACGTAATATAAAGTAGATTATCTAACTTTAAAGTTGAAGTTACTTTTAAAGTTCTTGATCCATACACTGTTGAAACAGTTGGAGCGGCAATAGTTGAGATGTGAGTAAATTTTGGAATGTTAGTATCTAACGTTGATGCAATTGAAACAAATTCAACATCAGCATTTACTGGAGTCATCCTTTTTGATAGCTCCTCTTGATTTACATTCGTAACTGGAGTTTCACCAATTTTCCCTGTACATCCTGCAAAAATTAACAAACTAAGTATAATTATTTTTTTCATGATTTTGCTCCTCATAGACCTTAAATAGAAAAATGCATGATTTAAATTGAAAAAATCACGTTTTTTACACAAAACTATAAGTATAATAAGTTTTTTAATTTTTAAAATAGATTTAATATAATAGGGAATAAAATAATAAACTAAAAGGAGTTAAAAATGGATCAAGCTACCGTAATTGGATTAGGTTTTATCGTAATATGTATTATTTATGGATACACAAAACATAAAAACAAAAAAGACAATCAACCGAAATAATTTAATAAACATATTTAGATCACATGTCAACTAAAAACAAAAAAGGCTTACTTCTTATAGTGAGCTTAATTATTTGGATAATATTTCTAGTATTGGGTTTTCAAATTAACCTTTACTTAGGTATATTTGTTGTATTAGCGCCACTTTTGATCTTTTTATTCTAATTGTTAAATATTCATATTTAATAAAATGTGGAAACTTTGAAATCAATAAAATCA
>LNFM01012523.1_pt1 | contig 11119 bp, 4 predicted proteins | sample 596031 | NCBI WGS metagenome assembly LNFM01 (sample SAMN04254537, study PRJNA301005) | activated carbon metagenome | isolation source: dual media filters at the Ann Arbor, Michigan drinking water treatment plant | place: USA: Ann Arbor | reverse complement strand
GAATTGGAGAGCCTGACTCTTGCGGTATCACGATTAAATCCGTGGTACTCAAGTGCTTGGCGACATTCGCCATCGATTTCTTTTTCTGAGCTTTCAAACCTGTGGCCTCGGTCGAAGCGTCGTTGGGTCAAATCCACATGAGACTAAGTCGCGTGCGATCTCTCGTGCTCGTCCAAGATGTCGGGCATGGGCGCTGCGTTGAACGCGTTCAAGTACAACAATCGTGTACGCAAGGAGGTGGACCCAGGCATAAGACCAACGTCCCGGCTCATCTGTCTGAAGTTGGTGACTGCGCTTGAGCAAAACCTCTCGAACAGCGATCACCTCCGCGAGGCTGTTTTCGTCGGGCACGAAAATCTGCTTAGTGCATCCTGGGCAAAGGCCCACCTCGCTGCATCCACTGTCAGCGGCAGCGCTGGCTAGTTTGAGTTTTCTTAAACAGAGAGGTCCAAGGCCGGTTCGCTGCACCTGGGAGCGAAGTAGTTCCATATCGATCGTTTGATAGCCAAGTGCAGAGAGCCCATCGGTTAAGTTATCTGCAATCGCCGTCTGGTACACCTGTTGAAAATGTCGAATTCTTTGTTCAAGTAGTCCCCGAATCGGAAAACTCAATGCGTAGAATGGTGTCGTATTGGATCCCTTGCGATGGTGCAGTTTCCTTGTCAAGCCGCGCAGGCTAGATAGGTTTTTGCTGGTATGTGCCATTGCAACGGATTGCCGGATAGCACCAGCAGTCCATACGTTTGGCAGTGCTTCATCCCTTGTCAGATAAGACATCTGATTGCCAAGGAAGCTTTGGATGGCGACAGACTGTGATCCGAAGTATCGAAAAACAAAGAGGTGGTCTGCTAGGTGTGGATTACTTGCCCTCCTTTTCGCGGTGGCATCTCGTATGAAGCGCAAGGCTTCAACCGCGCTAAATTTTATCTTTGCTTCCTTGACTGGAAGGGTGTCAATAATGGCTTGGTATCCCGATCGTGGTTTGTGCGACTTCACTCTTACCAAGTTGGGGTCATCTGTCAGCTCTTCGAAATTAGTTCGGAGTTGTAACGCAGTAGATATGTTTGCGCCGGAGTCGATGAGATACAGAAAAGCAGCGCATGCCACAGCTTGCCGGTGAGGACACAACATTGCATCAAGATAGAATATCCCACCGCAAGCCGCGACTGCCTTCATGTGTCGGGACCCCCAATCCACCTCTTTATTCGAGGGAACCATCGAGCCATAGAATTCCTCGCTGACGGCAAGAAGGTTTTTGGTAGCTGTTTCAATATCATCCTCTGGAAATAGGATGTTTCCGGATCGATAAGCTTCGTTTCTAATATTGCTTTTCTGTCCAATCCGAAGAAATGCCTGAGTTCTCGGTTGCTGAAGTAGGGTCTGACCGTCTAAGTAGATCGTGCGCCAGTAGCAAAATTTATCCTCGGCAGCGGCACGTAGGCGCGCCAATCTCTCTCGGTTTTCCTCCAGCATTGCAGAGTAAATGCTTTGTTCGTCAACTAGGGTCTGTAGTCGAGGGGAAGCTATAAGTGAGGCGAGAAACCGATCACCTTCGTCATCGATGGATACGCCGTGACGTTCCAGCGAACTACGCATGCGTGTCAGTGCAGCTTTTGTCGCTGAGGTGTGTTCTCCATCGTTTTGTTCCAAGAGTGAGGGGCGGCGCCCAGCTGCCCCGTGGTAGTTTCTCGGCATCGATTCGAGCTCGATACTGGGACCGATTCCCGTACTTGCAAGCTCATCAATCGCTATATTCAAAGCATTGAGTATCTCGGCTTGCGAAGTTAGTTTAATAACCTTCGCTCTGATGCGAGAGAATTCATCGTTATACGTTGCCTGCCAGAATATTCGTGCTTCTTCATCCGAAAATGAAGAGAATTTTGGACGTCTGAGTTTCTTGAAGTTGGTTGCTGCACGGAGTAGTAAGTCTCGGATTGCGCAGTATCTACTCACAGCCGTTATTCGTGCTAGGCGGATGAGCCGATCCCCAAAATGTTCTGCGATATCGTTTGCGCGCTCTTGAACGAGAAACCGACGGAGATCACGAAAGTCGAACTGCCTAGTCACACGCCAATGCGGCGGATGACACTCAATCAAGAGGGGATCCGATTTGCTGCGAGTAAGGCAATCGGCGCCCGTATAGGCGGTGAGGCGCCGACGCTTGAGGTTCATGCGGGGGTTCGGCTCCGGGGCCGACGGTTCACGCATGAAACGCTCTGGCTAGTGGCGCCTGCCGAAGCCGCAGAGGCCGAGTGCACGGCCTAACTTTTTCCGCCCTTGAAGCTGGAGGCGCCAGTCTTCGCGGTAGCGAGTCGCTGCTGGTCATGCTCGCGCTACACGGGGCGATGTCGTTGATCTTCGGCACGTCTAGGCTGTTGGTACGAATGCTTGGGGTCTACCGCGGCAGCATACCGAGACATCGCCCCATCGACAACCTGAGTGCTACGCTAAGTCTTTGATCTAAAAGGACTTTTTGGAAGTTTGCGGAATACTACTTGCACCACTGGTTGATACCAGATCCGCAGCAAGTTGCCTTTAGGATCAACAAGTTGAGCCCGCACCAAGCGGTTACTCGTAGTTCAGGGATACGGGCCGAAGGCGCGCGACGCTGCTCAGGGTTAACACTCGCTTGCTCAGGGTAATCAGCCGCACTTTTGTCCTTCGAACCTGGGCCGTGAGCTCGTTTTGGGGCCGTCGCGAGGTGGATGGTGGTCGTGACGTACCCCCTCGGACCCTCCCAGTCGCACGGGACCTTGTTTACGGGTGAGACCTGGCCGCTGAGTTGGTTTTGTCGCCAACTGCCACCCTCTATGCAGTCACTGCGGGCTCCGGAGGTTCGCTACGGAGCCGTCCGACCAGGGTACTTGGCCGCCATGTGCCCGCCGAGCACCGTGGCGGTCGGTATTCCGCATCGCACCAGCGTGTCAATCATCGTCGTCAAATAATTCAGAACGTGCACATCCAAACCACCTTCTGCCTGAATCACTGCTTTGTCGATCCACGCGCAGGTACGGGTTCCGACGCCATGATCGATCCAGAACTCGGTGTTCGCTCCGTGCGCCCGCCACCAACACGCGACCATGCGCGCAAGTAACTCCGCCCGACTGGCGTGCGGTTCAACCTCGAGCAGACCCAAAATTGCGAGCGCGGTGAAGGTCGAAGCCGCTGCCTTTTCGGCCAGATCGGCGAGCATCGGTAGCAGCACAGCGGCTCGGGCAGCACCTGCGGGCAGCAAGTAACATTTTGGACCGCGCCCCATCTCGTGGCGTCCCAGGAAAAACGCGGCGAGTGCGCTTGCCAGATGCATCTCGGTGCCAGTCGATGGTTCTGCGACAAGGCGGCTCCAAGCCCGCGTGGCGACGAGTCGCTTTGCCAGCGCGGCCCGCACTGACACGACTATCTCCGCCGTCACGCGGCCTCTGTCAAGCCAGAGAACGTCAAGCTGGTGAAGGGCAGCTTCAGTCGCATCGAAGAACCGCTCGTCTGGCAAGTGCTCAATCGGCCCGAGAAGGAAGTCCGTAAATCCCTGCTCTCCGGTCGAGACCGCGGCGACCACCGCAGCACCGAAGTACGCGTCGTTCCACTCATAAGCCTGCTCGCCAGGTTCCTCATCGGCGGCACCGTCAACGCCGTTGGCGCTCGCGGTCCACGGCCAGCAGTGGTGGAGCAGCGAGCCGAGGAGGTCCGGTTGCGTCGTACCCCATAGGTCCGCAGCAAGCGATAGCCATGCAGCGGCTGCCCTCGAGTCCAACCCAAGCGTTCGCACTGCTGGCGGAGCCCGCTTCGCCGGGACCTTGGGAGCACCCAGAGCGATTCGATGTCGTGCCTTCGGCGGACGTGACGCGGGGAGTTCAGGCCACACAGGCTCCGCTGTACCGTTCGTCAACCACGCAAGTTCAGCCTCGACGGCGCATTGCCGCCGCGTCTCCTCAGCATTCTTTCGGGCGTTCTCTTGTGCTTCGTGGCGAGCGCGATAATCCCCAGCGCCCCCTCGGAAGCCATCGTCGTCGCGCTGTGGCAGTGAGTAGATGGCAGCGACAAGGCCTAGACGAGCAAGTGAACGAATGATTTCACTCCGCACGGCATGCAAGGCTGCCGCTGCCGACGCAGCACTCAGGACAGATGCCATACCTGTATCGTGGCGTGCGCCCAGATGCAGGAGCAGCTTCAGAGCATCAGGCGCCTCGACATCTCGGCAAGAAGCAAGCAGACCAACCGCAGCAATGGCTGCTGGGTTGTATGGCAGTTGCTTTGCGGGTGCGCCGCGATCTGGCTGGGTCCTTGCTGCAACCACCAGTTGCTGATGAGCCCAGGCCTGGTGTTCGGCCTTCAATTCGGTGTTTCCATCTCGCATGAGCAGCGCTGCCACTATGAAGCGGGTGCGTGTAGCCCATTCCTTATCGTCCGCGCCATCCTCTTCCAGCGGTAATGCATCGCGAGTCGCCCAGTCCAAGCCCTGCTTGAGCAGCAAGGCCGAGCTCGACGGTTGCTCCAAAGCCTGGGAGAGTTGAGCACGCAGTGCGACCTCAGCACTACCCTGTTCCGCCTTCGCCTGCATCCTGGAAAGGAGTTGCTCCTCTACCGCAGGCATAACGTACTCGATTACCGCCTGACCGTCCGCACCCAGAGATTCGCGGTAGTTCGCAGGATCGAGCCGATTCAATGCGCTCATCGCCGCGAACTTCGGATCCGCCATGCCGCGACTTTCCTGGTCAGGAGTCCCAATACGCCCCGCTTCATCGCGCAAGGCTCGCTGCATTGCAGAGCGCGCCTCGGGTGGTCCGTGAAACCCAAATTCGCTGAGCACCGCGTCAAGCGCGGCGCGGCGCGACGAACGTCGCCGAAGGTTCTCGAGCGTTATCAAGCCATGGGGCTCCGGATGGACCCACCCGACTCTGTCTCGCGAGTTAAGGACGTCGAAGCCATAGCGATCCCTGTCGAGGGCGAGAAGATCGGCAGAAGCTGCGAACGGCCACAGGAACTGGCGAGATTCTGGCCAATGCGACAGCATCGCGTCGACCGCGACGAGCAGGACTGCCGCAGGAGACCCTTCAGGGCCCAACACATCCATGACCACGGCTTCCACCTGATCGCCACGCTCGATGCGTAGGTGTGCCCAGCCTTCCAAGGCCATCAGAGCCGAGGCCAGGATGGAACTATCCTGGGCGCGTGCCCAAAGGTAGGACTGCCGCCATGGGAACGAACGCGGACCGCCAGGGAGCGGGATCGTGATGTGGTTGTCACCAGGATCACGGCCGCGCGCACGTTGGCTAACTGCATGTTCAATGACGCCGCGCACGAGCCGCAGGCCTTGCGCCGCGTCTGCCAACAGAAGGTCGAGGAACGGCCTGCGCGCTGGCGACGCGGGGAAGTATTCGTTATCCCAGTGCGAGAACAGGTCTCGTAACCGACGTTCTCCTCTATCTTCCTTGTCTCCTTCGGGCAGCGCATCCAAGAACAGATCAGCGGTCGCCTCGGGTGCAGCCTGAGCGGCGGTACCAATGAACTGCAGCAACTCGCGGAACAAAATGTGTCGGTGCGGATGAGTCGCCACCGCGCGCAAATAAGCATCGGCCAGCGTAGGACAGAGTGTGCACCACCCCAAAAAGGCTGTCCTTAGGTCTGCTTCCTGCGCGGACGTCATCGACAGGCCTGGCGCGTTTGTAGCGGCATGCCATGCCGAGAACCCTGACACTCTTGGATGGTTCTTCGCTTCGACTTCACACAGCCACACGTACATCCGCCCGACGAGCAGTGGCGAGAGCGGATCCCGGCCCATGTAAGCGGCGCACCAGCGGCTGTAGAGATTTACGAACTGGGGCACAGCCCCGTGGGGCAGTTCATCTGCGTGTTCCAGCGACCACTCGATGAGGTTGCGCCAAGCCGGCCCGCTTGGTGCGATGAAGTTGTCGTGGGCGACCCTACTGACATCCACACCGAGCGCTTGCCACATAGGTGCTGCCGGCTGCCAGTCAATGGCGATGGCTGCGCGGACGAGTTCGGCCAGCAGAGCTGCGTCATTTCCCGCGAGCTCGGCCAAGCAGCGGTCGAGCAGTTCACGCGCGCGCTCAGAGCGCGCCAGCGCAAGAAGCGCGGCGCGCCGCCATGAGCCATGTACATCGTGATCGCCGACGCGCTCCAGCAGCGCTCGCCATGCGGTTGCTTCGCTGCCGTTCTCGGCATGCAAGCGGGCCGCCATCTCTAGGCCGCGGACAAGGCCCATAGGCGCTGCCGCACGAAGCGGCAGCGAATCCAACTGCTCTTTCTCCTCGTACAGCAGGCACCCGATCGCCCAGTCGCGCAGCACGTCGTGAGCAAACTCGACATGAACTGCAGTCAGCTCGCGCAAGGAGCCGCGCTCGATCAACTCGTCAACCGCCACTCCCGGCGTTGCGTTTGTGTCCATCGGCGCCGACGACGCCAAAGAGTGCACTGCAATCGCCCGCAGCAGTCGACGGCGATCGCGACGCCCTGCGCCGTCAGCACCATCGCCGCTCTTCCACCACTGCCATGCCATCTGCGCTTCGCTGTGCGGTGTAGCGGGGTCCCCGGGGGCGAGACTCGCCAATCGGTTCAACCTGTACAGGTTGCGTACGAGCTTCTGGGCAGGATGCCCAGGCCGCAACAACTCGGCCAGCGCAGGGTCCGCGGCACGTAGCAGCTCGACCTCATCTTCGCCGAGTTCATCGATCAGCAGCGGTGGCGCTTCGCCGAGCTGCTCCATCGCCTGACGAGGTATCCAATCGCGCGCTTCGGCATCGAAGTCGAGGCGTGCAGTAGCCACAACGCGGAATCCATGCACCGAAGCTGCGGCGCGAATCAGGTCGCCGACAGTTTCGCGCTTATCGACATCATCGAAACGGTCAATGCCGTCGATGAACAGTGTTCCCCCGCCGTCGCCTGCCAAATCGGTAAGGAACTGGGTCGCACTCGCGTCGCAGCCGAGCAGGGCTTGTAGCTTCAGCCAGCCGCCACCCGGCAGGCGGGTGGGTGAGACAACCAGAATCCGAGACTGCACGGCGATTTGCTGTGCCATGTACTTGAGAACACCGGACTTGCCGACGCCGCCAGCGCCGCGAATTTCGAGGTATCGACCTCGTTCAAGCGCCAACTCAGCATCCGCCATGCACTGGCTGCGATCGAGAGATACACCATTCACTTCGGTCCCGATCGCGGCCAGCGCCCCTTCGGCCATCGTGGCGAGGCGCTCGCGTGCGACGTGCAACCGCCGGTCGCCCGTAAGGCGGAAGCCTCGTTGACCTGTGAGCTTGCGTCGCAAGGCTTCGCGATCAAGATCACCGCCATCTGAGTCAACTTCCAGCGCGATCTGCTGCAGCGAATCCCATAATTCGCCCGCACGGCTTGCTTCCTGAGGTGCGAGTAGTGCGGCACATCGCTCGCGCGCATACAGCGAGCACATCGATCCAGGTTGCTCGAAGTCAAACGCGAGGATTTGGAAGCGTTGAAGCAGTCGCCAGACCGCCCGATTATCGTGAGCAGCACCAGCGGCTTGCAGATGACCTCGAAAAGCCTCGACGAAGTCACGCATTGCGCGGTGCGCAACGCGGGGTTGGTTCAAGCGCTGAAAAAATTCGGCGGGCTCCTGATAATCACGTACCCACTTCAGTACCTCCTGAATGTGCTGGTCGATCTTGGTGGACGTGCGCGCGATAGCGGCTGCGAGCTCGTAGCGATGCGAGTCGAATTCTGGTTTCTGTGCCGAGCGAACCGCAAATGCAGCTATGTCGGCGAACACAACGTCGCTGGCAGTGAAGTCGACGGTACGCTTTGCCTGCACCTCGAGCGTGGCTCTCTGCCCGGTGGCGTCGAGGCCTGTTACCACCACGTCGTCCATTGGGTTCCCGAGCCCGGCTCGCTGGAACGCTACTCGAGTAACGACGACGCCAGGTAACCCACGCGCCTCACCACCCGAAAGTAGCGGCAGCAGATACTGCGCGCCGACATGTCCTTCCAACCTAGCACCTGTCGGTCCTGCGGCGGAAGGGCTGGCGAGGGCTGGCACGTCGCCAGCGCGACGTGCCTTGGACGGGCCCTTGGTGGCGGCTGGCTTCCTCTTGGAGCTGGGTGTCACCATGCGATCTGCGCGCGCGCCGCTGCCGTTCTTGGGTTTACTTGCCATGGCGACAGTCAGGTCGCTGACCTGCGGGGGCTGTAATGCACCACCATCTCGAGGGCTCGGGGCATAGTGGCAAGTAATTGCGTGAGCCTGCCAGGAAATCGAATGCTACTTATGCCAGGTTGAACTGCCTACCTGCGGCGCTTGCTAAAGGAGCCCAATGAGATAGTTGTCCCTACAGCAGGTCGAACAAACGCAGGGATAAATCGGTCACACGGCAACGGGAGCCTTTATGTGTGGGTGAGCCTCGTACCCAGTGATCTCGAAGTCCTCAAACTGATACTCGTCGATGCGGGGAGGGCGCCGCTTCAGTTCCAGCTTAGGCAAGGGGAAAGGGCTGCGGCTCAGTTGAAGTTTGGCCTGTTCAACGTGATTTTGGTAGATGTGCACGTCGCCGCCTGTCCACACGAAATCCCCGACTTCGAGATCGCATTGCTGTGCCAACATCGTCTGCAGCAATGCGTAGCTGGCGATGTTGAAGGGTACGCCCAAGAAGACATCGCAGGATCTTTGGTAGAGCTGGAGATGCAGCTTCCCATCCATGACAGCCGTCTGAAAAAGACAGTGACACGGAGCGAGCTTCATCTCGGAGAGTTCACCTACGTTCCATGCGCTCACGATCTGGCGTCGCGAATTCGGGTCCTTGCGGATAAGTTCGACAAGGCTGGCGATCTGATCAATCTCACGGTTCTCGGATGCAGACCAAGCTCGCCACTGCTTCCCATAGACGGGTCCAAGATCCCCATTGGCATCTGCCCATTCGTCCCAGATAGAGACCTTCTGGTCTTTGAGCCACTTGATGTTCGTGTCACCGCGCAGGAACCACAGCAATTCGATGATGATTGAGCGAAGGTGCAGTTTCTTGGTCGTCACGAGGGGGAAGCCGTCGCCCAGGCGGAAGCGCATCTGATGTCCGAACACGGCCAGCGTACCGACTCCAGTTCTGTCCGGCCGGGCGACACCCTCGTTAAGCACGAGTCGCAGTAGGTCTTGGTATTGCTGCATGGCGAACTTCCCCTTAATGCTTGATCGTCGAGCTCAGCGTCCGGCGTGCGCGCGGTCGCGAGATCACATTGTCGGAGGGTCCGGCTGGCGGCTCGCAACTCAAGGGCTGAGAGCCGCAATCGCGCACGAATCGGTTCGCGCGCCGTGTTCGTGCTGTTACCCAAGGGCGCCATGGTGTTTCGGGGCGCACGAACCACTCTGAGGTTGCATAGTAGTGACAGGGCATCAGCGCCATCTTCGGCAGATCACCCACGTTCCAGGCGCTGACGATGATGCGGCGGCTGTCGGGGTTGGTCTTGAGCTGCTTCACCACCTCGGCGATCTGGTCGATGTGGGCGCCCGGGTTGTCGGGTGTGGGCGTGGGCCAGCTGCGCCATTGCACGCCGTACACCGGCCCCAGGTCGCCGTCGGGCCGGGCCCACTCGTCCCAGATCGTCACGCCGCGTTCCTGCAGCCACTGGGCGTTGCTGTCGCCACGCAGGAACCACAGCAGTTCCAGGATCACGGCCTTCAGGAACACCTTCTTGGTGGTGACGAGCGGAAAGCCCTCGTTCAGGTCAAAACGCATCTGGTGACCGAAGACGCTCTTCGTCCCGGTGCCGGTGCGGTCGCCCTTGGCCACGCCGTGCGTGGCCACGTGGCGCATGAAGTCTTCGTACTGCGAACGTATCGGGCGGTCTTGCATGGGCGCTGATTATCCCGGCTGGGCCTCGGCGCCCATCTGCAGGCCGAACTGCATCGCCGCGAGCCGCGCGTAGAGGCCGCCGCGGGCGACGAGTTCGTCGTGCGTGCCGACGTCGGCGATGCGGCCTTCGTCGAGCACCACGATGCGGTCGGCGCGCTGCACCGTGGCCAGGCGGTGGGCGATGACGATGGTGGTGCGGTGCGCCATGGCCGCTTCCAGCGCCTGCTGCACGACACGCTCGCTCTCGGCGTCGAGCGCGCTGGTGGCTTCGTCCAGCAGCAGCAGCGGCGGGTTCTTCAGCATCGCGCGGGCGATGCTGATGCGCTGGCGCTGGCCGCCGCTCAGGCGCACGCCACGCTCGCCCAGGTAGCTGTGGTAGCCCTCGGGCAGGGCGCTGAGGAAGTCGTGGGCGTAGGCGGCCTTGGCGGCGGCGAAGACCTCTTCATCGCTGGCCTCGGGCCGGCCGTAGCGGATGTTCTCCAGCGCCGTGGTGGAGAACACCGTGCTGTCCTGCGGCACGATGCCGATGCGCTGGCGCAGCACGGCCAGCGGCAGCGCCTGCAGCGGCACGCCGTCGAGCTTCACCACGCCGGCCTTGACGTCGTAGAAGCGCAAGAGCAGCTGCAGCACCGTGCTCTTGCCCGCGCCGCTGGGCCCGACCAGCGCCACGGTTTCGCCGGGCCGGATGTCCAGGCTGAAGTGCTGCAGCGCGGCCTGCCGGGGGCGCGAGGGGTAGTGGAAGACCACGTCCTCGAAGGCCACCGCGCTGCCGCCCTGCACCGCAGGCAGCGGCGTGGCCGTGGCGGGGTCGCGCACGGGTGACTTCGCGGCCAGCAGCTCCATCAGGCGCTCGGTAGCGCCGGCCGCACGCAGCAGGTCGCCGTAGACCTCGCTCAGCACCGCCACCGCGCCGACGAAGATGATCACGAAGACCACCGTCTGCCCCAGGTGACCGGCGCTGATGTTGCCGGCGATGACCGCCTGCGTGCCCTGGTACAGGCCCCAGAGCAGCGCGCCGAAGGTGGCGGTGATCATGAAGGCCACCAGCAGCGCGCGCACGCGCGTGCGCTTGCGCGCCGTCTCGAAGGCCTCCTCGGTGCTGCGGTCGAAGCGCGCGGCCTCGCGGGCTTCCTGCACGTAGCTCTGCACGACGGGGATCTCGCCCAGCACCTCGGCGGCGATGGCGCTGCTGTCGGCGACGCGGTCCTGGCTGGCGCGGCTGAGCTTGCGCACGCGGCGGCCGAAGTAGATGCTGGGCAGCACCACCAGCACCAGGATGCCCAGCACCTGCG
>LNFM01012522.1_pt1 | contig 11120 bp, 10 predicted proteins | sample 596031 | NCBI WGS metagenome assembly LNFM01 (sample SAMN04254537, study PRJNA301005) | activated carbon metagenome | isolation source: dual media filters at the Ann Arbor, Michigan drinking water treatment plant | place: USA: Ann Arbor | reverse complement strand
GGCGGCCATCGTCCAGCACCTGCAGCAGCACGTTGAAGACGTCCGGGTGGGCCTTTTCCACCTCGTCCAGCAGCAGCACGCTGTAGGGCTTGCGCCGCACGGCCTCGGTCAGCGCCCCGCCCTCGTCGTAGCCCACGTAGCCCGGCGGCGCGCCGATGAGGCGGCTGACGCTGTGCTTCTCCATGTACTCGCTCATGTCGACGCGGATCATGTGGTCGTCGCTGTCGAAGAGAAAGCCCGCCAGCGCCTTGCAGAGTTCGGTCTTGCCCACGCCGGTGGGACCGAGGAAGAGGAAGCTGCCCAGCGGCCGGTTGGGGTCGGAGAGGCCCGCGCGTGAACGGCGTATGGCATCGGCCACCGCCACGATGGCCTCGTCCTGGCCGACCACGCGCTGGTGCAGCTTGTCTTCCATCTGCAACAGTTTGTCGCGCTCGCCCTGCATCAGTTTGCTCACCGGGATGCCGGTGGCGCGGCTCACGACCTCGGCAATCTCCTCGGCGCCGACCATGGTGCGCAGCAGCTGCGGCCGGCCGGCCTGCGCCCTGCCGGTCTCGGTGTCCTGCGCGGCCTTGAGGCGCTTTTCCACTTCGGGCAGGCGGCCGTACTGCAGCTCGGCCACCTTGTTGAATTCACCCTTGCGCGTGAGCTCCTCGATCTGCGAGCGCAGCTTGTCGCGTTCGGCCAGCAGGTCTTCGCTGCCTTGCGCCGCGGCCTTCTCGGCCTTCCAGATCTGGTCGAGGTCATTGAGCTCGCGCTGCAGCTTGAGCATCTCTTCTTCGATCAGATCGAAGCGCTTGATCGAGGCTTCGTCCTGCTCCTTGCGCACGGCCTCGCGCTCGATCTTCAGCTGGATCAGCCGGCGGTCCAGCCTGTCCATGGCCTCGGGCTTGCTGTCCTTCTCGATCTTCACCTTGGCCGCGGCCTCGTCGATGAGGTCGATGGCCTTGTCGGGCAGGAAGCGGTCGGTGATGTAGCGGTGGCTGAGCTCGGCCGCGGCGACGATGGCCGGGTCGGTGATCTCCACGCCGTGGTGCACCTCGTACTTTTCCTGCAGGCCGCGCAGGATGGCCACCGTGGCCTCGACGGTGGGCTCATCCACCAGCACCTTCTGGAAGCGGCGCTCGAGCGCAGCGTCCTTCTCGACGTACTTGCGGTATTCGTTCAGCGTGGTCGCGCCGATGCAGTGCAGCTCGCCGCGCGCCAGCGCCGGCTTGAGCATGTTGCCGGCGTCGATGGCACCTTCGGCCTTGCCCGCGCCGACCATGGTGTGCAGTTCGTCGATGAACAGGATGATGCGGCCTTCGTCGGCCGCCACCTCCTTCAGCACCGCCTTCAGGCGTTCTTCGAATTCGCCACGGTACTTGGCGCCGGCCAGCAGGCCGGCCATGTCGAGCACCAGCACACGCTTGTTCTTCAGGCTTTCCGGCACCTCGCCGTTGACGATGCGCTGCGCCAGGCCTTCGACGATGGCGGTCTTGCCAACACCCGGCTCGCCGATGAGCACGGGGTTGTTCTTGCTGCGGCGCTGCAGCACCTGGATGGCGCGGCGGATCTCGTCGTCGCGGCCGATCACGGGGTCGAGCTTGCCGCGGCGGGCGCGCTCGGTGAGGTCGAGCGTGTACTTCTTCAGCGCCTCGCGCTGACCCTCGGCGTCGGCGCTGTCCACCGTCTGCCCGCCGCGCACGGCGATGATGGCGGCCTCCAGCGCCTTGCGGCTCAGGCCATGGCCGCGCACCACGCCGCCGATGTCGGTCTTGGCGTCGGCCAGCGCCAGCAGGAACATCTCGCTGGCGATGAACTGGTCGCCGGCCTTGCTGGCTTCCTTGTCCGCTGCCTGCAGCAGTTGCACCAGCTCGCGCCCCGGCTGCACCTGTCCGCCACCCTGCACGGTGGGCAGGTTGCGCAGCGCCGTTTCCATGGCGGTGGCCAGCGCCGCGGTGTTGGCGCCGGCGCGGTCGAGCAGGGCCTTGGGGCCATCGGGCTGGGCCAGCATCGCCGCCAGCAGGTGCGCCGGCTCGATGTAGGGGTTGTCGCGGGCAACGGCGGCGCTCTGGGCGTCGCCCAGGGCTTGCTGGAAGGCGGTGGTGAGCTTTTCGAAACGCATGGCAGTCCTTTCGCTTGCTCCTCACGTGGTAGCCACGGGCGCCATTTCAAGCCCGCCCATGCGGCACGGGCTTGCGCCAGCGCAAAGCGCGTCCGGAATGCGCACGCAACGACCCCAGAATGGCGTCATGGGCATCCACCAGATCCAGCTGCGCTTCGACGCCACCGCCGACCGCCTGCTGCTGCAACTGCGCAGCAGCGAGGCCGAGATCTACGCGGCCTGGCTGACCCGGCGCATGGTGGCCAGGCTGCTGCCGCCCTTTCGCCAGGCCGTGGTGCAGGCCGGCGTGCAGACGCTGCTGCCGCATGCCCTGCCCGTGCCCGAGGCGCGGCAGATGCTCGAGCAGGCGGCGCTGCAGCGCCCGCTGCCCGGCACGCAGTTCAACCAGGCCTTCGTCGCCGACGAACACAGCCGCCATCCGCTGGGCACCGAACCGCTGCTGCCCGACGCCGCCGACCTGCGCCCCGTGGCCGGCGCCGAGCTGCACCTGGTGCTGCGCGAGACCCGCGGCCGCCAGCTCGACATCGGCCTCACGCCCGAGCTGGCCACGGCGATGTTGCGCTTGCTGGACCAGGCGCTGGAGGCCGCCGATTGGGGCCTGGGCCAGGGCGCGGCGGGCACACCAGCCGACGCTGCGCTGCCCGGTGCAGCCGCGGCACCTGCCGGCCAGCGCCTGAGCTGAAGCCGCGCAGACTCCTAGAGCGTGCTGCCCAGCCGGTGGTAGTGGCCTGAGCGGTAGAGCAGCGGCGCGTGCGCGTGTTCGCTGAACGCCAGCACGCGGCCGATGTAGAGGCGGTGGTCACCCGCGTCCTGGCGCGTGACGGTTTCGCACTCGAACACGGCCACCGCGCCGTTCAGCACCGGGGCGCCGTGTGCCCCCAGCTGCCATTCACCCTCGCCGAAGCGGTGCTCGTGGTGGCTGGCGAAGCGACGCGACAAGCCCAGCTGCTCCTCGGCAAGCACGTTCACCGCAAAGCGCGGCGCGTGTTCAAACGCCGGCAGGCTGGCGCTGTCCAGGCGCAGCGCCCACAGCACCAGCGGTGGCTCCAGCGACAACGAGCTGAAGGAGCTGACAGTCAGCCCAGCCCAGACACCCCCTTCGCCGACCGCGCTGACGATGGTGACGCCGGTGCCGAAGCGGCCGAGCGCGGTGCGAAGACGTCGTTTGTCCATCAGGGGGGCGTTGTCGCGGGCAAGGGGGAGGCGGCGTTGCCGGCCTGCAGGCCCCAGCGCGCCAGGGCCGCGTCGTCGGCCACCCGCGCGTCCACCCAGCGGGCGCCCTCGGCGGTGGTTTCCTTCTTCCAGAACGGCGCCTGGGTCTTCAGGTAGTCCATCAGGAACTCGCAGGCCTGGAAGGCCTGGCCGCGGTGCGCCGAACTCACGGCCACCAGCACGATCTGCGCGCCGGGCTGCAGCAGCCCGACGCGGTGCACCACGCGCGCGGCGCGGATGTCGAAGCGCGCCATGGCTGCGTCGATCATGGCCTCGATGCTTTTTTCGGTCATGCCCGGGTAGTGCTCGAGTTCCATGGCACTGACTTCGCCAGCGCCACCGCCATTGCGGTCGCGCACGGTGCCGATGAAGCTGGCCACGGCGCCCACTGCGGGGTCGCCGGCGCGCAGGGCGGCGACCTCGGCGCCGAGGTCGAAATCGTGGCTCTGGATGCTGACGCGGTGCTGCATGCCGGTGATGCTGCCCTAACCGCCGGTGACCGGTGGGAAGAAGGCCACTTCAGCACCTTCGGGCACGGCCGCGGTGTCGTCGCCCATCACCTGGTTCACGGCGCCACGCAGCGCACGGCTGCGCGCCAGCGCGTCGGCGTGGCGCGGGCTGCTGGCGATGAGCTGGTCGCGCAGCGCGCCCAGCGTGCTGCCGGCGGGAAGCTCCACCGCCTCTTGTGGACCCAGGGCTTCGCGCAGCGAAGCGAAATAACGCACCTGTATCTTCACGCGCCCGCTTCCTTGAATGCTCATCAACGCGACACCAGTTCCGACAAGGGCAGGAACTGCACGCGGTCACCGCGCGCAATGGCCTGGCCGCCGGGGTTGTCGATCACGCCATCGGCCCACACGGCCGAGGTCAGCACGCCGCTGCTCTGGTTGGGAAAGAGTTCCAGGCCACCCTCGGCATTCAGCCGCACACGCAGGAACTCGCGGCGCTTGTCGGGTTTCGGCCAGTCGAAGTCCGCGCGCATCGGCAGGCCGGACGGCAGGCCCGGGTTCATGCCCTGCATGGCCCGCAGCGCGGTGCTGACCGTCAGCAGGTAGGTGACGAAGGACGACACCGGGTTGCCCGGCAGGCCGATCAGCAGCGCGGCGCTGCCGTCGGGCCGGCGCAGGGCGCCCAGTGCCAGCGGCTTGCCGGGCTTGATGGCGATCTGCCAGTTTTCGATGCTGCCTTCGGCCTCGGCCGCCGGCTTGAGGTGGTCTTCTTCGCCCACCGAGACACCGCCGCTGGTGATGACGATGTCGTTGTGCAGCGCCGCCTCGCGCAGCGCCTGGCGTGTCGCCGCCAGCGTGTCGCCGACGATGCCCAGGTCCTGCACCTCGCAGCCGCCGGCCTGCAGCAAGGCACGCAGCGTGTAGCGGTTGCTGTTGTAGATGGCGCCGGGCCGCAGCACCTCGCCCGGCATCTGCAGTTCGTCACCGGTGGAGAACAGCGCCGCCCGCGGGCGCCGCAGCACCGTCAACACCCCTGCGCCGACACTGGCGGCCAGCCCCAGCCCCTGCGGCGTGAGGCGCTGGCCACGCTGCAGCACCGCAGCGCCCTGCATCACGTCTTCGCCGCGCCGGCGCACCCACTGGCCGGCGGCCGGCACGGTGTTGACGCGCACGCTGCCGAGGCCCGCGCCGGCGATGGCCTCGCACTGTTCCTGCATCACCACCGCGTCGGCGCCGGGCGGCACCTGGCCGCCGGTGAAGATGCGGGCCGCCGTGCCCGGCAGCAGCGCCTGGCCCACATGGCCGGCGGGGATGCGCTGTGCCACCGCCAGCACCGCGCCGGCCGCGGGCACGTCGGCGGTGCGCAGGGCGTAGCCGTCCATCGAGGTGTTGTCGGCCGGCGGCACGTCCAGGCCCGAAAGCACATCACAGGCCAGCACGCGGCCCAGGGCGTCGAGGGTGGAGACGTCTTCGGTCTCATGCAGCGCGTGTGCGCGGGCGGCGGTGACCAGGCGTGTCAGCGCATCGTCCAGGCTGAGCAGCGGTCGCACGGGGCGGGGGGCGTTCATGGTGGTGCGGGCAGCGGTTCAGGCGGTGAGGTGTCAGGCGGCGCAGTGCTTGTCGATGTGGCGCTTCACCGCATCCACGTCCGGCGCCATCACCTCGAAACGCTTGGGCAGGCTCTCGATGTCGCGCAGCGCGGCCGGCGGCTCGGGGCGGAAGCCGAGCGCCTCTTCGATGGTGGCGGCGAACTTGGCCGGCAAGGCGGTTTCCAACACCAGCATGGTCACGCCGGGCTGCAGGTGTTCACGGGCCACCTTCAGACCGTCGGCGGTGTGCGTGTCCACCAGCACCTGGTGGGCCGCCCAGGTGCTGCGTATCGTGGCCAGCCGGTCGGCGTGGGTGCTGCTGCCGCTGACGAAACCGTAGCCGGCGATGCGCGCGTGTTCATCGCGGCCGAGGGTGAAGCCGCCGTCGCGCGCCAGCGCGTCGCCGAACAGCGCCTTCACGCGCGCGCCGTCGCGGCCCAGCAGGTCGAAGACAAAACGTTCGAAGTTGCTGGCCTTGCTGATGTCCATCGACGGGCTGCTGGTCTCGTGCGTTTCGGCGGTGGCGCGCGGGCGGTAGGTGCCGGTGCGGAAGAACTCGTCGAGCACGTCGTTTTCGTTGGTGGCAACCACGAGCTGGGCCACCGGCAGGCCCATCATGCGCGCCACATGGCCGGCGCAGACGTTGCCGAAGTTACCGCTGGGCACGGCGAAGCTCACGCGCTCCGGCGTCGCCTGGACGCGACCGGAGGTCGCTTGGAAATAACCCGCGAAGTAATACACCACCTGGGCCAGCAATCGGGCCCAGTTGATGCTGTTGACGGTGCCGATGTGGTGCCTGCGCTTGAACGCCAGGTCCTTGCTGACGGCCTTGACGATGTCCTGGCAATCGTCGAACACGCCTTCCACCGCGATGTTGTGGATGTTGGCGTCCTGCAGGCTGAACATCTGCGCCTGCTGGAAAGGGCTCATGCGGTTGTGCGGGCTGAGCATGAAGACGCGCACGCCGCGCTTGCCGCGCATGGCGTACTCGGCCGCGCTGCCGGTGTCGCCGCTGGTCGCGCCCAGGATGTTCAGTTCTTCGCCGCGCCGCGCCAGCTCGTACTCGAACAGGTGGCCCAGCAGCTGCATGGCCATGTCCTTGAAGGCCAGCGTGGGCCCGTTGGACAGGGCCTGCAGCGCGAGCCCCTCGGCGAGGGGCTTCAGCGGCGTGATCTGCGGCGTGCCGAACACGGCCTCGGTGTAGGTGGCGGCGCACAGGCGCTTCAGGTCGGCCGGCGGGATGTCGTCGATGTAGAGCGACAGGATCTCGAAGGCCAGCTCGGCATAGGGCAGGCCGCGCCAGCGCGCCAGCGTGGCGGCATCCACCTGGGGATAGTGGCTGGGCAGGTAGAGGCCGCCGTCGGGCGCCAGGCCTTCGAGCAGGATGTCGCAGAAGCCCCGGGGCGTGGCGTCACCTCGCGTGCTGAGGTACTTCAATTCAGCTCTTCCTTGCGGATCTTGACGATGGGCGCCAGCACCGTGGGCAGGCCTTGCATCTGCGCCAGCGCGGCCTGCATGCGGCCCTCCACGGTGTTGTGCGTGAGGATGATGAGGTCGGTCTGCTTTTCACCCTCGGCGCTTTCGCGCTGCAGCACGGCGTCGATGCTGATGTCGTTGTCGGCCAGGATGCCGGTGATGCGCGCCAGCACGCCGGCCTTGTCGGCCACCACCAGGCGCAGGTAGAAGGCGGTGATGACTTCGGCAATGGGCAGGATGGGCGTGTCGTGCAGCTCACCGGGCTGGAAAGCCAGGTGCGGCACACGCTGTTCGGGGTCGGCGGTGTGCAGGCGCGTGATGTCCACCAGGTCGGCGATCACCGCGCTGGCCGTGGGTTCGCTGCCGGCGCCCTTGCCGTAGTACAGCGTGGCGCCCACGGCATCACCCTGCACCACCACCGCGTTCATCGCGCCTTCCACGTTGGCGATGAGGCGCGTGGACGGAATCAGCGTCGGGTGCACACGCAGTTCGATGCCGTGTTCGCGGCGCCGCGCGATGCCCAGCAGCTTGATGCGGTAGCCCAGCTGCTCGGCGTAGCGGATGTCCACCGCCTGCAGTGCGGTGATGCCTTCCACGTGCGCCTTGTCGAACTGCACCGGCACGCCGAAGGCGATGGCGCTCATGATCGTTGCCTTGTGCGCGGCGTCCACGCCTTCGATGTCGAACGTGGGGTCGGACTCGGCGTAGCCCAGGCGCTGTGCCTCTTTCAGCACGGCGCCGAAGTCCAGGCCCTTGCTGCGCATCTCGCTGAGGATGAAGTTGGTCGTGCCGTTGATGATGCCGGCCACCCACTCGATGCGGTTGGCGCTCAGGCCCTCGCGCAGCGCCTTGATGATGGGAATGCCGCCGGCCACCGCCGCCTCGAAGGCCACCATCACGCCCTTGGCGCGCGCGGCGGCAAAGATCTCGCTGCCGTGCACGGCCAGCAAGGCCTTGTTGGCGGTGACGACATGTTTGCCGCGGCTGATGGCTTCCAGCACCAGCTCGCGCGCCAGCGTGGTGCCGCCTATCAGTTCGATGACGATGTCGATCGCCGGGTTGCGCACGATCTCGAAGGGGTCGGCATGCACCGTCGCGGCGCTGCCCACCGTGCGCAAGGCCAGCGCGGTGTCGCGGCGGCTCACGGCCACGATCTCGATGCCGCGGCCGGCACGGCGGCGTATCTCGGCCTGGTTGCGGCGCAGCACCTCGAAGGTGCCCGTGCCCACGGTGCCTATGCCCAGCAGGCCAACCTGTATCGGGTTCATCACGTCTCTCTTGCTAGGTGGCGCGCCCAGCGGCGCTCAGGCCGCATGGCGCTTGCGGTAACCCGCCAGGAAGCGGGCGATGCGGCCGATGGCTTCGGTAAGGTCGTCGGAGTTCGGCAGGAAGACGAGCCGGAAATGGTCAGGCTGCGGCCAGTTGAAGCCGGTGCCCTGCACGATCAGCACCTTCTCTTCGGCCAGCAGGTCGTAGGCGAACTGCTGGTCGTTGGCAATGGGGTAGAGCTTGGGGTCCAGGCGCGGGAACATGTACAGCGCCGCCTGCGGCTTGACCACGCTGACGCCAGGAATCTGGCTCAGCAGCTCATAGGCCAAGTCGCGCTGGCGGCGCAGCCGGCCACCGGGCGCCACCAGGTCCTTGATGCTCTGGTAGCCGCCCAGGGCCGTCTGTATGGCCAGCTGCCCCGGCGTGTTGGCGCACAGGCGCATGCTGGCCAGCATGTTCAGGCCCTCGATGTAGTCCTTGGCATGGCGCTTGGCGCCCGACACCACCATCCACCCCGCGCGGTAGCCACAGCTGCGGTAGTTCTTGCTCAGGCCGTTGTAGGTGACGAACAGCACGTCGTCGGCCAGGCTGGCGATGCTGGTGTGCTCGGCCTCGTCGTAGACCGTCTTGTCGTAGATCTCGTCGGCGAACACGATCAGCTGGTGCTGGCGCGCCACTTCCACGATGTCCTTGAGCACCTCCACCGGGTACAGCGCGCCGGTGGGGTTGTTCGGGTTGATGACGACGATGGCCTTGGTGCGCGGGCTCACCTTGGCGCGGATGTCGGCGATGTCGGGCATCCAGCCCGAGCCCTCGTCGCAGCGGTAGTGCACCGGCGTGCCGCCCGACAGCGAGACCACGGCAGTGTGCAGCGGGTAGTCGGGCGCCGGGATCAGCACCTCGTCCCCGGCGTCGAGCAGCGCGTTCATGCTCATCGCGATGAGCTCGCTGGCGCCGTTGCCCAGGTAGACATCGTCCACCGTCACGCCGGCGACGTTTTTTTCCTGCGTGTAGTGCACCACGGCCTTGCGCGGCGCAAAGAGGCCCTTGCTGTCGGTGTAGCCGGCCGCGGTCTGGCTGGGCAGGTTGCGGATCATGTCCTGCACGATCTCGTCGGGCGGCATCAGCCCGAACGCGGCCACGTTGCCGATGTTCAGCTTGATGATCTTGTGCCCCTCTTCCTCCATCTGCCGCGCCTTGTCGAGCACGGGGCCGCGAATGTCGTAGCCGACGTTGGCAAGCTTGGCGGACTTGGCGATGGGTTTCACGCGGGCGGGCTCCGAGGGCTTACGGGCTGCGACATGCAGGCGGGGAACCTAGAATTATCCCGCATGAAGTTCCAGCCCGACACCGCCACCGGCGTCAACCTCGTCACCCGCCATGAGCCCGGGCGGCTGTGGATCGGCGCCACGCCCCACACCCACAGCGTGCTGGTGCCGTGGGAGGGTGCCGTGCTGCCCTGGCCGGCCGCCGCGCCCGAGCAGCTGACGCTGCAGCACTTCGAGCAGATCGCCGCGCTGCGGCCCGAGGTCGTGATCTTCGGCAGCGGCGCCCGGCTGCGATTCGTCCCGCCGGCGCTGCTGCAGCCGCTGATGGCACTGCGCATCGGCATCGAGACCATGGACACCGCCGCCGCCTGCCGCACCTACAACGTGCTGGTCAGCGAGCACCGCCGCGCGCTGGCGGCGCTGCTGCTCTCACCGGCATCACCGACAGCCGACTGAAACGCCGCGCCGCAGGCCGGCCGATCGGTTGTTTGAGGGGGGCCATGGCGGAGCGCCTTGCCGGAGACTTTATAATTTCGGATTGAGCCGGTCAGCCTGGAGGAGCCGGCTTCCTACAGCGCAGTGCGAGAAAACCGTCCATGACGCCTGTCATCAACAAGTACCTACCGGAATTCGAAGCCCTGGCCACTGGCGGCGTGAAGTTCACACCCCAGTCGCACATCGGCAAGGCCGTGGTGCTGTACTTCTATCCGAAGGACAACACCCCGGGCTGCACCACGGAGGCCATGCAGTTCCGCGACCAGCACAAGGACTTCATCAAGGCCGGTGCCGTGGTGTTCGGCGTGTCACGAGACAACATGGCCAGCCACGACAAGTTCAAGCAGAACCTCGAGCTGCCTTTCGAACTGATTGCAGACACCGAAGAAAAACTCTGCCACATGTTCGGCGTGGTCAAGAACAAGATCATGTACGGCAAGAAGGTCAAGGGCATCGAGCGCAGCACCTTCCTCATCGACGCCGAAGGCGTGATGCGCGCCGAATGGCGCGGCATCAAGGTGGCGGGCCACGTGGACGAAGTGCTGAAGGCCGTGAAGGCGCTCAAGAAGGCCGCTTGATCCCCTTGTCCACCCGCGTGCGAACGCGGCGCCGCCGCGCCAGCGCCGTTCCCAGACGACAAAGCCGCACAGCTGCCTGTGCGGCTTTTTGCTTTTTATCCTGACCCAAGTCCAACCCATGCCCCTGCCCAAGCCGCCCGTCAAAAAAGGTGACCTGCTGCGTTCCGCCGATTTCGAGGCCCAGGCCGCGCCACGCGCCGAAAAACGTTCGTTGAAAACACGCAGCGCCGAAGCACCCGCACAGGCCACGCTGGAACTGCACGACGACGCACCGGCCCTGGCCGCGCGTCCCACCACAGCGGCTGTGCAAGCGGCGCCGTACCGGTTGCGGGCCCCCATGGCAGCGCCGCTGCCGGCGCCCACCGCTGCGGCCAAGGCTGCTCCGGCTGCCTTTGCGCCCCTGACCCGATCGCCGGCTCCGGCGCCTGCGCCGCGTGCCCGCAAGCCGCGCAGCACCGGCCCGGCCAAGCTCTTCGTGCTGGACACCAACGTGCTGATGCACGACCCGATGTCGCTCTTCCGTTTCGAGGAACACGACGTCTTCCTGCCCATGATCACGCTGGAAGAACTCGACGGGCACAAGAAGGGCATGAGCGAGGTGGCGCGCAGCGTGCGCCAGGTCAGCCGCGAGCTCGACGCGCTGGCTGCGCTGGCCACGAAGGACGGGCAAATGGACGCGC
>LNFM01034391.1_pt1 | contig 11121 bp, 11 predicted proteins | sample 596031 | NCBI WGS metagenome assembly LNFM01 (sample SAMN04254537, study PRJNA301005) | activated carbon metagenome | isolation source: dual media filters at the Ann Arbor, Michigan drinking water treatment plant | place: USA: Ann Arbor | reverse complement strand
CTCCAGAAACACAGAAGCCGCCGGTAAGCGGCGGCTTCGTCAGGTCACAACCCTTCGCGCCACCTATTTCAGCAGCGTAAAGTACCAACCCTTCTGGATCAGGTTCGTGAGCATGTGAGTATAATGGCCGTGCGGCACCGAGCTGTCAAATACTCTACCGATCAACGCTCCGCGTTCCTCTTCCAGGGCGTCCACGTTGGGGATCTGCTGGGAGCGTGCCACTCCGATGGCGCTCTTCGTGGTGACAGCACATCCCATGAGCGCCATCGGAGTGGCGCGCTCTCAGCACATGACCGCTCGTCGCATGCTCGACATCGGTCGCGGCAGTTCGTCATGATGCAGTTGGACATCGAGGTGCCGGGCATGAAATCCAGACTCGCCGCAGCTGCGCCTTGGTGGCAGCCGACCAACGGCGGTTTGCTCGCGATCCTTGGCGGACGGCCGCTCGTCGGAACCTATCCGATCGGTGGCGCCAAGAATGCCGTGCTGCCCCTCATGGTGGCGGCGCTGCTCACGCCGCACCTCGTCACCCTGCGCAATGTGCCAGCCAATCTCGATGTCGCGGTGCTGGCCGCGTTGCTGCAGCGGCTCGGCTGCGGGCTGCATTGGTCGACGCGCGGCGGCGATCTCTCGCTCACCCTCTCGGCCGACCGCGTCCATCCCGCCGACATCGACGCCGACCTCGTCGCGCGCATGCGTGCCTCGGTGCTGCTGCTCGGTGCCCTGCTGGCACGCTGCGGCGAGGCACGCCTGCCGATGCCGGGCGGCGACGCGATCGGCCTGCGCGCCATCGACTTCCACATCACCGGGCTGCGCGCCATGGGCGCAACAGTAACGCAGGAGGGCGGCCTGATCAGCGCGACGGCGCCGGCCGGCTTGCACGGCGCCGACATCCTGCTGCCACAACCCTCGGTTGGCGCGACCGAGAACCTGCTGCTCGCCGCCGTCCTGGCGGATGGAACGACGACGATCCGCAACGCGGCGCGCGAGCCGGAGATCGCCGATCTCGCCAACTGCCTGGTCGCGATGGGTGCCAGGATCACCGGGCTCGGCACGCACCTGCTGACCGTGACCGGCGGCACCGCGCTCGCCGGCGCGATCCACAGTGTCATGCCCGATCGTATCGAGCTCGGCACGCTGGCCTGCGCCGCCGCCATGACCGACGGCGAGCTGATGCTGCTGCACGGTCGCCTCGACCTGCTCGGGGCCGCCGCGGACTCGTTCGCCGGTGCCGGCATCGACCTCCGCGAGACGGACGGCGGCCTTGTCGCTCGCCGCTCTCCCGCCGGGTTGCACGGGATCGACGTCACGACGCGGCCCTTCCCGGGCTTCGCCACCGATCTGCAGGCCCCGACCATGGCGTTGCTGACTGTCGCCGCGGGCGCGAGCGCGATCTCCGAGTCGATCTTCGAGCAGCGCTTCCGTCACGTCGACGAGTTGCGCAAGATGGGCGCCGATATCGCCGTGCACGGCCGCACGGCGCGCGTGCGCGGCGTCGACCGGCTGCGTGGCGCCGCCGTCACCTGCACCGATGTCAGGGCCGCGGCGGCCCTGGTGCTCGGCGGGCTGACCGCTACTGGCGAGACCATCCTCGACGGGCTCGACCACCTCGACCGGGGGTACGATCGGATGGCCGAGAAGCTCGCCGCCTGCGGTGCTGCCATCGTCAGAAGCGACGACCAGTAGAGATCCGGAATGAGCCGCCACGGGCGGGCACAGCGCACCGTGCTCGCGCGGATTTGCCGATGCAGAAGCCCTTCTTCGCCGCCTACGGTGACGGGCAGATCATAGCTGCGAGCGCGCCGCTCCTGTGGCGCTCATGGGACATGTGATCGACAAGAAGAGCGCCACTGAAGTGGCGCGCTCATAGGCGCTACCTTGCAAGGAACCCTCACCCTGAGGAGCGGCCTGCAGCTTCCGCGATTTCGTGTGTGGCCCATCCTTCGAGACGACCGCTGCGCGGCCTCCTCAGGATGAGGATTTTGTCGGGTCTTCGACCAAGGTTAGCACCTATGAATGGCGCGCACCCAGCAAAGACGCCTACTCCGCCGCCACCGCCATCGCCTGCTTGAGGCCAGGCATGGTGAAGCCGAGCTTGTCGAGCTTGGCGATCATGTCGCGGCCGGTCTTCTCGTCGGTCTCGACCAGCGGCGGACGCACCGGCGTCCACGGCGCGTCGCCGGCGTAGTGGGCGATGCAGTACTTCAGCGCCGGGATCATGACATAACCCTGCATGACGCCGCGCACCTCGTTGATCCAGCCCTGCAGCTTCTCGCCTTCGGGCGTCTGCCACGTGTTGTAGGTCTCGGCGATCTTGCCCGGGTTGATGTTGGCGGTGGCGCTGATGCAGCCCGCTCCGCCCGACTTGATGTTCTCGATCAGGGGCTTCTCGTTGCCGGAGAACACGTCGAAGCCGTCCTTGGCGAAGGCGTCGATCATGCTCTTCGTATGCGGCCAGTCGTCGGAGCTGTCCTTCATGCCGGCGATCTGCTGCGGGTAGGCCTTCATCAGCCGCTCGACCAGCTTGTGGGTGATCGGCACCGCCGACACCGGCGGGATATGGTAAAGGTAGACGCGCAGGCGGTCGTCGCCGACCCGCTGCACGACCTCCGAGAAGAAGCGGAACAACCCCTCCTCCGGCACGCCCTTGTAGTAGAACGGCGGCAGCATCAGCACCCCCGCGACGCCGAGCTTCGTGGCATGGGCGCTCACCTTGGCGGCCTCGACGATCGAGCAGGCACCGGTTCCGGGCATCATGCGGTCGGTCGGCACGCCGCCCGCGATGGCCGCCTCGAGCAGGCCCATGCGCTCGTCGGCCGACAGCGAGTTGGCCTCCGAGTTGGTGCCGAACACGGCGAGGCCGCAATCCTGGCTGAGCAGCCATTTGCAATGAGCGATGAAGCGGCCGACATCGGGCGACAGGTACGCCTTTGATCCGCTGAGCGGCCATGATTTTATCTCCCGGGGATGGCGCACCTTTTCTGCAACGAAGCGCCGGAGACGTCCAGTGGCAGCTTCCAGCGACATTCTTCCCGAAGACGGAACCAGCGGAACCCTGGTCGGCCGGATCTGGCGCCGAGGGGCGGCGAACGGGCCCAGCGTCGTGGCGGTGCGCGCCGACGGCCTGCACGACATTACCGCAGCGGCGCCGACGGTGGCCGACCTGTGCAATGCCGCCGATCCGGTGGCGCTGGTCCGCAAGACCAAGGGCGAGCCCCTGGGCTCGCTCGCCGATCTGGTGGCCGATCTCCTGGCACCGATCGACCTGCAGGCGATCAAGGCGGCGGGCGTCACCTTCGCCGTCAGCCTGCTCGAGCGGCTGATCGAGGAGCATGCCAAGGGCGATCCCGCACGCGCCGAGCAGGTGCGCAAGGAGCTGAACCAGATCATCGGCGCTGACGTCACCGCCATCAAGCCGGGCTCGCCGGAAGCCGAGGCGCTGAAGAAGACCCTCATGGCGCGCGGCGCCTGGTCGCCCTATCTCGAGGTCGGCATCGGCCCCTACGCCGAGATCTTCACCAAGGCACCGGCCATGGCGGCGGTCGGCTACGGCGCCGAGATCGGCATCCGTCATGACTCGGACTGGAACAATCCAGAGCCCGAGGTGACGCTGATCGTCAATGCATCGGGGACGATCATCGGCGCGACGCTCGGCAACGACGTCAACCTGCGCGACATCGAGGGTCGCAGCGCCTTGCTGCTGGGTCAGGCCAAGGACAACAACGCCTCATGCGCCATCGGGCCGTTCATCCGCCTGTTCGACGAGACCTTCTCGCTCGACGACGTGCGCCGCGCCAAGGTCGAGCTCGAGGTAACCGGACCCGACCAGTTCCGCCTGCGCGGCCAGAGCGACCTGTCGAAGATCAGCCGCGACCCGACCGACCTGGTCGCTCATGCGATGGGCCGCACGCATCAGTATCCCGACGGCATGGCGCTGATGACCGGCACGCTGTTCGCGCCGACCGAGCCGCGGACGCCGGGCGGACCGGGCTTCACCCACATGGTTGGCGACCTCGTCTCAGTGCGATCTCCCAAGCTCGGCACGCTCAGCAACCGGGTCAATCACTGCGACAAGGTCCCGCCCTGGACGTTCGGCGCGACGGCGCTGATGCGCAACCTCGCCGCGCGGGGCCTGCTGAAATGAGCGACGATCTCTGCCGCCTGCCGGCCTCGACGCTCAGCGAGAAGATCGCCGCGAAGAAGTTGTCGCCGATCGAGCTGACCAAGGCCGTTCTGGCGCGCGCCGAGGCGCTGCAGCCGGTGCTCAACTGCTTCATAACGCTCGTTCCCGACCTGGCCTTGGCCGCAGCCCGCCGCGCCGAGGACGCGGTGATGCGCGGCGAGGTGCTCGGCCCGCTGCACGGCATCCCCTTCGCGGCCAAGGACCTCGTCAACACGGCGGGCGTGCGCACCACGTTCGGCTCGCTGCACTACGAGGACAACGTGCCGAAGGAAGATGCCGTCGGTGCCGCACGCATGAAGCAGGCCGGCGCCATCCTGTTCGGCAAGACCACGACCCCCGAGTTCGGCCACAAGGCGTTGACCGACGCGCCGCTGTTCGGCCGCACCCGCAATGCCTGGAGCGCCGAGCGCACGTCGGCCGGCTCGAGCGGCGGCGCGGCGGTCGCCGTCGCCGCCGGCATCGGGCCGATCGGCATCGCCACCGACGGCGGCGGCTCGACCCGCATTCCCGCCGCAGCCAACGGCATGGTTGGCCTCAAGCAGAGCAACGGCGTCATCCCGCACAGCCAGGTCGCCGACGCTTTCGGCAACTACACCTACGTGACGCCGATGACGCGCACGGTGATGGACACCGCGCTGATGCTGCAGGCCATGGCCGGCCCCCACTCCTCGGATCCCTGGTCGATCGGCGTGCCCGTTCCCGACTACGCCGCCGCCGCCCGCGCCGACGGCGACTTGAAAGGCAAGCGCATCCTCTACAGCGTGACGCTGGGCAACCGCCTCGTCGCGGCTGACGTCCGCGCCGCCTTCGGCCAGGCCCTGAAGAAGCTCGCGGCCCTCGGCGCCGAGTTGATCGAGCTCGACGGCGAGCTTCCCGACATGGCGCCGATCTGGAAGGTGATCAATCACACTACCTGGCGCGCCCGCTTCGACGACCTGGTGCGCCGGCCGGACAATCGGCTGTCGTCGTCGCTGGTGCGCCAGGTGAAGATGGCCGACGCCTGGAGCGGCGTCGACTACCAGCAGGCGATGTTCCAGCGCACCGACCTGTTCCGCAAGGTCCAGGGCTGGTTCGAGACGGCGGACTACCTGGTGACGCCGACCCTGTCGCGCACCGCGCTGCCGATCGAGCAGGATCTGTTCGAGCCGATCGACATCGACGGCGTCGAGGCGGGCGAGCTGCGCATCAACTGGTTTCCCTACACCATGCCGTTCAACATCACGGGCCACCCTGCAATCACCGTGTGCTGCGGCTACGCGAGCGACGGCCTGCCGATCGGCTTGCAGCTCGTCGGCCGCTTCCGCGACGAGGCGTCGGTGCTGCACGCCGCGGCGCTCTACGAGACGAGCGAGCGCTGGCTCGAGCGATGGCCGGACCTCTAGCGCGCGCTCCTCGTATTGGACCGCGGGCGTCTCGCCCGCTCTATTCATGAGCGGGCGAGTGCCTTCGGCAAGGTCAGGTCAGACTGCCCGCGGTCCGGATAAGAGGCGCGCGCCAGCGCGGCGACCGCCGCTCAGCGCCAAGGAGATCCAGGCGCGCGTCCTCCACCGCGACGGGCTGATCCTGGTGATCGACAAGCCGGCCGGTCTCGCCGTCCATGCGGGCCCGAGCCAGTTGCCGAGCCTCGAGGATTGCTTCGATGCCCTGCGCTTCGGCCTGCCCCGGCCGCCCGCCCTCGCCCATCGCCTCGATGCCGACACCTCGGGCGTGCTGGTGCTGGGCCGTCACCCCAAGGCACTGGCCAAGCTCGGCCGCCTGTTCCAGGGCCGCGACGTCGAGAAGACCTACTGGGCCGTCGTGCAAGGGTCCCCGCGGGCCGAGGAAGGCGTGTTCGACCAGAGCCTGCTGAAGGTCAACACGCGCAGTGGCTGGTCGGTGAAGGTGTCCGAAAAGGGCCAGCCGGCGCGCACGCGCTACACGGTGATGGGACGCGGCCCGGACATGACGTGGCTGGAGCTCAGGCCTGAGACCGGTCGCACCCACCAGATCCGAGTCCACTGCGCGGCCGCCGGCTGCCCGGTGATCGCCGACCGTCTCTACGGCGCCAGCGCACCCGGTCAGCTCTTGCATCTCCACTCACGCGGCATCGTCCTGCCGCTGTCGAAGAGCAAGCCACCGGTCGTCGTCACCGCGCCGCCGCCGACGCACATGCTGAAGGCGCTGGCCATGTGCGGCCGGACGGGCGAGCCCGGAACCGGGTGAAAATTTGCGTCCCGCGCGTCCCGTTACGGTCCTATCGTTATTTTTCAATGGGTTAGCAGGGACGCAGCACCTTCCGAGCGCCGGCTTTCGCGGCCCGGGACGATGCCTTTGCGGTCCGGAAGACCATGAGCGCCCATCAGCGCTACCCCACCGCGCCCTTGCCTTGCAGCGACTCGACCAACTTGTTGACGGCAATCGTCGCCCCCTTGCCGGCCTCGTTGCCGAAGATCAGGCGGGCGAGTTGACCGCCGAGGTAGGGGTGAAGGCCCATGTCGTAGAGCGCCAGGAAGTTCCTCGTCTCGATGGCGCGCCGTTCGTCCTCGCGCAGCGGATAGCGATCGAGCACGCCGGCCTCGTTGGCGGCGAACTCCGCGCGCAACTCGACCGACCATTTCAGGTCCTGGATCAGGTCGTGAATCGCCAGCGCGGGGTTGAACTTCTCAAGTCCCATGCCGGCTGCCCCTACGCCGCCCGCCGCTTCGGCAGGTTGGCGTTCATGTCCCACAGCACGGCGCCGACGCCGCATTGCCGGGCTTAGAGCCGATCGCGCCGAGCACGACCACCCACGACAGCAGCTCCGCGGTACCGCCGGAGCCGGCGGCTTCCATCTTCTCCAAGGTCAGCTCTCTCAACAGCTTCTGGTGGTCGCCGGAGGCCACGAGCTCGAGGAACCAGCGGTCGAAGGCCTCGTCGATGAAGTAGTAGCGCGCGCCGCCGGGCTCGTGGCTGAGGCCCCCGGAACCGAGCAGCGCCACGCGCATACCGGCCGGCAGGTCGTTGCGGATGAAGTCGCCGAGCGCCTCGCCGGCGGCGTAGCAGCGATGCTGGTCGGGGATCGGCGGAACGGTGCAGTTCTGCAGGACCGGCACCATCGGAATCCCCAGGCTCGCAAGGTTGGTGAGCTGGACCGGCACCGAGATGTTGTCGTCGAACTTGAGGTTCTCGCCCTGGGCGAACATGCGGATACCGCGTCGGGTCATTCCGTTGAACAACGCAGCGGCAACTTCTGGCGCGCCTTGCACGATGTAATCCTCGCAGCCGATCCATGGCTTGAACCACTCGAACGGGCCGCGGTGCTCGGCGGCCATGCCGATCAGGAAGTCCGGATAGGCGCGGATGCGACTGTTGGCGAGATGATCGTTGGCGAACACGATCAGGACGTCCGCCCTGGACGAGACCATCGCGCTGGCGAGACTGCGATAGGTGGTGACGACGATGTCCTTGACGTCGGCCGGTGCGGCGTCGAGCAGGCCGATCAGGCCAGGCGCGTGCGGCGCGCCAGCCGCGAACACGATCTCTGCCATTCGCGCTCTCCCCTCGCCGTGCCCCTTTCAGCTGAAATCCACGGCCGACAAGGCGCGATCCAGCGTGTCGACAATCCGGTCGCACTCGGCGCGGGTGATCACCAGCGGCGGCGACATCGTGATGGTGTTGCCGTAGCGTCGCCCGCCGCCGGATCGGCCCACCAGCAGGCCGTTGTCGCGGCAGAAATCCACGATGGCCGTGATGGCTTGCGGACCGACCGGCTCCTTGCTGGCACGATCCTTCACCAGCTCGACGCCCAGCAGCAGACCCTTGCCGCGGACATCGCCGACGGCCTGGTGCTGCTTCATCAAGCCCTTCAGCCCGTCCAGCAGATAGCCGCCGACATCGGCGGCGCGCTCGGCCAGCTTCTCGCCTTCCAGGATCTCGATGTTGCGGACGGCGACCGCGGCGGAAACCGGGTGGCCGCCGTAGGTGTTCACCTGCCCGACCTGCCGGTTCTCCGAAACCTCGCCGTAGAAGCTGTCGAACACGCTGTTCTTCACCACCGTCGCGGCGATCGGCAGGTAGGCGCTCGAGATGCCCTTGGCGATCGCGATGATGTCGGGAGCCACGTCGTAGTGCTGGTGGGCGAACATCTTGCCGGTCCGGCCGAAGCCGTTGATCACCTCGTCGACATGCAGAAGGATGCCGTACTTCCGGCAGAGCTTCTCCACCTCGGGCAGGTACTCGTCGGGCGGCACCGCCACGCCGACCCCGCTCATGATCGGCTCGACGAGCACCTCGGCGATCGTCTCGGGGCCTTCGCCGAGGATCGCCGTCTCCATGTTCTTCACGCAGGCCATCCCGCAGCTCGGGTACTCGAGGCCGAACGGGCAGCGATAGCAGTAGGGGTGGGCGACGTGGACGAAGTCGCCGGAGAACGGCTCGAACTTCGCCTTGCGCTCACCCATTCCGCCGGCGTCCAGGGTCGCGAGCGTCGTGCCGTGATAGGAGAAGTAGCGGCTGATGGTCTTGAAGCGATAGTGCTGCGGGTGCTCGTGCTTCATATACTGGCGGGCGATCTTGAAGCCCGCCTCGTTCGCCTCGGACCCCGAGTTGACGAAGTAGGTGTGGTAGCCGCCGCCCAGCAGCTCGTTGATCTTCTCGGCCAGCGCCGCTGCCGGCACGTTCATCGACGTGTGCGGGAAGTACGCCAATTGCCGAAGCTGCTCCGCCGCCACCCCGGCGAGCTCGGCGCGGCCGTAGCCGATGTTGACGCACCACAGCCCGGCCATCGCGTCGAGATAGGCGGTTCCGTCGGCATCATAGATCGTCGATCCCTCGGCGCCGGTCACCACGATCTGCCGGGACTCCAGCGCCTTGTGCTGGACGATGGGGTGCAGGACGTTCTCCAAATCCTGGCGCACGACGGCCTGACGAACGGCGGGATCGGGTGCATTGGTGAGTGACATCACTGCCTCTTGAGGTCGAAGGACGGGCAACTATCTCGACAAGATCGGCATCATCGGCGATCGGGAGATCGCCGGCGTCGCGAACACGATACAGATGCACCGTGCACTGTCCATGCCGATATCGTCCTGATCGATTCAGGAGGTGTCGAGCCGGCGTCACGAGGGCAACAGCGGCACCCGGCTCTTCCGGGCCGCTGCGCGCAGAGCCCGGTCCAGGGTGGCGAGCGGCAAGTCGTGCCTGATCGCCAGATCGAGGTACATGGTCCTCACTGCCGCTCGCTGACCCAGATCCGCAGCTCGTCGCCAAGCTCGAAGCCCGCATTGACGGCGGCCGTCAGCTCGTTGCCGGATTCGTAGCCGACGATCGGCAGGCCCGGGAAGAGTCCGGCGGCCAGGGCGACGAGATCGCGGAACACGGCGACGGCGTCGCCGGGCTCGGCGACCACGTTGGACAGGCCGACGACCTTCTCGGCGCGATAGAGGGTGCCGCCGGCGACCACCTCGCCAGAGCGGGAACCGGCGAACATCGCGAAATTCTCATCGGCGAACAGGTCGGCGGGAAAGTTGTCGCTCGCGTCGACGCGCCGCCACGCGAAGTCTGACGATGCCCGGGCGATCAGGAGCGGCAGCTGGCGGATCCACCTGGCGTCGAACAGCAGGTCGAAGCCGCGGCGCGACAGGTCGAGCGTCGCGAAGCTGTCCTTGACCGACCAGCGGCCCGGCGGGTTCGACCTGGCCAGGATGTCGAGCGAGGCGCGCTGCTCGTCGATCGCCGCCACATCGTGTCGCAGCGTCACCGCGTTGGGATAGAAGCGCGGCACCGCCTGGGCGTTGACCCACATGTGCGGCAGGAACGTTCCCGGCCGACCGTGCGCGCGGCACACCGCGTCGCACCACCTTGCGTTGTTGAGCGCCGCCGCCTGGATCCAGTCCTTCAGGCTCTTACTTCCTCGCGCTGGAACACCACGTACGCAATGGCGAACACCACGATCATGGCGGCGATCAGGCCGGTGACCTGCGGCCAGATCAGCAGCAGGCTCTGGTCGAGCGGCAGCGGCGCGCCCATGATCGCCCCGCGCATCTGGCTCGGGATGATGGGGCCGAGCGTGCGTGTCTCGGGATTGAGCAGGCCGATCACCGCCTCGCCGAACAGCGTGTTGGGCGAGAAGCGCTCCAGGGTCGACTGCATCTGGATCATCGCCAGCGTCTCGTCGAGCCGGCCCATGCCCATGGCGACGTTGGTCGGCGTCACGGCCAGCACCAGCACGGGAACGACGAGCGGCCACAGGATGGCGAAGAACAGCCAGACGCCGAGCGCGCACAAGGCCGACGTCGCCGTGGAGCGGAACACCACCGAGAACAGCATCGCAATGGCCAGCCAGACGCCGCCGAAGGCGATGGCCACGACCAGGAAGCCGAGGCCGCGCGCCACCTCGACACCGCGCGGCGGGATGCCGAGCAGCAGCAGGCCGGCGCCGAGCACGATCAGCCACAGCGCGACCAGCGCCACGGTGAGCGTCGCCAGCCCGCCGAGGAACTTGCCCAGCAGCAGGGCGTCGCGATAGATCGGCTGCGACAGCACGCGGCTCAGGGTACGGCGGTTGAACTCGCTGTTCACCGAGTCGAAACCGAGCCCGATCGCCAGCAGCGGGATCACCAGGGTGAGCGAGGCCGTGAAGGAGAACGGCACGCGCTGCGGCGCCGAGGTAAAGATGCGCAGGAACAGGAACGGGTCCGATTCGGTGACGTTGCGCAGCTCCTGCAGCGACAGCCCCACCGGCAGCGCGCCGAAGGCGATCACGAACAGCATAAGCACCATCATGCGGGCGCTGCTCAGGTGATCGGAGAATTCCTTCATGAAGACCGGCCCGAGGCCGGTGAAGGGCGAGCCCTCACGGCGGGCGGCGACGCGTCGTGCTGTGGTGCTAGGCGGCATTGCGGGCCTGCTCGAAATAGGCGGTGTAGACCTCTTCCAGGCTGGGCTGGAGGTCGTCCAGCCGCAGCAGCGAGCCGCCCGAC
>LNFM01012520.1_pt1 | contig 11122 bp, 9 predicted proteins | sample 596031 | NCBI WGS metagenome assembly LNFM01 (sample SAMN04254537, study PRJNA301005) | activated carbon metagenome | isolation source: dual media filters at the Ann Arbor, Michigan drinking water treatment plant | place: USA: Ann Arbor | reverse complement strand
GCGGGCCGCGTTCAGCAGCGACTTGTACAGGCCCTTGCAGGTCTTGGAGGACACGCCCTTGTAGCCCATCGCCTTTGCGCGTGGGAAGGCATCCAGGGCGTCATCCGACTCGTCGATGATCACCGGCTTGCCGATGCCCGCGACCCTGGAAGCCAGCGCCTTGCTGCGTTTCACCGGCTGCTCGATGAACGTGACGCTGTCCACAAGGCGCCCGAGGCGCGGATCGGCCTTCATCGCGGACCACAGTTCCGCCACAGCGCCCATGTCCTCGTACTGCTCGTTTCCGTCCAGGGAGGCCTGATAGGGCTCCTCGATGCGGTCCAGCACCGACGCGATGGCGGCCAGCCGCTCGAGGTCAGCCTTCAGGTTTCCGCCCACCTTGAGCTTGAACCAGCGATGGCCGTAACGCGCCACCACTTCCTCCAGGGTTTCGGGCAAGCCGTCCCCCACGCGCGCCTCCAGGTCGGCGGCGGTGACCGGATCCAGCAGGCCGACGGTATGGCGCGCTGCGATGGTCCTTCCTTGCTTCAGCCGGGAGAAGTATCCCGGCAGATCCATGCCTTCGAAAGCGGTCGCACCCACGAGATTGGTTCTGACTGCCTCCTGGAAGGAAACCCTGTGCGCGCGGCACAGCGCGTCGAGCAGGGCGCGGTCGAGCAGCGCCGGGCCGAAGTTCTCCACCAGGCCCCTGCCCGGCGACGAATGCGCCCATGCGCTGCGCGGCTCGTGCGCGAGGTAAGCCTCGCGCGCTCCGCGCAGCGATCGCCGCAACTGCCCGATATTGTCCTCGTTCGTCAGCGCCGGATCCTTGTCGAACCACTTGGGCACCAGCATCTCCGCCGCGGCACCCTCGGCGCCCCCGCCGCCCGCCAGTTCAATGCGCACCCTGGCAAAGGCCTGCGGCGCCGCCGTGAGCGTCACCACGCCGAAGCGGAACGGCATCCGCAGGCGCACGTCGCGCTCGAACAGTTCAACCGACGTGATGCGAAATCTCACCTGCGGCGGGGCTAGCGTTCAGCGGAACAGCGCCTTTGCCCAGAATGCGTTCCAGTCCTGGCCGAGGAGATCGGTCTCGCGGCCGTCGGCTTCGAAGAACTTGTTCGGGATCTGGAAGATGGCCAGCATCAGCCCGCCCTGCGGGCCACCCCAGGCTTCGTGGCGGCTGCCCGCGGGTCGCCAGACGAACTCGCCCGCCTTGCACTCGCCCTCGCCGCAGACCAGGCTTCCCTCCAGCACGTAGGTCTGCTCGATCAGCGCGTGCTCATGGTCGGGCAGCTTGGCGCCCGGCGCCATGCGCATGAGCACGGTCATCATGCCGCTCTCGGGCTCCATCAGCAGCATCTTGGTGTCGACGCCGGCGAAGCGCGTCGGCTCCCAGGGCAGGCTGGCGACGTCGACAAAGCGCGAGGCCATGGGTGGCAGCGCGGCGTGGCCGGCGGCCTTGGGCGTCACGGCGATCATTTTTTCCGGTGCTCCCCCACTTTGACGATTTTCATGGTGTTGGTGCCGCCGGCCTTGCCGATCGGCTCGCCGATGGTGAGCACGATCAGGTCCCCGTCCCGCACCACGCCGTTGTCCACCAGCACCTTCTCGGCCTCGAACAGGAGTTCCTCGCGGTCGTGGCCGACGTACTTCACCATCAGCGGATAGACGTCGCGGAAGAGCGAGCAGCGGTAGCGCGTCGCCGTCTGCGATGTCAGGGCATAGATGGGCACGCCGCAATTGAGGCGCGACATCCACAGCGCGGTCGAACCCGACTCGGTGAGCGTCGCGATCGCCTTCACCTTGAGGTGGAAGGCGGTGAACAGGCCGGCCATGGCGATGGATTGGTCGACCCGCGTGAAGACGCGGTTGAGGAAGTCCCGCTCCAGGTTGAGCGGCATGGACTGCTCGGCCTCGATGCAGATCCGGTCCATGGCCTCGATCGCCTCCACCGGGTAACGCCCGCTGGCGGACTCCGCCGACAGCATCACCGCGTCGGTGCCGTCCAGCACCGCATTGGCGACGTCGGAGACCTCGGCGCGCGTCGGCACCGGGCTCGCGATCATGGATTCCATCATCTGCGTGGCGGTGATGGTGAGCTTGTTCAGCTCGCGCGCCATGCGGATCATCTTCTTCTGCAGCGCCGGGACCGAGGCGTCGCCCACCTCGACCGCGAGGTCGCCGCGCGCCACCATGATGCCGTCGCAGGCGTTCATGATCTCCTTCAGCGCGGGCTCCACCACCGCCTCGGCGCGCTCGATCTTGGCGATCAGGAAGGCCTTGCCGCCCGAGGCGCGCATCAGCTCCCTGGCCATGTACATGTCGGCGCCGGACTTCGGGAACGACACCGCGAGGTAGTCCGCATTGAGCTTCGCCGCGGTGCGGATGTCCTCGATGTCCTTTGGCGTCAGCGCCGGCGCGGTCAGGCCGCCGCCCTGGCGGTTGATGCCCTTGTTGTTGGACAGCACCCCGCCGTGGCGAACCACGGTGTGCACTTCCTCGCCGCGAACCTGGATGACGTCGAGCACGATCTTGCCGTCGTCCAGCAACAGCACCGCGCCCTCGGCGACGTCGCGCGGCAGTTCCTTGTAATCCAGCCCGGAGCGTTCCTGGTCACCCAACTCGCAGCCGGCGTCGAGAATGAAGGACTGCCCCTTCTGCAGCGTGATCTTGCCGTCCCGGAACTTGCCGACACGGATCTTGGGGCCCTGCAGGTCGCACATGATGCCGACGGTGCGCCCGGTCTTGCGCGAAATCTCCTTGATCAGCGTGGCGCGCGCGAGGTGGTCCTCCGCGGTGCCGTGGGAGAAGTTCAGGCGCACCACATCCACGCCCGATCGCACCATGCGCTCGAGCACGGCAGGATCGGAGGAGGCGGGTCCGAGAGTGGCGACGATCTTGGTGCTGCGGAGCATTTATCGAAGTGTATCATCGCGTTATGACGAATCCGGCCAACACGGACGGCCTGCTGGTGGCCTGCATGTGCGCCGCTTGGTGCACGACCTGCGGCGAGTTCCGCGACACCTTCGACAAGCTGGCGCGGGACAACGCGGGCGCGACGTTCGTCTGGCTGGACGTCGAGGACGACAGCGCGCTGATGGGTGACCTCGAGATCGAGACCTTCCCCACGCTCGCCGTTTTCCGCGGCGGCCAGCCTCTGTTCTACGGCGTCACCATGCCGCAGGAGGGCGTGGTGGCGCGCACGCTGGCGTCGCTGGCGCGGGCCGAGCGCGCCGCGATGGCCATTCCGGAGGAGATCGCCGGGCTGCCGGAGGCCTTGATGCGCCGCTAGGCGCGCGCTTCCAGCGCCGCCACCGCCGGCAAGGTCTTCCCTTCCAGGAACTCCAGGAACGCCCCGCCCGCGGTCGAGATGTAGTCGATGCCGCCGGCGACGCCGAACTTGTTGATTGCGGCGATGGTGTCGCCGCCGCCGGCGATGGAATAGGCCTTCGAGTCGGCGATGGCGTGCGCGATGGCCTGGGTGCCCCTGGCGAACTGTTCGATCTCGAACACCCCCACCGGGCCGTTCCAGACGATGGTGCCAGCCTCGCCCAGGATCTTCGCCAGTGCCGCGACGCTCTTCGGCCCGATGTCCAGGATCATGTCGTCTGCCGCGACGCCGTTCACTCCGGTGACCGACTCGCGCGCGCGCGCCGACATTTCGCCGGCGACGACCAGGTCCGCGGGCAGCGGCACGTCGGTCGCGGCCATGATCCGCTTCGACTCCTCTAGCAGCCCGGGCTCGGCAAGGGATTTACCGACCTGGTAGCCCTTGGCGAGCAGGAAGGTGTTGAGGATGCCGCCGCCGACGATGAGGCGGTCCACCTTCTTCGCCAGCGCGGCGAGGATGGTGAGCTTGGTGGACACCTTGGAACCGGCGACGATGGCCACCAGCGGGCGCTTCGGATCGCGCAGCGCCTTGGTCAATGCGTCCAGTTCAGCGGCCATCAGCGGGCCGGCGCAGGCGACCTTCGCGAACCGCGCCACGCCATGCGTGGTGGCTTCGGCGCGGTGCGCGGTGCCGAAGGCGTCGTTGACGTAAACATCGCACAGCGCGGCGATCTTCCTTGACAGCACCTCGTCGTCGACCTTCTCGCCGGCGTTGAAGCGGCAGTTCTCCAGCAGCAGCACCTCGCCCGGTTTCACCTCGACGCCGCCAGTCCAGTCGGTCACCAGCTTCACCTCGCGCCCGAGCAGTTCGGCGAGCCGCTTCGCCACCGGCGCCAGCGAATCGCGGGCGTCGAACACGCCCTCCTTCGGCCGCCCGAGGTGCGAGGTGACCATCACCGCCGCGCCCTTTTCCAGCGCCATGCGGATGCCGGGCACCGAGGCACGGATGCGGGTGTCGTCGGTGATCGCGCCGGAGGCGTCCTGCGGCACGTTCAGGTCGGCGCGGATGAAGACCCGCTGCCCCCGGAGCTCGAGGTCGGCCAGCCTCTTGAACTTCATGCCTACTTCGCGTTGTTCAGCGCGACTGCGACGTCCAGCATCCGGTTGGAGAAGCCCCATTCGTTGTCGTACCAGCTGGCCACCTTCACCAGCGTGCCGCCGGAGACCTTGGTGAGCAGGGAATCGACGATGGAGCTGGCCGGATGATGGTTGAAGTCAGAGGACACCAGCGGCTCGGTGGTGTACTCGAGGATGCCCTTGAGGTCGGATTCGGCGGCCTGCTTCAGCGCCGCGTTCACTTCCTCCGCCGTGGTCGCCTTCTTCGCCACGAACGTGAGGTCCACCACCGAGACGTTGATGGTCGGGACGCGGATGGCGTAGCCGTCCAGCTTGCCGTTCAGGTGCGGCAGCACCAGGCCGACGGCGGCAGCGGCGCCGGTCTTGGTCGGGATCATGTTCTGCGAGGCCGAGCGCGCGCGCCGCAGGTCCGAATGGTAGACGTCGCTGAGCACCTGGTCGTTGGTGTAGGCGTGCACCGTGGTCATCAGCCCCGAGACCACGCCGATGCGGTCATCGAGCGCCTTCACCAGCGGCGCCAGGCAGTTGGTGGTGCAGGAGGCATTCGAGATCACGGTGTCCGAGCCCTTCAGCTCGCCGTGGTTGACACCGTAGACCACGGTGCGGTCCACGTCCTTGTCGCCCGGCGCCGAGATGATCACCTTGCGAGCGCCGGCGGCGATGTGCGCGCCGGCCTTCGCCTTGCTCGTGAACAGGCCGGTGCATTCCAGCACGATGTCTACGCCGAGCGCCTTCCAGGGCAGCTTCGCCGGATCGCGCTCGGCCACCACCTGGATGTCCTGGCCGTTGACCTTCATGACGTTGCCGCTCACCTCCACCGTGCCCTTGAAGCGGCCGTGCGCGGTGTCGTACTTGAGCAGGTGGGCGTTGGTCTTGGCGTCGCCGAGGTCGTTGACGGCGACGAACTGGAGGTCGTGCTTCTTCGCGCTCTCGAACGAAGCCCGCAGGATGTTGCGTCCGATGCGGCCGAAGCCGTTGATGGCTACCTTGATTGTCATTTCAGTATGCTCCTGACTGCATTGGCGACGTTCTCCGGCGTGAAGCCGAAGTGCTTGAACAACTCGGGCGCGGGCGCGGATTCGCCGAAGCGGTCGATGCCGACCACGGCCCCGTCCAGGCCGACGTACTTGCGCCAGCCATCGGTGACGCCCGCCTCGACCGCGACGCGCGGCAGGCCCCTGGGCAGCACCGCCTCGCGCCAGGCCGCCTCCTGCCGGTCGAACACCGTGCTCGAGGGCATGGACACCACGCGCACCGGGAAATCGAGCAGCTTCGCCGCCGCGAGCGCCAGTTGCACCTCCGACCCTGTGGCGATGATGACGGCCTTCGCGAACGGGGCGTCGGCGAGGACATAGCCGCCGCGGCGAACGCCGTCGTTCTGCTCGCGCCTCGCGAACGGCAGGTTCTGGCGCGACAGCAGCAGCGCAGTGGGGCCGCTCCTGCGCTCCAGCGCCGCCACCCAGGCGACCGCGGTTTCGACCGTATCGCAGGGCCGCCAGACATCCAGGTTCGGGATCAGGCGCAGGCTCGCCGCGTGCTCCACAGGCTGGTGTGTAGGTCCGTCCTCGCCAAGGCCGATGGAATCGTGGGTAAAGACATAGATGGCGCGCTGGCCCATGAGGGCCGCCATACGCAGGGCGTTGCGCGCGTAGTCGGAGAACACGAGGAAGGTGCCGCCGTAGGGAATCACGCCGCCGTGCAAGGCAAGGCCGTTCATGATCGCGGCCATGCCGAACTCGCGCACGCCGTAGAAGACGTAGTTGCCGCCGCCGGAGGATCCCACCGCTTTCGAGGCCCTGGCCAGGGTCAGGTTGGAGCCGGCCAGGTCCGCCGAGCCGCCGACCAGTTCGGGCAGCACGGGGACGAGCGCCTCCAGCACGTTCTGCGACGCCTTGCGGGTGGCGATCGTCTCGGCCGCGGTTTCCGCCTGTGCCACCAGCGCGCGCGCGCGCTGCTGGAAGTCGCGCGGCAGCTCGCCCGCCGTGCGGCGCGCGAACTCCGCGGCCTCGGCGGGGAACTGCTGCTGGTACGCCGACAGCACCCGTTTCCAGCGGCGCTCGGCACGCCTGCCCCGGTCGCGCGCGTCCCAGGTCCGGGCGATGCCCTCGGGGATCTCGAACGGAGAATACGTCCAGCCAATGGCCTCGCGCGTCGCCGCGATTTCCTTGTCGCCCAGGGGTGCGCCGTGCGCGCCCCCAGTGTTGGCCTTGGTGGGCGCGCCCTTGCCGATGATGGTCTTGGCGCAGATCAACGTCGGCCTGGCGTGCTCCCGCTTCGCCTTGCGGATGGCGCGGTCCACGGCCTCGACGTCGTGGCCGTCCACGTTGGTGATCACCTGCCAGCCGTAGGCCTCGAAGCGCCGCCGCACATCGTCGGTGTACCACTGCCGGATGTGGCCCTTCTCCGAATCGATCGAGATGCCGTTGTCGTCGTAGATTGCGATCAGCTTTCCCAGTCCCAGCGTGCCTGCCAGCGCGCAAGCCTCGTGCGACACGCCCTCCATCATGCAGCCGTCGCCCAGGAACACCCAGGTGCGGTGGTCCACGAGCTCCAGCCCGGGGCGGTTGAACTCCGCGGCGAGGATCCGTTCCGCGAGCGCCATGCCGACCGCGTTGGCGATGCCCTGGCCCAGCGGACCGGTGGTGGTCTCCACGCCGGGCGCGCAGCCGTACTCCGGATGCCCCGGCGTCTTCGAGCCCAACTGCCGGAAACGCTTCAGCTCCGCCATCGGCAGGTCATAGCCGGTGAGATGCAGGAGGCTGTAGAGCAGCATCGAGCCGTGGCCGTTGGACAGCACGAAGCGGTCCCGATTCGGCCAGGCTGGGTTGGCCGGATTATGGCTGTGGTGGCGCGTCCAGAGCGCCACCGCGATCTCTGCCATGCCCATCGGCATGCCGGGGTGGCCGGAGTTGGCGGTCTGCACCGCGTCCATGGCGAGCGCGCGCAGCGCGTTGGCGAGATCCTGATTCGAGGCGATCGAGGGCGTCATGGGTCGAAAGGGCGCAATTATCGGGCAAACCTGTCGTGCGCGGAAGGCGCAGTTCGACGTTCAGGCGTAGCGCTGCGCCATTTTCTCCAGCGGCACGGGCCTGATGCGCGGCGCCTGCCCGGCGCAGCCGAAGGCCTCGAAGCGCGCCTTGCACAGGTCCCGCGCCGCCACGCAGGCCTCCTTGAAGAACTTGCGCGGGTCGAACTCCTCGGGACCCCGGGCCATGGCCCGGCGCATGGCGCCGGTCATCGCGAGGCGGATGTCGGTGTCGATGTTCACCTTGCGCACGCCGTGGCGGATGCCCTCGACGATCGCCTCGACCGGCACGCCGTAGGTCTGCTTTATCGCGCCGCCGTGCGCGCGGATCACCTCCAGCCATTCCTGCGGCACCGACGACGATCCGTGCATGACCAGGTGCGTATCAGGCAGCCTCGCGTGGATATCCTTGATGCGGTCCATCGCCAGCACCTCGCCGGTCGGCGCCCTGGAGAACTTGTACGCGCCATGCGAGGTGCCGATCGCAACCGCGAGCGCGTCCACCCCGGTCGCCGCGACGAACTCGGCGGCCTGCGCCGGATCGGTCAGCAACTGCTCGCGCGTCAGCCGGCCCGCGGCGCCGACGCCGTCCTCCTCGCCCGCCTCCCCGGTTTCGAGAGACCCCAGGCAGCCGAGTTCGCCCTCGACAGAGACGCCGACCGCGTGCGCCATCTCCACCACCTTGCGCGTCACCGCCACGTTGTACTCGTATGGCGCCGGGGTCTTCATGTCCTCCCCGAGCGAGCCGTCCATCATGACGCTGCTGAAGCCCGAGCGGATCGAGCCCTGGCACACCGCTGGGCTCGCGCCGTGGTCCTGGTGCATCACCAGGGGAATGTCCGGGTAGGCCTCGAGCGCCGCCTCGACCAGGCGGCGCAGGAACGCCTCGCCCGCGTACTTGCGCGCGCCGGCGGAGGCCTGCAGGATCACCGGGCTCGCGGTGGCCTCGGCCGCCTGCATGATGGCCTGGATCTGCTCCAGGTTGTTGACGTTGAACGCCGGCACGCCGTAGCTGTTTTCGGCCGCGTGGTCGAGCAGTTGCCTGAGGGAAACCAGTGCCACCTTAGATCTCCTAGCGTTTGCCGAGCGCCTGCTTCCTGCGTTCCATCAGGCGCCAGATCATGGGGGTGAAGATGAGCTGCATCGCCAGGTCCATCTTGCCGCCCGGGGCGACGATGGTGTTCGGCCGCGACATGAACGAGTCGTGCAGCATGGTGAGCAGGTACGGGAAATCGATGCCGCGCGGGTTGGCAAAGCGGATCACGAGAAAGCTCTCGCCGGCGCTCGGAATGTGCCGCGCAACGAACGGGTTCGACGTGTCCACGACCGGCACGCGCTGGAAGTTGATGTGCGTCTGCGAGAACTGGGGAATGATGTAGTGGGCGTAGTCCGGCATGCGCCGCAGGATGGTGTCGGTGACCGCCTCGGTCGAGTAGCCTCGCGTGGAACGGTCCCGATGCAGCTTCTGTATCCACTCCAGATTGATCACCGGGACCACGCCGATCAGCAGGTCGGCGTGGCGCGCGACGTTCACCTCGTCGGTCACCACGGCGCCGTGGAGGCCTTCGTAGAAGAGCAGGTCGGTACCCTCCGGCAGTTCCTCCCACGGCGTGAAGGTGCCGGGGCGCTGCCCGTGGGGCGCAGCCTCCTCGTCGTTGTGCAGGTACTTGCGCGTGCGCCCGCGCCCGCTCCCGCCGTAATCACGGAACAGCGCCTCCAGTTCGGCGAACAGGTTGTTCTCGGGGCCGAAATGGCTGAAGTGCTGGTTGCCGCGCGCGAGTTCTTCGGCCATGCGGGCCTTCATCTCGGCGCGGTCGTAGCGGTGAAACGCGTCGCCCTCGACGAACGCGGCGCTGACGCCTTCGCGCCGGAAGATCGCCTCGAAGGTGCGCATCACCGAAGTCGTCCCCGCGCCCGAGGAGCCGGTAATGGCGATGATCGGGTGCTTGGCCGACATCGCCGCCCCTAGGCCTGCGCCCGAAAAAGGCCGCGCGAGCCGAACAGCGGCGCGTCGTGCGGGCGGACGTTGTGGTCGCGATGGTAATGCTCGATGCGCTCGACCTCGTTGCGCGCGCCGAATACGAAACCGGTCCTCTGGTGCAGGCCCGCCGGCTCGAGCTCGAGGACAGGTCCGTAGCCGGTGCTCGCGCGGCCGCCCGCCTGCTCGATCACCATGCCGATCGGGTTCGCCTCGTAGAGCAGGCGCAGGCGGCCGCTGCGACCCTGCTCGCGCTCGTCGCGCGGATACAGGAACACGCCGCCGCGCATCAGGATGCGATGCGCCTCGGCCACCAGGGACGCGATCCAGCGCATGTTGAAATCCTTTCCGCGCGGCCCGCTCCGGCCGGCCATGCATTCGTCGACGTAGCGCTTGACCGCCGGCTCCCAGAAGCGGCCGTTCGATGCATTGATGGCGAACTCCGCGGTGTCCTCCGGCACGCGCATGTCCGGGTGCGTGTGGATGAACTCGCCGATCTCGCGATCGAGCGTGAAACCGTGCACGCCGCGGCCGAAGGTGAGCACCAGCATGGTGCTGGGGCCGTAGATCGCGTAGCCGGCGCAGACTTGGCGCGCGCCCGGCTGAAGGAACGCGCGCTCGTCCTCGCCTGTCATGCCCTCCGGGCAGGCCAGCACCGAGAAGATCGACCCCACCGGGGCGTTGACCTCGATGCCCGAGGATCCGTCCAGCGGATCGAACGCGAGCAGATAGCGGCCGCGCGGATGCGCCGCCGGAATCCGGTAGGGATGCTCGAGTTCCTCGCTCGCCATGCCGGCCAGGTGGCCGCCCCATTCGTTGGTGCGGAGGAAGATCTCGTTCGCGAGCACGTCGAGCTTGTGCTGTTCTTCGCCCTGGACGTTGCGCGTGCCGGCGCCGCCATGCACGCGCGCCAGCGCACCTTTGCCCACGACGTAGGCAATGCGCTTGCACGCCAGGCGGATGTCGTTCACCAGCGCGGTGAAGCCGCCAGTGGCACCCGGGAAGCGCCGCTGCTCGCCGATGATGTACTCGGTGAGCGTCGGCTCAGGCAGCGGCATGCGCCACCTCGAGCAGCCGGTCGAGGCGCTTCAGGTCAAGCCCTTCCAGCGAGGGCAGCACCAGGTTCGCCGCCGAGAAGTCCTCGTCCCGTGTCCAGCCCGTTGGCGTCACGACGGTCACCAGGCCCGCCGCCTTCGCCGCGCGCAGGCCGTTGAGCGAATCCTCGAAGGCGATGCAGGATTCGGCCGGCAGGCGCAGGCACGCGAGCGTCAGTTGATAGATGTCGGGCGCGGGCTTCTTCGCCTCCACCTGGTCGCCGCAGGATATGACGTCGAAACCGATACCCGAGCCGGGGGCGAGGTTCGCCTGGAGCAGCGCGTAGACGTTGGCGGAGGTCGTGGTGGAGGCGATCGCCAGCCGAAGCCCCGCCGCGTGCGCCGCGCTCAACAGGGACAGCACGCCCGGTCGAAACGGACGCCGACCCCGCGCCACCATTTCGGTGTAGATGCGGGTCTTCGTTTCGTGCAGCGCGGACACCGTTTCCAGCAGGCGCGCACGCTCGACGGCCGGCACGCGCAGGGCCTCGATGTAGTGGCGCAGGCGTTCCTTGCCGCCCGAGACCGCAAGCAACTGCGCGTATTGCGGTGGGCTCCAGTCCCACCACAGGCCGA
>LNFM01012519.1_pt1 | contig 11122 bp, 8 predicted proteins | sample 596031 | NCBI WGS metagenome assembly LNFM01 (sample SAMN04254537, study PRJNA301005) | activated carbon metagenome | isolation source: dual media filters at the Ann Arbor, Michigan drinking water treatment plant | place: USA: Ann Arbor | reverse complement strand
TCGGAGAGCTGCTTCCAACCGTCAAACCAGCAGAATGCCAAAACTACTTCGTCAAAGCTGGATATGCTCGAACCTAGAGTCACACCGCTCTAGAAGCCCAGCACCTTCGCCTGCACCACGCCTTCCAGCGCGGCGATTCTACCGAGCAACTCGGTCGAAATCGGCTGGTCGACCTGCACGAGCGCGATGGCCGAACCGCCGGGTTCGTCGCGGCCGAGATGGAAGGTCGCGACGTTGACCTTGCTCTCGCCCAAGAGCGTCCCCAATCGCCCGATGAAGCCCGGCTTGTCGTCGTTGGTGATGTAGAGCATGTGCGGCGCAAACTCGGCCTCGATCTCGATACCCTTGATCTCGACGATGCGCGGACGCTTGCCGCCGAACAAGGTGCCCGACACCGAGCGCGTGAACTTGTCGGTGGTCACCGAAATCCTGATCAGCGCCGTATAGTCGCTGTCGCGCTCGTGTTTGACCTCGGCCACGTCGATGCCGCGCTCGCGGGCGATCACCGGCGCATTGACCATGTTCACCGAATCGAGCTGCGGCCGCAGCACGCCCATCAGCGCCACCTGGGTCAGCGGCTTGATGTTGAGCTGGGCGACGGCGCCCTCGTACTCGATCGACACCGCCTTGATATCGCGGTCGGTGAGCTGCCCCGCGAACGAACCCAGCTTCTCGGCAAGATCTAGGTAAGGCGCGAGCTTGGGTGCGTCCTCGGCCGACACGTTGGGCATGTTGAGCGAATTGGTGACCGCGCCCGTCAGCAGGTAGTCGGCCATCTGCTCGGCCACCTGCAGCGCCACGTTCTCCTGCGCTTCCAGCGTCGAAGCACCGAGATGCGGCGTGCAGACCATGTTGGGAGCGCCGAACAACACATTGTCCTTGGCCGGCTCCTCGACGAACACGTCGAAGCCGGCGCCGGCGATGTGCCCGGAGACCAGCAGGTCGCGCACCGCCAGCTCATCGACCAGGCCGCCGCGCGCGCAGTTGACGATGCGCACGCCCTTCTTGGTCTTCATCAAGTTGGCGCGGGACAGGATATTCTTTGTCTGCTCGGTGAGCGGCGTGTGGATGGTGATGAAGTCGGCGCGCGCGAGCACCTGGTCGAGCGTGCCCTTCTCGACGCCGAGTTCGGCGGCGCGCTGGTCGCTCAGGAACGGATCGTAGGCCAGCACCCGCATCTTCAGGCCGAGCACCCGCTCGGCCACGATGGCGCCGATGTTGCCGCAACCGATCAGACCCAGCGTTTTGAAGCTGAGCTCGGTGCCCATGAAGCGGTTCTTCTCCCACTTGCCGGCCTGGGTGCTGGTGTTGGCGTCCGGCACCTGCCGTGCGACGGCGAACATCAGGGCAATGGCATGCTCGGCGGTGGTGATGGCATTGCCGAACGGCGTGTTCATGACGACGACGCCGTGCGCGGTGGCGGCCTTGATGTCGACGTTGTCGACGCCGATACCCGCGCGACCCACGACCTTGAGATTCTTGGCTTCGGCCAGCACCTCGGCGGTGACCTTGGTCGCGGACCGGATCGCCAGGCCGTCGTAGTTGCCGACGATGGCGCGCAGCTCGGCCGGCTTCAGGCCGGGCTTGAAGTCGACGTCGCAGCCGCGCTCCGCGAATATTTCGACCGCGCGGGGAGACAGCTCATCGGAGATGAGCACCTTGGGTTTAGCCATTGTCGTAGCTCCAGACGATGAAATGTTCAGGCGGCCGCTCTGCCGAATTCGCGCTCGATTTCGCCGTAGGCCCAGTCGAGCCAGGGCAATAGCGCTTCGAGATCGCTCGCCTCCACCGTGGCGCCGCACCAGATGCGCAGGCCCGGTGGCGCGTCGCGATAGGAGCCGACGTCGTAGCCGGCTTTCTCGGTTTCAAGGAGGTCGGACATCTTCTTGGCCGCCGCCGCCTGCTTGTCCGCCGCGAGTGCCGTGAACCAGGGTGCCGTGATCACGAGGCAGACCGAGGTGTTGGAACGGATCGCCTTGTCGGCCGCCAGGAAGGAAGCCCAGGGCCGCGCCGCGACGAACTTCTCGAGCACGCCGAGATTGGCCTCCGAGCGGGCCATCAGCCCCTTCAGGCCACCGACGCTCTCGCCCCAGCGCAGGCCGTCGATCGCGTCTTCGACGCAGAGCATCGACGGCGTGTTGATCGTGTCACCTTTGAAGATGGCCTCGGAGAACTTGCCGCCCGACGTGAGGCGAAAGATCTTGGGCATCGGCCACGGCGGCGAGTAGCTCTCCAGCCGCTGGATGGCGCGCGGGCTCAAGACCAGCATGCCGTGCGCGCCCTCGCCGCCCATCACTTTCTGCCAGGACCAGGTGACGACATCGAGCTTCTGCCACGCCAGATCCATGGCGAAGACGGCCGAGGTCGCATCGCAGATCGCGAGCCCCTCGCGGTCGGCAGCGATCCAGTCGCCGTTCGGCACTTTTACGCCCGAGGTCGTGCCGTTCCAGGTGAAGACCACGTCGTGCGTCCAGTCGACGGCTTTGAGATCGGCGATCTGGCCATAGGGTGCCTTCAACGTGCGGGCATCCTTGAGCTTGAGCTGCTTCACGACGTCGGTGACCCACCCCTCGCCGAAGCTTTCCCAGGTCAGCATGTCGACCGGCCTTTGGCCGAGCAGCGACCACAACGCCATCTCGACGGCGCCGGTGTCCGAGGCGGGCACGATGGCGATGCGATAGTCGGCGGGAATACCCAGGATCGCGCGCGTGCGATCGACCGCCTCGACTATCTTCTTTTTGGCCGTCTTGGATCGGTGGGACCGCCCCGTGGCGGCATCTTTGAGGACTTCGGGCGTCCATCCGGGACGCTTGGCGCAGGGTCCGGACGAAAAGTCGGGACGCGCCGGACACATGTTCGGCTTAGTCATTTACCTCTCCCTTACAGAAGAGCTGCACTCCGGTGGGGGAGCGTGGCCCGCGCGGTGCATAGATCGATCCCGCCTAAGAGTCAAAGCTCATGTATTCTCCCATATCCTCAATGATCCGAATCGACACCTGAACGCATGAGCATCGCCCATTCGGCCACGATTGAAAAAGTCCGCCAAAGGCGAATTGCCGGCCCCCATCAACGGGGATTCGACGTGGCAAATTGGTCGAAGGCCCTTTCGGAGCCCAATGAGACTCCAGATGTCGAGCTCTTGAAAGAATCAGCTCTAATCCTGCACGGCCTGATGACAGAACTTCGATCCGAGGCCGAGCGCCTACTAAGCTTGGCAGCTAGACCAAAGTGGGGATTAGCTGGCCTTGTCGCATGGGCGAATCTCGCTGGTGCCGACTTAGTGCGAAGAATGCACAACAACCAAATTGCTCACGACAGGTCTTACTTCGATGTTTCAGATATCGTATCGGCGAGGGAAAATGCGAACGATGGTCAGGCGGACTCGATAGACGAACTCATGATGGGAATCGTTGATTCCTTAGTTTATCCGATCCAGCACTTCCTTCGGACAGACACATCCGATGCGGTCATTGATAGCGACGTCGATTGGGATTGGCCGTCGATTGTCTCTAATGCGAATCGTTACTGCATTGCCTATGGGCTCTGTCAAAAAGCAATCTATCAAAGGGCTTATCTAAGCCATATCGGTCAACGCGTAGCATCCGTGCCCGCGGACGCCTACGAAGCGAAGCTACTCGCAGTGTCCGACTTTGTCGGCCAAGAGCGCCAAGCCGAGCGCAGTCTCATCTTCAATATCGAGAGCCGCGAGCGGCTATCAAGCAGTCAGAGTATTGCGATACTCCCTCGACGCTACGTCGAGAGATTGATACCAAGGGAGCATCACTACTCTGTCAAAACACTTAACCGACGCTCCGCCGGCAATTTTCAAATGCCGCCTTCAATGATTGTCGCCGCCATCACTACGTCGCCCGGCACGGTCGCGCTGCTAGATCATCAAATCGATGGCATCGCTCCCGGCACTCTGCGTCAACTGGTAGGAGCTTGGCTTTTATTGAGCGAAATCGCTGAGAGATGGATTTCGACACAGAGCGCAGCGGCAGTTCGCAACAAGAAGGTTTTGGCGGCCACATTAGTAATGCCAAACAAGGGGCTCGCCAGGATGCTGGCTGACTCCATCCCTTGCACGAAAGAAGTCGCAGACTCAATTTTGAAATTCCTATCATTCGGAGGCAAAACGCATGATGATCTTTGGACGCGACCAATTATCGCGTTAGATAACGAATTCTCTGCAATATTCATTTCGTCGCTTGTCATTTCTAACACGGGCCGAGTCATCGATAGTTGGGTTGAAGGCAGCAGAAGTGCCGCCGCCGCGCGCGGCGAGTACTTCGAGTCCGTAGTCCGCAGAGAAGCGCGGGCGATACTCAAGACGTCCTACTCGGGCTCAACAACGGCCTGCGCTGCAGCTCGTCTGGAATTGCCGAATCAACAAGGCGAGGTTGATTTTCTCGCCTTGATTAATGGTGTTGTGTTTGTTGGCGAATTGAAATGTCAAAAACATCCCGCAGACCCCGCTGAACGTCACTATTATCGTGCCACTCTCCACAAAGCGGTAAATCAAGTCACTAAGGCTGCGTCATTTCTAAACAGCAATCGAAAGATGATTGCCACGCATCTGGGATTTTCTGATGACAGCCTCGTCAAATCTGCTCCGATGCTTCGGTTCGTTTTGACGAACCAATACTTTTGCACCGGCATCGCATTCTCTGGGGTGCCGGTGTTGCAGCATGAATATTTCATAGAACACTTGGGCGACCCGAAATTTGTGAGATCACTTGCACTCTTAGCCGGAACGCCCCCAACCGCTACACCTTACCCTGATGATTTCGATGCAATTGTTGGCGATGAATTGGCGCCACTACCACACCCAAGATATCAAGACGTGCTTTCGCGAATTATACCGGCCGTGAAGCGGTACTCATTGCGCGGAAAGAACGAAGATTTCGAGGAGCATTACTTCTGGACAAAATCATCCCATGAAGCAGGCAGCTTCTTTAGTACGCCAGGCTTTGTGATCCGGAGGTAGGACTATCTTTGACCAAGAGCACATAGCCATGCAGGCCCGCGACAAACGGTCGACTCGCCCGATCGCACGGTCAATCCGGGGCGATTGTCGCAGCCGTGCAAAACATGTGAAAAAGCCCCCATGACTGGACAGGGCAGCAACTGGGCCCGGGCAATCGTTGCGACACTGGGCGTTGCCGTCGTTTCGGCGGTCGCGGCGGAATTCGCCGCCCGCGTCTTTTTCGACCTCGAGACCCTGCAGTATCGGCGTGGCTACCAGCCGATGTTCATCTCCGGCGACTATCACTACCTGATGCCGAACGAGCAGCTGCCGTATGTGCCCGGCGGGCCGGTGGCGCTCGGCTACCACGAGGGCCCGTTCGGCTTTTACTACGACGCCGCGACGCCACCGCCCCACTCCTCGACGACCTTCGCCGACTTCCTCTTTGCGCACCGGCATGCGCGATACAACGCTGCGGAAGTCGACCGCATCACCTGTGCCGAGCCCGACGCCACGCTGATCCATGTCCTGGGCGGCTCGGTCGCCCAGGGCTTCTCTGCCGACGAGACGCCGGATACCTGGCATGCCCGGCTGGAAGGGCTGCTGCGCAACAGGCTGCGGCGCCAGGACGTCTATGTCTTCAACGGCGCCATGGGCGGTTTCGTCACCGTGCAGGAGAAGCTCGCCTACCATCTCGCCGTGGCGCCGCGGCGCGCCAGCCTGGTGCTGTTCGTCAACGGCTACAACGACGTCACCATTCCGGCGAACTCGGGCGTAAGGCCGGGCGACCCGTTCCAGCTCGGGCTGCGCTACAGCCAGCTCTTCAACGACGGCTTCATCTGGTGGTTCGCCCGCCACAGCGCGATCGCGCATACCATTCTTCAGAACACCTTCAACGCCCAGGTCGTCGAGTTCCGGCGACGCCTCAACGACGACGATGCGATCTTCGAGAAACAGGCCGACGCGATCACCGACATCTATGTGGAGAACATGAACGAGGTGCTGGCTGCCTGCGAGGCGCGCGGCCAGCCCTGCCTCATCGGCGTACAGCCCGCCCGCTCTGTCACGGCCAGCAATCTCGGCGTTCGCATCGACGATATCCTGTCGCAGAAGCGCATGGTGCAGCTCTATGCCCTGCTGCTCGAGAAGGTCGCGGCCAGTCCACACCGCGACAAGTACATCGACCTCACGAAGATCTTCGACAGGGGCGAGAAGCTGCAGCTCTACGCCGATTCGGTGCACCCCAACTATGCCGGCCAGCAGGTCATGGCCAACGCGCTGCTGGCACCGGCGCTGACCGCACTACGTTCCATGACGAGCTCCCCGCCCCTGCCGCCTCGCTGCCTCAAGCAGCGCTAGGCGTCAGCGGCGCTGCAGGAGGTAGTAGGCGCCGACGGTGGGATTGCTGAAAACCTGACGCGCCTCGAAATTGTCGTGCAGCATCTTGACGATGGCCGCGGCCCTGTTGGCCGCCGCCAGTCCGCCCAGTTGCCCCGCCAGATCGTCGGCGTTCCAGCTCCAGACGTCGGACACCGCCACCTGGTAGCCGCGGTCGAGTGCCAGCTCGATGTCGCGCTTAATCGATTGCGCATGCTGCTCGGCCGTCCAGTCGGGATGGCGGATGGCGCCGGCGGCAACGGCGATCCACTTGAACTTCGGGGAAGCCGATGGCGCCGGCGGCGGCGTGACGGCGCCGTCCCAGTCCCACGTCCGGCTCCAGAGCGCGTACTGCCAGACCGTGATCGGCTCGAAGCCCCAGTAGAGAAAGACCGTCGAGTCGGGCGGGAAGCGCTTCTCGATCGCGGCGAGTGCCGACAACGACGCCTGATCGCCACCGCGCCAGCGCGCGAGTTGGGCGCCGTTCCAGAGCAGCGGCGCCAGGGACAGGATGGTAAGGAAGAGCAGCGCGCGCGGACGGCGGCCCGTCGCCAGAAGATGTGCCGCCAACAGGCCCCACGCTACCGTCAGCCACGGCATGACGTTGATCTGCATCTGCGGATCCTGCGGCTGGGCGTAGAAATTGAACACTTCGCCCGCGGCCAGCGTGCCGAGAAAGACGAGAGCGACGGCGCGCAAACGACGATCGGCCCGTTGCGGCCACAGCGCCACCGCGGCCGCCACGAAGATCGCCGCCTGCAACAGCACCGACACCGACAGCGGAAACACCAGGCGCCGCGCGGTCACGGGATCGGTGAAGCCGCCCATGATCAGGAAATAGTTGCCGACGCCCGACAGCATCATCCAGGCCTTGTCCCAGGAAAGGCCGGCCCAGCCGCTGGCCACGCCCTTGCCCGTCCACAGCATGTCGTGCAGGCCGACCGCGCCGTTGTGGCCGTCCCACAGAAGCTGGACGATGCCCGCCGTGGCCAGGATCGCGCCAGTCAGCGCGGCGATGCGCCTCAGCCGCCGCGGGATCGGGCGTGGCCACAAGGCCAGCGCCAGCACCAACGCAGGCAGGGTCGGAAAGATCAGCCGCCATTCCATCAGCCAGCCCAGGGTGAAGACCGCACCGACGATCACCACACGCACATAGCTCGGCCGATCGAACCACAGACCGGCCAGGAGCATGGCGCCCAGGACCAGCGCGTAGCCCGGCATGATGTCCTCGCTGATCACCGCGAGGAGCAGGAAGAAGCCGCAGCCGAAATGGAAGATCGCGGCCAGCGCCGAGGCCGCGACGCTCTCTGTCACGCGATGGACGAAGGCATAGACGAAGACGATGCAGAGGCTCGCCCAGAAGGCATTGATATAGGCGAGCTGTTTCCACGGCACGCCGCGCTCGATGCCAAGCCAGTCGAGCAGCCGGCAGAGCACGCCATAGAGCGGGAAGTAGAGATAGTTCGAATCGTCGAGCCGCGCGGTGGCGGGATTGGCGATCCAGGGTTCGGTCTGGATGGCCTTGTACATGCCGTTGGCCGTCAGGATGTGGACGTTCTGCAGCCAGCCGATCAGCCCGACGAGGACCAGCAGCGACAGCGCGAACGCCAACAGAAGCTGCCAACCGAGTGCCGGAGCCTTCATCGCCCCGTCAGACCGGCTTGCGGGCCACGACGACGTATTGCGCCCCGAGCGGCAGCCATGCGAGCGCCCGGTCCACGGGGCGCAGGAACGCGAGGCCCGGCGGCATGAACATCAGATAGTCGGTGTCGAGATCGTAGCGCGCGGCGTCCAGAAGACCGTGCCGGACCTCGGTCGCGTCGAGCAGGACGGCGTTGCGGTCGATCGGCGTGCGCGCGATGACGTAGGGCACCAGCGGATTGCGCGGATTGTGCTCGAAGACATAGAGCCGCCCGCCGGGCTTCAGCACGCGGCCGAGCTCGGCATAAACCGCCGGACGCTCCTGCACCGGCACGTGATGCAGCACGGCGCTGATGGTGGCGATGTCGAACTGGCCGTCGGCGAACGGCGTCCGCGCGCCCTGCTGCGGCGCCAGCACCGGCGCCTTGCCGAGCGCCGCCGGCCATCGCTTCTCGACCTGGCGCAGCATGCCGGTGGAGATGTCGCAGCCGGTGAAGTCGGCGCGCGCACCGGTCTCGGCCAGCACGCGCATCAGGCTGCCGACGCCGCAGCCGTAGTCGAGCATGGCGAGGCCGCCGGTGCGCAGCTTGGGCTCGCGCCGCATCAGCCAGCGCGTCTTCACGGCAATGAACTGGTCGGGCGAACTGCCCATCATCCGCTTGACCGGATTGTCGAGGCCACCCTGGTACTCGGCGGCGTAGTCGTCGAACTCCGCCGGCTCGCCGGACCAGGAAGTGGGCCCCGAGACCGGATCTGTCGCGTTCACTTCGGTCCGCCCACGATGTCGCGGATCATGAACAGCGGACGGCCCTTGCTCTGATCGTAGAGCCGGCCGAGATAGGCGCCAATGATGCCCAGCATCAGGAACTGCATGCCGCCCAGCAGCCCGAGCGCCGCCATGATCGACGTCCAGCCGGGCAGCGTCTCGCCCAGCAGCCAGCCGACGATCGAATAGACGAAGAAGCCGAAGCCGACCGCGGCCATGACCCAGCCGATCGTCATCGACGCCATCAGCGGCACCACCGAGAAGGCGGTGATGGCGTCGGCGGCGAAGCGGATCATCTTGCTCAGCGGATACTTGCTCTCGCCGGCCGCCCGGGCGTGGCGGTCGTACACCAGCGGCACCTGACGTCCGCCGATCCACGCCACCATGCCGCGGATGAAACGGTGGCGCTCCGGCATCGACAGCAGCAGGTCGAGAACGCGGCGGGTCACGAGGCGAAAGTCGCCGGCGTCGGCCGGGATATCGACATCGGTCAGCCGGTTGATCAGGCGATAGAAGCAGGCTGCCGTCGCGCGCTTGAACAGGCTCTCGCCGTCGCGCTGGCGGCGCTGGCCGTAGACCACGTCGGCGCCCCCCTTGCCATCTACACCATCCATGAGGGCCATCATGTCGGGCAGCAGCTCGGGCGGGTCCTGCAGGTCGGCATCGATGATCAGGATGCGCTCGCCACGGCACACCGACAGCCCGGCCGTGAGCGCGAGCTGGTGGCCGTGGTTGCGCATCAGATGAACGGCCACCACCCTCGGATCGGCGGCGGCCGCGGCCTTCATGACCTCCCAGGTGCTGTCGCGCGAACCGTCGTCGACCAGCACGATCTCCGCCGTTCCAGCCGTGCCGTCCAGCACGGCACCGACACGGCGCAGGAACTCCGGCAACACCTCCTGTTCGTTGTAGCAGGGGGCCACCACCGAAAGCGCCGGGCGGGCAAGGTCACTCATAGCCGTCACTCATGGCCGCGACCCATAGCACTCCCTCCCCTTTCCCGTCCTCCCATTTTGGGGCGCGATGGGCTATCAAGCGGCATCATGACCTCCAACGACAACGACCACCGCGGCCTCCTCCCCGCCGGCCTCGCCGACCTGCTGCCGCCCGATGCGGCGCGCGAGGCCCGGGCCATCGACCGCGCGATCGAGCGCTTTGCCGCCTTCGGCTACGAGCGCGTCAAGCCACCGCTGGTCGAGTTCGAGGAGTCGCTGCTGGGCGGTCCCGGCGCCGCGCTCGCGCCGCAGATTTTCCGGCTGATGGATCCCGTCTCGCAGCGCATGATGGGCGTCCGTCCCGACATGACCGTGCAAGTGGCGCGCATTGCCGTCACGCGGCTGAAGCACGAGCCGCGGCCGCTGCGCCTGTCCTACGGCGGCAATGTCATCCGTGTGCGCGGCAGTGCGCTCAAGCCCGAACGCCAGTTCGCCCAGGTCGGCACCGAGCTGATCGGCGTCGATACGGCCGAGGCCGATGCCGAGGCCGTGCTGCTGGCCGTCGATGCGCTCCGCGCCATCGGCGTGGCCGACCTCACCGTCGATCTCAACCTGCCGACGCTGGTCGCCGCCGTCGCTGCAGGCCTGAAGCTCGCGGCCGAGCCGCTGCGCCGCCTGCGCCGGGCGCTCGATCGCAAGGACGAGGCCGCCGTCGCCAAGGCGCTGGATGACAAGAAAGGAGCCGACAAGAAGGCCGCCGACCTGTTCGTGGGCCTGTTGCGCGCGGCGGGCCCGGCCGAACGCGGCATCGCCCAGCTCACCGGGCTGAAGCTGCCGGCCGCCGGCGCCGCCGAAGCCGCACGCCTCGCCGAGGTGGTGAAGCTCGTGCACGCCGCCGATCCCGACCTGCCGCTCACCGTCGATCCGGTCGAGTATCGCGGCCTCGAGTACCAGACCGGCGTATCCTTCTCTGTCTTCGCGATGAAAGGCCGCCAGGAGCTGGCGCGCGGCGGGCGCTATTCCGCCGGCTATCCCGAAGATGGCGTCAGCGAGCCCGCGACCGGCTTCACCGTCTACATGGATGCCGTGTTGGCGGCCTCCGACGCGGCACCGCAGCAGCCACGCCTCTACCTGCCGCAGGGCATCGCCTGGCGCGACGCCGCGCCCTGGCAGGCCAAAGGCTACGCGGTCGTGCGCGCCGTCGTCGCGGTGGCCGAGCCGCGCGCCGAGGCCAAGCGCCTCAACTGCAGCCACGCGCTGATCGACGGCGACGCTGTGCCTCTTTGAGGTCCCTCTGAGGATCGATTCGCCTCGCCTGCCCCGGGGGGAAGTGCTATCCGAACTCACGCCTCTCCGGCATCGGCCCCGGGGAGGCGTTTTCGTGTGTGAAGGGACAAGACAATGGCCAACGTGGCAGTGATCGGCGCCCAGTGGGGC
>LNFM01012518.1_pt1 | contig 11122 bp, 10 predicted proteins | sample 596031 | NCBI WGS metagenome assembly LNFM01 (sample SAMN04254537, study PRJNA301005) | activated carbon metagenome | isolation source: dual media filters at the Ann Arbor, Michigan drinking water treatment plant | place: USA: Ann Arbor | reverse complement strand
CGAGTTCGCGAACCGCAGCGCCCTTGGCGCAATGCGAGCCGCGGTTGATTGGGCTGTCGTAAGCCGACTCCTGACCGATCCACACGCCGTTCGCGACTTCCGCGACAACGGTGCAGCCGACCGAGCAGTGCGTGCAGATGTTGCGCTTGATCTCGACCTTCGCGCCTGCGGGCGCTACGCCCGCTGCGGCCTGACGAGCTCCTGCCAACGGCAATGCTCCGACAGCGGCAAGACCGCCGGCGGCAAGGCCGGAGCGGCGCAGGAAGGTACGGCGGTTCATACAGCCGCTTGAATTTGCAGCGAGCGATGCAGCCAGTTGGCTACGGCGTGCTTCGCGTTCGGTTCTCTTGATGAGCACGAGCGCCTCCCTCTTAGCTGTTCACACGATAGAAGGTCTTGACGTGATCAGTGTTCTGATAACGCGCCTTCGTCTTCGGATCTTCTTTCTGCTGGGCAGAGGCGGAAGTCGCCACTATCGGAGCCGCGGCGACCGCAGCAACACCCGCGCCTGCGCCCAATGTGCGCAAGAATTCGCGCCGTCCGACCGCCTTCTTGTCTTGCTGTTTCATTCGCGTTTCCTCCTCAGAGTTCGTTATTCGCGCGCCTTACGAGGGCAGCGCGAAAGCTTCCGTTTCGATTTCGATGAATGCGCGGCCGAGTTTGCCGACGCTGCGATAGAACTTGGCGCTCTCGGCCGATTCCAGATCTGCAAAGAAGCGGCTAGCCCAGGGCTTCAAGTGCTTTTCGAAAAACTCGCGATCCGCGCCGACCGGCGCCGGGAACCGCTTGCTCACGATGCCGGCCATGATCTCGCACATGAATGCGATGTGATCTTCCGGGTCCGGGTTGTCCTCATTCTTCTCGATGCCGAGCAGGAAAAGATCGCCGCGCAGGCGCGCAAGCGGCCGCTCGTGAAGGAAGCCCGTTAGATAATAAGAGGCGTAAGGCAGCAACTCGCCGCGGCCGACGCCGATGAAGGTGTCGAAATACTCCCGCTCTATCTGACTGGCATTCACCGAAGCGGCTGCATCCGCAAGTGAAGTATGAGCGCGACCCATGTCGCTCTCGTCTCCCTCGAGCTTCTCGAGCCGTTCCAGCAAATCAGCGCCGGGGGCTTTCGCCAGCAACACGGCAAGCAGCGCGTACTCCTGCGCACGCGCGACATCGATTTCGTCCAGCGTTCCGTTCACTTCAAAGCCTGCTCCGAATAGGTCCGGACGAAGAATCGCGCGCGAAATTCCGGTAGCGGCCTCAACCGCAGTAACGCGCTCAGCCGGGACACGATTCCAGTTGGAGACAGACGGCTGCGCGATCCCGATCCGGCGCGCGAGTTCGCTCACGCCGCCAACGGATCGAATGGCTTTATCCAAGCCTTGATCGCGCAATGTTTCCTCCGCCTTAGAATTAGAATTCTTTGAATCAGCTCTTCTTGAGAACTGTTTCAAAGAGCGTACCCCGCAAGGCGGAACGCCTGCAATAGCCTCTGCCTATATGGGCAGCAGCTATTTCATTGTGCGTCGCACAAAGTGGGACGTATTTCAGGTTGGAAGTGCACTGCCGTGACGGCGAACCGGCAAATTGTCTCGTTCGCTTTCGGACTCGGTCTGCTGCGGCGCAACGCGTGCTTGTGCGTTTTTGTCGCCAGTTTCAATTTCGGCGTGGGCAGAAACAACTTCTCTCGCGGGCTCTGCTCCACCACTTTCGCTCCGCAGTTCTACGGATCGCAGCGGCTCGGATGACACAAGAGCAGAATCGGTTTGCGGCATAGCCACGTCGGCCTGCGGCTCGCTCAACGTTTCCACTTTCTCAGCAGCTTGTTTCACCTTGCCAAAGATATCAGCGACCATGTCCTGCACGTTCAAGGACGGATCGAGCGGACCGAAGCCGTATGTGCCGGGCGCGTTGAAGTCCCACGAGTACTCCGACAGACCGATGTAATCGCGGATCGCGGGATCGGCGGTCCAGGCGCGGCGGAGTGCCGCCTGCGTCAGCGCTGCCGGGACGTCTTTCGAAAGAAAAGCGCGGATGTCCGTACCCGCTGTGATCGATTCAACCGGCGGCAGTTTTGAAATATCGAATTCTTCTTCCGGGGCCGCATCGGCGTCCGCCTTTGACTCGACGGAAGCTTCCTCAATTTTCTCAGGCTCGGCTTCCTGCTGCACCTCTTCTTTCGCCGCTTCCTGCTTGCGGCGCGACCAGCGGTTGAGGAAGCCTTCTTCTTCGTTGCTCACGGTTTCTTACCTGAAAGACCGCCGGGCCGTGCGCCAAGAGCATCGGGATCAGCTTTGTCGCGCTTGCGTTTGAAAAAGGGCTCGTGGACGTAGTGCTGCTCCACGAAGGCCGCGAGCGCCGCCCGAATCGATTCCGGCATTGGCACCGGCTCAACGAGATCCGTGGCACTTTCGGTGAGCCCCTCGCCTTCGAACGGATTTGCGGTGACCATTACGAGATCCAGAGGCGGCTCCACGCCTGTTGGCCGCAGAATGATCCAGAGTTTTGGATAGCCGGTGATCAGGTTTTCCCGGTAATGCGGCGCATCCCCGACATAGAGATTTATCGTCTCTGACCCTGCATAAAACAGTGCGCGATCGTTATTGCCTTCGAGCAGCGTCCACGGCGCCATATCCGGAACGCCCTCAAGCACATTGGCCGGACGCCAGATATGGTCGATCCACTGGCTCTGCGCCTTCAGGCGCTCGACAATGACGCCAACGGGAATAGTAGCCAGCGGCGTGCTCATGTCGTCGCCTCCAGGCGTTTCACATTCAACCCGGTCAGCAAGTTCTGCGGCTTCATGCGCAGCATCTTTTCTTCCGTCATACCGAGGATCAGGTAAGCAGGCGGCGCGTCTTTGTCAGCCAATGCATCGGCGCCTTCGATACGTAGCGCGTAAAGCGCGACCACGCGGCCCTGATGCGTTTCGTCGAGACCTTCGCCATTCCACAGCATGTCGCCGATCCGGGTGCCCTCAGCATCCAAACCTACGTACCAGGTAAAGCGGGCATCTTTGAGTTCTACGACCGGAACTACGCTCGCCTCGACCGCAAGCAAATGGCGCACCCAGCGCGCGATCACCTCGCCCAGCGCCTCATGGCCCCGGCGGCCGGCCGTGATTTCAAGCGCCATGTCGTAGCGGTCGCTGCGCTCATAATAGGTTTCCGCGTTGTCATCGTTGAGCACGTCAATCTCAGCGGATTTTTCGATGCCGAGCATGCCGACCAGCGGCGAGACTTGCGCAGGATTGTTGCCGGCGATGGTTTCTTCGTCAGCCACGAGAAGCGAGCCCTCATGAGTGGTGACGCGTTGCGAGCGGAAGAAAATTTCGCCCGCGCGCAGCACGAAAGGATCCTCGCATTCGTCGAGTACGTTCCGAAGAATTACGTGAACCAGTTGATTCAAAAATAGCGGCGGCGTGCGCCCCACCCCGCCCCGGATCAACGCGAGGTATGCAGCTTCCAGCGTAACGTGCTTCAGCAAGTGATCACGGAATTCGAGCACGACATGCCAGTTCTCGCGCGCGTCAGGGTCGGCCATGGCCGCGATCTCGTCGGACCCGACCGTACGGCGCGGATCTTCGAGCAGCGCCGCGTGCAGAGCGCGTTCTACCACGCAGGCTTCCGGCGGCGGCGTCAGTTCCGGCCGCGCAAAATAAACCTTCAGGAAATCGTCGGTCACAATGAGCCCGCCGCCTTCATCGCGATCGAGCAGATGATGCCCGCAGGAAAGCCAGAAATCCTTCATGTCCGCTTTCCTTCGATCATGCCGGCGAGATCGACGCGATCTTCCGGCTCGTCTTCTCCGTGCACTTCGCTGAACGTAAACGCCCGAAAGCGTTTCGGCCCTTTCTCCGCCGCCTGCAACGAGCGGAATGCTTCGTGGATCGTACCCTCTTCCACCGAGCGATGCACGGCCACCAGCACTTCAGGCGGATACTCGCAGAGCGACTGCGCGAATGCGACTTCCTCCTCCGCCGCTGCACGGGCCGTCTCGACATCTGGCGCACCGAAATGCGCCACTAGCTGGCGCGCGAGGGTTTCGACCACCTCGGCGCGATCGCCCTCTTTCGCATCGACGATCTGAACGAGCGTCGAGCGGCCCATCGAAGCAATGCCGAGGAAACCGCTGCGGAATGCCGCTCGATCTTTTCCAGCAAGCGCACCGAGATCGCGATCCCAATATTCGAACGCTCCCGACACGGCCCACTCGCCGGGCTCGGCAGGTCTATCGAAAACAAACGTATCCGACGGATCGAGGCGAATGGTACGCAACAATTTCAATAGAGGATGTCCCCTGTTTTGTGATCGAGCCATAACGCGCGCTCGATTGCCGGGAGAAGCTTGCGCTTCTCGACCTCCAGCTTGCCTTTACGACGCGTGAGCAGATCGCCCATACCGTCGATGCTGCGCTCGACATTTTCCGGCGCGGGCACGCGGGAAAGATAAGCTTCCGCGACCTTGCGAAAGCCGTTGTTCTCCCATTCGTCCATGTGGAGCATAAGGTGGCGCGCGAAACTCTCCACCAGCCTTCCGCCGCCGATTTCATCGAAGCCTTCTTCATGCAGACTTGCGATGTGGGCGCGCTCGCCCGGCTCGCGGTAATCGAGAATATCGGTGCGAACCATCGCCCCGAAGACGAGCCAGTCCGGACGCAATTTTTCGTCGGCATTCGCCGGCCAGGCAAGCTGGCCGCCGCCAACGAGGCCCTCATTGAACTTCAGCGTCGCCGGGAATTCGTAATGCATCGGCATTTCCGGCGGCGCATGAACCGCAAGCGCGTCGGCAAGTGCCGCGAGGCAGGCATAAATCGCGCGGCGCGCGGATGCGAGCGGTTCTTCCGGCTCCAGCACGACCGCAAATTCGGCTACGTCAAAGCGGCCGACCCATACCAGTGTTCCCGCGCCTGCTTGTGCCGCAATTTCCTGCGCATGCGCGAATGCGTTGCCTGCCTCGCGCAGCATGACTGCATTGAACAGCGGCGGCAGATCGAGCTTTTCGTTGAAGGGCGTTTTGGCGCTGCTTCGCGCTTCGACGGTCATTGAACCGATCGCTCCGGGTTCTGAGGATTTTACTTTTTAATTGTTATCATTATAGCGTGCCGCAGAGCAGCCGAGAACCTCGTCTGCAAAAGGGTTAAGCACGGAAGCGTTGCGTCTATGACCGAAAAGACCCGCACTCTCTTTATATGTAGCTGCGAGCGGACGATGCCGCTGGACGCCGATGCTATCGGCCGCAGTTGCAAAGACGCGACCGTAGAGAGCGCGAACCATCTCTGCCGCGCCGAGATCGGGCGCTTTGCCGCCACTGTGGCGAAAGGCGGCGACATCACCGTCGCCTGCACACAGGAAGTTCCCATCTTCAATGAGGTGGCGGAGGAAAATGGCGGCCACGCCGCGCTCTCTTTCGTCAACATCCGCGAGAGCGCCGGGTGGTCGAAAGACGCGAAAGCAGCAGGACCTAAAATGGCCGCCCTGCTCGCGGCGGCTGCGGTTCCTATGCCGGAAATTCCGCTGGTGCCGCTATCCAGCGAAGGCATCATTCTCGTTTATGGCCGGGATGAAAAGGCAGTCGAAGCGGCGAAACTTCTGAAAGATCGTCTCGACGTAACGGTATTGCTATCCAAGCCCGGCGTAGTCGAACCGCTTCGTAGTAGCGAATTTCCGGTAGCACAGGGCACAATCGCTTCGGCGCGCGGGCACCTCGGCGCGTTTGAACTCACCGTCGATGATTACGCGCTGCCTTCGGTTTCGTCACGCGGGAAACTGGATTTCGGCGTGGGCCGCGATGGCGCGACATCGCGCGCCGATCTGATCCTCGATCTCACCGGCAATGTGGCGCTGTTTCCCGCGCACGAATTGCGCGACGGTTATCTGCGCGCCGATCCGAACGATCCGGCGGCAATTCTGCGCGCGGTGATGAAGGCGACGGAACTGGTCGGCACGTTCGACAGGCCGCGCTTCATCACTTTCACAGAAAACCTCTGCGCGCATTCGCGCTCCAAGATCATCGGCTGCGACCGCTGCCTCAATCTTTGCCCGACCGGCGCGATCACACCGAACGGCGACCACATTGCGATCGACGCGCAAGTCTGCGCCGGTTGTGGCGCTTGTGCCGCTGTCTGCCCGACAGGTGCCGCAGCCTATGCATTACCGCCGGTCGACACGTTGATCGGAAAGATCCGGACGCTGCTCTCGACCTATCGCGAGGCGGGCGGGGAAAATCCCGCGCTGCTGCTGCATGATGGCGATCACGGTCTGGAAATGATCGAGATGTTGGCGCGCCATGGCGACGGCCTGCCCGCAAACGTAATTCCATTGCAGGTCAACGAAGTCACGCAGGTTGGGTTAGAGACTTTTGCCGCCGCGTTTGCATACGGTGCCGTTTCGCTGCGCCTTCTGATGCGCGCACGTCCGAGACACGAGACCGGCGGTACTGTGCGCACGATTTCCTACGCCGACACGATCCTGAAAGGCCTCGGCTTCGGCGAAGATCGTGTTGCGGCGATCGAGACCGACGATCCGGATGAGCTTGGCCGCACTCTTTACAAGATCGACGCGCGGCAAGCCGTGCTCGAACCCGCGAGCTTCATGCCGCTCGGAAGAAAACGCGATATCATGCGCTTCGCGCTTAGCGAATTGCAGCGCGTTGCACCCGCACCGATCGATGTCATCGAACTTCCCGAACACGCACCGTTCGGCAAGATCGAAGTGAATGCCGAAGGCTGTACGCTGTGCCTTGCCTGCGTGTCCGCCTGCCCTACCGGCGCGCTTTCCGACAATCCGGAAAAGCCGATGCTGAAATTCGCCGAGGACGCCTGCGTTCAGTGCGGTCTCTGCAAGGCTACCTGCCCCGAGAAAGTAATCTCGCTGCATCCGCAGATCGACTTCCGCGCTGCCACCGCGGAACCGCGCGTGATGAAGGAAGAAGAACCCTTCGAATGCATCCGCTGCTCGAAGCCATTCGGCACCAAGAGCACGATCGAGCGTATCACGGCAAAGCTCGAAGGCCGCCACTGGATGTTCCAAGGCCGCGCACAGCGCCTCGATCTTCTGAAGATGTGCGAAGACTGCCGCGGCATTGTTGCGATCGAAGAATCCTTCGACCCGCATGAAGCGCCGATGCGCCCGCATGTACGGACGACGGAAGATTATATCCGCGAGCGCGAAGAGCAGAAGAACAAGTCGTAAGCGCTACTTCTTCGTCGTCTTCAGCAAGAACTCGATCAGCGCCTTACGGTCTTCCTCGGTGGCGATCTTCTGCTCGGGCATCTTGGTTCCCGGCGTGTAGGCCATCGGTCCCACTTCAAAGAGTTTCGCGACCGTCTCCGGCGTCCAGACAATATCCATTTTCTTCAGAGCATCCGAGAACTGGTAGCCCGGCAGGGTCGCGATCCTGCGCCCGAAAATTCCGTGCAGCGTCGGCCCTGCGCGATTGCCTTCGTCCGGCGAAAGCGTGTGGCAGGCAACGCAGGCCTTATAGACCTCCGCGCCGCGGTCGCCTTCGAATGCCGAGAGAATATTGTCAGGACCGCGCATCGCAACTTCACCGATATGCTCCCCGGTCTCGGGATTCCAGCGGCGCACAAGCCGGTCGTTTCCGCCGGTAACCAGCGTCTTGCTGTCGGGCGTAAACACCGCCGCCCATACCGGAAGGCCGGGGCCGACCAAAGTTCGCACAACCTTACGTGACTTGCGGTCAATGATCGCAACCGAACCCGCGATCGCAGCGGCGGCAGCGAAGCTTCCATCCGGCGAGACGCTGAGCGAAATAATCGGCCGCTCGGCAGCCTCGACCGAGCCAAGCATTTCGCCCGCTGGCGACAAGAAATAAACCTTGCCGTCGGCGCCTGCTACGATGATCTCGCCATCGCGCGCGATCGCAAGCGAATTGAGCGGGCCTGGGACCTGCGCGGTTACCGGCGATTCCAGTTTCGCAAGCGGCCAGATGCGGACTGTCAGATCGTAGCCGGCGCTGACAAGCGCGCTGCCATCCGGCGTGAATGCGATTGCGTTCACGTTGTCCTGATGACCTTGGAGAACTTTCGTTTCCCCGCCAGAAACCGGCGTAAGGCGAATACTGCGATCCCACGACGCGGACGCGATCCATTTTCCATCAGGCGATGCGGCGAGTGCCACGACCGGCGCGGTGTGACCCTTCAGAATTGTTGTTGGCGCCGCTTGTCCGTCATTCCAGATCGCGACCTGCCCGTCTTCTCCGCCGGTCGCCAACTTCCCGCCGGGAATAACCGCCACCGCGTTCACCGCGCTCTCGTGAAAGCGCAGTACCTGCTCGGCGGTATTCTTCGCGAGCGACCAGCGGATCACGGAAGTATCGAAACTTCCGGAGATCGCGAACAGGCCATCACTGGAAACCGCCAGCGATTTGATGGGGCCGCCATGCCCTTTCAGTTGCGCTGCGGCGGAAAAAATTCCGGAGAGGGTGAACGCAACTACAAACGCCGCGCGTGCCATTTTGTGCTTCATCCGGTGACCTTATCCCGTTCCCAATGCTCGTTCATAGATTTTTTCTATCGACGTATGTCTTTGAGGCCATTGTACCTTTTGGAGAGTCCTTCCATTTGTTTGGAATGACAACAATTATCGCCGGCCCACATACTGCGCCAGACGCCAAGCGCAAACGCCCCCGTCCGAAGCCCAAGGGCCGCCAGATCGATATCGGGGCACTCGACGAATTGCGTGCGCTGCTCGGCAATCGTTCGCGCCAGCGCGATCTTTTGATCGAACACCTTCATCTTATTCAGGACAAGTATGGCCATCTCTCGGCTGCACATCTCGCGGCACTCGCCGAGGAGATGAAACTCGCGCAAACCGAAGTCTACGAGGTCGCGACCTTCTACGCGCACTTCGATGTGGTGAAGGAAGGCGAAACACCACCGCCCGCTACCACAGTTCGCGTTTGCGACTCTCTCTCCTGCTGCATGGCGGGCGCGGACAAATTGCTCGCCGATCTTTCAGGTAAGCTAGGCAAGGACGTTCGTGTCGTTCGCGCACCATGCATGGGCGCCTGCGACAAGGCTCCGGTCGCGGCGGTCGGACATGCGCAAGTGTTCCGCGCGACGAATGAGAATGTTTCTGCCGCTGTCAAAGCGCACCAACATCCGCAGGCTTTTAAAACGCTGAACGATTTCGACGCCTATCGTAGCCAAGGCGGTTACAAACTGCTCGAAGACTGCCTTTCCGGAAAGCGCACGCGCGAAGAACTGATTTCGATCGTGAGCGACGCGGGCCTTCGCGGCCTTGGCGGCGCGGGGTTCCCCACGGGTCGCAAGTGGTCGCTGGTGAGCGCCGAACCCGCGCCGCGCCTGATGGCGGTGAACGGCGACGAAGGCGAACCCGGCACGTTCAAGGATCGCTTTTATCTTGGACAGGACCCGCACCGTTTCATCGAAGGCATGCTGATCGGCGCATGGGTCGTCGAAGCGAAGGAAGTCTATTTCTATCTTCGCGACGAATATCCGGAAATCCGGCTGCTCGTGGAACAAGAACTGGCGAAAGCGGAGAAGGCTGGCCTCACCAAATTCTCGAAAGTCATCATGCGCCGCGGCGCGGGCGCCTACATCTGCGGCGAAGAATCCGCGATGATCGAGAGCATCGAAGGCAAGCGCGGCCTTCCCCGTCATCGTCCGCCTTACGTCGCGCAGGTCGGTCTCTTCGGCCGTCCGACGCTCGAGCACAATGTCGAGACGCTGTTCTGGATCAGGGACATCATCGAAAAGGGCCCAGCCTGGTTCACCTCACAGGGCCGCCGCGAGCGCAAGGGCTTCCGCAGCTTCTCGGTTTCGGGTCGCGTGAAAAATCCCGGCGTGAAGCTCGCACCCGCGGGCATCTCGATTCAGGAACTGATCGATGAATACTGCGGCGGCATGTATGATGGCGAAACCTTCAAGGGTTATCTGCCCGGCGGCGCGTCGGGTGGCATTTTGCCCGCGTCGATGAACGACATCCCGCTCGATTTCGGCACGCTCGAGAAATACGGCTGCTTCATCGGCTCACACGCCGTCGTCATTCTCTCCGACAAGGACGACATGAAGGCTGTCGCGCTGAACTTGATGAAATTCTTCGAGGACGAATCCTGCGGCCAGTGCACACCGTGCCGCGCCGGCACCGAGAAAGCCGTGAAGCTCATGGCGCAAGGCCCGTGGAACGAGGCGCTGCTGAACGAACTCGCAGGCGCGATGCGCGACGCTTCGATCTGCGGTCTCGGTCAGGCGGCTTCGAATCCGCTCACTTCTGTTTTCAAATACTTCCGCGACGACCTCACAAAACCGCTGCGGCAATGGTGATGCAATGAACGCGATGAATGGCATGCCGAAGGTGATCAAGTTCACGCTCGACGGCAAAGAAGTCGAAGCTCTCGAGGGCGAAACGATCTGGCAGGTCGCGAAGCGTCAGGGCACCGACATTCCGCACCTCTGCTATCTGCCCGAGCCCGGCTATCGCCCGGACGGCAACTGCCGCGCCTGCATGGTCGAGATCGAAGGCGAGCGCGTACTTGCCGCGTCGTGCATTCGCACGCCCGTCGATGGCATGAAGGTGTCGTCGCAGTCAGCGCGTGCCGACGCTTCGCGCAAGATGGTGTTCGAACTTCTAGCCACCGACCAGCCCGAACGCGCAACCGCGCCCGATCCGCAATCGAAGTTCTGGTCGTGGACCGACAAGCTGGGGCTCGCAACCAGCCGCTTCCCCGAGCACGAGAAAGTAGCGTCCGACCGCTCGCACCCTGCGATGGCCGTCAATCTGGATGCCTGCATCCAGTGCAATCTTTGCGTCCGCGCCTGTCGCGAAGTGCAGGTCAACGACGTGATCGGCATGGCCGGCCGTGGCGCCAACGAAAAGATCGTGTTCGACTTCGACGATCCGATGGGGGCTTCGACCTGCGTCGCCTGCGGCGAATGCGTGCAGGCTTGCCCGACAGGCGCACTGATGCCCGCAACCCGCGTCGATGCGAACAATATTTATAAAGGAGACATCGATCGCGAAGTGGACAGCGTCTGCCCCTATTGCGGCGTCGGCTGCCAGCTCACATACCAGATCAAGGACGATAAGATCGTCTCCGTCGTCGGCAAGGAAGGCCCTGCGAACGCGAACCGCCTTTGCGTCAAAGGC
>LNFM01012517.1_pt1 | contig 11124 bp, 15 predicted proteins | sample 596031 | NCBI WGS metagenome assembly LNFM01 (sample SAMN04254537, study PRJNA301005) | activated carbon metagenome | isolation source: dual media filters at the Ann Arbor, Michigan drinking water treatment plant | place: USA: Ann Arbor | reverse complement strand
AAAAGTGCTTTCTTTCGCACTTCCCTTCGTAATTTCCTGTGTGCTTTCATTGGCTGAAACTGGTTTGCGCGACTCTGCAGTAGCACATGAAGTTATGGCAGCAGCTGTCACTATGAGAATGGAGAAGCTCCAGGCTAGAGCTATCTGTTTTTTATTCATTTTGCTTGGCCCTGTTTTATTTTAGTAAGGCTGTTCGATCTCACATAGTACCCTTGACCTGTTGCCATAGCACTAGGGCTTTCCCTGTTTGATCTGAACAATATAGACGTTTGAAAGTTTTGCTCGTCAACTAAGAAGGCTTGCATGAACTTGTACATAGTTACTACTAGCTTCGCTCGGTTGACAAAAAGACAAGTCGGCAGAGTTCTAACTACCTCTATAGCTTCGGCAAAGATGGTCTGTAGCGTAAGTCTAGCTAGCTATTCGACGAGTGAAAGGGCAAATTTCTTTGGTTGATTCTGATACCAAATATGATTCCTCTTGACATAGGTGGGTCCGTTTGTGTTAGGAATTGTTAATCCCTTTCATTCCACTGAAACAAGAACCGCTGCTTAACCTAACCAACCAGCCCTGCTATCTCAACTTTCTCGCCAGCAAATTTTTTGTTGGTATGAGGCCGTAATTTACTGGTGCAGTCAGCAGCCGTAGGCATCAAGAGCTAGAGAAAAGAGCGATTGCGATAGTTGCTAAGCCAAAGTTTTGGCATTGCCTATTTGGCTTAGTAACCAATCGCAATTATTGTTCGGCAAAGTCCTCAACCCCGGAGACACGAGTATGACCACGCGTATGAAGATGCAAGAGCCGAAGGCCGCACGTGAAATTGCCGTTGGCTACGACAAGGTTGTCAAAACCGAGCTGACCGAGACCGAAGAGGCCGTTTACAACGCTTTTTACACGGTGCTGTTTATCGATGTTAACCATGTGCCTGAAGGCAGCGACGCCACTGCTTTGCAGAAGTTGGCCGAGGCCTACGACAATGCCGACAACGCTGTGGGCGCTTTGCACAGTGGCAACTACCTGCGTGCTCTGCGTCTGGCTCAGCTTGTCTCTTCCTTCCTCGATCAATTCTCTCAACTGATCGAATTGGTGGAGTTCCCCTGCCGTGTCACCACTCCCCAGTGGGAGGTCTGAAATAAGATGAACAGCCTGCGTGCTCTTTTGCCCTGGCGTCTGGTGTTCAAGGTCGGCAAGCCATTTTGGTGCTCAGAGATGCGCAAAGTCGGGCTCGCTCACCTTGGCGGCATCTTCTTATTAATGTCGGTCAATGCTGCAGTGGCGGTTTTCGTCAACTACACTGCTGGCCGCTTCATGACTGCGGTTGAAGCGAAGTCACTGGTCGATTTCTGGTTCTACCTCTGCTGCTCTGTCGGGGCAATTGCAGTCGCTGCACCGGTTCAGGTGTTCTATTCCTACATGCGCACCCGCCTGGCTCTGGTTTGGCGCAGCTGGCTGTCCGGTCTTTTGATTGAGACCTATGGAGCGGTCTTTGAGCAAATCAATCATCGCGATGATATCGATAACGCCGAACAGCGCGTAACCCAAGACGCTGAGTCGTTCTGCAATTCGGCGGTGGGTTTGTTCATGTCGCTAGTTGATGCCGCCATCAACGTGCTCACCTTCATCACCGTGCTCTGGGTGATCGCACCACCGCTGGCATTCACAGTGATGGTCTATTCCACCATGGGTCTGCTCATCGTCTCGGCGATTGGCAAAAATCTGGTTGGATTCAACTTCCAGCTGATGAAAAAAGAAGCTGACCTTCGCGCCGCGCTGACACAGGCTCGCACAGCAACGGCAGAACAAGTATTTGACAGCGACGCGCTCACGGTCAACGTCAAAGGTAAGTTGGCAGAAGTGGTTGCTACCTTGATGGACATTCTCAAGGTCAATCGCAACATCCAGCTTTTCACCAACATCTTCAACGCTCTGGTGTCATTGATACCGGTGGTGATCGTGGCTCCCAGCTACTTCGCCGGCGATATTAAGTTCGGCACCATTACCCAGGCAGTGATGGCCTTTGGCACTGTCTTTAACGGAGCCACGGTGATCATCGGCCAGTTCAGTGGCATCTCGTCTTTCGCTGCCATCACTAACCGTCTTGGCTATCTGATCGAAGTAATGGATCAGTGTCGGGCGGTAAGACCTCGGTAGCACAAGACTGATCAATCGAAACAACCTAGCATAACCTCAACAGCCGGAGATAAATATGGTCATTGATTACACTGCCGTTGGTCAGAATGTGCTGCTCGGCGTCGCCGCTCTTTTGGGCCTTGCCGTTCTGCGCAATCGCATTTTGCGTACTCGCGAGCTTAACAGTAAGCTCCATCTGCGCGACGCTCAGCGCCGCCGGGCACTTTGTGCACCCCCTGTGGTGGCCGACCGGGCGGAGCTGGAGCCTGATGCTGCTGACCCTGAATACATCGCTTTCCAGTTGCAGATTGCCGAGCGTAAGCGGCATATGCAGCAGGCGACTGAGGCTAAGAAGCAAATGGACTCGTTTCTTCTGGCAATGGTGAAGAAGCTCCACCGTCAGGCTGATGCACTGCCTCTGACTGAGGAGCAGCGGCGTGACTTCGACTACCACATGCAATGCTTCAATGCTGATGGCTACACCAAGCAGATGCCGCCCCAGTGTCTTGCTGCCCTGGCTGCGGCCTGTCAGGCGATTGGCGTCAGTCTGGAAACTATTGGAGGCTAACTGTTATGGCAGCTGATGACCTTGATGTGGATTTTCTTACTGCGGCCGGAGTCGATGCTGCGGTAATCGAGTCGATGAGTCAGCATTTGCTGTTGCGCCGGAAACGCATCGCCGACGGTGACACCAGGCTGGCGGAACTGGTGGCAGCAGAGGACGCTGCTACCGCTGAGTTGCTCTCTCGGGTGGCCGCCTACCTGGTTCCGCTGATTCCCTGTTCGATAACCTGGCAGGCTATTCTCGACAGCGTCGAGTGCCGCGTCTACTGCCAGTGTCGTGCTGCTCTGGCGAGCTATGAAGCCGGCCTCGACCAGTAAGCCAGTCGTTTCAATCAACCTGAACTGAGGTTTGCGCTATGTACTATGATGACAAGAAAGCAGAAGTTCGGCCGACTAATACGTTTGTCAACTTCGAGGTGCAGACGGCAGGGCAGCGACTGGCATTCGATCTGCTGAGCACGTTGGCTGAGCAGGTTGTTGCTGCCAGTCAGCACATTGCCTCAGTCGCTCAACCCTTCGACGAGCCCTCTTTGCTCTTCCTCTGGGGGCAGCCGGGCCGTGGGAAAACCCATTTGGTGGAGGCCTTTGTCAATCGTATACGGGTTGACGCACCGGAGGTGTATAAGCGTCTGATCATGTCGCGAGGCCGATTCTGCTCCGATTTTCAGAGCGACTTCAATTCCTATGGTGACGCGCCCATCGTCATCATCGATGACATGTACCATGACATGATGCGCGTGTCGGATCTCCATCCGGCGGTCGAGATTAGCGCTTTCATGCGCTTCATCACCGATCTCTATGATCGCCGACGTCTGGTCATTGTCACCAGTAACTTCCCCTTGATTGAGGGTGGAATTATGGAGATGGTGGCAAAGGTCGACAAGATTGGGCGGATCACCTCGCGTGCAGCGGAGGTGATGTCGCGGGTCGGAGAAATTGAGCTGCAAGGCGTGGATTTCCGCCAGGAACTGGTTCGGCGTCGGCGTCAATCACCGGGCCGCGGCTTTAGCATTGCGCTGCCGGGTGTTCGTAGCTAGCCGCTGTTCCACAAATGAGCTGTAAATAGCTCGACCATAAACAAAACTTGGGGTCAAATCAATGACTAACAATGTCCAGGGTCTGCCTGCGATTTTCGAAGCAGAGGCCGGTGCCTATGCTGTTTCTGCGCTCACCGCCGATGGTGCTACCTTCTGCAGCCTTCTCACCTGGGCTGGGGAGCTGGCCACTCGCTATTCCATTCCCAGTCCCCTGACTCAGATCACGCCGCTTAAGCCGGGGCGCTACCTGGTGACGGTGACAACCACCCGCCGCAGTTCAAACGAGCCCGACAATTTCCACTGCGCTGCCCCGGGTCTTTACGGTGCCAAGGATGGTATCGCCCATGAGGTCTATACTCCTGAGCCGAGCATTCGCTGTCAGGTCGAGCAGGCCCTTTCTGGGTGCGCAGCCCTCGACGAGTGCGGTGCTTCCCACGAATCCGGCGGAGACATTCTCGTCGCCGTGGAAGCCGTGGTTCGGCACTGACCCCATCCACTCTCTAACTGAATCCCGAGCAAAAATACGACCCAAGAGGCCGGCACTATCTAACCAACCTGGCCGAACGAACGTTAGCGCAGCTTTCGTTCGGCCAATTCACCCAGCCCTAGAGAGCCTACCTATGAACACGCACCGTCTCGATTCCATCGGCCAGTTGTCTCGTCGGCAGTCGGCGCGGCCCAAGGCCAACAGCAGGCGTAAGCACCACCGCTCCCTGGTCGCTCCGCTGCGGCGCTTTCTCTCGACCCAGGTCGGTCGGCACTGGAACGCTGTCTACTCGGACATTTGCTTTGCCTCCCGTCACCAGTGCATCGGTGACAGCTGGCTCGATAACTGGACCAGCAAGGTCGCCATCAATGTCAGCTTGGTGGACGGCGTGGTCAGCGATTCGTGCGGCTTGCCCCTGGGTCGCAACGAGTTCTATGTCGATCCGGTCAGCGGCATCCTTCAGGTCACGCCGCAGAGCCCGCGCAGTCGTCGCGTCAGTAAGCGCCAGGCTCCGTTTGAGACCATCGCCATCGATAGCCTGCACAAGCTGGCCAAGGTTGGTGATCACTGGTTCATCGTCACCATCGCGCCGGGTGCGCCCGATTTGGGTCCTTTCAATCGGCCCATTGACGTGGTGTTCGAGTCTTCCGTCGGTTATGACAGCGAGCAATCGCCCCGCTGGTACTCCGACCCTTCGCTGACCTGGGGGCACAATTTCTACGCCTGCCACAAGCGCAGTGCCTCCGCCTCTGAGATCAAGCGCGGTCTCGCTGCCATGGCCGGCGCCCAGTCCTCGCGCTAGGTCAGTCTGTCGTGGAATGTGACTAGACATCTCTGATAGCAAGGATGCTTTCGTCCCATCAACTCTTTGTCGGCGCAGTGATCCAACTTGTGGACTCTGCCTCGACTCCCTTGCAAACGTCGGAGATTATTGAATGAACATCGTATCTGCTGTTGTCCTCGTCGTGATTGTGGCCATGTTGGGCGGCTTCGTTGGGCTTGTCGCGGCACGCATCACCGCCACGCTTTTGGCACGAAACTGGCAAGGAGTTGGCAAGACCAATAAGGAGATTTTTATTGATGTTGTCACCATTTTCTGCACTATCTTCGGTTCAGTCGGTGGCGGCGTTGCTGGCTACTACGGGGGCGCCATTGGCTTCGTCTACGTGATCGGCGAAATCGTCGGTATACCTGTTGTCTTCACGGCTATCTGGGGTCTTGTCGTAGTCGTGCGTCGTGTCATCAAGTCTGGGCTGGCGCTCAGTGATCGCGGCGTCAAGTACCTGGAAAGCCGATTCGCTGGTTGAGGACACCCTGCGGTTTGCGCACCACTAGCAGTGCGCTAATTGCGGCTGTCGTCAATCATTTCATCAGTCCAAAAGACTAAACCAACTGCAACTCAATTGAGTAGGAAAAGACCAATGTCCCAAGTGCATTTTTATCCCCGCAGCGCCATCGGTGGTGGCAGCATCGCAGACGATTGGGCGCGCCATCGCGAAGAGGCGGCGACTGTCGGCTGCGCCATCTGCGGCATCGAAGCGACGACGCCGGTTCCGAGTACTGGCTCGCACTCGCTCGTCAACCGTCTCACTCGTCGTCCGCTCTCCCTCGACTCTCGCGGTACTGATTACCCGCTACCGCAATTCGGCGAGGCCGATCCCAACCAGCTCAAAGGTCTGCGGGCGCTGATGCTGCTGGCCGATGGTGGAGAGCTTCCCGAGATCATCGTGCCTATCGACTATCTGCGCGCTCGTGGTGCGACGGTGGACATCGTCGGCCAGAACTGGATCTTCGAGTACAGGGAGCCGGCTGGATTGATCGTTCTTGCCCAGTGGATGGCCGACGACTATGTGATCAAGGCCGACAAGCGCATGGCCGATGTCGATGTCAGTCAGTACGATCTTCTGATCATTCCTGGTGGTGCCTGGAATCCGATCATGCTCAGTACTGATGGGGACGCTCTGCGTCTGGTGCGCCAAGCACGCGAGCAGGGGCTGCTTCTGGCGAGCCTTTGCCATGGGCCGCAAGTGATTGCCCATGCGGCTTTCGACGCACCAGAAGGTGAGACGAACTTTCCGGCGCAGGGTGTGAATATCACCGCCGCCGGTGATGTCAGGCTCCTGCTTCAGCTGGCTGGTTTCGTCGTTCATTGCGATCAAGCGACGGTGTTCGACCCGTCGGTCAATCTGCTCACCAGCCGCGATCCCAATGACCTGCAGGCCTTCTGCCAGGAGATTGGACGTCTGGGTGCCGCGCGATTGGCTGCTCGGTAGGATAGCTAAGGGCTTAATCATGAGTAGTAAAACGAAAAAAATGGCTGGTTACATTCCGGCCTCCAGCTCAAAACTGGTTCTGAGTGTTCTCTGTGCCCAGGTCCAAATCCGCCATGAGCACTGTCCCCACATTTCTGTCTTGGCCGACAACCCTGAAGTTTGGGCGATCGACCAGGGCCGGATTAGGCAGGCTGATATTCGGGCTGATGCTGTGGAACGGCTAGAGATAGTCGTGCCACATTCCTACTGTGGTGGTCTGGAGCTGAGGGTCGATGGGTCTGACTGTGTCAAGTTGGACTACTGGCAGGGCAGCAGTCTGGTTGTCACCATAAGTGGTGGCGGTGGTCTGCTCATAGAGGGTGCAATCGATGTTCTGAGCTGTACTCTGCGTCTTGACCGCACCAGCGGCGGCGCCGTCGAGATGCAGTCTGTGAGCAGCAATAGCTTCGAGCTGGACAGTGTCGGCCGCGGCTCTGTGGACGTGCGCAGCTTGGTGACCGAGAGTTGTACTCTTCGGGCCGGCGGTCGCGGTGACGTCATGTTCATTTCGCTCCAAGCGGAAACAATCCAAGTCGAGCACTCAGGCCGCGGTGAGGTTGCCGTGCTCAGTGGTTCGGCTAAGGCCGTGCGTTTTGATAGCTATGGCACCGGTGATGCCCTAATAAAAGGAGAATTCGACTATGTAGAGAAGAACGTCAAAGGCAACGGTCGGGTCAGCATCAGGCCTTCAGCCTAGGCTAAGGCCAAAGACTTCAACCTAAACTCACTCAATAGGTCTATATATGAGCATTCCTTCTATCAATGTTCTCCCTGGGGAAAACGCCTGCAACTTGGAGGGCAAGGTCGCTCTCTTGCATGTGCAGCAGCCCGACGGCACGTTTCGTCAGCTTCAGGGTAGCCGGCTGTCTGGTGGCACGTTCAGTCGCTTGATTGCTTCGCGCGCTGGCATCGTCAACTTGCTTACCCCGGTTCTGCCTGGTGCGGCGGTCTCGTCTTGCAGCCTTTACCCTGAGCCGGTCACCATCAACCACCGTGGGCTCTTTGTGGTCTGCACAGACTTCCGTGAGAGCGATTGGCTGATCGCAGTTGAAGATCAGTACCACAGCTGCGACCCAGGCTTTGCCTATCATCTGGTCATGGGTAAGCTGCCTGCTGGCGTCAAGTCGGTGACCGAGCTCGTCAACTTCCTCTATTCGATCGTTGAGATTCTGGAGCCCTCTGGAGGAGTGATGCTCTGTCGGCAGTTCAATTTGCTTTGACGGCTTTTGCCCTGCAACACAGTGGTCCTAGGGTTCGTCGCGGAAACATCGGTGAACATGGATGTTCAAACCTCTCATCCACAGCTCGTCCTCGGCGTGAAAAGCACCTGACGGGCTCAACTTCTCATAGGTAGAAACACCATGTATGACTCTCGTGATCGTGTCATGGGTACTGAAGGTACCGAGAACTATGTCGTCGTCTCCAGCAGCGATATCGGCCTGGTGGCTGTTCGGCAAGTGCATGGTTGCACTTACCGCATTCGCGTGGAGCCTGCCACCGCTGTTGGTGCGGCACTGATTGCTGAGACGCTGGAGTCTGACAGCGGTTGGAAGCAGCCCGGTGAAGGCGGACAGAACCGCTTCTCTATCGTGGTCGACAGCCTCTCGCTGTTGCGGGACATGGTGACCAAGGCCGTCGAAGCCATCGCTGCTTTGCCCAACGTCGGCAACTGCACAACTGGTGACAGCAGCCAGCCCCGCTGCGAATTCGAAGGCTTTCTGGCGGCCATCGTCATGGCTGGCACCACTGATCGCCGCGAACTGATCGGCCGGGTTCAGAGGTCGAATTTGCCTGGGCGGGAACTGGCTGATTCCTGGAGCACTACCATGCTCTTGGGTCTGCTCTCGGCCCACAAGCCTGATGACGAGCACACCGCGCTGGTGGCTTGGGTGCGCAAGCAGAAGCTGCCTGGCTTCAACTTGGCCAGTCGCTGGTCGACGACCGTGCTGCGGCGCAAGGTGCTCGATAGCTGAGCGCCGGCCCTTCGAACAATCAATCACAGCAGCAATCACACAACCAATCACACAACCAACCAACTAATCGGAGTGAACATCATGACTGAAGAGAATGGCAAGAATCGGGTCACCGTGTCTGTCGTCGGCAGCATCAGCTCGAGCGACATGCCCAAGATGTCGCCTGAGGCTCATCGCATCGAACTGCGGTGGCCGCTTATGCATTTGCTCTCCGACCTGAAGGCGGCCGACACCGCTGGCTGTGAGAAGGTCGTCGTGCCTATCCCTGCGGGCATGCCGGACATGGACAGTGATAGCATCACTGCCATTGGCATCAGCACCCGGCTGTTCGTCGACAGTGAGCCGACTTCGGTGCGCTCCATCGTCTTCATGGTCGCTGGTAATCCCGTGGCTTTCAAGTCGATCTTGGACATGCTCGAACCCGAATCGTGTCCGCTGATTCTCGCCCTGGCCGAGGGCGAGCTGTCACGCCGTCAGTCTTAGCTTTGATGATCGCCACGGTTCTCCTTTCGGTGAGATAGGTATCAAAGCCGGACCCGTCGTGGAATGACGAGTCTTTCCTCAGAGCAAGGATGCTCTCCTCACAACCTGTATATGCGCTAACTGAGGTCTATCTATCATGTCTGCCATGTCTGCAAAGTTCCCTCTCTCCCTGACGCCCACCAAGTGGCTGCTGATGCTTAGTTTGGCTGCCTCCTTGCTGTTTTCGGCTTTCAATGAAACGGCGCTGAGCTTCCTGGGCTTGCCTGTTGCTGCGGCTGTCTGCCTGACGGCGCTGACAATCTTCGCCCTGGTGCATTTCAAAGTCGGCGACAAGACCGATGAATGGTCGCTGCGCTTCTACCTCTGGTTCTTCTGTATGCTGTTTGCCGGGTCCTTCGCCTGCACCAGCATTCCAGTCGAGGTCGGTCCGCTGGCCTGGATTACTGCCAAAGGCAACCACGTTAGCTACCTACAGGCGGCTTTTGTGGCACTACAGCAAGTGTTTCATGTGGGTCTTGTCGTGGTGGCACGTCGGGCTGATCGGCAAGAAGCAGATTCAATGGCGTCCAAGCCATTCACAGTAATCCCCGGCCCCGCCATCGACTTTGATGTGTTCTGGCCAGACCACTGCATCGTTGGTGATCAAGGCGACAATCTCTCTGCGGAGGTTGCACTTGTCCGCAGGCAGTTGGCTAAAGGCCCGGCGGTAGATGGCCGGCTCTACCTCGATGATTTCTGGCCGGAAACCCGCTTTTCTGGCAATTTGCCGCTGCGCAAATAAAGCCAGACAAGGATGTCCATTTCTGCTCTCCATACCCACACTCAAGCACACACCTAAGCACTAAGAGGACTGAAAATGTCTGAAGTTCATATTGGTACCGAGGCCGATACCCAAACCGTCTCCTCTGTCTTGGCCGAGACTCCTTCTCTGATAATGCCAGTACCGGGCGCAATTATCATCGACTGGCAGGATTCGTTCTTGATCACCCCCGTTGGACTGGTCAGCGGACCCAGTGACCGGGTGATCAATGTCGAGGGCAATCAGCAGTTCACCGCCACCAGTGGCATGATCGTACTGGCTCATAAAGGCAGCGTGGTTACTGCCCAGGCCGGTTCAACTGTCGTTGGCTATAGCGGCTCCATCGTCATGGCCGAGGCCGGTGCCGGGGTGGTTGCCTTCGACGGCTGTTGCGCCGATGCCATTGCTGGTGCTTTCGTGACGGTTAATCGCGGAGCAGACGTGACCGCTCACCGCGGGTCAAAGGTCGTCGCCAATGCTGGCTCAACGGTGACGGCGTTCGCTGGCGCAGAGGTAACGGCCAATGCCGGTGCGGTGGTTCAGGTCATGAGATTCGGGGCGATCATTCGAGCCCATGCTGGTTCGGTTATCTACGCCTATGAAGGAGCGGAAATCACGGCCAGTGCAGGGGTTACCGTCATCGCCGGCGATGATTGCCTGGTTCGCGCCTATGAGGGCGCCATCGTTAAGGCCATGGCTGAGTCGAGCGTTTACGCGTACGCTGGTTCGGAGGTCGAGGCTTTCGAGGGCTCGAAAGTCTATGCCGGGGATGGCGCCGTGGTCACCGCCCATAAGGGCTCAAACGTTGAGACCAAAGGGAAGGCCACTGTTCACGCCCGTGACGGCGCCACCGTACTTGGTGCTCAGGGTGCGACGATCTATGCCTATGCCGGCTCCAAGGTCAAGTCGTTTGGCGGTTCCACAACCTACGCCAAGGTTGGCTCGCGTGTCAAGGCTGGAGACGGGGCCTACGTGATCGCCGAGGACGGCTCCGAGGTAATCGCCAAGTACATGTCCACTGTCGTCGCCGAAGCGGGTTCCACCGTCTACGCCAAGCCGCACTCGAACGTGACGGCCAAGGCTGGATCAGCGGTGTACAAGGAAGAGAAGGCAACGGTCGTCGTTGAAGTCGGCGCCAAGGTCAAAGACCGCGAGTAAGAGCTAAACCATTAACAGAGTGGAAATGGACTTCTACTCGCTCACTTGGTTCACACGGTAACTATCATGCAAACAGAAATCACTTCTCAATGTGCCTTGGAGTTTTTCGGTATGGGTGACCAAGAGGCCCGCGGAGCGGCCCGAACCATGCTGATGATACGCGCTGATCCAATCACCGGGT